>Ga0169931_10001834_pt1 | contig 35140 bp, 25 predicted proteins | sample Kivu_15m_20L_FD_129675 | JGI IMG/M metagenome (GOLD analysis project Ga0169931, IMG submission 129675) | Freshwater microbial communities from Lake Kivu, Western Province, Rwanda to study Microbial Dark Matter (Phase II) - Kivu_15m_20L... | ecosystem: Environmental > Aquatic > Freshwater > Lake...
ACCACTCCTTACTCCTCAACCACTCCTTACTCCTCAACCACTCCTTACTCCTCAACCCCTCCTGCCTCCGCAACCTTTCAACCAGGCCCCACGGCAGCAGGTTATTTTGATCAACAGCCATCACCGCGAAATACTTTTGCTCAACCGACACCCGCTCCGCAAATCAGCCCCATGGCTCGCGGTGCTAGGCCCACAGCGGCAGCAGCACCTGCTCCTCAATGGGATCAGTTCCAGGCGTTCCCCAGTCAAAGCCCCGCGCCCAGCGCGATGATGATCGGCCAGACTGGTGCGCCGTATCCTTTGCAGCCTGTTAGCCCGTTGGAATGGCTCTTCGCCGACTTCATTCACCGAAACGATAACGGCAATGCTCCCAACTCCATGATACCCACGCCAGATGCGACCGTTCAAAACGCGCAAGCAGCCGTTCGCGGCTCCTATCCGGAACGAACCTATTTGCCCGACCAACCGTTTCAATCGCGCATCGCACAGCTTCCACGACCAGGTCGACGATCGCTGAATCGTGGCATGGAAAACGGAGGCGATAATTATCCCACCCTGGCCGCAGAGCCACGCGAGCGATCGCAAGCAGCCGACCCACAATCGCTCAATTCAATCGTGCGTAACGATAACTTCAATTCGCAAGCTTCCACTGCCAATTATCGCAGCGATCAAGCCTCCGGTTACCCCAGTTCATCCATTTGGCATGGAATCCACATGCCTGGCAATGACGTGGCGACTGCCAGCGATTCCCGGCCGCTTAACGTGCCAGCGGATGCCTCAGCACCCGTTAATATCTCAGCACCCGAATTGCAGCAAATTCAAGTTGCCCTATCAAGCGAAGTTGCCAAACCGATTGAACAATGGAACCTAGCTAGTTTTAGATCGACCATCGAAGAACGCTTGCAACAAAGCAATGACCCGCTTTACCGCGGCGAAGCGAGGTTATTGATCGAACGCATCGATGCCTTCATACAACTCAAAAACCGTTCGACTCATACCGTACCAGCTGTAAACCAAGTACCAACCCCAAGTCCTTTAATGCCCAGCAATCCTGAGACGCCTGCGACGTGGATCAACGCTGGACAATATGATGCTAGCGGGTGGCTGGTCCCCGTACATGCCACACATACCGGACAACCGGAGTATGCAATTACCGATGACCGCGGAAATACGATCGCGTATGTAACCGCACCACCAGGCGTGAATCTGAGACGTTATCTACGTCAACCCGTTGGCTTGAAAGGACGGCGCGGTTATCTGCCCGAACTTTCCGCGAACCATATTGTTGTCGAACGCGCGGTGTCGCTGCAACGATAGTCACACGAGGTGCATCGTCATGACAAACTCACATGATGCGGGAAGCGGGTATCAAAAGTTTGTCGAATCGGCTGAAGCTATTATGAATTACAAAGGAAGTGGCAAATGTCGCCATCCTGCATAATGTAGGCCTTCCCCTCCACACGCAACTTACCAGCCGCGCGAATCTCTTTCTCACTCTTGTACTTCTCAAGATCATCCAATGAATAAATTTCTGCGCGAATAAAGCCCTTCTCAAAATCCGAATGAATCACTCCTGCCGCTTGCGGAGCTGTTGCGCCAACACGCACCGTCCAAGCCCGAACTTCTTTCTCACCCGCCGTAAAATAACTCTGCAAGCCAAGTGTCTTATAAGCTTGTCTGGCCAAAACTGCCAACGCCGGCTCCTTCAAACCAACCGAATGCAACATCTCGGTTCGATCCGGTTCGTCCAACTCAGCGATCTCTGCCTCCAACTTCGCACAAACCGGCACCACCGACGCGCCCACCTTCTCAGCATACGCGCGAACTTTTTGTACCAACTCGCCCCGACCATCCAAATCGTCTTCAGCCACATTGGCGACAAACAAAATCGGTTTATACGTCATCAAGCCAAAACTCTGAATGGCCTCTGCCTCCGCTTCAGGTAACTCCAGAGTTCGCAGCGGCAAATCCTTGGCCAAATGAGCCATGCATTTTTCGATCCCCGCCAATCGAAGCTTCGCTTCTCGCTCCCCGGCGCGAGCACCTTTCTGCGCTTTGGGGATCGCCCCCTCCAACACCTGGATGTCCGATAACATCAACTCCGTTTCAATGGTCTCAATGTCTTGCAAGGGATCGACAGCCCCCGCCACATGAATAACATCCGGATCGATAAAGCACCGGACAACTTGAATGATCGCATCCACCTGGCGAATGTGACTGAGAAACTTATTGCCCAAGCCCTGTCCCTCACTGGCTCCCTTCACAATGCCCGCAATATCCACCAACTTGAGCGCCGCGGGAATGATACGCTGCGGCACAATGAAATGGGTGATCCGCTGCAAGCGATCGTCGGGAACACTTACGACACCTTCGTTGGGCTCGATCGTACAAAAGGGATAATTGGCCGCTTGAGCCGATTTTGAGGCGGTTAGCGCATTGAACAATGTGCTTTTTCCAACGTTGGGCAATCCGACGATACCAGCTTCCATGGTTTCTCAATCTCGCGGCTAAGGGCTCTCGATATCAAGCGATCTGGAGAAGCAGTTTCGCTTTAAATGCCCTTTTCTTCAAGATCATACTGTTCAACAGAGCAGTAGTATGCCGCGCGAGAAATGCAGAACAAGGCCCTAGCAAAAAACCCCATTTCAATCCGCAGGCATGGTCGGCCTACCATGCCTGCGGTCTTGCCAAGACAGCTACCTCGATCTCCGCCGCTCAATCTCTTTCGAGACGTTATAGCCCAGCCGCTCTGAGACTCGATCAAAGAGGGCTAGCCAGTTGCTGTCACGATCCTCCATCACAATCGATTTCCCACGACGCAGCGGAACGATCACCTTGCATTGCTTATCAATGCCCCCCTTATCGCCATTGAGATCGTTCAAATAGACCGCAATTCGCCCCAATCGCTCCTCGAAACGCGACAAGGCGAACTCCAGCCTCCTATGAAGAACTTCCACTTGATTTTCAGAAATGATCCGTCGATCGCCGTGCACTGCTACCTGCATCATGGAAAAACCCTTCGTCAAGCGAGAAAAATCGAACTCCTTTTTCATAGTACGCTGGATCGCCCCCTGAATTGTTAAATAATGGAGCTATATTTGTTTGAATAAATCAAACGATTTTCTGGGGTAACTCCGCGAGGTGATCTATGTGGCTCAACTACCACCATTTGTATTATTTTCACACCGCCGCTCGAACGGGGAGTTTGGCCTCTGCGAGCAAAGAACTTCACCTTTCCACAGCCACCTTGAGCATCCAGATCCGCGAATTGGAACGGGTCTTGGGTGTCAAACTGTTTGAGAAAAAAGGACGCGGTTTGGCACTCACGGCAACCGGCGAAGTGGTTGAGCGCTATGCCACGGACATCTTTAATCTCGGAGAGGAAATGGTCGAATTCGTTCGCGGTAATCCTGTCGGTCGACCGATCGAACTCCGCGTTGGACTGCGCGACGATATGGCCAAATTGGTCGCCTACAAATTGCTCAAACCGGCGATGAGTTCACCTGGAGAAACCAAAGTAGTTTGTCATGAAGGGGACATGAATCATCTTATTGGCGATCTTTCCATTCACAAACTGGATGTCGTACTCACCGACCGCCCTTTGGATCCATCGCTGGGTGTGAAAGCTTACAGCCATTTGCTTGGGGAATCCGAAGTTCATGTTGTGGGAACTAAAGAAGTTAGTCAGAGTCTTAAGGGAGACTTCCCTTATTCGCTCCAGCATGCACCCTTTTTGCTGCCGACCTCAGACACGGTTTTGCGACGTCAGTTGGATAAGTGGTTTAGCGATCGCGGTATTTATCCATCGATTCGTGGCGAATTCGCCGATAGCGCGATGCTCGAAGTGGCGGGTCGATCGGGCGACGGTTTGTTGGCTGTTCCCGCGATGATCCTTCGCGATCTGAAAGATTCATTCGATATGATTTCGTTAGGCAAATTGACCGGGATCAAAGAATCCTTTTTTGCTATTTCCTTGGAACGAAAGCTGAAACATCCCGGTGTCTTAGCGATCGTTGAAGGAGCAAAAAAAGGATATTGAGCAAATGCTGTTAAGCCATGAAATTCATTGCCCAATAATAGGCCTTATCGCGATAAAAATGCGCGATCGCGAATGTGACTCTCTGCGACCTCCAGCGTGATCTTCCCCTCGCGATAGAGCACCCGAATCGATTCATCAAAACTCACCATTCCCTCATCGCGACCGGTCAGCAAATAATTGTCGATGCTCTCCAATTTGTTGTTGCGAATCGCACTAAATATCGGACTTGTGTTCCACAAAACTTCCAACGCCAACAACCGTTTCTCACCTTCAATTTGCCCCGGCAACAAACGTTGACTAACGATGGCCCGCAAACTCAACGCAAACTGATTCCTCATATCGCGCTGAGTCTCCAAAGGAAAAAAGTCCGCATAGCGACTGATGGCCCCTTTGGTATCGCGCGTATGCATCGTAGCCAGTACCAAATGCCCAGTCTCTGCAGCGCTCAAAGCCATCTGAGCGGTCTCGGTGTCGCGAATTTCACCCACCACAATCACATCGGGATCCTGCCGCAAACCCGACCGCAACCCCTCCGCAAACGAAACCACATCGACTCCCACCTCGCGCTGCGAAATGATCGATCGACCTCCCTTCACAAAGCGATATTCGATCGGCTCTTCGATCGTAATGATGCGATAACCGCCCGCTTCGTTAAGCAGGTTGGTCAACATTGCCAGCGTGGTCGATTTTCCAGCACCCGTCGCACCGGTGATGATGACTAAACCATCTTTTTGAAAGACCAATTTCTGACCTAAATGAAGCGAAACACCTGCCCATTGCCAGGAAGGAATTTGCGCAGGAATCACTCGAAACGCAGCCGACAGGGAACCATCTGCATAATATAAATTCACTCGCAAACGCCGCTCGGTTTCATCCACTGGCAACTCGTGCGAAAAATCACAACTTCGCTGCTCTGCCAGTTGGGCTCGCTTGGGCTCTGGGCAAATTCCCTGCAATTGCTCGAACAAAATTTCAGTCGTTAGGACCCCGGGCTCAATCTCCAATAAAACTCCATGCAGGCGCATCATCGGCGGGTACCCGGCGATCAAATGCACATCGGAGGCACCACGCTGAATGGCCCGGCCAAGCCATTGATCCAAATTCAAATGTCACCCCACAAAGATTGTTTTGCAAATAGGTTGGCGCGCGAGGAGGAAACCATAGGGAATTGAGGCTGGTAGCGTTGAAGTGAGTAGCGCAGCAAGCCTAGCCTTCGCCAAGCGAATCGTTTACGGATTGAACGAAATACCGCGCATGGTGCCCGTCGATGTCGAGAAACGGTCATACTCTAATCCCATCTTCTGCAACATCGACACAAAGAGGTTAGGGAGCGGATAGTTGTTCTGGGTATCAAATGCCAAATGCTGTCCATGCTTAAACCCACCACCGGCAAAAAGTATCGGTAGATTTGTGGTCACGTGCGTATTCGCATTCCCCAGATTGCTTCCATAGAGCACCATGGTGCGATCGAGTAGATGCGATTGACTTTCTTGCGCACTTTCCAAAGTACTGTATAACTGTTTCAACAGTTTCATATGCTCTACGTCGATCGCTTCCAGCTGTTTCAATTTGGCAGCACTCTTTCCGTGATGCGAAAGATTGTGATATCCATCGGTGATATCAATTCCCTCAACATCGATCGCTGGCGCGCTGACGCTGTCGAGCATCAGAGTCACTAACCGCGTCGAATCGGTCTCAAAGGCTAGACAGGCCATGTCGTACATCAGTTTTACATTGGCCAGGTAGGCTTTCGGATCCTTGGGATCGACGGGTGCTTCGCTACGCGGTTTCGGTTTTGGTACGTGCTCCCACTGTTTGGCTGCAACAAGACGTTGTTCTAAATCCCGCACGCCCGTGAGATATTGATCGACGCGATGCCGATCGTTCGGCCCCAATTTCTTTGACAACGCTTTGGTTTGCGTGGTCACTGAATCCATGATGCTCTGGCCAAGTTCTAACTTTCGTACCTGATTGGCAACTTCCTCTTTGGATCCTTGCAGGAATAATTGCTGGTACACGGCTAAAGGACTCTCCTCACATGGGATTAAGACACCCGCTCCAGTCCATGACAAACTCCGTTGTCCCCCTTTTACATTGACACCTAAGGTGAGCGACGGGAACCGTGTATGGTGACCAATCTGTTCGGCCATCAATTGATCGAGCGAAATCGTGTTGCGAAATCCGCCACTACCGGGATGAGGGGCAGCGGTGAGAAAACAGATATCGGCGGGATGACCACCATCGACATCCGGGTGCCATACCCCGCTGAATACCGTAAAATTTTGACGATGCTCTTCCAAGATCTGAAGATAAGGTGAAAGCGTGTAATCCGAACCGGCAGCGGTCGGGAAAAATTTCTCCGGTAGCAAGCCAAGGTTATTGCAAATGGCGAGCATGCGCTGCGGCGACTGCTGAGTTTCCAAGCGGGTCGCCCCTCGGCAAACCGCTGGAAGCATCGCATCGAGCCAAGGGAGAGCGAGGCTAGCCCCTAGACCTTTGAGCACAAAGCGGCGAGACAAAGGTTGATTTTTGAGGAACATTGCCATCGTTTTTACTTTCTCAAAAACATAGGACTGCAGACCAATTCTTCTACCATACTACCCAAGAGATATCCATCGGATTGTAGTCGATCCAAAATTTGCTCTATTTCAGAGCGATCGCTGATACGTGGCGGAGCCCCTGTCGCATAGATCGTCCATTGCACTAGCAAATTGCGGGCAAGCCCTCGTTCTTGTTCCATCAGTAAGCGTTTTAGCTCCTCAACATCCTCAAACTTTTCGGCTGTCGGTAATTCGCCCGTTGGATCGACCTGCGGCCCCAATTTAAAAGTAAATGGCTGCCCATTCTTGCCAATGCCTTCTACCTTATCACCCGTCTCGCCCAAGCTACGGTACTGTTTCCGCCAGCCTCCTACTACATCAAAACTTTCTAGGGCAAATCCAACTGGATCGATCTTGGTATGGCAGCCCGCGCAGCCCGGATCGGCTCGATGCAACTTTAACTGTTCGCGAATCGTGGTCGCTCCCCGCGTATCCGGCTCGATCGCTGGCACACTCTTCGGCGGCGGAGGAATGCGCGTTCCCAAAATGCGTTCGCCAATCCAGGCACCGCGCACCACGGGTGAAGTGGTTGTGCCATTGGCGGTAACCTTCAGCACACTTGCCTGAGTGAGTAGACCGCCGCGTGGCGAGTCCGTCGGAAGCGATACGCGCCGCATTGCGATTCCCTCAACCGGTTGCAAGCCGTAATGAGCTGCCAAGCGTTCGTTGACGAACGTGTAATCCGCATCGATCAAATAGCGAATCGGTTTGTTCTGCTGAATCAAATCCAACAGATAAAGTTGAGTCTCTGCTTGAGCCGCATCGACGAGAGCATCATCCAAATAGTAATCCGGGTATAATACTTCATCCGGCGATGTGTCGTTGAGTTTGCGTAGATCGAGCCAATAATCGAGAAACGCATCGACAAAGGTTCGAACTTGAGGATCTGCCAACATGCGTTTGGTCTGAGCTCGAATCTCTGCGGTATCTTTCACATCCAGGTGTTGGGCCCAAGATCGCAGGCGGTTTTCTGCCGGCTGATTCCAAAGAAATAGTCCCAATCGATTCGCGATCGCGATCGCATCCAATTCTCCAAGGGGTTCCTCAAAACAGACAAAGTGAGGAGAGCAGAGGGCCGCGGTGTACATCGCAATCATCGACTCCTGAAACGAAAATCCCGACTCACGAGCCTTTTCAAAAACGTTTAACAATACCGCACGCGGCTGTTCGTCAAGCGGACGGAGATAAGCTTCCTTCAAGAATCGCTCCAACAACCGAGCGGCATCTTCCGTTGGATGTGCAGAAGTGACCTCGACTTTTTTTTGGTCTGTTTTTTCAAGAGGGAGATCGACAAACAGAAGTTGATGCCCAAAAGAAGGCCACTGATCGACCAGAGGTCCCTCCACTTCGAGATAGCTATAGGCAACGCCCGGCATTCCATCCTTCTCAGCGAGCGGATTACGAAAATTTGGCGGGCGCGAACGGAACAAACGAACCGGATCTGGCCGAATGGTTTCTCCCTGCAACAAATAGATATCCATCTCCTGCACGCTAGGTTCGATCTGAAAATCAAACTCACCCAGCTTGCGCAATTGTCTCGGTGGCGACTGCGCATAAATGGCGATCGGTTCGGCACGACGTCCAACCGAAGTTTTTTCTCGATCTGGTTTCCACCATCGTTTTTCTTCTCCGCCGATCCAGAAGGTGTACCCCTTGAAACGAAGTTTATATCGGCCAGATATCGGCGCTTTGAATTGGCCGAAAACAGGTTCCAGCGGTTCATAGCTACTTGCCACAACACCGAAGGCTTCTTTTTCACGCAGTTCAGGATCGCGATCTCCAACCGTGAAGGGATGCTTAGGATCTCCGAGCACTTGCAAATCCGGCTCATAGCCGATCAATGGAAAGGTCGCTCGTTCTGCGCTGCGATTAAACTCGTTGTAATGCACCTTACGGTTAAAGCCCGGCTGCTCGCGAGCATAGTAGCGTTTGACCTGCGGCTTGGTAGCTTCCGTGGACTTCTCGATCACCTCGCGCAGTGCATAATCGACCGCCTGCATATATCGAGCAACATTGACATGAGACACATCAAGCGCTTCGCCCACTTTATTGAACCTAAAAGCGACACTATCTTCGGGCAGTATATTTTTGATTTGCAGCCAGGGAGCTCGAAACAAAGCACGAAGGCGATTCTCAAATTCAAGTCGATTCATGCGTCGAAAGGTGGCTCTTCCTTGCTTGGCCACTCTTTCCTGATCGAGACGAATCACTTGCGGATAAAGCTCTCTTTGAATCAACTCCTGCCCTATTGTGTCGATTGGACTCTTAGGCGGCATTTCACCTGCCTTGATGCGGTCGTAAATTAAAACCCAACGCTCGAGAGAATTATTTTCTAAACCGCTTTCCGTAAGGCCAACAATGTCAAGTGAAGCTTCCGAGTGCTCACCGGAATGGCACTCGGCACATTGCGTGTGAAGTAGATTTTTCACCGACTCGGGCAAAAGTGACGGTTCTCCATCCGATCCGTTTGCAACTCCCCCATCGATCAAAATACAAATGACGCCAAAACAGATAGTTAAGTACCGGTACGTGTTACCTAACAGACAAAAGCGTTTCGCGCCACCCACAGGAAAAGAATAACAGGAGGAAAGTAGCATATCAGAGCATCATTTCTTGTAGAGTATCATTTCCTGGCGGGCACCAACCGCGAATTCCGATTTTGTTAACCCACTGGCTTTTGTTTAGCAAACCGACTCGCTGCGAATCGCGGGCAACCGGACAACAAAATGGGGCCCTGTGGCCAATTCTTCACCGGATCTCGTAGTAGGCTTCACCAAAGCGTAATGATTGGCGGTATGATACTCTTAGTATAGAGCTTCGCAGCACGGATTCCAAGCCTTTACAACAGTCCCGAGGAAGAAGCGTACGGACCGAACGTGAGTGTCGGAGTTGGCATTTGGATGCTCAAGCCTTCGCTGAGCGTTTCGGCCAAACGCAAGGCGATGAAACGCTTTGGCTAGGCAAGAATATCGAGGAGATTATCATGTTCCATGTTGTATTTTTCCGAAAGAATTTCAGGTTTTTAGCGTTTATTGCGTTTTGCGTCATTTGCCATATTCCCGCATCGGTATGTGGCCAGCAGTCCGATGATGAGACCACGAAATTTTTGAATCGCTTTAAGAATGTGGACTTACCGGAGGGCGTGGAGTTTCAAGCCTATCTTCGGACGGAGCCAAGACCCTTGCGGATTTATCGGACAACCATCGATCTGTCGGTTGCGAAGTTGGAACCCGTGATGGGTGTTGCAGCCGATCCGGATGGAACAGGGCCGGCAGAGACCGCTTTAACATCACCCAAAAATCTGGCGAAGGAAAAGAATATGGTGCTGGCAATCAACACCAATGCTTGGTCCATGATTCCAGACCCTCAAACGGGTAAATCACTCGGTTATATTGCGGGTGGACATGCTGATATTCACGGCTGGGTAGCGGAGGGAGATCGAATCGTTAGCCCGACAGAGGAGGGCTACTGCGCGTTTTGGATCGATGCAAATCTAAAGCCACATCTAAAGAACCTTGCGCCGAAAGATGCCCAAACAGCCGCACCGCCAAAAGTCGCCGTTGCGGGCTTCCGACGCATATTATCAGATGATCAGATATTGGTCGAACCGAGCGATGTATTGCATCCCCGCACCTCGATTGGCTTTGATACCGACCGGAAACGTTTGGTTTTGGTTGTGGTTGATGGACGTCAAAAGAAAGTGAGCGAGGGGGTCAGTGAGGAGGAATTGGCAAGATTGATGCAAGAGTTCGGCTGTAGCCACGCGATGAATCTTGATGGAGGAGGGAGTTCCGTCATGATATTGCGGCAAAAAGATGGCGATTTGCGTTTTATCAATCGCTCATCGGATGCCACGGGTGTTCGACCTGTTCCAGTTATATTTGGATTTCGTGCAATATAACCCTACAGAATAGTCACTGGCGCTGCCGCAGAATTTCTCACCGTCTCACTCTCGACGAGCATCTTATGTTGACCTGCAAGATTCGCTTTGACGCCGCGCAGCAAGCCAGCGAAGAAAAAGAGAAAACTACTAATCGTCGGTACAATCAGCAAGTCATGGAACATGCCATTGATGATAAAGGCTGTCCCAAAAGCCAATGCAATCACGACCAGATACTTCGCTTCGCGCGGAGCAAGACGATATCGCCATATCTCCCACCCTGTGTGACACCATTTACCGAGCATCATCAGATAGCAGACAAAGCCGATGATACCATTCTCGACCAGTATCGAGAGGAAAATATTGTGCTGCACGTATTTATCTGCCAAATCGAGGGGTAAGTCGATATTGCGATTTTGTGCGTATTGGACGCTATACTCAAGATAGTGTCCCATACCGATGCCACGCATGGGATAGTCTTTGACTACTTCCCAACCGATAACCGCTAGCAGTGGCCTGAGCTTAGCTGACTCTGCCATGTTTTCTACGCTTACATCTTTATCGCGTTTGAATTGTTTAAGCTGTGGGAGAACAATAGGAGCAACGGCGGCGGCGATCATCAGTCCGAAAATGGCACCTGTCCATTTGATTCGAGTTGGCAGGTAAATCCACGCAAACAGAGACAAGCATGCGAAGCCTGCGATCCAAACGCAGCGAGTCAGCGTACAGTAAAAGCCGATCGCAAATACACCCACGACTGCCAGCAGAAGAACGCGACTCCAGTTTCCGAAATCTTTAGCCAGGAAAAGTGAACAAATAAAGCCGAGAGCAAGAATGCTGCCATTACCGACCGGTTGTAATAAGGGTCCTCTTCCTCGACCTAGAAACTCCGAGTAACTTGAGCTCACGATGAATTTCGGGTAGACCAAAGCGTGCAATCCAAAGCATTCGAAGACTGCTGTGATCGAGAGATAAATGCCAAGAGCGGAGAATGCGATCAACATCCAGCGAATTTCTTGTGGATTGGGACGCAGGTAGCGAGCCAGCACATAAACGATCACGGGCAAAGCATGAAAGAAGAGCCACTGTCGAGCTGGCGCGTAGCCATCGGTCTTAAAATCGTGAGTAAATGTATTGATTGTGATCCAGCCAAGCCAAATGGCCACGAGCATATCGCTCAGGTCCCAGCGGTCGCCCATGATCCTTCCATAGAGACGATAAAAAATTGTTCCACCCAACAAAACGCCTAAGATCAACCGATCGATGGTGACGCCGGAGATGTTGAAGAAGGGATGCCCAAAAACGACACCCACCCAAAACATCGCCAGAGCAATTCCCCACAATCCGAAGGTGCGCACCGCTACTGCACCAAAAATGGCGAATGGAAAAAAACCCAAAAGCAAAAGAAATTCCATAGGGGAATCGCGACAGTTGCCATTGCTGTAACAAACCCCCGGCGGACGCCGCGCGAGGTACTCAAAAATGTAGGTCGAGCTACCTCGAATCCAGCTTAGAGAACGCTTATTTGTCGGCTATTTTGAAGGATTTGAACCCAGAGTTTCTTTCCCACCAGCACTTTATTCGCCATAATAGGCATAACCCAACCTCGATTCACTTTTTCTGGAAGCCAGCTTGCAATGAGGCAAACGCACCAACTCTCTGTCACCCTAGCAACTTGGCTGCATATTTTTTTGTTCGGCTTGGGGATGATCGGCTTCGGTTTTCCCATCGCGTTGCATGCTCAAGACGAAAAACGGGAGTCTCTACTCTTCTCGGGGCCTCAGCCAGGCGAGGAACTTCCCGCATTTGAAATTGTTGGGGTCTTTGATGACAACGCAGGCAAACGTTTTGATCCGGTTACTCAGGCCAGTGGCAAACCGATCGTGCTACTTTTCGTTCATCAGGCGAATCGACCCTCAATCGGCATGACACGGTTGCTTATGAATTACATCGCTCAACGCAAAGAGCGTGATGTGGCGAGCTGTGTGATCTGGCTCACCGCTGATCCAACACAAGCCGAGAACGATTTGAAACGAATGCGTCATGCGCTGCCTGGCAATACAATGATCGGCATTTCTCCCGACGGTGCTGAAGGACCTGGCACTTACGGACTCAATCGACAAGTCACATTGACTCTACTTGTCGGTAAAGAGAACAAAGTGACGGCAAACTATGCTTTGATTCAGCCCAGTATTCAAGCGGATTTGCCTAAAGTGTTGCAGTCGGTTATCGATATCGCTGGCGGTGAGATGCCCGATATTGCCAAATTGCAACAGGAGGTGATGCGTCCGAATGCGGAGGGTGGTGACTCGAATACGAGAAAGACCTCCGTTGCCGATCCAGCACTCACTGAAAAAATTCGCGGTTATCTGCGACCGATGCTTCAAAAAGACGCGACCGATCAGCAGGTGGATCAGGCTGCCCTGGCAGTTGAAACCTGGATCGAACAAGATGAGGCTGCGCGCAAAGAGATTGCTCGAATTGCCAAGACAATTGTCAACAGCGGTAAACTTGAAAACTACGGTACCAAACGCTGCCAACAAACGTTGCAAAAATGGGCTGAGAAATACCAATGATCCGTTGTATCCTTGCGTTTCTGTTATGCAATTTGCTCTGTCTAGCAACCGCCGCTGCGGAGACGCTGTCACTGGATACCTCTCAGATAGAATTCGATGACGAAGTTATTCCTATCCTCACTCGTGCCGGCTGCAATTCGGGTAGCTGCCACGGCGCGGCAGTCGGTCGAGGTGGTTTTCATTTATCCTTGTGGGGCTCAAATCCACAAGAAGATTACACTGAAATCGCTCGCGAATTTGAAGGCCGACGACTCAATATCAAACAACCGGTCGAGAGCCTCCTACTCAAAAAGCCTACAGGGACGATTGATCATGAAGGTGGTGCGATCCTCGATGTCGATTCCCAATCATGGAAGATATTGCATGATTGGATCCAGCAGGGTGGGAAGCGAACACTAGCCAAGCGACTCACACGGCTAGAAATTCAATTCAATCAAACGAGTTTAACTAGTGATGCTGCGATTTTTTTACCCCTGGATCGCAGCGGAACGCTTTCTGCCGTCGCCCATTTTGATTCGTTGCCAGCAAAAAATATCAATCATCTTGTGGCCGTAACGATTCCCGATGCGAGCGGCCTTGAATTTGATTTGCCCTCCATGCAACTTACCGCGCTGCGACCAGGAATCCATACGGTCATTGTACGTTATGGCGATCAGGTTCATACGCTGCAAGTCTTAACACCTCAGACATCGACAGCACAGACCGCATCTGCAAGTCCCTCTGGTCCACAGTCGATGATCGATCTTTGGTTAGATCAACGCCGTGAAATTCTCAAGCAGCAGGCAGCCCCCGCAGCCGATGATGCAACACTGTTGCGGCGAGTCATGTTGGATTTGATCGGTCGAGCCCCCATGCTTGAGGAAATAGACGAATATGTAAAGAGTTCAGATTTTGACAAGTACGAACGCTTGATCGAGCGGTTGATGAGTTCTCCGGAATATGTTGACTTCTGGACCTATCACTGGACAAGAGTCTTTGGACTTCGTCCTAATAGCAATGCGCCGGAGGGGTTACAGCGATTTTATCAGTGGATGCATGAGCAGATTGCGGCAGATCGAAACTGGGATACGGTAACCCGCGAATTGATCACCGCCAGCGGCGATTGCCATGCGAAAAGTCCTGCCTTTTTTATGTTATTGGCGAATGATCCACGACAACAGGCAGAACAGTTATCGCGTTGGTTTATGGGGGTGCGAATGGAATGCGCCAACTGCCACGATCATCCTTTAGATCGATGGAAACAGGATGACTACCATGGACTGGCGGCCGTCTTTGCGCGAATCGAAAGAAAGCAATTCGTTCGCTGGTTAGACCGTGGAGCAGTTACCAATCCTCGAACGGGACTTCCTGCCATAGCTCAACTTCCAGGCGGGCCTCGTTTTTCTTCCAGTGGAGATGTCCGCTCGGAGTTAGCCACGTGGATGATCGAACATCCCGATTCTCTTCTGGCGAGGGCGACCGTAAATCGAATTTGGTATCATTTTTTTGGACGTGGCCTGGTGCAACCTATTGACGATATGCGATTGACCAATCCGGCAACCCATCCGCAATTACTTGAGGAGTTGACGGAATCGTTTCGTTCGCATCACTATGATGTCGCACATCTCGTTCGTCAGATCGTCTTGTCGAGCGCTTATCGACGCCGAGCCCCCGCAACAGCGACGGAAAGCCAACTTGACTTGACCTATAATTTCGGACCCCGCAAAATCGTTTCGCCCGATATCTTACTCGATTTAATCGACACGGCGACCGGAAGTTTGATCCCCATCTCCAACGATGAATCGGTCAAGCGGTCGATTCAATTGCAAGATCCAACAGCGCCTTCGCCGACCTTAGATGCGCTGGGGCGTTGTTCGCGTAGTGAAACTTGCCAGCCGGTCTCAGCTACATCGTCGCTCACACTAATGTTGCACTGGATCAATGGAGAGACGCTCAATGAGAGGATCCAGAACGAGAGGCATTGGTTGAAGCTGAAGCTTCGGGAAAATCTTGATCCAACGGAAACTCACAATCAAATGTACTTGCGCACTCTGTGCCGCTATCCACAAGAAAACGAGCGTTATTTGTTTTTGAAGTCGCTGGAACAGTTGTCTGAGAGAGAACGTGAAGACTTTTGGGAGGATGTATTTTGGGCGCTGCTTTCCTCGAAAGATTTCCTCGAAAATCGCTAAAGGAGAAAACTATGGCGCATCGATCGATTTCTTTTCCTCGCCGTGATTTTCTGCAAATCGGTTCCATTCCGCTATTGGGGCTCGGCCTTACTGCCTTCGGTGCCACGCCAATCCTCTGTGATAATCAAGGCTCGGCGAAGTCTTGTATTTTGATCTGGCTCGATGGAGGTCCGAGCCATTTGGAAACGTTTGATCCCAAGCCCTCTGCACCGCTGGAAGTGCGTGGTCCTTTCCAATCCATTCCCACCTCCATGCCTGGCATAGCGTTCAGCGAAGTGATGCCTAACCTTGCAGGAATCGCCGATAAACTTTGCCTCATTCGCTCGGTCACCTCGCCATTAGGTGAGCACAACATCGCGAACCACTATTTGCTGACCGGTTATCAGCCATCACCCTCTTTAACGTATCCAAGTTTCGGTTCGGTCGTGTCCCATCTTCGCGAATCGGCCAATCCATTGCCTGCTTACATGGCACTAAATGAGTTTCGGCCCACAGCGGGTGCCGGTTTTTTAGGTCCAAGGTTTGATCCCTTTTTGGTACCCCACAATCCGAAGTCGGGTGAGCTATCTCCCAAGGACCTGACTTTTTATCCGGGACTGGATGAAGCTCGACTGATCAGACGCAAGAATTTTTTGGAGCAGCTAGAGCAGCAGGATCGCCAAATTGAGTCCAAAGAAGGTAGCCCGAAACCGTACTCGGCGCTCGAACAAGCGTACCGTATGACGCTCAGTCGCGACACGCAACGCGCATTTCGATTGGAGGAGGAATCGCCTCAAATGCAGCAGCGTTATGGTGATCGTTTGCTGGGCCAGTGCTGCTTGTTGGCTCGTCGTTTGGTGGAGCGGAATGTAGCCTTTATCAACATCCACAATAACGACTGGGACACACACGCGGATTTACTCCGCCGCTTGAAGGAAGGTTATGCGGGTGCTAAAGTCGGCGTGGGGCTGGTTCCTCTCTTGGACCAAGCGGTCTCGGCGTTGATTGAAGATTTGGAGTCGCGCGGATTGCTCGATTCGACACTTGTGGTGGTGATGGGTGAATTCGGTAGGACTCCCAAAATCAATTCCACGGGGGGACGGGATCATTGGCCGCGAGTTTTCAGCGTCATGCTGGCTGGAGGCGGTGTGAAAAAAGGTTACGTGCATGGTTCAAGTGATCGTACTGGTGAGAGTCCTCTGGAAGGAGCTGTGACGCCAGCCGATCTAGCGTGCACGATTTATTCGCTGCTGGGCATTTCGGCAGAAACAACATTAACAACTCCCGATGGTCGCCCCATCCGCGTCAATCAATCTGGGGAAATCCTGAAAGAACTGCTCGCATGAGCCATCACCTTTCGGTCTTTCACATCTTACACGTACAGTTGTACGTATACCGTTTTCTATTCTTTACTTTTTTGTTCTGCGCTGTGGATTTAGTCTCTCCGCGAGCGAGCGGTGATGAATCCACCCAGCAGAATCGACAGAGTTCGGAGAATACTACAGCCATTGTCTTTCATGAATCGTCGCAGCAGTGGGTTACCGCTCAAGGCTCGGAACTTGTTATTTGGGATGCGGACTGTCGCGAAGAAAAAAAACGCGTGGTCACGAAAGTCGCCAAGATTCACGATTTGGAGTTCAATGCATCGGGCTCGAAATTGGTGGTCGTGGGGGGTTTGCCAGGTGAGTCTGGAGTGATCGAACTCTACGCTTGGCCGGACGGTCAGGTGGTTGCTCGTCGTGAACTAGATAGCGACACTCTTTTACGAGTTGACTGGGATTCCGAGCGAGCGCGAATTGCGATCGCGGCCTCGACCGGACGATTATGGGTGCTTGAGGATGAAGGATTAACGACTTGCTGGGATGTGGATGCTCATCCGCAAGGTTGTACGGCGGTAGAAATCTTTGCGCAGCAAGGCTGGGTTGCATCCGGTGGCAACGATGGTGTGATCCGGATTTGGAAGATCGCGAGCGGCGAGGCCATTCGTTCGCTTTCACAGCATACCGATGCGATTGTGCAGCTTTCCGCGACCCCGTCCGAGTTCGATGCGAAACGGCAATTGGTATCGCTAGGTCGCGACCACACGGTTCGCTTATGGGATCCGGAAACAGGACGCTTGATCCGCTTTGTACGTCTGGCCGCTATTCCCACCGAAGCGCAGTGGGAACATGACGCGAGTGGTTCTCCATCGATGCTTTGGGTACTCAGCATGGATGGCCGTTTGCGGCGTATCGACCTAAAGAAAGCATTCGTTGAGCAAGACATCGAGGGGAATGAAGAGGCGACTTTCGCCCTAGGTCAGCGAGGCGGGAAATTGTATGTGGCCGGTGCCACACCGCGACCTGAAATTGTCTCCAGTCGCGAGCCACTCAAGAGAATCGTGGTCGCGCAGGATGGTTCTAAATTTGTAAGCGAAGGGGAAACAAGCGAATTTCGTGTACGCGGTTTCAACTATGACCACGATAGCGTGGGACGTTTGATCGAGGACTACTGGAACGAGCAGTGGACTGAAATTGAGAATGACTTTTGCGAAATGCAGGAACTGGGCGCCAATACGATTCGCATTCATTTGCAATTTGGAAAGTTCATGAATTCCGCGACCGAACCGAACCTGCAGAGCCTAGCCAAATTCACCGCACTGGTACAGTTGGCAGAGCGAACTCGTTTGTATTTGGATGTCACTGGGCTGGGATGTTATCACAAACGCGATGTGCCGGCCTGGTATGATGAATTGGGCGAACAAGAACGCTGGGAAGCTCAGGCTTTATTTTGGCAATCTGTTGTCAATGCGGCAAAAAATTCACTCGCAATTTTCTGTTGGGACCTAATGAATGAACCGGTGGTCCCTGGCGGCAAGCGAGACGATAAAGACTGGTTAGGTCCAGCCTTTGCTGACAAACATTTCGTGCAGTTCATCACCTTGGATCAAGCCAATCGCCCGCGGCCGGAAATTGCGAAAGCGTGGACTCGATATTTGGTAAAGACGATTCGCCAAACGGGCGATCGAGCGATGATCACTGTAGGTTTAGTGGACTGGAGTCTTAAAAGGCCGGGCTTAACGAGCGGCTTCGAGCCCGAAGCGATTTTGGAGGATGTCGATTTTATCGCGGTGCATCTGTATCCGAAAAGCGATCAGATTGCAAAGGATATCGAAACGTTACGTGCCTTTCGGCTAGGAAAGCCACTGATCATTGAAGAGTGCTTTCCATTGCGATGCAACATTGACGAATTACGTGACTTTATACACCAGACATCACAGCTGCATAACGGTTGGATCAGCTTTTATTGGGGTAGTACGCCAGATGATTTGTCGCAAGAAAAAACCATGGCTGCCGCAATCACACGGCAGTGGCTGTTAAATTTGCCGTGAAGCAAAAACGGTTGCTCAGCAAATGGGCACCAAGAGATAGATTCTCTCTCATCATCTAATCTTTGAATCACGGCGTCTTTACATGTTGGGCCATTTTCCTTCCAAAAGATTGGCGATCGGTTTGGTCATTTCGAATTTCTCAAAAAGAATTTTCGCGGCGGCCGTGAGCGGCGTTGCCAGGAACATTCCAGGCAAACCCCAGATAATTCCCCATAACATCAGGGTGAGCAATATGGCGATGGGATGCAACTCGAACGAATCTCCCATAATTTTGGGTTCTACAATATTACCGCTGACGAACTGTACTGTGCTAGATAATACCAACACCATGATCATCCCGGATATCGACAGATTCGGATCGAGTAGGATCAGGGGCACAGGAAGAGCACAGGTGATGAGCGGGCCAACATTTGGAATGAAATTTAAGAGAAATGCGAGCAGAGCGAAGACAACGGAGAGTGGTATTCCATAAAACCACAACACCGCTCCAAAGGCGATGCCGGTGAAAATAGAGATGATTGTTTTGGTAACGATATAGCTGCGTATCTTCATTTCAATTTCACGCCATGTGGGAAGTTGATGCACATTCTGAGATGTGTTGCCCAGCAGGAGGAAGAACATGAAGATACTTACCATCACTGTCATTCCGAGCAGTTCGGAAAGACTGCTGTAAAGTTGAGTAATCGCATAGTTCACATATTGACTTGTAAATTGAGCCATCTTTTCAGATCGCTCTTTTTCTTCTTGTTGGCGTAACTCAGCTGTATTGGGAAGATTCTCCGCCTTATCTTTGGATGGGTCGATCGGGATAGGATGGGCATCTTCATCAAGATGGAATGCGGCGGGTTGCTCGGCCGTACTCTGGTCAGCCGTATCACGTTTTTTTTCTTCTTCTTGTTTTTGTCGCTCTTCGGGCATCCATTCGGTGAGGCGTGCCGCTATTTGGCTAAAGCGTTGATGGTAGGTTGCAGAATCTTCTAGGAGCGATGCGATAGAGATCCAAACAACAAGCCAGAGAAACACGGTCATGACCAGTCCGAGTAAAAACGTAATGGCGACCGCGGTGAGGCGTGAGACGCGGAGGCGATTTTGGAACCAATCAAAAATAGGTGTTAAACCAACGGTGAAGAAGAGGGCCAGCACGAACGGCAGCAGCACAGGTCGCAACCAGTAGAGTGTAAGGCCGACGGTTGCAGCCGCCAGGATCATCAGACTGACAGTCTGCGCCTTGCTTTCCATCTTGACCCATTTATCATCGGGGGTTTTCTCGGGTGCTGGCAGATCGGTGCTCATGGTTCTTGGGATTCTGTCGGGGAATTTAATTTAGAAGAGCGTAAAAGCTCACTGCAAGCTTGCGCGAGCATTGCGACCACAGCGGTCGTCACTGACGAAATCACGGCGGAGTTGGTGCCTTGCATTTTCCAGAAAGATTTTTCGGAGGCGAAGATCAGGCAGCTCGTTACGATCACAGCAGCGAGCATCGCAATAGCGAGCGAAGCTGGATTTATTTTACGTTTAGTGATGGTGAGCAGAAAAATTCCCAGGACGATCCCCGAGGCAAATCCAGAAAAGGTCAAGACTTGATTGATGATCGATTGAACTTGCAGCTGAGGTATCCAGGCGACAAGCAGCGCTACCAGCAGTTGCAGCAGTCCGAAAACAAGCGTTGCCATTTTGCTGAGCCAAGAAAGCTTTTGCGACTGGACGTTTTCAGCGGGGGAATCCGCCAAATCGAGCGATTTGCCTGCAGGCCATAGGTCTGTGATAAACGTCGATGCGCTGCTTCCCACGGAGCTCGATAGAGTCGACATTGCGACGCTCAACACGGCTGCGAGTGTTAAACCACGCGCACCTATGGGCATTTCGTGGACGATGAAGTGCGCGAATGCTTTATCTTTCGGGAGACTGATACCGGGGGGATGAATTTGATAAAACGCCCATAGACCTAAGCCGACGGCGAGGAATAACAGAAACTGCAGGAAAACGGCCGGTCCGCAGAGCAGCAGAGCGAGTCGCGCGTGACCGAGGGACTTTGCGCTCAAATAACGCTGAACCATCATTTGATCGGTGCCGTGCGTGGCCAGACTTAAAAATGCGCCACCCAAAATTCCAAGCCAGAGATTCTCGGTTTTCAGCGACACAGTGAGATCAAGCCAAGTGAATTTCCCCTGTTCCCAGGCCGCTTTCATCGATGCGTTCCACGCGCCATCGCATCGGTCGATTATCAACCACAAAGCGAACAGAGCACCACCGAGATAAATCACCAGTTGCAGACAATCATTCCAGACGATGGACCGAATGCCACCCGCTGCCGAGTAAATCAGGGTGAAAATAGTCATCATGCAGAGAGCAAGGGTAAGTGAACTTTGGAGCAATTCGGCTAGTACGATCGCCGTCAGGTAGAGTCTCAAGCCATCGGCAATCGTCCGTGTCGTCAGAAACAAGAGCGACGCGATCTTCTGAGTTGAACCACCAAAACGCGTTTTGAGAACCTCATAAGCGGAGAAGCGACTGCCAGCAAAAAAACTGGGCAGCAGCCAATAAGCGGCGATAATTCGTCCGACAACGAAACCCAAAACCAGTTGCAAGAATTGCATATTGCCAGCGGGGCTGTAGGTGAGACCCGGTACACTGAGAAAAGTCACCGCGCTGGTTTCGGTCGCGATGATTGAACCGAGCAGCGCATACCACGGAAGGCTCCGACCACCAACCAGATAGTCGCTCAGCGAGTTCGATTTGCGAGCGACCCACATCCCCAGCCACAGAGTGAGCATGAGATAAACCATAATGATCGCTATATCAACGGTAGATATACCGACGGATGGCATGGAATAAACTCACAGTTCACATAGTGATCAAAGGGCTGCGTGATGAAAGGGCTGCATTTTCGAGCGTGGCTGAACAGTGTAGACTATCAGACCGCAAGCTCGCAATTGAGCTTGCCACTCGCAGCAGACTATCGGGCGATAAACATGAATTTAGAGCAATTGACGACCGAAGGCTTGCATTCAGACAGCCTCAAATTGGACGAAATGAGTTCGCTCGAAATCGTGGAGTTGATGAATCGCGAGGATGCTAAAATCGCGGCGGCTGTTGGCGAAGTGAAGTCGAATATCGCCGCAGCGGTGGATTGCGTCACCGACTGTTTTCGGCGTGGTGGTCGCCTGATTTATATGGGCGCAGGTACAAGTGGACGCCTTGGCGTTCTGGACGCTAGTGAATGTCCACCAACGTTCAGTACTCCACCAGAGATGGTTCGAGGGCTGATCGCGGGCGGTTATCAGGCATTGACCACAGCGATTGAAGGGGCCGAGGACCATTGGGAAGCGGGAGCAATCGATTTGCGTGGATTGAGTGTCACGGCGCGGGATGTGGTGATGGGAATCGCCACCAGCGGCCGAACGCCCTACGTGATCGGTGGCCTGCGTTATGCGAGATCCATCGGTTGTGCCACGCTGGCCTTCGCTTGCAACCGCGATTCCGAGGTGGGCCGTGAGGCGGACATCGCGATCGAGGTGATTGTTGGGCCAGAGATTCTTGCAGGTTCAACGCGACTGAAGTCGGGGACCGCTACCAAGATGGTGCTCAATATGCTGACCACTGGCGCGATGATCCAATTGGGAAAAACGTACGGCAACATGATGGTCGATTTGCGAGCGACCAACATGAAACTGCGTGCGAGAGCATGTCGCTTGGTGAAAATGATTTGCCAAGTCGATGAAACTCGCGCTCAAGAAGCCTTGCAACTTGCTAACGGCGAAACGAAAACGGCGATCCTCATGTTGCATTTAGGAGTCGATGCGGTACTCGCCCGCAAACGCTTAGAAGATGCCGGTGGAAGATTGAAACGAGCGCTGGGAAATTGACCCTTCTTGCGCGAAGCGAGTTGTTCAAACGCGAAGTGCGCTGACCCGAGTTTATCAAGAATTTTTTTCAAGTCAGCGGCAGAATGTTGGCTAGGAAAAGCACGATCAGCAAACCGGCTAATCCCATGATCGACAGCACAAGGCTAAAGCTGCGCAAAGTTTGGACGGGTGTTAAGCCTGCCATGCGAGCGACCAACCAGAAACCGCTGTCGTTCATCCACGGGCACATCTTGGAACCGCAACCTATGGCCAATGCCAAATAGACGGGGTGATAGCCTAAAGTCTCAGGATTGACCCAAGGTTGTACCAACCCGATGGCGGTAAACATCGCTACGGTCGCTGAACCTTGCAAAACTCGGACCAAAGCGGTGATCACAAACGCAGTCACCAATAGACCCGATCCCGATTGTGGCACAATGCTTTGATCTGCCAGTATTCCAGCGATATCGGTTTGTCGAATGGTATCGCCAAATGCACCTCCGGCAGACGTGACTAAGAGGACGGTACCACCGACGGTCAAGCCTTCTTGAATGATTCGCGCCGTCTCGTTGGAGGTAACATTATTTCGAATCACGCCGTAAATCGCCAAAAAGGTAGCTAATGCCAATGCGATTTCTTTTTGTCCAAGCCAATCGATGATGGTGAATATCCGAGGATGGAGCGATTCGGTTGGGATGAGCGATTCGACAATGGCATGTCCAGCCAACAAAATCATAGGGAGAACGATCGGGGAAAAAGCCAGCCATAAAGGCATAGGCGATGAATTTATTTTCTCCTGCTCTGCGGTCGCGGTTGCCTGTTCGGGAATCGCGATGGGCCAATAGCGATCTAGCCAACGCGAGCAAACCCAACCCATCGTCGCGGTCGCTCCTCCAACGATCGCACCCATCAGCATCGCGGTGGCAATATCGACCTGCAGAGCATTGGCAACTTGCAGAGGTCCAGGCGTAGGCGGCACCAGGGAATGCGCCATCGTTGCTCCGACAACAACGGACATGATGACCAGCAAGTAATTCTTGCCGGTGGAACGGGAGTACGACAGCGCAACCGGTAGCAGCAAGAGGAAGACGGTATCAAAAAAAACAGGGATCCCCAGAATGAACCCGGACAAAACTAAAGCCAACGTCACACGGTCGCGTCCGAGCGCATCGCTCAACCAAGCCACAATTCGATTTGCGGCACCAGAAGCGATCAAACAGGATCCGATGATCGACGCGAGCAGGATCATGATCCCAATTTTCTCGCACGTATTTCCGAGACCTCGGCTTATCCGCTGTATCGCGGTGCTGTTGAGAATCGATAGGCTCGACTTCCATTGCGCTTGGTCGATCAGCCACCAAGATGCCTGGCCGTTGGTATTCGGGGGAACGGAGCGAACCTGTGCAGGACTGAATTGGATAAGCCAATCATCGTGAGTGGTAGTGGTTTGGAACGATGACACTTCGATCGCTATAGCTTGTTCGGCCAGTTCTTCGGTGAACGATTGATGGGGATCGATGGCAACCAGCCGAAAGATTCCAGGAGCTGGCACGCGTGAGCTATGCTGGACTCGCCACTGCGGCTCTGAGGCATTGGGTGGCATGGCGCGCCACGCTTTATCGCGAAGGCTTGAGTTCATTACAGAACCAGCAGGGGTAAGGCTGGCTACTAGCAAGGAACAGGCCAAGAGCGCCAGTATCGGATGCCAACGAAAATAGGCGAGAGTGGTGATCATCATCAGCAGGGCTAGAACGAGAATTCCCGCGATGAACCACATGATTTAAAACTTGCCGTGAAAGAAGATGAATTGGGGTAAGGTAAAAATAAAACTATAGTCTGCACCATTGAGACAATGGAAACAATACTTTAGGCTCTTGACCATAAGCCTTGAAAGGTACTTCAGCCAAATTCGAGCGGATAGTCAAAACATTGGCAAAGTTCCCGATTTTCGGCTGCTGGAAACGAGAGGCGAGAGGTCAAAGATCTGACCGTAGCCCAAGACCATACAATTGCAACCGTACTGAAACCGTATAACGAGTCTTACGATGACGACTGATCCCAAAATTGCTCCGCTTCGAAGTCAACGCTGGTTTGCTCCGGATGATTTGCGATCCTTCGGCCATCGTTCGCGGCTTAAAGGAATGGGCTGGAGCGATGAAGATTATCGAGATAAACCGGTGATCGCCATTTTGAATACCTGGAGCGATTTGAATACGTGCCATTCGCATTTGCGCGAGCGAGCGGAGGAGATAAAACGTGGCGTGTGGCAAGCGGGAGGTTTTCCGGTTGAAATTCCCGTTTTGTCCCTGAGCGAAATGTTGATGAAGCCGACGACCATGCTTTATCGCAATCTGCTAGCGATGGAGACCGAAGAGGTGCTGCGCAGCCATCCCGTTGATGGTGCGGTTTTGATGGGAGGTTGCGACAAGACGACACCCGGACTGATCATGGGGGCCATATCGATGGACCTACCGATCATCTATTTCCCTTGTGGACCGATGCTGACTGCTCGCTGGCGCGACCAAACGCTCGGCTCAGGGAGTGACGCTTGGAAATATTGGACGGAACGCTGCGCAGGAAATTTTTGCGATGAACACTGGAAAGAACTCGAGAATTGTATCGCCCGATCACCGGGTCATTGCATGACGATGGGTACCGCTTCAACGATGACTGCAATCGCGGAAACACTCGGCTTGACCCTATCAGGTGCATCGTCCATTCCAGCTGTCGTATCGGACCATCATCGCTTGGCAACGGCAACGGGTCGCCAAGCCGTTGAATTGGTGAAGAAGGATCTTCGCCCCTCGACAATCTTGACCCGCGAATCTTTTGAAAATGCGATCACCGTTGATATGGCGATCGGTGGTTCAACCAATTGCATCATCCACGTATTGGCGATGGCCCGTCGAGCTAAGTTTGAAATAACGCTCGATGATTTTGATCGGATTTCGCGGCAAACTCCTGTAATTGCCAATATTCGTCCGGCAGGGAAGAAGTATCTGATGGAAGATTTTTTCAATGCCGGAGGATTGAGGGCCTTGTTAAATGAGCTGCGACCTTACCTGCACACTCAATGCGCAACGGTGGATATGAAGAGCCTGGGTGAATGTATTGCGGGAGCCGAGATCATCGATGAAGATGTCATCCGCAAATTGAGCAATCCTTTGTCGAAGGAAGGTGGTACGTATGTGCTGCGAGGCAATCTTGCGCCAGATGGATGTGTGATTAAACCCGTTGCGGCAGAAGAACGATTGATGCAGCACCGCGGACCCGCAGTCGTTTTTGACAGTTACGAGGAGTTGAAAAAAGCGGTGAACGATCCCGATCTCGAAATAACGGCCGACCATGTGATGATACTCCGCAACGCAGGTCCGCAAGGAGCTCCCGGCTTTCCTGAGTGGGGTATGCTGCCGATTCCCAACAAACTATTGAAACAAGGGATTCGCGATATGGTTCGTATTTCAGATGCCCGCATGAGCGGTACCAGTTACGGAACCTGTGTCTTGCATGTGGCACCAGAATCTTATATCGGTGGACCGCTTGCCCTGGTACGCAATGGCGATTGGATCGAACTTGATGTCCCCAATCGCTCGTTGCAATTGTTGGTCTCTGCTGAAGAGCTAGCTCGCCGAAAAGCGGAGTGGAAATCGCCAGCCCCACGTTACCTGCGCGGCTATGGGCAACTTTATATTCAGCATGTCCGGCAAGCCAATGAAGGCTGTGATCTTAATTTTCTGGAAAGCGGGCCGGCCACTTCCGAACCCTCGATCCACTAAACCCCGACTCAAAGCGATTTTTTTCTCGAGTTATCGTGTTCTCGATCCATCGTGGTCCCGATCCATCGTGGTCCCGATCCATCGTGGTCCCGATCCATCGTGGTACGGAAGTATCACCGCATCGCCCAGGTGAGCCCAGCGATCGCTTGCGAGCCAGAGAACTGTCGCCTACACTGAAGCCTCGGCCGCAAACCATTTTCTTAGCTTAATATGAATCCATGAATACCGAATCTATTACTCCGGAACTTTTGGGTCGATCTGTTATCGCAGTCCCTCCACTTGCTCGCCATCAAGACCATCGGCTGAATCATGTCGGCAATGCACAGATCATTCGGTATCTAGAAGCAGGCGGAATCACCACCTTGCTGTATGGTGGCAACGCTGTCTTCTATCACATTTCTCTCGGCGAATACGCGGAGGTTCTCCGCTGTCTCGCCGACGCGGCAGGCGCGAATACGACGGTGATTCCATCGGTGGGACCAGCTTTTGGAACGATGATGGATCAGGTGCTTGTTCTAAAGGAATTCGCTTTCCCTACCGTGATGATCTTACCACAAGGAGAGATAGCCACCTCTTCAGGGCGAGCGCAAGGAACTCGCATTTTCGCTGAAAGCTATGGCAAACCGATTGTGCTGTATTTGAAGCATGAAAATGCGATGAGTGTTGGAGACGTTCAAAGAATCGTCGATGAAGGAATTGTTTGTGCGATCAAATATGCGGTAGTACATCAAGACCCGGCAAAAGATGAGTACCTGAAACACTTAATCGATGTGGTGGATCCGAATATTATTGTCAGCGGTATTGGCGAACAACCGGCGATCGTACACTTGCGACAGTTTCATTTAAATGGATTCACCTCGGGGTGTGTCTGCGTGCAACCTGCGCTGAGCCAAGAAATGCTGCGAGCGATTAAAGGGGCGAATTGGGAGCGTGCCGAAGAGATTCGAAAGATCTTTCAACCTTTGGAGGATTTAAGAAATTCGATCCATCCTATTCGCGTCCTGCATGCGGCGGTGCGGTTGGCTGGGATTGCGGATACGGGTCCGATTTTGCCTCTGCTGAGCCCGACGACGCTGGCTGAGGATGAGCGGATCGAAGCTGCCGCGAAAGTGCTCCTCTCTAAAAATGAACATTAAAACATCAATACAAAAAATCAGAATACAATAGAATACCATCCCAATGATCTGCGGCGGAAGAACTTGAAAGCTGCGGAAAGTTGGATCGTGCCCGGTAAATATCACTTTCCCTCCCCCTACCATACGTGCAATACTCCACCGGTGATGCGAAGAGGGCGGTAATGCTGCAAGGGCAATACTGCGCCAGAAAACATTGGGCCAGAAAACATTGGGCCAGAAAACATTGGGCCAGAAAACATTGGGCTGAAAAACTGGGCCGGCAGGGAAAGTTCGCCTGCCTGATTGAGCTGGGGTACTGGCACGTTGCTTGAACTCACCCATCGCTTTTAGGGCGTTTTACTTGAAGGATCAGAAAGATCAGAAGGATCCATTGAATGGCCAAACGCCACGTTGTCGTTATTGGTGCTGGACCTGGTGGTTTGGCGACCGCCATGCAGTTGGCACATGCGGGAGCCGAAGTCACTTTATTGGAAGCTAGGGATCGAGTTGGTGGTCGGTGCAGCGCCATAGAGTCGTCTGGTTATCGATTTGATGTGGGCCCGACGTTTTTTCTTTACCCTCGCATCCTACAAGAAATCTTTCGTTCGGTGGGGCTCGATCTGCGGCAAGAAGTTCCGATGCGGCGGTTGGATCCACAATATCGCATCACCTTCGGCGAGGGCGGGAAGATCGATGCGACTCCGCAAATGGACAAGATGGAGCAGGAGATTTGCACATTGTCACCGCAGGATGCCGGCGCACTGAAGCGGTACCTCGATGATAATCGGATTAAGTTAGAAAAGTTCCGCCCCATTTTGGAAGCACCCTTTAACAGTATCTTCGACTATCTCCGGCCATCGTTGCTGGGGGCTGCGCGATATGTGAAACCTTGGAAGACGCTCGGAGACGAATTACAGTCGTACTTCAAAGATCCGCGGTTGGCGATTGCCTTTTCTTTTCAATCGAAGTATCTGGGAATGTCGCCGTTTCGTTGCCCAAGCCTCTTCTCCATTTTGAGCTTTTTAGAATATGAGCATGGCGTCTTTCATCCCATGGGGGGCTGCGCTCGAGTGAGCGAGCGGATGGGTGAACTCTGCCAAACGATGGGAGTCGATTTACGACTGAATTCTCGCGTGACAGGTTTGGAATTTTCTGGACGCAAAGTGACGGCGGTACGCGTGGGCCATGAGAAAATTCCAACGGATGCCCTGGTGGTTAATGCGGACTTTTCGCAAGCGATGACAACGTTGGTTCCTGACGCGCTGAGGCGAAAGTGGAAAGATCATCAGATCGAGAAGAAAAAGTTTTCTTGCTCGACGTTTATGCTTTACCTCGGTATTGAAGGGAAGTACGAGCAACTACCGCATCACAGCATTCATATTTCCAAAGATTATCAGCGCAACTTGCGGCAGATCGAACAAGAGTTTCAATTGCCCGATGATCCCTCCTTTTACGTTCAAAACGCATCCATCACCGATCCTTCACTGGCGCCAGAAGGGCACAGCGCGATCTACATTTTGGTACCCGTGCCGCACCAGCATCCCAATGTTCGGTGGGACGAGGCCCAAAAGGCCGCTTATCGCGATTTGACGCTGAATCAGTTGTCGGCTATCGGACTGGGGGATTTGCGACAGCGAATTCGACTGGAACACATGATCACCCCTGCCGATTGGAATGGCTCTTACGATGTTTATCGGGGTGCCACCTTTAATTTGGCGCACGGATTAGATCAAATGTTACACAAGAGACCCCACAATCGTTTCGAGGATCTGGATGGAGTCTATTTGGTCGGGGGTGGCACTCATCCAGGAAGTGGTTTGCCAGTTATTTATGAATCGACTCGGATCACCTGCAAACAACTTTTGCCCGCGCTGGGGATGTCGGCAGATTTTATCTCCAAGTGCCAGCCTTCCACAACGCAGCCTCTCTTGGCAGGCGTTTGACAGGGGGTTGTTTAACGTTGGGTTACCTCACACTGGATTGCTTCGTGACTCGCAGTTAGACGCCGACCTTTTAAAGTCGCCTCATTTGGGCCAGAGACGACCCGATCATTGGGGTACGGGAGACGACCGATGAGCTATCCACCATCGACCGCTCCAGCGTCTGACTTATCGGCGCAGTTGTTGCGCGACATTCGTCGCTCACAGCAGGAATGGGCCCAGATTGCCGTTCGCAAACGGGTAGCGGCGATCGGCAAAATCGGACCTTGGCTAGTCGATCATGCGGAAGCGTTAGCCGCGGCGACCGTGTTACCCGAACCGCGATCGATCGAGCATACAATCGCCTCGGAATTGATGCCCCTAGCTGACGCGGCGAGGTTCTTGCAGCGCCAGGCTCAGCAGTTGTTATCGACACGTACACTTTCGGATCGCGATCGACCGCTGTGGGTTGGTAGCCTCAAGGTACGTATCGCCCGTGAACCATTGGGGGTAGTGTTAGTGATAGGGACGTGGAACTATCCCATCTTTTTAGCCGGAGCGCAGATCGCGCAAGGACTCGCGGCGGGCAACGCAGTGCTGCTCAAGCCAGCACCTGGCACCGAACAAGTCAGCGAAATGCTGTGCCAAGCCTTTTGGGAATCAGGTATCTCCAAGAATTTATTATATCTGCTGCCATCGCACGTCGAGCAAGCTCGCGAGGCGATGAAACTGGGTGTGGACCGCGTAGTGGTGACAGGTTCTTCTTCCACAGGAAGAGCCATCTTATCGCAGGTCGCGGATACCTTGACGCCAGCTACTCTGGAATTGAGTGGCTGCGATGCGATGTTTGTTTTGTCGACAGCCGATTTGAATCGTGTTTGCGATTCCATCCTTTTTGGTTTGAATCTTAATGCCAGCGCGACTTGTATTGCTCCTCGCCGCGTCTTTGTCCGACCGGACGAGCAACCGCCTCTGGAGACGCGTCTGAAAGAGCGGTTGCAGTTTTCCAAACCGTTGCGTTTGTTTCCCCCCGCATTCCGCTTGCTGAAACAATTAGCGATTGAAGCTTGCGAACAGGGCGCAGAAGTCGTTTGCGGTTCCTTGAATGACTTAAACGATGAACCCGCGATGCGTCCGCTGGTTCTGCGAAATGTGAAGCCGAGCATGCGACTGGTTCAGAGCGATTTATTCGCGCCGGTTGTTTCATTGATCACGGTGCAGGACTGGGCGGAAGCGGTAGCCGCAGATCGCCAGTGTCCCTATGCGCTGTGCGCCTCGATTTTTGGTAACTCCGATGAGGCCGAGCAGCGTCTATCGCAAGTCGATGCGGGTTGTATCATCATCAATGATGTGATCGCGCCGACGGCAGATCCGCGGGTTCCTTTTTCCGGACGAGGGGAAAGCGGCTATGGTGTGACACGCGGAGCGGAAGGTTTACTGGAAATGACACGGCTGAAAGCGATTGTGATTCGCCGTGGCTCCTGGGTTCCGCACCTTGACCCACCTCATCCCACCGACGCTGAAATACTCTCCGGCTTGTTCAAATTCCAACATGGTGGGAGTTGGAAACGACGCTGGGAGGGTATCAAGCAGTTATGGCGAGCGATAAAAATACGTCGCAGCGATTAATAAACCAGCGGTAGTCCATGCCCCCATCGACCCAGGGCGTTGAAAGTCTGCTAAGATAAAAGCGAATTGAAACGATCGATCCAGAAACGGAAGTGGCCCATGATTCACGCGAATAAACGTAGCTTAACGGTTGGTGTCGTCGGCGGTGGTTTGGCTGGATTGGCGGCGGCCTGCACGCTGGCCGCTCGAGGTCATCGCGTGACGTTGTTCGATAAGAATAGCTGGGTGGGAGGTAAAGCGGCCGTTCATCATCAAGAGGGATATCGATTTGACATGGGTCCAACCATCTTAACGCTCCCTTCGGTGCTGAAACGCATTTTCGAAGAAGCGGGCAAGAAAGTAGAGGATTATTTGAATCTCGTTCTGCTCGATCCGCAGTGGCGATGTTTTTTCCAGGATGGATCTGTTCTCGATCTGGTCGCCGATGTGGAGAAAATGAAGACCCAGTTGCGAGCCTTCTCGAAGAATCCCAATACGGCTGAAGGCTACGATCGATTCATCAAAATTTCTCGTCGGTTACACGATGTGAGCAACAAATTTTTCTTTTGGCGAAGCGTGGAAGGGATCACCGACACTTTCGAGACCTCGGGGGCGTTCAATCTGAGCGTTTTATCGGACGTACTCAGTTTACGGATGGGCCGCACTGTGGCCAGTCTGGTTCGTCAACAAGTACCAGATGAAAAAGCGGCTCAGATGATTGATCACTTTACACAATACGTTGGCTCTTCGCCCGAAGCTTCCCCAGCAGTCTTGTGTGGGATTGCTCATATGCAGACCGAAGAAGGGGTGTGGTATCCGATGGGCGGAACGCGTGCTGTGCCAGAAGCGTTGTGTAAGCTCGGCTCTGAACTAGGAGTTACCTACAAGACAGAAGCGGACATCGAAACGATTTTAACGGAGAACAAACAAGCCAAGGGGGTTAAACTCACCAATGGCGAAACGTTCATGTTCGACGCAGTGGTTTCCAATTGTGATGCTGTGCGAACACACCGCGAATTGATGAAAGGGACCGAGGCCGATGCGCGTTTCGAGAAACGCCGCAAGTATGAACCAGCCTGCTCAGGTGTCGTTCTGTATTTGGGGTTAAACAAGCGCTACGACCATGTACTGCATCACAACTTTGTTTTCTCGCGCGACCCTCATGAAGAGTTCGAGTGGATTTACAATAAGGGCGAACCGGCACCGGATCCAACTTGTTATGTGTGCGCCCCATCGTCGACCGAGCCTGCTGTGGCACCGGAGGGGGGCGAAGCGTTATACATTTTAGTGCATACACCCTACATGAGGCCACATCATGATTGGTCCAAGATGTTGCCCGAATACCGCGAGATCATTTTGGATAAATTGGCAACGACCGGCGGTATGAAAGATATTCGAAGCCGTATCGTTACGGAAGCATCGTTAACACCAGAAGGAATTCATAAACGCTACCGTGTGCTCAATGGAGCGATTTACGGATTGGCTAGCCACGGCCGTTTTCTGGGCGCATTTAAACCGGGCAATCGCAGCAAGGATGTCAAAGGATTGTATTTGGCCGGTGGAGCAGCGCATCCTGGACCAGGCATGCCGATGGTGATGATGAGCGGTTGGATTGCAGCGGACACATTGGACCAAGATGTTTCTAACGGTAAGCTGCAGACCAGCGCCGCGAAATAACTGCAAGTAGCACCCACATTGACGCAAAAACAGAGAGCTTCCATGGCGGCGCGTCGCAAACCAGAAGAATCTTCCCGCGATGTGGTAGCGTTACCGACCATCACACCCTGGTTATTCAATGGTTTTTATAAATTTTGTCGCTACTACTTGCGAAAGCACTTTCATGCTGTAGCAGTGGATCGCCGCGTCTTTCAGTCCTCACCGATCGATCCTGGGGCGCCATTGATCTGCTATGCCAATCATCCTGGTTGGTGGGACCCGATCATCGCCATACACCTCTGCCAGACCTGTTTTACCGGTCGCCGATTTTATGCTCCCATCGATGCAGAGGCACTGAAAAAGTATGGTATTTTTTCGAAACTCGGTTTTTACGGAATCGATTCGCACTCGTTGCAAGGTGCAGCCAATTTTTTGAAAGTCAGTCGCCGCATATTGTCCGAAGCAAATACGTCGATTTGGATCACGCCCGAGGGCCGTTTCGCCGATCCGAGAGATCACGATGCGACATTGATGCCGGGCCTTGCACACCTGGCACTACAAAATGAACAAGTGATTCTCTTGCCCCTGGCGATCGAATATATTTTTTGGGAGGAACGCCTCCCCGAAGCTCTCATGCGGTTCGGAATGCCCATCTCGGCCCACGAACTGCGGGGGTTAAGTAAGGAGGAATGCTCGGCGCTACTGAACCTTCGCTTGCGAGACACGCAACGAGCTTTGTCGCAATCCGCTATCGCCCGACGCAGCGACGATTTTGAAATTCAACTCTCCGGAAAAACGGGCACCTTTTCTTTTTATGATTGGTTTCGAAGTTTGCGCGGTAAATGGCGAGGGCAGAAAGTGGACATGCAGCATGGGAGCAAGCTGAACGCATGATTTGGATATCGATACTATCAGTGGCCATCTTGCTGTTATCGTTGCTTCCGACATTGATGTTTATCAAAAATTTGCAACTTTATCTTCCAGCAAATCAAACCGATGAACGGATTGCGGCCGCCCATAAAGAGTCGATCAGCGTTTTAATTCCGGCGCGTAATGAGGCGGCAGGAATCGCTGTCACGCTTGAGCATTTACTGAAAAGTGATCATCCTCAATTTGAAATATTGGTTTTGGATGATCATTCGGAGGATGGAACTGCAGAGATTGTCTCGTCTATCGCTCAGCGCGATAACCGTGTTCGCTTGCTCCATTCGAATCCCCTGCCAACCGGCTGGAATGGAAAGCAACATGCTTGCTGGCAACTCGCCCAGCAAGCACAGCATCCGTGGTTGCTCTTTCTTGATGCGGATGTACATGTTGAGGTTGCCGCACTGTCGCGCATCATGGCACAGATGCTGGACCGGCCGGTAAGCTTGCTGAGCGGCTTTCCGCGACAAGTGACCGGCACCTTTAGCGAACAGCTTTTGATTCCCATGATGCATATCGTGTTGCTGGGATATTTGCCGATCGAGCGAATGCGGGCGAGCCATGACGCTAGTTTTTCGGCTGGTTGCGGTCAATTATTCTTTGCCAAGCGAGCGGATTATTTTCAGTGCGGTGGACATGCCAAAATCTCAGCATCCCGGCATGATGGAATCAAGCTCCCGAAACTCTTCCGCAGTTCGGGCATGAGCACGGATTTATTCGATGCGACCGATCTATCGGCCTGCCGAATGTATCGTGGTTATGCTCAAGTGACACGTGGATTACTAAAAAATGCGACGGAAGGAATTGCCAATGCGGTTCTCTTGATTCCTTTCACGATTCTTTTGGGAGGTGCGTTTGTCGCGCCGAGCATTTTGATCGTATTAGCTCTGATTTTTGGCTGGCCTGTTTGGCTGAGCGTATTGCTGGCTGTCGCGACGCTTGTCAGCTTTGTACCGCGTGTGATGGCCGCACAAAGATTTCGTCAAGCTTGGTTGGGAGTCGTCCTGCATCCACTCGCGGTCGCATGGTTCTTAATGCTTCAGTGGCGAGCGTGGTTGGTTGGTATGCTGGGCCGTCGTGTCGCCTGGCGTGGTCGAATGTCTTAGCGTCAGGCGACACGATACTCGAATGATCATAGTTTAGGCATGGTCGTGGCACCGGGTGTGACCTCTTTGAGATTTTGGGTCAAGTCGGTATCGACCAGTTTCGTGGTCCAGCGAAGAGCGCCGACAATCAAATTCTTGAAAATGTCATTCGCCCATACGTCTTCGCGATGCCCCATGGATGTATAGAAGACCCGACCTTGACCGTGAGGGCGGGCCCAAGTGCCTGGATACTTGGGTCGGTCGTAATCGGCATCGACCATACCTTTGGTTTCGGTCACCAAAATGACATGCATGTCGGGGGCGAAATTCTTGAGCGAGTACCACTCTTCGTTCAATTTGAACTCTTGTTTGACCTTGTCTAGTCCGGGGAACTTGGGACTGGAAACGAGCATGCTCGCTTCTTGTTGGCGACCATGGCGAATGAATTCACCGCCTAGCATTGCAATGTAGGGATCGGGCTTCTCTTGATTTTCGTTGGCAGGTCCCGCGGAATGAAAGGTATCGCTGGCGCAGTGGCAGCCCATGAACCCTTTGCCGGCCGATATGGCGTCGAGCAATCTTTGTTTCCCTTTGACG
>Ga0169931_10001836_pt1 | contig 35129 bp, 27 predicted proteins | sample Kivu_15m_20L_FD_129675 | JGI IMG/M metagenome (GOLD analysis project Ga0169931, IMG submission 129675) | Freshwater microbial communities from Lake Kivu, Western Province, Rwanda to study Microbial Dark Matter (Phase II) - Kivu_15m_20L... | ecosystem: Environmental > Aquatic > Freshwater > Lake...
CTCGCGACCGACCACCAGTGGCATGGTGAAGAACACACGGCCCTGACCATCGAGGCCGACGTCGTAGACCGGCACGATGCCCGGGTGATCGAGCTGGCCTGTGATCTGCGCTTCGGCGAGGAACCGCGCGAGGCGGCGAGCGCGCGCGAAATGTGCGGCGGGGGCCAAGCCCAAACCCTCGTCGCGCAGCACCTTCATCGCCACGGTGCGCCGCAAGTCAACGTCCCAGGCCGCGTACACGACGCCCATGCCGCCGCGGCCTAGTTCGCGTTCAAGCGTGTAGCGCGACGAGTGCGCCGCGCGCGAACTCAGCCGTTCGTGGAGCGCTTCGAAGCCGGTCGTCAGCGGCGCGACGGGCCTGACCTCGAGCGGCGCGGCGCCCGCAGCCTGCGCGAATGCGACGGCAAGTGCGCTGCTGCCCGCGCCGGTTGGCGTGGCGTCGACCGGCGGGCGCGCGCCGAGCACGGAGTCGATGCGCGCCCACTGCTCCCGCAACTCGCGCAGCTGCGCCGCGTGCTCGCCGAGCGGCGCGCAATAGCGCTCGAAGGCCTCGATGTCGTCGAGCGAGTTGTGCCCGAGAAACTCGACCAGCAACGCCTCGGCGGGCGACAGCGAGTCGGCAACGGGCGCACCACGGCCGCCGGCGAACGACGCCGCGGCTGCGGCTGCACCGATCGCCGTCCCCTCGAACGGCGCCGGCGCACGCGAGGACGGCGCCAACATGAGGTTCTCCTCAAGAGGCATGGGCGGCAACGCGCCAATCGAACGCTCGTTCTTCGAGAGAAATGCCTGGGAGTTCGTTCGTGCACTCCAACCTCTAGCTGCGTGCGCGGGAGGGACGCGCTTGGCATCGGCCCTCCCGGCCTAGCGCACGGCGACAGGTTCGTTGCAGGCGCGCCGCACTGCGCCGCCGCACTCGGACGGCTCGCCATGCAAAGGGCGTTCGCCGACGACGAGCGCCCGCGCACTCGCGTCGCCGACGACCGTCAAGGGAGGCGGGCCACGATGACGGACGTCTGCGCGCTTTCCGAGAGCCGCGCGCGGCCCTCGCCGCTGCGCTCTCCGGCCGCGACCCGCCAGTGGAGCTCCTCCGCCGGAAGTGCGTCGAAGCGCGCGCGTCCAGCGGCGTCAGAAGTGCCCCGAGCGAGAGGAGGGAGTTCGAGCGCGCCGCGCCGCCATTCGATCCGCGCGCCTGCGACTGGCGCGCCGCTCGCGTCCTCTACGCGCACCTCACACGCCACGCTGGCACGCAGCTCCACCCGAACGCACGGCGCAGACACCGAGGCTTGCGCCTCGATCAACTCGGGGAAGCAGCCCGCGGCGCCGATCTCCACGCGGTAGGCGCCGCGTGTGAGCCCCTGCCAAAGGACCTGCCCGGCCGCGTCTGTCGAGTGCGAAGCGGTCAGCGGACGCAGGTGCGCAGGAGAGCGGAGGAGCGCTCGCACGCCTGGCAGCGGCACGCCGTTGCGGACCACGGCGACGCAGACGCGCGCATCGCTCTCGAGCGTGAGTTCGACGATCGCGTTGCTCGGCGCCACTCGCACTCCGGCGGCGACACCGCGCGAGGGATGCTGAACGTCGGCGAGGAGGACACGTCCCGACGGCGCCGCGAAGGACACCATCCCATTGGAGTCCGTGCTGCCGGCGAGCGCGACGCGCGCATCCGCCGGGTCGCGGAGCAAGACGAACGCGCCGTCGACGGGCCCCTGGCCTGCGTCGAGCACGCGCAGCTGGAGCTCGCGCGGTACGCACTCGAGCAGCGCGGTGGTGGTTTCGCCCGCCTTCAACTCGAGTTCCGTCGCCGCCAGGCTCGCTCCTCCGGCGCCGATCAACTCGACGCGAGCGCGGCCCTCGGGCAGTCCCGCCAGAAGTGCGCCGCTGTCCGAGGCGAGCGGACGCACGAGCGCGCGCGCACCGTCCGTGGACTCGAGCAGCGTCAGCCGAACGTGACGGCCCGTGGCTCGACACCGATCGCCGAGCGTGTGGACGAGAAGGGACGCGGAACCTGACGATGCGAGGCGCATGGTGTGCGACTGCCCTGGTTCGATGCGAACGTGCGCCCACTGCGAACCGCCGTCGGGCGCGGAGACGCACAGCCGCCACTCGCCCGCGCTGACGCCCGAGACGAGCGCGAATCCACGTTCGTCGAACGCTAGCGGCGCGAGCTCTTCGGGACCCAGGCCGGACAAGCGGTGCTCCGCAGCTCGCTCCGGCGGGCCGACGAGTTCCACCCGCAACTCGCTGCGCGCGCCCAAGGCGATCGGCCCGAGGTCGTGCTCCTCGCCGTCTCGCGCGTCGAAACTCGCCAAGTGACTGCTGAGGCCAGGTTGGCTGAAGCTCACGAAGTTCAGTCCGCCCGCGCAGCCGGGCAAGGTCCACACGCCCCGTTCGTCCGTGCGCGACGCTGCGCCGCGAGCGGCGACGGGACCGCTGGCGCCGCTCAAGTACGGCTGGACGAGCGCGCCGGCGAGCGGCGCTCCGCTGTGTGCATCGAGCACGACTCCGCGCGCCGTAGCGCCGCGGCCGAGGTTGAGCTCGACGCGCGACGTGCGCGTCGGATCTACCTGAACGTGAACAGCGCTGCTCGGCGCGGCGTGCGGCGCATGCGCCAGCAGGAACAGGCCGCCGAGCGGCGCGCTCTCGATCCGAAACGCTCCGCCGGATGCGTTGCGGAAGGCGGTGCGCACGAGCCGCCCGGGATCCGTGGCCGGCCAGTACAGCAGCTCGAAATCGGTCACGGCCACGCCGTTCGCTTCGACGACGCCGTGGATCGCGCCGCCGGCTACGAGCGGAATCTCGATCACGTACGGATCGCGCGGGTCGACGAGCAGCGCTGGCTCGACGACCACAGCGCGACCCGGCGCCCAGGCGGTGAGCCGCACCACGCCTGACGGAACGCCTTTCACCAGGTAAAGATCGTCGCCCCAGCGTTCGGCGCGGGCGCTTTGCCCGCCGCTCTCGTCGGACCATGCCAGTTCGACGACGCCGTCGAGCACGGGCGCGCCGGTCGGATCGACGAGTCGAGACCAAACCTCGTTGCCAGCGACCAGTTCCAGCTCGACCTCGAACTCCCGCGCGACGGACGGCATGGGGAACACGCGTGCGCTTGGGATGGCTCCTGTAGAACTAGCGCGCACGCAGAGTTGATCGCCGTGCGGAAGCGACAGGCGAATCGGGCCGAACTCCGCGGGCGCCGCAAGCGTCTCCAAGTGCAAGCTGTCGTACAGATCACCGCGCCGCGACTCGACGCGCAGTGTGATCGGCGCCGCCCACTGTCCAGGCGCACTCACGCGTCCGCGCACGACGATGGACTCCGTGTGGAGTTCGTCGCTTCCGCTGTCGAGTGTCGCCGACGCCGCCGGAACCGACGCGGGCGCGCGGTCAGAGTCGAGCTGCTCGGGCGCGCTCGAGTTCTCCGCACCCTTCGCGGCGCCAACCGCGGCGACCCGCTCGGTCGACGGCCAACCGAACCAGACCGCGCAGGTCAGTGACAGTGCAACGGACAGGGCGATCGCGGCTCGGGCCGCCACCATGGACGAGCGCTGCACAGGCCGTCTCCAGATCTACGGGGTCGCGCTGGGCTGCGACGTGCTCGAAGTTCCGCTCGAAGACTGCGAACTGCCCGACGGCACCGTCACGACCCCCGAGTCGCCCGCTGGGACGTACGGGCGAAGCGCCCGCGTGCTGGGCGGCGGAACGCCGTTGCCGCCTGTGCCTCCAGAGGAATTCGCAGACGTCGAGCCCGACTGCGCGACGCCGCTCGAGGTGTTCGAACTGCCCGCCGCGCGCGGAAGTAGTTCCAAGAAAAGGAGCAGTCCGACCGTGGCGCCGATGGCCAGGATCGTCTTTCGCGCGCGGCGACCCAGTTGGTATCGATCAACGAACGACATGAAGTGCCTTGCGGGCGGCGGGGTAGTCCAGGGCCTCGAGCTGACGCGCCAGAGTGATCGCGGGCGCGCTCGCTGTCCAGGCGCGGCCGGCGGAGTTGGCTTCCAGGCACTCGAGCAGCGTCGGATGCTGCGGGTGCGCGACGTCTTCGAGCAGCGCCGCGGCCTTGCGCGCAGAATTCGCGCGCAGCGCCAGAACGCTGGTCAGCAACCACCCGAAGGCCGCGGAAGGCCGCTCTTCGCGGGCCAGCGCCGAACTTTCGAACGCGTCGCAAGCCTTGTCGTACCGGCCTTGGTCGCCCAGCGCCTGGCCGAGATTTTCGAACGCGATCGAGCGGCACATCTCGGAGCTGGCGCTCTGCGCGGCGTGGGTCAGGACCTTGCGCGCCTCGTCGAGGCGCCCTTCGTGAACGAGCGCCAGTCCGAGGTTGATGCGAGCTCCATCGCGCGGAGTGAGGTGCAGGGCCGCGAGGGCCAGCTCGCTCGCGGACGCGGAGCGACGGCCGAGGCACGCGCTGAGTAGGTCGATCGCTCGGCCGCGCTCTGACGAACCGCGCAGGCGCAGCGTGGCGCGCGCGCGCCACGCCCGGCGCGTCGGCAACTCGAGCTGGCGAGCAGCCGTCAGGCCGTGGTGCGGACCGCCGTCGCGCGGCGAGACGCTATAGAGCTGGTCGAGACAAGCCCACTGAAGCAGCGCGCTCAGTTCGTCGCGGCGCTCCGCGAAAACGTGGCGCTCGAGCGCGCTGTCCGAGATCGAGCCCAGCCGACGAACGGAAGCCTCGGCAGGACGACTCGACGCGGCATCGCGCAGCGCGCGCGCACCGGGCTTGGAAGCCAGCTCTCCGAGCAGGCCCAACAGTTCAGCGTCTTCCGTCCGCAAACGCCGCTTCACGAACGCCTCCGTTCGGCGCGCGGCGCTGCGCTCGCGCGTTCGTCATCGCTCCACAGAGTGCGCGCCGCGGCGAGGGCGCTCGCGCGCAACCGATCGAGCGGTCCCATGCCCGCGGCAACGCACTGCTCAACAGTGCGACCCTCGATGGCCAACGCGAAGAAGGCGAGCCTTTCCGCCTCGGGCAGCACGTTGAAGCGCGCCGCGAGCGCTCGCGCTAGAGCGCGGTCCACGGCGAGCAGGTCGGCGACGAATTCGTGCTCTTCGATCTCGTTGGCCGACGGGACGCCGCCCTGCGCTTCGGCGTCGACATCGGCTTGAACCAAGGCCCGACACGCGTCCTCCACGCGCTCCCCGATCCAGTCGTTCAACGCGTCGGGCGCAGGACGCGTCGGCGCCAGCGCCGCGATGCGAACTGCGGCGCGCACACAAACGCGCGATGGATCGAGCAGGTATGCCATACGGCGCACACAAACCGCGCTCTTCTCCATCAGCCCGAGCGGATCGCCGTCGAGGAGTCGACGCGGCTCACCTGAGTCTAACGCGCGCTGGGAAGCGACGATCGACTCGCGGCCCGCCTCGCGAAACGAACCCGCCCCGCGAGTCGAACTCGTGTCGGTCTCCGGCGCCAGCGACGCCTGTCGAGCGGATCTGGGGGATCGAGCCATTCGACTAGAGCCGCTGGCGAAGGGAGCCCTCGCCGTTCGCCAGCGGTCCGGTCGGAGCGTAAGCGCACGGAAAAATGGCGTCAAGGCGAGCGCTGCAACGAACTCGCACCGTTCCCGGGGCGGTCGGCGCCCAAAACCATCGACGCCATCGACGCCATCGACGCCCCAGCGCCGGGGACGAATCAAAGTCGAAGCGCTGGTCGAGTCCGGGAGGTCGGCGCGCGCCGCAGCGTCTCGGCACGACGACCCACCCGCCTGTGCGGAGCGCACGTCCTCGGTGCTAGTTCCAGTCTGGAACGTAGTCGTGCTCCACGGATTGCCGATCAACGCCCAGGGGTCGCCGGATCGCGCTCGAGCGTGAGGGTGAGGTCAGCGGCGGACTCGGCCGGAGTCACCGTGAGACGCCCCGAGTCGAATCCGCCGCCCGCACGCGCACGATTCGCGATGATCTGGACCTCGCGACCTGCTTGGAGTCCGCCGAGTTGGAATGCGCCGCGTTCGTCGCACGCCGCGGACACCAGGCTGGATTCCGAACGACTCGAGAACACGTGTGCGAACACGGTCGCCCCGACCGCGGGCGTTCCATTCGAATTCCACACGCGACCTCGGATGCTCACCGCGCGCTCCAACTCGAATTTCAACTCGCGCTGCGAGCCACCGCACTCGACGCTGCGGATGACGGGCGACCATCCGTCGCATTCGACTTTGACGACGTAGCTCCCGAGCGCGAGTCCCTCGAAGACGAAGCGTCCGTCGGCGTCCGAGTCGACCACAGCGACCGTGCGCAGCGACAGGCGCGCGCGCTCGGCCTCGCGCCGTTCGAACGGACGCGTCACGTCCGTCTCGCGTTGCACGTGCACGCGCGCCCGCGCCAGTGCGCCACCGCGCACTTCGCGCACCTGCCCGACCAACGTCGCGCCACGCTCCAGGCGCACGAGCACTCCGCCGCCGTCCTCGCTCGCGCGCAACGCCTCGCCCTCCCACGGGCTGTAGCCGCGCGCGTCCACACGCAGCGTGTAGCTTCCCGCGACCAGGCCGACGAGTTCGAACGCGCCATCGTCGCTTTCGAAATCGAACGGGGTCAGCGCCAGCGCGTCAGCCGCCGAGCGCGCGTCCTCGGCCCAACGCTGGACGCGGAAGCGCTGAATCGGCGCGCCCGTCTGCGCGTCGACCACCATGCCGTGCAGCCTGCGCCCGCGCTCGAGCACGAGCTCCAACGCAACCGCGTCGACAGGCACGCCGCGTTGCACGACAGGCGCCCAACCGTCCTTGTGCGCGGCTAGCGTCTGTCCCGACGAGCAGGCCGACGCGAACTCGAAGCGGCCCTCGCGGTCGGTGCGGCGTGTCTCCGCACTCAGTTCGTCGACGCGCGCGACGTCGACGTCCGCGAGCGGCGCACCGCTTTCGTCCACGACGCGTCCAGAGAGGAGGCCGCCGGCGCGCAGCTCGAAATCGCGGCGGACCGCCGCCGCGGCGGAGTCCCAACTCAGCGTCTCGATCGCCGTCGCGTACCCGCTTGCGCTCACGCGAACCCTCCATACTCCAGCGGCTGGAGCAGAGAGGCGGTAGGCGCCGGCGCTGTCGCTCACCGCGCTGACGCGCGGCCGATTGGAGAGCAAGCCTTGCGCTCCGGCTGGCGTCGACTCGAACAACTCGACACGCACGCCGACGAGCGCGGCCCCGCGCTCGTCGCGCACGACGCCCCACCAACCCAGCTCGGAGGCGATGACCAACTTCAGCTCGCGCTCCGCCCCAGGCTTGAGCGTGCTCAAACGCTCGACCGCCAGGCCGCTGGCGGATAGCTCCGCGCTCAGCACCAGCGACGGCCCATCCAGAGGTGCGCGCCAATCAAACCGACCGTTCGCGTCGGCTTGCGCACCCAAGTCCGGAGTGCGTGGATCTTCCTGCGCCGACGTCGACGAGCGCTCCGACGCTGACCGTTCGAGGTGAAGCCGCGCGCCGGCTGCGGGGCGGCCATCCGCGGTGAGCACGCTGCCGAACAGCCGCGGGCGCGGCGCAAGTGCGTACTCGCCGCGCCCCGCGTCGATGCTCAGGCGCGACGACAGGTGCGTCGACGCTGCGAGGAACAGTTCGTTCGTTCCTTCGCTGGCTTCGAGTTCGAAGCTGCCGTCGGGGCCCGTGAACGTGCTCGAGCCGAGTCGGTGCACCTCGGCGACCTGCGCGCCGGCGATCGGCGTGCGCTCGCGCGCGTCGACGACGAATCCGCTCACGACCACGCGCTGGCGCAGCGTGAAGACCAGCGGCGCCTCGACGGGCGCAAAGGTGAGCAGCTCGAGCGAACCGCGTGGCGCATCGATGCGCACGTCGACGGAGCGCAGGGGCAGAGTCGGAGTCCGGAACGATCCTTGTTCGTCGCACTCGCGCACGCCCAGCGCTCGGAGCTCGAGACCGTCCAGCCGATCGTGGCGCGCCGGCGCGACCAGCACGCGTGCGCCGGCCGCCGGCGATCCATCAGCGTGCTGCACGCGCCCTTCCAGGCGCCAGCCGCGCTCGAGCTGAAGCTCGACGAAGTCTCCCGCCCGCAGCGGGCGCGGCCCGAGTTCGAGCCGCGGCCACTCGTCGTGCTCGACCACCAGGACGCCGGTCGAAACCGTCGCGCCCGAAAATTCGAAGCGTCCGTCGGCGCCGGTGCGTGCGCGCGCCAGGCACGGTTCGGACACGTCGTGCAAGTAGTTCGGCCAAGCGAAGCACTGCACGTCGATGCCGACGGCGGGTCCACCGTCCGGCAACAGCACGACGCCGCCCAGACTCGCGCTGGGTGCAAGTATGGACGCCTCCGGCGTGGATGCAGCGCCGCTGGGCGTTGCGCTTCGCTCTGTGACGTCCGACGCGCTCTGCGCAAGTTCGTCGGGCGCTGCGCGGGGCGAAGCGGCGAGCGCGGCGGCGACGGCGCTAGAAGGCGCGGCAGGGGCGACGGGGCCGCTGTCGAGCATGCGCCACCCCAGAGCAAGGGCGAGGGCCAAACCTGCTGCAAAGGCTGCGATGCGCGCGGCTCGCCCGTTGTCGGATCGACGTCGATTCATCTCGATGCTCCAGAACTTGGCTCTTGATCGATGCTCCGCGGCCGTTCGCTCAGCGTGCGTCGAGCAACTCGTGCACGCTCCCGATCCACGACAGCAGCTCGTCGGGCTCGAACGCGCCCACGCGCGAGCGCACGACACGACCGGCGCCGTCGATCAGCACCGTCTGCGGCACCGCGTCGAAGCGCACCAGCGCGCGCACGGCGTCGTCTCCTCCGAGCGGATCCGCGACGGCGAGCTCGCCGGGGAACGCGTTCTCGGCGACGAAGCTGGCGACGTCGTCAGGTGCGCTCATGCCGAGCAACTGCAATTCAACGGGGAGCGCGCCGGTCTCGTCCGCTGCGAACGCGGCGCGCATCTCCCTCCAACTCGCAACAACCTGTTGGCAACTTGGGCAGTGCGAAGAAAAGACGAGCAGCAACGTGGGCTTGCCGGGCGCCGGAGTCCAGCGCTGGCGCGCCCAGTCGCTGTCGCCGTCCGCGCGGCGCAACACCGGCACGTCGGCCACGCTCGAGCCGACGGTGACGAAGTTGACCTCGCCCTCGGCGAGCTCCACCGGCTTCGACGCCTGCGGCGCGCTCACGCCGGTGAGCCCCTGCAGCGCGAACGCAACAGCAGCGAGGCCGATCAATTGCGCGTGGAAGGTCTTCACGCCGCGCCTCCGGTCGCCGGGCGCGAGCGTCCGATGATGCCGCTCAGCAGCAGGCCGGACACAACGCTGACTAGCGCGATGTTGGTCCAGTTTCCGCGCGAATTCCAATGCTGCACGCCTTCGGCAGGCGTTTGGAGTTCGATGCGACTCAGCCAGAACGGTCCGATGCCCAGCGAGCGCTCGCCCTCGGGAGCGCCAGGCTTCGGCCCGGCGAATCCGATGACGATCAGCACCAGAGCGCCCGACAACAAGCTCAAGCCGGCGACACGTGCGATCCAAATGGCATGAGTGCGATTCATGGTTGACCTTCCGTTGAGGCTGCGGCGTCAGCAGAGGCCGACGACCAGATGACGCGGCCATCGTGGCACACAGGCGTGAGAGCGATGGCGTGCAGAAAGTAGGCGCCCAAGTAGCTGACGCGCTCCCAGTTCGTTCCTACGTCCACAGTCAGGACCAGCGCGAGACCGACGAGCGTCGGAGCGAGCGGGCCCGCTGCGGCGAATACGCGTGCGGCGGTGCGCCGCCCGGCGAGTTGAGCCCACACGCTCAATCCTCCGCGGTCAACCAGCAGATAGGCCGGCGCCCGAAGGAAGGCTGCGGCGAGCGCGTGAGCGGACTCGTGCAGCACGTAGGCCACGAGCGCGTGCGTCGCCGCGACGCCGAACACCTGCCCCACCCGGGCGAGCCCGCCGTCTCCCCAGCCGAGCGCCGCGGCCGCCGATCCCGCGATGGCGACGGCCACGAACGCTAGGAACACCGCCTGCCCCCGCGCGAGCCAGCCCAGACCGCGCAGCAGTTGAGCGAGGGTTGAACCGATCTGGCCGGTGAGTTCGAGGCGGCGCGGCGCACGAGCCGCGTTCGAGAACCACGCCGGCGCTGCGAAGTTCAGCATGTGCTGGGCGTTGAGTTCTTCGAGCAGGGCGTCGAGCGACGCGCTGCGCTCAGCGGTGCGCTGCGATCCCACGACTCGATGCAGTTGCTCAGCCTCGTCCGGCTCGAGCTCGACTTCGAAACTCGCAGCTGCGTCGCACAGACGCCGACCACGAAGTGTGACTCCCGGGGGCCACAGCAACGCTTGGTCGCGCGACCAGGCAGAGAAATCAGCGTGTGACGAGCCCATGGCGCAGTTCCCCCGCAGCGCACCAGCGCACCCACAGGACGATCGAAGCGACACCGAGCGCGATCTGCGCCATGGACCGAGCGGCGCCCGCCGGCAGCGCGCTCGTCGCCCAGCCGATGCTTGCGGCGCCCGCAGCCACGAAGACCAGCGCGAGCAGCGCAGTGTGCAGCCATCCAGCGCCCGTCAGCACCTTCTCCAACTCCGCCGGGAGAACCACGCCCGCGTAGTATGCGGCCGCGGATCCAGCGGCGACGAACGCGAGTCCGCGCCCGAGGTCGGCTGCGGCGCGCGCGTCTCCCAAGGCGACGGCTAAGACCGCGACACTGAGCAGCCAGTTCAAGCTGACGAAGCCGACCGTTGCGGACAGGCGTCCGAGCAGGCGCGCTCCGAGCGCGACCGGCGCCGCAGCCAACTGACTGTCACTGCGGCGCCGCAGTGCGGGCCCGATCGCGCCGAACAGCGCCCAACACCCGGGCATCAGCAGCGCCAGTTGCGCGAGCGCATCCGCGCGCGCCGAGTCTCCGGCGCGCCGCGCCATCTCGGTGTTCAGGAGCCAGAGCACCACAGCGGTCCACACAACCTGCGCGACCACCGCGTTGAGCAGGCCAGCCGGCTCGCGTCGCAGGAGGAGACAGTCCAATAGGAAGTGAGCACGCGACGGATTCGTCGAGGGCCGCCACGTGGTCAGCGGCGTGGGCCTCAGGCGCCGATGCTGCTCAGCGCGCGGAAAGGCCGTGATCAGCGCAGTGCAAGCCAGTGCGGCCGCCAGCGCCGCCGCGGCCAGCGGTACGAGCGCGGTGGGCGCCGCGGCGTTACCCGCAGCGAGTTGCGCCCACAGTCGCGTGACGATCGCACTCCATGGCGAAGTTGCGCCGAATTGGGCGAACGAGACGCCCAACACGGCGAGCGCGATCAGCGGCTTCAGTCGCTCACGTCCCAGGCGCGCGGACAGCGCCTCGATCCCGATGGCGAACGCGCAACCGACACCGACGGCTGAACTGCAGTAGAACCACAGGCCGAACGCAGCCCACCACGCGCGCGGCCCGAAGAACCCGAGCGTCGCCTGTGTGGCGTAGGCGGCGATGCCGGATGCGTACGCGCAGAGAGCCAGCGCGAGGAGCGCCCACGGAGTGAGCGACGCCAGCTCCAGCACGGCGCGAGGCACGGGCAGCGTCGCGACCGCCCACGGACGGCGAGCGCTGTTCGGACGCAGCGAGCGCGCAGCAAGCGCACTTGCGGCGGCGGCGACCCACAGCCAGTCGACCAAGCGCTCCCATGCTGCAAGCCGCTCGCTCACTTGAATCGCGGCTAGGTAGGACTCAATTCGACCGACGACGTCACGAGCCAGCCACGCGAGGGCGAGCAGGAAGAGCGGCGCGACGAACACCGTGAGAAGCGAGCGCTGCGCCGCTCGCGCCAGGGAGCGCCGGGCGTCTCGTCCGTTGAGGACCAGGAGGATCCAGTAGCTGCGAAGGTGGCGCATGGCTCGGATCTCAGCGGTTGAGAACGGGTTCGTCGAAGCGCTCCGCCGACGGCACATCGAGCGCCTCGGCTCGACCTGCGCGCACGAACAGGCGTCGCGTGCAGATGCGATCGGCCCACTCGAGGCGGTGCGTGGCCATCAGCACGGCCCCGCCGCTCTCGCGCTGCTGCAGAATGAGGCGCGACAAGTGCGCCGTGGCGCTCGAGTCAAGTCCAGACTCCGGCTCGTCGAGCAAGAGCAGTCGCGGACGTCCGAGGAGCGCTGCAGCGAGCGCGACCCGCTTGGTCATGCCGTGCGAGCACGCTTCGAGCCAGACGTTCTCGAGCTCGGCGAGGCGCAGCGCGGAACGCACCGGGGCCAAAGCCGCGTCGCACGCCGCCGCGTCCAACCCGTGAAGAGCCGCGACGGTGAGCAGGTACTCCCGCACCGAGAGCTTGAGCGCGATCGGATGTTCGTCAGGCGCCCAACCCAAGTTGCGCCGCGACGTCCCGGCGCGCACGTCGACGCGCTCGCCGCAGACCTCGACCAGGCCCTGCTCGTACGGAATCAGGCCGGCGCAAGCCTGCAGCAGCGTGGTCTTCCCGCTCCCGTTGGCGCCGATCAGGCCGACGACCTCGCCGGGCCCCACATCCATGTCCAAGCCGTCGATCAGCGCTCGCGCCACTCCAGGAAAGCGGACGACGAGTCCACGCACACGAAGAACGGATTGCTCTGCCACCAAAGCCATGACGGTCTCCCGAATAGGGGCCACGAACGGAATTACGACGGTGATGGCGCCAGTCCCCCGCTGGCGGGGACTGGCGCACGACGAACAGCGTCAGTTGCCGGCTTGCTCGGCGACCGGAGCGACGGGTGCGACGGGCGCAACCGGCGGCGGCGGAGGCAGGCAGCAATCGAAGTTGCACGACGCGTTCACACCGGCGCAGATGCCGGTGCTGCACGAGTAGTTGCACACGACGCGGCCCAGGCTCGTGCAGTGTGTGGCGGCAGTGGAACTGCAGTTGTTGCAGAAGATCACGCCGGGCACAGCGCACGCAGCGGCTGCGGCGATGAAGACGATGATGAAGATCAGGCGCGCCGGCACGACCGTGCGCCGTGAAGCTGCAATCGCCCGAAGCGTTCCGACCGAAGAAGTGGGCCTGGATTTCATGATGATTCCCCGTGCGGCGCGGCGCCGCTCAGTTGCCGGCCTCGACGGCCTGCTGCTGAGGAACTTGTTGCGCCGGCGGAGGCGGCGGAGGCGGCGGCAAGCAGCAGTTGAAATTGCACTCGGCGTTGATGCCGCCACAAATGCCGCTGTTGCAGCTGTAGTTGCAAACGATCCGGCCCAACGACGTGCAGTGCGTGGAGGCGGTCGAGCTGCAATTGCTGCAGAAGAGATTCGCCGCTGCGGTGCACGCTGCGGCGGCGGCGACGGCGCCTCCGATGACGAACCAGATGAGGCGGCCCGCCGTCAGGCTGCTCGTCCGCCCTGTGATGCGCCCCTTCGAGAACTGTCGCGACTCCGAGAGTTTGTCCATGTGAGTGTCCTCAACAAAAAAACCAAGTGACAGGAGCGGCGACCCACTGTCGCCGCAGTCCGAGTGGCGCTCGGCGCTGCTCGCGTCTGGCGCCTCCACAGTGGTTGATCGCTGGATCGATGCGCGCCGAACAGAAGACGCGAAAAAAACTTCTCGACGCACCGCCACACAACGTGGACGCGTCCGACTACAGTCTCGGAAGAGGAGGCTGAGCGCTTGAAGGCTGACCTGCACGACCATCAACCGTTCGACGCGTTGCGCGCACAGACCGAGTTCGTCGAGTGGTGCCGCCACAATGAAGCGGCGCTTCTGCGCGCGATGTCGCAGCGCATGGCTACGCGCTTGCGACGGGCGCTCGACCCGCGTGATCTGCTGCAGGACGTGCTGATCGCCGCGCTCCGCGTACTGGAAAGCTCACCGTGGGCGAAGTCGAGCCCCGACGGCGAGCGCCACGCCTGGATGCACACGCTCGTGCGCCGACGCGCGGCCTCGGCCGCGCGCGCCATGCGCACGCGTTCGCGCCCGAGGCGCACGGGAAGCGTCCCGGATGCTCTTCGCTGCGACGACGGGGAAGAGCAACTCGCAGCGCTGTGCGCGCCACTGGGCGCGGAACCAGCGGCGCGAGCTCAGTCGGACGAGCTGGGAGATGAACGCGGTCAACGCAGCTCGCGCTCGCTGCGAATCGACGAGCGCATCGCCCTTGGGCTGCGTGAGCGTTTCACAGTCGACTGGCCCACGATCGCATTCATCCTGGATCGCCGCGTCGATGCGGTGCGCATGCTGCACTTGCGGGCCACGCGTCGCGCCGGGCTGTAGCGTCGCTGGTTCGACGCCGATCGACACGCCGGCGCCGCAAGCGCGCTGACAGCGCCGCGCCGGGCGCGCGAAGCGCGACGCCGACCCGAGTCTGCGGCCGGCGCACGACAACGCTGCGCCGAGCAAGGGCTCGTGCTGCGAGAGAAACAAACAAGGCGCGCGCCGTGGCGAGGAGTCCCGCCGCGGCGCGCGCCTGTTTTGTGGCCCCTCTAGCGGGCCCGCTGCGCATTCACTTCGTCTTGACTGGCGGCGCAGGGCGCGCCGGAAGCCGCGCGGGTTTGGCAGCGAGCAACGTCATCAGCTCGGCGACTCCGCGCTCGAGCTGCAGATCGCGACCCGCGAGCACGCTGGTCGCGTCGTTGTCGACCACGATGTCGGGGTCGACGCCGTGGCCTTCGACCGCCCAGTTTCCGCGCGCGTCGTTGTTGCCGAACTCCGGCACGTTGCAGCGTCCGCCGTCGAGCAGCGGCCCGTGGTCGGTGATGCCCACCACGCCGCCCCACGAACGCTTGCCGATCAGAGGGCCGAGTCCGCAGGTCTTGAACATCCACGGGAAGATGTCGCCGTCCGAGGCCGAGTTCTCGTTGAGCAGGCACACCATCGGCCCGGTGAACACAACGCTGGGGTAGGTCTCGGTGAAGTCCGAGTTGCGCGCGAAGCCGGTCGAGAGCAACGTGCGACGCAGGCGTTCGATGACCATCTGCGAGACGTTGCCGCCGCCGTTGTTGCGGTCGTCGACCACGAGCCCTTCTTTGCGGACCTGGCCGTAGTACCACTTGATGAACTCGCGAATGCCGTCCTCGCCCATGTCGGGGATGTGCACGTACGCGAGGCGGCCTCCGGAGAGCTGCTCGACGCGCTCTCGGTTGCGCAGCACGAACTCGAGGTAGTGAAGCTCCGTCTCCGAGCGGATCGGGTTCACCACCAGCTTCCGCGCCGTCGCCTTGTCGGGCGTCGCGCCGACGAGCAACTCGACGGGGCGGCCCGCGCGGTGGCGCAGCAACTGGTAGGGATTCATCGAGCCGAGCAGTTCCTCGCCGTCCACCGCGAGCAGATACTCGCCGACCTTCACGTCGACGCCGATCTCCGTGAGCGGCGAGCGGTAGCGCGCCTCTTCGTTCTGCCCGCGCAGGATGCGTGAGATGCGGTAGCGGTTCGCCGCGGCGTCGAGTTCGAAGCGTGCGCCGAGCAAGGCGACGCTCGGCCGCTCGGGAGCGTGCCACTCGCCGCCCGACACGTAGGCGTGGCCGACGTTGAGCTCGGCGATCATCTCGCCCAACACGTAGTTCAAGTCGGATCGATGCGCGACGTGCGGCAACAGCGCTTCGTACTGCGAACGCAGCGCGTTCCAGTCGTAGCCGTGCATGTTCTCGACGTAGAAGAAGTCGCGGAAACGCCGCCAAACTTCGCGGAAGACTTCGTTCCACTCCTCGCGCGGCACGCGCTCGACGCTCAAGCCTGCGGTCGAGATGCTCTTGGCGTCGCCGGCCTTCGCCGCCGCGTCGTAGAGCTGGTGCTCGCCGTCCTTCTCGACGAGCAACTTGCTGCGGTCGGCGCTGATCGTGTAGCCGCCGATGTCGGCGACGAACTCGCTCAGCTTGCGCTCCTTCATGTCGAACACCATCAGGTCCGTCGGACGCTCGCTCTCGCGACCGTAGTACGACGCGCCCGAGCGCTGCACGAACAGGAGCCCGTCGGCCGCATACAGGTTCGAGTAGTTGTCCGCCTCGATCGGCAGGCGCGCGACGCGGCGCGCGAGCCCGTCGAGGTCGACGCGCACAGTCGCCGCCTTCTTCTCGCCTTCCGCCGCGGCCTTGTCGTCGTCCGCGGACTTCTTCGCTTCCTTCGCGTCCGCGTCGGCGAGCGTGACCTCATCGCTTTGTGGCGGCAGCGGGTGCTTGGCGTCCGCCGCGAGCGCGAGCACGTACGCACTCGTCGTGCGGTTCACCGCGAAGTTCCACTCGAGCGAAGTGAACAACTGTGGCGCGAAGTCGCGGTCGGACAAGAAGTACAGATACTGTCCCTTGAGGTCCCACACGGGCTCGTAGGAGCTCCACAGCGGATCGGTGACCGTCGTGAGCAAGCCGTCGGCGGCGCGCCACAGGTGCACGCCCCGCATGCCATTTTCGTTCGAGAGCGAGAACGCGAGCCAGGCGCTGTCGGGCGACCAGATCGCGTCGCCGACGCGGCCGCCGCGGTCGCGCGCGATCTCCGTGATCGCGCCGCTGGCGACATCGACCGAACGCAGGCGCCCGGACTTGTCATGGAAGGCGATGAGCTTGCTGTCGGGCGACCAGTGCAGTCCGGTGAGCATCCGATCGCCGCCGCGCGTCAGCTGGCGCGGCGCGCTCGCGCCGTCTTGAGCGACGATCCACAACTCGTCTTCGCCCGTCGCATCGCCGATGTACGCGACATTCGCGCCGTCGGGCGACCACGCGGCCCCGCGCTCATGCGCACCGGCCGTGCGCGTGAGGTTGCGCGTCGCGCCCTTCTCGATCGGCGCCGTGAACACCTCTCCGCGCGCGACGAACAGCGCGCGTTCGCCCTTGGGGCTGAGCGCGACGCCCTCGATCGAATCCGCGGCCGACACACGCGACGGACGGCTGGCGACGCCGTCGTCGGGGACGGTGATCTCGAGCTTGCGGTTCGAGCGCGCCTGCGTGTCGAACACCCACAAATACCCGTCGTTTTCGTAGACGATCTCGCCCGCCTCACCCTTCGACGGCCAGCGCACGTCCCACTTCGTGCTGCTGGTGAGCTGCTGCAACTCTGCGTTGCGCGGATCGAAGCTGAACAGATTCAGCGTGCCCGTCCGATCGGAAGCGAAGTAGATCTGCTCGCCGATCCACATCGGATCGCGCTCCGTGCGCACGTGGTGCGCGACCGGCGTCAGCGCGTTCGTCGCCGTGTCGAAGATGAACAGGTCCTGCGCCCAGCCGCCTTGGTAGCGCTTCCAGGTGCGGAAATCGCGCGTGAGCGGCGAGTACACAACCTTGGTTCCATCGGGCGACAGATCGCCGCCGCCGGCCACGGGCATCGGCAGCGCAACGGGCAAACCTCCCTCGAGCGCGACGGTGTAGAGCCGCGTGTCGGTGAGGTCCCAACCTTCGCGCATCGAACGGAACAGGATGCGCTTGGAATCCGCGGTCCAGCCGTAGACCTGGTTGTCGTAGCCCCAGCGCGGAGGCAACGGACCACGCGCCGGATAGAAGGTCAGCTGCGTCGGCGCACCGCCCTCGATCGGCATCACGTACACCTGCTCATCGCCGTCGTACTGACCCGTGAACGCGACCCAGCGGCCGTCGGGCGAGAACTTCGGGAACAGCTCGAGCCCGGGATGCGAGGTCAAGCGCGTCGCCGAGCCGCCCGCGACGGGCGCGAGCCACAGATCGCCCGCATAGCAGAACGCCACGCGCTCGCCGTGGATGTCGGGGAAACGCAGCAGACGAGTTTGCGCCGCTGCGGAGCCGGCCAAGGCCAAGACAGCGGCGATGGTTGAGGTCGCCTTGGAGAAGACGGAAGAGGGAGTGTGCATCCAGCCAGAGTGCGGAGCGCCGCTCACCCTTGTCAAACCGCGCAGGGCGGCGGGCGCCGAATCACTCAAGAACCCTGCGATGGGCTGCCGAAGCTCGCGGTTTCCGCGCTCCCTTCCCTCCGTGCTCCCATGAAAACTACCGGTCCCCTCACCGTCGCAGCCATCGTCGTCATGACCGGGCTCGTCGGCGTCGTGTGGTTCGAACTGCCCAAGTCGCAGCGCAAGTCCAGCGAAACGACGCTGACCAAGCACGAGTTGCCGCCGGCCCCCACTCGTTCGACGGCGGCAGAACGCTCACGCGCGGCGCGGATGGCACGGGTGAACGAAACGGCGGAAACTGCGCAGAGCACCAAGACGCCGGACATCGTCGATCTCCGCGTTTCGACCCCGGAGGAGGATCGTGCGACGCCGAGCGCAACGGACGCCGCGCAGAGCCCGGTGGAGAACAAGCTCGAGCCGGCGGTTGACGAGGTCGCGGCGAGTGAAGCCCCGATTGCAGCCCCGAACGCTGCGCCCACAACGGAAAAGCGCAACGAGCCGCAAGAAGAGCCGCAGCAAGAACCGCAACCTGCGTCGCTCCAGCTCGAAGTGCGCGACGCGGAAGGGCGACCCGTGCACGCTCCGCACGTTGTCGCCCGCTGGCGCGACGGTGATCTTCGGCGCGAAGCGCTCGGCAGAGCTGTGGGCGACGGACGCGTCGAGTTCTCGCAGACGCTGGGCGACGGCGTCGTGCTCGAAGCGCGTGGCGCAGGCCTCGCGCCGACGATGTTCGGACCACTCGCGCAGGAGACGTTCCGTGGCAATAGCCTCGCGCTCACGTTGCCGCGCGGCAGTGTATTGCAGGGGACGACCAACGCCCGCGGCGCTGCGGCTGTGGTTGCATGGCCCGCAGGCAATCAGGGGCTCGCCGCGCGATTCGAGCTCGAACTCGACGCCAACGGCGCATTCACGCTCGACGGCGTGTGGAACGGTCCGCTGGAAGTCGTGTTAGTCGACTCCGAGGGTCGCACGAGCGAGGTGCAGTCACTCGCGTCCGCCGATGTGCGCCCGCATTTCGAGGCCAAGCCCGGCGCGAGCGTGCGGGGCGTGGTGCTCGACCCGTCCGGCGCACCGCTGGGCGGTGTGAAGGTCGACGCGCTCGCAGCGCACGCGGGATTCGGTGTCGCAGCCGTCTGCTCGACGACGAGCGACTCCGAAGGTCGCTTCGCGCTTGCGCAAGCGCCTGCGGAAGCGCTGGTGCAAGTGCGCGCACCGGGCCTCGCGCCGTGCTGGAGCTCGGCGCCGAGCGAGGGCGAGCTGCAGGTCCGTATGACGCCGCGCCGCGCGCTCACGGTCGTGCTCGAGGGCGTCGCTGACAGCGGCGAGTGGAGCTTGAGCGCCTGGGGCATCGAAGACCTCGCGGCGCACAGCACCACGAACGGACGCTTCGAGTTCGAGGGGCTCGCTCCCGGCCCCTACAGCTTCGCGCTGCGCGGCCCGGACGGCGCGGCTCGGCACTTCCACTACACGCTGGCGCCTGGCGGCGACCGCGAACTGGTGCTGCGGCTGCGCTGAGCGGCCGTCACACGTTCACTCGGCCGCTCCCGTCGGAACGACGGGCGCGCCGCGCGGCGCGCGAGAAGAATGGCGCGCGTCGTCGCTCGAGCGCCTCGCGCGAGTAGAGCTGCTCGCTCAACGCGTAGAAGCCGGCGCGCAACTCGTCGGGCGTCATGAGCGTGGGCTGGAAGTTCACGTCGAACAGCGTGCACAGGTCCCAGCGGCGCGGTTGGAGCAAACGGCCTTCGCTCGCGAGCCGCTCGTACAGCGGCGTGCCCGGGAAGGCCGTCAGGTACGTGATCTGCACTTCGAACAGGTGCGTGCGCTCAGCGAAGTCGCGCACGCGCTCGAACACGCCGCGGTCGTGTCGGTCGAGTCCGAGGATGAAGCAACCATTCACGGTCACTCCGGCCGCTTGAATGCGCTCGACAGCTGCGGCGGCTTGACCAGCGCGGCGCGCCTTGAAGTTCGTGCGCAGCTCGAGACCGTCCAACGCCGACGCGTCCGGGCTCTCCAAGCCGATGAGCAGCTGGCGACAGCCGCTCGCGGCGATGAGTTCGAGCAACTCTTCGTCGTCGGCGACCGAGAGATCCGTCTCGGTGAACCACTTGACCCCCAGCGGCGCGAGCGCGCGGCACAGCTCCTTGCCCCACGCCTTGTCGACGAAGGTGTTGTCGTCGGCGAACTCGATGAACGCGTTGGGCCGCAGTCGCCGGATGGCGAGGATGTCGCGCACGACGTCCTCGACCGGCCGCTTGCGGTAACGCTCCGAGAGCATCACGGTCGACGCGCAGAAGTCGCAGCGCCACGGGCAACCGCGCGAGGTCTGCACGGTGAAGCGGTTGTACGGACGATCGTGCAACAGGTCGTAGCGCGGAATCGGAAGGCGGCTCACATCCACCGGCGCCGCATCGCGGGAGGCGAAGGTGCGCGGAGAGGCGCTGCGCTCGGCTGCTTCGACGATCTGCGGCCACACGTGTTCGCCCTCGCCCACTGCGACGTAGTCCGCGTGCGCCGCGGCCTCGTCCGGCAGCGCGGAAACATGCAACCCGCCGAGCGCGACCTTGACGCCCGCGGACCGCAGACGATCTGCAATCGAGTACGCCTCGAAGATCTGCGCGGAAAACGTGCTGATCGCCACCAAGTCGCAGTCGTACAGCGCCTCCGGTTCGGCGCGGTCTTCGCTCGCTTCGTAGTAGGCGAGTTCATGCCCGGACGGCGTCGCCGCGGCGAGTTGCAGCAGTCCAAGACTGGGCAGCATCGCCACCTGCTTCGAGCGTTCGACGAAGCCGGGCAAGGTCAGACCGCGGCGCAACAGCTCCGGGTCGTGGGCGCGGATGCCGCTGAGCGCGAGAAGTCCGATCTTCATGCCGCACCGCCGTTCGCCGTCCCCACGCAGAGCAGCGTAAGCGTCGCAGCCGTCGAGAGCGCGGCGACAGGCACGATGAACAAGTGGCGCAACGGCTGACGCCACGCCGCCAGCCAGCAGACCAGCGGCATCGCGAACGCGCCGACGATCCAGGCTGCGCGGGTCGCGTTCACGAGTTCTCCGGCGGCGTGGGCCGCAGGCGAGAGCTCGTACAGCATCTGCAGCAGCCCGAGCGCGATGCACGCGATGTGCCCCAGGCGCAGGAGACGCCGGCGCCACGTCTGGTATCCGCCGAGGAACTGCTCGCCGGCGAAGCCCAGGCCGAGCAAGGCGCCGCTGGCGAAGCCGAGCAGCACGAGCGACCAAGCTGAGGTCCACACGTGCGCTGCGTCGAGCTGCGGTGAAGCCGAGCTCAGGAAGGAATCGAACGCGAAAGCTGGAAAGGCTGGGAATCGAAGTGCGTCCATGCGCTCCAGCTTCGTCCGGCCAAGCGCTGGAGTGTCGAGACTCCTCTAGATCCGCGCACTAAGCCGGGCGAATCGACGCGCCGGAATCACGGCATGGCGGCGCGTTGACTGAGCGCTGCACGTGAGGCGACGTTGGCGCGCGGATCGATCCGCCGGCCTTCGTCGGAGAACGCGAGCCACAGCAACGCAGCGGCGACGCCGTAGACCAGGCAGGCGCGGAAGCAACGTACGGAGCGGGACATCGGCAGGGACTCGGTGGATCTTCGTGGAGCGGGCGGGGCGGCCGTGCGACGCGCGACCGAGCCCATTCGACTGCCGCTGCGGGCCGTTCTTGCGCCCGATCACGCACATGTCGCCAGCGGCGTTCTCCGGCGCGTGAGCGGCGGCCCGGGGCGCGCGCGCCGCAGGCTCGCGCCATTGGCTCCAGAGGCGGCTTGAGCACCGCTTGGCGCGAGGTGTGCGCCTCGCGCGCGTGCGGCATCGCTCAACTTCGAGCGCGAAACGTGCGCTGCCGCGCGGCGCCACGCGAACTCGGGAAGTGCTCGCGCGCCGTGTAGGTCGCACGTTGCCCGCGGGATAGGAACTGTGTTGCGCCACACGTTGCGCGCCGGTCGTCACGCAAGTCGAACACGACGGCACGTGGTTTGAGAGAGGCGCAAGGCAGATCGCTCTTTTTTCGCAACCGAGCATCTTCCTCGAAACCAAGCGCAGCGTCGACGGACTGCTCGTCCGAGCTGCGCGCAGGCGTGTGTGCGTGCAAGCGTGGGTCGACGTGGCGCGAGCGGACGGCGCGCCTCACGGCCCGTGCTGCGCAGGCGCTCGCCGCCGCTCGCGAAACGCCCGTGGTCACGCGTTGGCCCCAACGCGCAGCCACCTGCGGAACCAGGCGTCGGCGCCGAGTCCACGCATCGCGCGCCCTGGCTTTCGAGCTCGCCGCCGTCACGCGCGGTGCGCGCCCGCCTTCGCAAGCGGACGCGCCCACTCGCCGCAGCGGCGGGAAAAACCACCAGAAACTCGCGTGATTCTCATGCTCCACCGCCTTCACGTGCGCTCGCACAGCGTTTCCCAGTCTTCCTCGCTCCTCGCACCTCTCGGCGCGTTCGCACTCTTCTTTGCCAGCTGCAGCGGCGGCGGCGGCGGAGCTGCGACCGACGCGTTCGCCGAGGGCCTGATCGTGGCGGCGCCGCAGTCCAACCCGGCAGCGCCGACGTACTTCGTCGCAGAGGACCCGAGCGACGGTGAGGCGGCGCGCCTGCAGCTGCTCGAGGTGTACTGGGGCCGCTTGGTGCAGGTGTACGACCGCGACGGCGTGACGCCGATCTTTCCCGAGTTCGTGATCGACGACAAGCTCACGAGCGACGGCGACGACTACCTGCTCGAACGCAACCCTCTGACGGACGTCGAGTCGCTGCGCATCCTCCATCCGTTCCGCGACGCGAACGGCGACGTGACGCCGCAGTTCCGCACGGCGCTCGCTGGGCTCAAGGCCGACCTGCAGGTCGTGCTCAAGAAGAACGCTCTCGTGAACGAGATCCCGCCGTTCACCGCAGTTCCGCGCAACGGCGCGCTGCTGCTCAAGTTCAACGATCTCCTCGCGAGCTCGACGGTCGACGCCGAGACGGTGAAGGTGCTCTCCGGTTATCCGCCGACCCAGCCCTTCGAGGCGCGGATCTTCGCGGACCCCAGCCACGGCAACATCGCGGGCGGACAGTTCCACTCGACGCGGGTGATCGTCGACTTGGCGGTGTCGGAACTCGACGCGCTCGCGACCGGCCTGCCGCTCAATCCGCTGGGCCTGCCCGCGGCCCAAACCACCGCGCAACCCAACATCCTCCTGCGCATCGCCACGCGCGAGAGCCAGTCGGCGCAGCAGCCGCGCGTCCTGCGCGCGCTGAGCGGCCGCGCTCTGTCGTTCGACGGCAACGGACCGACGGACCCGCTCGCGCCGACGCTCGACGTCGTGCGCGCAGTGCGTTCCGGCGGCGCGGAGAACGTGACCGGCGATGTGAGCAACGGGTTTCTGATCGACAACACGCCGCCACGTGTGATCGGGCAGCAGGCGATCGAACTGCTCAACACGCTGAACTTCACGCTGACCGCGGATCTGGAACTCAATGCGGTGTTGCGCTTCCGCAGCGTGACCTGCGCCTTCAGCCCCAAAGCCGGCGACCAGCTCGTGTTCAACTCGACGCGCCTGCGCGTCGTCGCGGATGCGGCCGGCTTCCCCGTCGGCGGCCAGGTCCAGTGCCGCGTCCGGCCGCTGTGCGACACCTGCGAACCGCCGATCATCCCGGTCAACACGAACAACCCGCCGGTCGGCCTGATCCGTGCGCCGTACCGTCCGCTGCCGGGCAGCGTCACGAACCCCGATTATCCGGCGTGTTTCCTCACTTTCCTCCCGGCGCCGGATGCGCTGCCGGCAACCGGCGTGTCGACCAACGCCACCGTCTCGATCACCTTTAGCGAGCCGGTCGACCCGGCCAGTGTGCTGCCCTTCGACACGTTTGTGATCGAGCACGACAACAACCTGCCCGTGCTCGACGAGCTCTACCGCTCCGTGGTCGGCAGCGTGGTTCCGTCCGCCGACCGGCGCACGTTCACCTTCCAGCCGCGCCTGCCGCTGCGCAAAGCGCTCGCCGCGCCGAGTGTCGACCGCTACCGCGTGCGCATGGCGCCGTTCACGCAGCGCATTCGCGACCTCGCCGGCAACGATCTCGTCGAGAACTTGCCCGAATCGCGCTTCACGCTTTCCTCGACCAGCCCCGCGGTCGACAGCGCCGGAATCCGCCTGCGCTTCCCCGCGAGCTTCGACGAGAACTCCGTCGCCGGCCCCGAGATTCGCGGGCAATTCCTGTACGACGCCGCGCGTGAGTCGATCAAGCCGCGGGCCGTGCAGCGCTTCTCCGCGGTCGTCGACCGCACGGTGCCGATCGTCGGCGCCATGACCGACCTTCCGCTCACCAACATCCAGACGCCGCTCTCCAACCGCGGCAGCCGCATGATGCGCGTGTGGCGCTATTCCGACGTGTCGGGGTTCAGCCTGCGCGACGAGAGCACGCACAACGTCGACGTCGATGGCATCTGGTGGCAGCCCTTCAGCGCCGCGCTCCAGGTCGACAACTTCTCGGAGTTCTCGATCGGCGTTGCGCACTCGCGCTTCCTCCCGGACGAAGCCCTCAACGCCGGTCTGCTGCCGGCGCACCGGCTCTCCGGGCTCGTCCCCAACTTCGACACCAACCTGCTCGACAAGGCGAACGATCCGATGACGATCCTCGCCCCGCGCAGCCGCGGCTATCAGATCAACCCCAGCGACCTCGGAACCTCGGCGACGGGTAACCCGATCGCGCCCTTCCCGATCAACCGCGGGATTCCGCAGAGCGAGTTCGTGTACTGGACCTGGCGTGACACGGCGAAGACCGCGGTCGGTGCGCCGCTCGGCGTCGGCGCCGACATCCAACGTCTGACAACCGTCAGCCCGCCAGGCTCAACCAACCTGGGCTTCTACCCCGTCAACAAGGTGCCGACCATCGGCTTGCCGATGTTGACCGAGTTCCGCACCTATCCCGACGCGCTGGCGATCGGGCAGAACGGTTTCCGCATCGCCATCGCGATCAACTCTTCGGCGGAGCCGTTCTTCCGCGTCTTCTCGACCGGCGGTGTGGACTCGACCAACACCGTAAGGGAGATCAATCCGGACACCAGCGCGACGGCGAGCGGCGGCTTCAACCCCGCCTCGACGCCGCCCGGCGCCACCACCCCGGGCAACGACAACGTCTTCTACTACGGCCAGGCCGACTTCATCGTGCGCATCAGCCGCGCTCACACGATCTGGTTCGACACGCTGGCGCCGGGGACGACCTTCGCCGAGCCGTACCTCGAGCCCAACGCGAGCGAGCAGCCGAGCGGCACGCAGTTGATCCTCGCCTACCGCGGCGCCTCCGGCTTCAGCCCGGCGCCCGGCGTCGGCCAGTTCCCGTTCGCCGACGCGCGCAACTTCGACCCCTACGGCAACCTCTACACCTCCGCTCAGAACACCGCTCTCAACCAAGCCGGAGTGTTCGCGACCACGCCGCAGTTCTTCCCGAGCAGCCTCGACGCGCAGTGGCGCAACTCCGCCTCGGCCATCAACGGCTCACGCTACGTGCAACTGCGCTTGACGTTCCTCTCCAACCCGGTGAGCGGACTCTCGCCCGAACTCGGCGCCCTCGGCCTCGCGTTCCGGCGCTAGTTGCCTGCGAGCGCGCGGCGGGCCTCCGTTCGACGCGAGCACACCCTTCTGTGGGCGCGTCCCGGGCACGACAGGCCCGTTGCGCGTGACACAGGCACAGGCCGTTCGTGTAGCCGCAGCGCACCACGTGGTCTTGATCGCCGTTGGTTCCACGGACGGCTTCGTACTCGCGCGCCCTTCGTCGCACAGGCCGGGAAACGTCGGACCGAGCGGCGCCGGCGCGCAGGCGTGCGCCGGCACGAAGCAACGCACCCCCACGCAGTGCGAACCGAGGGGGTGCAAGATCGGATACTCGCGTGAAATAACGTTCTGTGTTGCCTTCTGCATCTACCGACACAGAGAGGCATGCACCGCGCCGCACGCTACATCGCTTCCCTGGCCGCGCAGGGACGCCACCACTTCACGACGGAGGAGGCCGTCCGCCCGCCGTTGGTGCACGCGGGCTCGCGGTGCGCGGTACGAGCGACACCGAACTCAGACCGGTCGCGCCGCGCACTCAGCCCGCGACCGTGCGCTGCCGTTGCTCGCCCAGACCGTCGATGCCAAGGCGCATGACTTGGCCCGCGCGCAGGTAGATCGGTTCGGGTTTTTGCCCCAGGCCGACGCCAGGCGGAGTGCCGGTTGAGATCACGTCGCCAGGGTGCAGGCTCATGAAGCGGCTGAGGTAACTGACCAGGAAAGCGACGGTGAAGACCATGGTCTTGGTGTTGCCGTCCTGGAAGCGGCGGCCGTCGACTTCGAGCCACAGGTGCAGGTTCTGCGGGTCGGGCACTTCGTCGCGTGTGACGAGGTACGGCCCCATCGGCCCGAAGGTGTCGCAGCTCTTGCCCTTGACCCACTGGCCCGTGCCCTCGAGTTGGAAGGCGCGTTCGGAGAGGTCGTTGATCACGCAATAACCGGCGACGTGTTCGAGCGCGCGCTCGGGCGTGACGTACTTGGTCCTCGGGCCGATCACGACGCCGAGCTCGACCTCCCAGTCGGTCTTGAGGCCGCCGCGCGGAATCTCGACGTCGTCGTAGGGGCCGCAGATGGCGCTCGTCGCCTTGCTGAACACCACCGGTTCAACGGGCACTTGCGCGCCGGTCTCGGCGGCGTGGTCGGCGTAGTTGAGGCCGATGCACAGGAACTTGCCGACGCCGCCGACGCAGGGCCCCAGGCGCGGCGTGCCTTCGACGCGCGGCAGGCGCTCGAGATCGAGCGCGCGCAGCGCCGCTAGGCCGGAAGGTGTGAGCGCGTCGCCGCGCAGATCGCCAATCACGCCCGCGAGCGAACGCAGTCCGCCGCGCGAGTCGAGCACGCCGGGCTGCTCGCGGCCCGGCTCGCCGTAACGCAGTAGCTTCATCTCGAGTGTCCTGCTTCCGAAGTCCGTCGAAGATGTCGTTGGAATCGGCGTTCCTGGCAAGGCGCGAGGATTCCAGGCGACCTGAATAGGTCGCCGAACCGGAGCAACGCCGCCAGGGACGGCGAGGCCATCGCGATATTTGACGAAATTCGGAAGCAGGGCACTAGATGCTCCATCCGCCGTCGATCACGTGGATCGCGCCCGTGGTGTAACCCGATTCGTCGCTCGCTAAGTGCACGACGAGCGCCGCGATTTCTTCGGCGCTGCCCAGACGGCCGAGCGGTTGGCGCGCGACGAAAGCAGCGCGCGCGCGTTCGAGATCGCCGCCGTAGCTCGCGCTCAGCGCTTGGATGCGCGCGTCGAGCGAGGGCGTCTGCACCGTGCCCGGACAGATCGCGTTGCAGCGCACGCCGCGCGCGACGAAGTCCGCCGCGACGGACTTGGTGAGCCCGATCACGGCCGCCTTGGTCGTGCCGTACGCGCAGCGGTTCGGCGCGCCCTTCACCGAGCTCGCGACCGAGGCCATGTTCACGATTGAGCCCTTGCCGCGTTCGAGCATGCCGGGCAACACGGCGCGGATCGTGCGGAACATCGCCGTCACGTTGAGCTCGAAGGCGTTGGTCCACTCTTGTTCGGTGCAGTCGAGCACCGAGCCGTGGTGCACGACGCCCGCGCAGTTGAACAGCACCTCGAACGGGCCGTGCAAACGCACGAGTTCGCCCACCGCGGCTGCGTCGCGCACATCGAGCCGTGCGATGTCCACACGCGGCTCGTCGCGCCGCAACGCTTCGAGCGCCCCTGCGTCGATGTCCGTCGCGAGCACGCTCGCGCCTTCGCGCGCGAACGCGAGTGCGCTGGCGCGCCCGATGCCCTGCCCGGCGGCGGTGACCAGCGCGCGCAGTCCCTGCAAACGAGCCGTCATGTTCACTTCACCGCCGCGCCGGCGCGCTCCGCCCGGCGGCGCCACACCGGCCCGGTGGGATACTCGAACTCCTCGAGCGAGCGCGCCTTCATCGTCACGCCGTAACCGGGCGCCTGCGGCACGAGGTAGCGGCCGGCGCGCACGATCGCGGGGCTCTCGAAGTGCTCGTGCAGATGTCCGACGAACTCGGCGACGCGGCCTTCGAGCGAAGGCGCGATGGCGATGTAGTCGACCATCACGAGGTGGTTGACGTACTCGCACAGCCCCACTCCGCCCGCGTGCGGACAGACGGGCACGCCGAAGCGCTTGGCGAGCAGCAGCACCGCGAGCACTTCGTTGACGCCGCCGAGCCGACACGAGTCGATCTGGCAGAAACGGATCGCGTTCGCCTGCAGCAGTTGTTTGAACACCACGCGGTTCTGGCACTGCTCGCCGGTTGCGACGCCGATCGGCGCGATCGCTTTGGCGATCGCCGCGTGGCCGAGCACGTCGTCGGGCGACGTCGGCTCCTCGATCCACCACGGATCGAAGCGCGCGAGGTGCTTCATGTTCTCGATCGCCTCGCTTACGTCCCAACGCTGGTTGGCGTCGAACATCAGCTTGCGCTGCGCGCCGATCGTCTCGCGCACGACCGCCGCGCGGCGCATGTCGTCGCGCAGATCGGCGCCGACCTTGATCTTGAAGTGATTCCAGCCCTCGGCGATGCCCTTTTGGCACAACGCGCGGATCTTTTCGTCGCTGTAGCCCAGCCAACCAGCCGACGTCGTGTACGCGGGATAACCGTCGGCGCGCATCTGCGCCTCACGCGCGGCCTTCGTCGGTGCGTTCGCGTGGAGGATCTCGAGCGCTTGCTCGCGCGTGAGCGCGTCGGACAGGTAGCGAAAGTCGATCGCCGCCACGAGTTCCTCGGGCGTCATGTCGACCAGCAGCTTCCACAGGGGCACGTTGCGCGACTTGGCGAACAGGTCCCACGTCGCGTTGACCACCGCCGCCGTCGCCAGGTGCAGCACGCCCTTCTCGGGCCCGACCCAACGCAGCTGCGATTCGCTCGTCAGCGCGCGCCAGAAACCGGCGAAGTCGCGCGTGATCGACTCGAGCGTGCGGCCGACGACGAGCGGCGCGAGCGCCTTGCAGGCCGCGACGCACAGCTCGTTCCCGCGCCCGATGGTGAACGTCAGCCCGTGCCCGGCGAGGCCCGGCTGGTTCGTCTCGAGCACGACGTAAGCCGCCGAGTAGTCCGGATCGGTGTGCATCGCATCCGAGCCGTCCTGTTGATCGGAGGTCGGAAAGCGGATGTCCCGCGCGCGAAGGGCCGTGATGCGAACAGTCATGGATGGAGTCGGCCAGGCTGCGTCGCCGGTTGCGACGCGAGCGGCGCCAAAGGGGATAATCCGTAGAAGTCGACGGCCGTCAGCCCAAAAACCTGCGCGAGTTCGTCAGCGCTCCAAGCGTGCGTGAGAACTTCGCTCGCGTTGCGCCAGCGCGAGTAATCGCCCGCGAGCTCCAGCACCGGCCAGTCGCTCCCCCACATCAGGCGCTGGGCGCTGAAGGTGGCGCGTAAAAATTCCGCGAGCTCGACGAGCTCGGCGGCGCCGGCGCCGGGTGCGGCCTCGGTGAGCAGGCCGGAGAACTTGCAGAAGCACTGCGGCGAGCGCGCGAGTTCGGCGACCAACGAACGCCACGTCGTCCAGCCGCTCCACGCCGCACCTTCGCGCAGCGCGGGCTTGCCGGCGTGGTCGAGCACGATGCGCAGTTGCGGCAGGCGCGCGCTGAGTTCGACGACCGACGCAAGTTGCGGCAGCTTCGCGAGCGCGTCGAAGCGCAGTCCGAGCTCCGCGGCGACGCGCAGGCTCGCGAGCACGCGGGGCCGCAACACCCAGCGCGGGTCGTCGAGGTCCTGCAGCATCGGCCGCACGCCGACGAACTTGGGCGCGCGCGCCAAGCGTTCGAGCTCACGCGGCGCGCTTTCGTGGTCGAGGTCGACCCAGCCGACGACACCGGCGATCCACGGCGTAGCGTGGGCGAGTTCGAGCAGGAATTCGCTCTCCGCGAGCGTGTCCGCCGCCTGCACCACCACCGTCGCGTCGACGCCGGCGCGCGCGAGCTGCGGCGCGAGGTCCGCCGGCAGGAAGTCGCGATAGAGCGCGGCGAGCTGGGGCGAAAGCCAGCGGTAGTCACGGCGCGAAAGCCGCCAGAAGTGCTGGTGCGCGTCGACGCGCGGCGCGGCGGAGTTCACGCGGGCTCTCCATCGCGCGGCAAAGCCGTGCCGCCGCTGCGGTCCGACTCGTAGAGCGCTTCGACGAGCGCCATCGTGCGCCACGCGTCTTCGACCGAGGTGTGCAAGCGCGCGTCCTCGCCCGCGGCGAAGCGCTGGAGGTTGCACATCGGCCCTGCGAAGGCGTCGGGGAACCAGTTGCCGACCAGCTCGAGCGCGCGCCACTCGACGCCGTCTAAGGCGAACTCGAGTTCGTCGGGCCGCCCGCGCGGATAGTCGAGGTTGACACCGAGCACGGCGAGCGCCGCGCCGTCGAGTCCTTCCAGGCGCAGGTGCGAACGCTGGTGTTTGGGCCCGTGCATGTGGTGGTGGTTGACCGACAGCGCGCAGCGCACGTCGTCGCCGAAGTCGAGGATCGCGCTCGTGCGCGAACTCGCCAGGTGCGCCGCGCGCGGATGCTTGACCGTGCGCGCCCACACGCTGCGCGGCTCGCCGAGCAACGCGCGCATGAGATCGAGGTAATGGATCGAGTGCAGCGCGATCTCCATGCGCTCGAGGCCCGCGAGGAACGGCCAGTTCTCCCACGGCATGCGGCAGTTGACCTGCACCTCGAGTTCGACCGCGCGCCCCAGCCAACCGCGCTCGAGTGCGTCACGCAGCGCGAGCATCTGCGGGCTGAAACGCAGCTGGAAGTTGACCGCCGCGATCAGGCGCTTGCGGCGACACGCGGCGCGGATGCGCGTGGCGTCGCGCAGATCCAGTCCCATGGGCTTTTGGATCAACGCCACCGCGCCGTCGGGCAACGCTTCGACCGTTGCGAGCACGGCCGCGGGCGGCAACGCGAGGTCGAAGACCACGTCCGGCGTGTCGAGCGCCTCGGCCAGGGAGCCAAAAACCCGCGGAATTCCCCACTCGCGCGCCAACTCACGCGCGCGGGCGGGGTCGAGATCGAAGCAGCCCGCGAGCGGCAGTTGCGCGCGTCGGTAAGCCGGCAGGTGTGCGTCGCGCACGATCCCGCCGGCGCCCAGGAACACGATGGCGCGCGGGCGCGACGGCGTCGGCCAGCGCTGGCGCAAGTCGCCGAGCTCACGCGCCGCGGCCTTCACCTCACGCGCGCGGTTGCGGGGCCTGCGGTCGGCGCGCGACCGCCCAGCGAAGCGGACAAACGCGCCGCCGTGCGCGTCAGCATCTCGCGCGTGAGCGCGAGCGAGCTGTCGTCGGCGATGTCGAGCCGCTCGATGAACGGCACCGTCATCGCAGCCACCGCCGAGCCGCGGTGGTCGAACACCGGCGCGCTCACGTCGCGCACGCCGCGGATGCGCGTGCTGTCCATCTCTTCGTAGCCGCGCGCGCGCAGCGCTTCGAGTTCGCGCGCGAAACCCGTGCGCGCCGCAGCCGCCTGATCGGGTGCGCTGGCCTTGGCGACGATGCGCGCGCGGTCTTCGGGCGTTTGGAACGAGAGCAGCACACGTCCCGAAGCGGTGCCCGTCAGGCCGATCACCGAACCGACGCGCACCGCGAAGCCGATGTGGCCCGGGCTGTCGGTTTGCGCGACGACCACGCCGTGGCCGCCTTCGATCAGCGTGAGATGGCACGACTGGTGGATCTGCGTCACCAGCTCGCGCATCAGCGGTCCCGCGTTGCCCAGCAACCGATCGATCGGCGTGTGGCGGTGCGCGAGCTCGAACAGCTTGAGCGTGAGGATGTAGCGGTCGCTGGGCCGCTGGATCGAGAGGTAGCCGCGCTCGACTAGGCAGTTGAGCATGCGGAAGATCTCGCCGACCGTTCGGCCGAGGTTGCGCGCGATCTCGGATTGCGACAGGCCTTCGGGGCGATCGGCCAGCAGTTCGAGGATGTCCAGACCCTTTTCGAGGGCCGGGGCGCGGTAGCGACCGCGCTCGTTGTTGTCGTCGTCGTCTTGGGTGCTCACGGTAGGGCGCTCGAGGTGTGGGGGACGTTCGAGTGCAGGCGCCTTGGGGGACGGCGCAGCGCACGGGGAAAGGCCATTTACTTGCACGCGGCGAGCTTTCGCAAGTAAAAGGACCCTGGTTTGCGGCCAAAAAATCGGCCGTACGGCCGTCCCGCGGTCCACCCAGAGCCCCCCTCGCGAGTTACCAACCGATGCGCTGCGCCCTGCTGTTCCTGTCCGTGGCGATGGTGTTCGCAAGCTGTGGCGACACGCCGTCGGGCCCGTCGTCGGGCCCCTCGTCGTCGAACGCGCGGCCGCGGGTGGCCGTGATTCCCAAGGGCACGACGCACGTGTTCTGGAAGTCGGTCGAGGCCGGCGCGCGCGCCACGGGCGACGAGCTCGGCATCGAGGTCGTGTGGAAGGGCCCGCTGCAGGAGAACGACCGCGCGCAGCAGATCCAGCTCGTGCAGCAGTTCGTGTCGGACGAGATCGACGGGCTCGCGCTTGCGCCGCTCGACCACGCCGCGCTCGGGCCGGTGGTCGCGCTCGCGCGCTCGAAGAACATCCCGGTGGTGATCTTCGACTCGAACCTCGACGGCCAGCCCGGCGTCGACTTCGCGAGCTTCATCGCGACCGACAATCGCGCTGCAGGTCAACTCGCGGGCGAGCACCTCGCCAAGCTCATGGGCGGAAAAGGCCAAGCGGTGATGCTGCGCTACGTCGTCGGTTCGGCGAGCACCGACGCGCGCGAGAGCGGCTGCGCAGCGAGCCTCGCCGCCGCGGGTATCACGCTCAGCGTCGACAACCGCTACGCGGGCCCGACGGCCGGCGAAGCGAAGACCACGGCGCTCAACATGATCGACGCGCTGCGCGAGGCGGGCGGCCTGTTCTGCTCCAACGAGTCGGCGACCAACGGCATGTTGCTCGCGCTCGAGCAGATGGGCCTGTCGGGCAAGCTGCGTTTCGTGGGTTTCGACGCTTCGCCGCCGCTGGTCAACGCGCTGCGCGAAGGCCGACTCGACGCACTCGTCGTCCAGGACCCGCGCAAGATGGGCGAGCTCTCCGTGCGCGCGCTCGCGAGGCGCCTGGCGAACGAAACAGTCGAGCCGCAGATCGACACCGGCGCGGTGCTCGTGACGCGCGAGAACATGGACCAGCCGGAAATCGCGGCGCTGCTGCGCTGAGCGCGCGCCGCCCCAAACGGATGACAGCGCGTCCGGGCGCCGCGAGGCATTTCGGTAGAGGCTCTTATGGACAGAGCGCGAAACTGAGGGCGTTCGAGAGGTTGGTGGCCTTCGACGCGGCCGGATCCCGGAACCAGCCTTGCGCGTACACCATGTCGCCCGCTGTGAACGGCGTGCCGAGCGCACCGGCGTTGGCGCTGGTCCACGCGCGCCAGTCGATCGAGAGCGCGCCGTTGCACTGGCCCGCTGCGCCGCCGCTGTTCGAGACGGGCATGCGCTGGGTCGGCGTCTTCACGCACAGGAAGCTCGATCCGAGCCCCCACTGCGCTGCGAGCGGACCTGAGACTCCGTAGAAGATCAGCCCCTGGCGCTGGCCGTCCACCTGCTGCACCTGCAGCGCGTAGCCGCTCGATGCCGCTGCGCTCGGCCAGCCGCTCGCGGAAATCGAGGGAACGCAGCCGTTCGTCGTCGTGCCCGCGGTGCAGTAAACCTGCGCACTCGAGCAAGGCGTGACGGGGAGGAACGTCAGGTCGTCCATGCCGATCGTCGCGGACGTCTGCGTCAGTTCGATGCGGTGGATGCCGGGGAGCGTGAGGCTGAGCGTCAACCCTCCGGCGACATCGTTCGCCGTCTGCGCTCCGAGCAGCGTGCCGTCGACGCCGAAGGCGCGCATCGTCGCCGTTCCGGGGACCGCCGTGAGATCGCCGCGCACGCTCACAAAACCCGTGACGGCCGGGCTCGCGGGATTGGCAGGATCGACGAAGCGAATCAGGATCGGCGTGGAGTACGAGAGCGCCCCGTTCGCAGCAACGCCGCCGATGAGGTTCGGCACGCTGGGAGTCGGCAGGCCGTGGTTGACGACCGCGACGAAGGCCGCGTCCGAAGAGAATTCGACGCCGAGGGTCGCGGCCAGTTGGTTCGAGAGCCGATTGGCGAGCGGAACGACGGCGCCCGGCGAGTTGGCCATCGCCGGGAGCGTGTCGAACGTGATGACGATCTGCGCGTGCAGCGGAAGGCTGCAGCCGATGAGAATGGCGAGAGAAGCGATGCCGCGAATCAGCATGGGGGCGCCTGGCGTGGTGGTGGGAACTCGCGAGCGAACTGACCTTGAGTTCGCTCTCCGACACTATCGAATCCCGACTGCGCGCAACGCGCCACGGGGTCAACGCACGTTCTCGCGCAAGAGCGACGCGTCGCGTCGCCGCGAGAACCAGCGCTCGCGCGCGATGCAGCCCAGAATCCCCGTGCCGGCGAGCCACACGCCGCGCACCGTGCCGGAGATCTTCGAGCGGCCCGCGCTGCGGCGTGCGTAGTCGACGGGGACCTCGCAGCACACAAGGCCCCGGCTCGCGGCGCGGATCTGCATCTGCACGGTCCAGCCGAAGGTCGGCGCGTCCATGTCGAGGCGCTCGAGGGCAGTGCGGCGCACGGCGCGGAACGGGCCGAGGTCGGTGAAGCGCACCCCCCACAACCACGTGACCAGCGTGGACGCGAGCACGTTGCCAAAGCGCTGCGGCGGCGTGAGCGCGCCGCGTTCGCGCTGGCCGAGCGCGCGCGAGCCGATCACCAGGTCGGCGCCGCCGGTCGCGATCGGCGCGACCAGGCGCTCCATCTGCTCGGGGTGGTCGCTGCCGTCGGCGTCCATGAACACGATGACCTCCGCCTCGCCAGCGGTGCGAATTCCGGCCAAACACGCGTTTCCATAGCCGCGCCGCGGTTCGCTCAACACCTCGGCGCCCGCGGCGCGAGCGACGGCGGCGGTGTCGTCCGTCGAACCGTTGTCGACGACGATCACGCGGTCTACCCAGCGCGGCACGCGCGCCAGAGCCGCGCCGATGGCGCGCGCCTCGTCGAGCGCCGGAATGACGAGAACGATGCGTGCGCCGTGGAACATTGGAGCTGGCGCGGAAGGATACTGGTCGAAGCCCAGCGCCCCGCATGCAGTTCGACCAGCTTCTCGTCGCCGTGTACGCCGTCCTCGCGGGACTCGCGGCCGTGTTCGGCCTCCACCGCGCGTGGCTGCTGGCGCGCTTTCGCTGGGACGAGCGTGAATGCCTGCAGCCGCTGGCGATCGAACAGCTTCCGCTCGTGACCGTGCAACTGCCGCTCTACAACGAGCGCACGGTCGCTGCACGCGCGATCCGCGCCGCCGGCGAGCTCGACTACCCGCGCGCCAAGCTCGAGATCCAGGTGCTCGACGACTCGAGCGACGAGACGCGCGAGGTTGTCGACTTCGAAGTCGAGCAGCTGCGCACGCGCGGCATCGAGGCGCACGTGGTGCGGCGCGCCGCTCGCACGGGCTTCAAGGCCGGTGCGCTGGCGCACGGACTCGCGCTCGCACGCGGC
>Ga0169931_10001837_pt1 | contig 35127 bp, 33 predicted proteins | sample Kivu_15m_20L_FD_129675 | JGI IMG/M metagenome (GOLD analysis project Ga0169931, IMG submission 129675) | Freshwater microbial communities from Lake Kivu, Western Province, Rwanda to study Microbial Dark Matter (Phase II) - Kivu_15m_20L... | ecosystem: Environmental > Aquatic > Freshwater > Lake...
CCCTGGCTCTAGGATTGGGACTCGCCCAGGCCGCCCGCGGGTTCCGCTATTCGGGACGAACCCGCCCCGCACACGAGACGCTGTCCGATGAACGCTCCCCGCACGCCGACCCCTGCGCCGCATCGCCATCCGGTGCACGTACCCACGCCGGTGCTCGACCGTCTCGCCCAGGTCAGCAGCGGCTCGCTCACGACACAGCTCTACAGGAAGGGATACCGCCAGCCGGTGATGGTCGGACTCAGACCGCTGCAGGGCAGCCAGACCCGACGGTTCGCGGGCAGAGCCTTCACGATGCGCATGATCCCCGCCCGCGAGGATATCGATACCTACGAGACGCTCACGGCCACCCCGAACGCCGACAACCTGCAGTGGGTGGGCGTCGAACAGATCCAGCCGGGTGACGTGATGGTGATCGACAGCCGCCGTAACGGCAGCGCGGCGTCGATGGGCAACATGCTCGTGACCCGGATGATCGTTCGCGGGGTGCGGGCCGTGGTCACCGACGGCGCCTTCCGGGACGGCCTGGAACTGAGCCGGCTCGATCTTCCGACCTGGAGCGCGGGCGTCACTGCCACCACCCGGTTGAGCTTTCACCATGTCGCCGATCTGCAGGTACCGATCGCCTGCGCGAATGTCGCGGTCTACCCGGGCGACGTGATCCACGGCGACGCCGACAACATCACGGTGATCCCGGCGCAACTCGCCGGCGAGATGGCCGATCTGTGCGAGGCCCAGGACGACCTCGAGGCCTATCTCGCGTTGCGGCTCGCGTCGGGCGAGCCGCTGTGGGGACTGTATCCGCCCACCACCCGCACCCGCGAGCAGCACCGCGCCTGGGTCGCTGCGGGCCGCCCCGCGCTCGCCGACGCCGTTCGGCCCTGAGCCCGGAGGACCCACCATGCATCCGCACGAAGCCCTGATCCGACACTACTTCGACGCCTGCAACGCCGCCGACCACCGCGCGCTGGTCAGCTGCTTCACGGCCGATGCAGTGCACTTCTTCCCGCCGGGCCTGCCCGAGGTGCCCTGGAGGGGTGCGGAGACGATTGCACGCAAATGGGTCTGGTGCGTGGAGAACCTCGGTTCGCAGTGGACCATCGAACGCGTGATGGTCAGCCACGACAGCCCCGAGGCGGTCATCGAGTGGACTCACTGGAAGCGCAACACCGGCACCGCCCAGCGCGGGGACGAGTGGTACGTGTTCTGCGATCGGACCGGACTGATCAAGGAGATCCGCGCCTATTACGCGGCTCCGGCCGTCCTGGACACGCGCAGCCTGCCGGTGGTCCAGGGCGTTCACATGGGCGAGCTGGTGGGCTTCGACTACGCGGCTCGCGGCTACCACCTGCGCTGGCAGTGACAACGCAGGGACAGGCACCCCGGATGTACATCAGCGAACAGCTCCTGAACCCCGACGATCGGCGATTGCGCCTGTCGACGCAACTGGGCGTCCAACATGTGGTGATCGACAACCGCGGCACCGAACTCGTCTCCGGCGCCGGCGGCGGACCCGCGGTCTGGGACTGCGCGCGACTGCGCGAGTACCGACGCCGGATCGAGAGCTTCGATCTGAAGATCGACGTGTTCGCACTCGACGTCGGCTCGATCCTGCTCGACGCATTGGTCGACCTCGACGGTGCACGCAGGAGCCGGGCGCTGCTGGCCCGAAACATCGCGGTCGCTGCAGACGCGGGCATCACCTGCCTCAAGTACAACGTCCAGATGGTGGGAATCACCCGCACCGCCCTGCGGCCGGGCCGGGGAGGCTGCCGGAATTCCGGATTCCGTCATGCCGATTACACTCCCGAAGCCGATGCACGCCACAGCTATTGGGGCGTGGGTTACCCCACCGGGCAGCAGCACGGTGGATCGGATTCGGCGCTGCACTGCGGGCAGAAGCTCGCGCGAAGTGTGCCGCCGGTCTCCGAGCAGGCCGGCTGGGATGCGATCGAGTTCCTCGTCGAGGGGCTGGTACCGGCGGCCGACGCCGCGGGGGTCCGACTCGCCTGCCATCCCCATGACCCCGCCTACCCGCCGGGGGGACTGAACGGGATCGAGCATGTGATGGGTTCGGTGGAAGGCATCCGCCGGTTCCTGCGCCTGAGCGACAGCCCGAACCACGGCTTGAACTTCTGCCAGGGCACCGTGGCCGAGATGCTCGCCGAACCGGGCCCGTCCCTGCCGCCGCTGATCGAATCGTTCGCCGCTACAGGCCGCGTGTTCATGGTCCATTTCCGGAACATTCGAGGAGGCTACCTCGACTTCCAGGAGGTCTTCCCGGACGAGGGGGATGTCGACATGTTCGAGGCCCTCAGGGCCTACCAGCGGGGCGGATACGTCGGTCCGCTGTGCCCCGACCACGTGCCGTTGTCCGACCTCGATCCCGATCGCGAGCGCTTCATGGCCTTCGCGCTCGGCTACACGCGGGGGCTGCTCCAGGCCGCCGGCATTCCTTCGGCCCCGCCGGGCTGAACGCATGCGCTGCGGCTCGAGGCAACGAGGGCAGCGCAACCCCACCAGCACGGAGACAACGATGAAGCGTCGCCAACTGATCACCCTCGCCGCGGCTGCAGCCGCATCCGCACGGCTGCCGGCTGCAGCCCAGACGGACTGGCCTTCCAGACCGCTCAGACTCATCGTGCCGTTTCCGGTAGGCGGCACCTCGGACGTCATGGCCCGGCTGATCGCGAGCCCCCTCGGCAAGTTCCTCGGGCAGCCCTTGGTCGTCGAGAACCTGGGTGGTGCGGGCGGCATGATCGGAACGGCGCGAGCGGCAAGGGCGGCCCCCGACGGATACACCTTGCTGCTGACGGGCGTGGGAAGCAACGCGGTCATCCACGGCCTGAATCCGAACCCCGGCTACGACTCGATGACGGACTTCGTCCACATCGGTCAGATCATGTCCGGCCCGAACGTCCTCGTCGTCCATCCGTCCCAGCCGTTCGGCACCTTCCAGGAACTGATCGCCTTCATCCGGCGGAACCCGGGCAAGCTGAGCTACGCCTACACCCATGCGGCCTCGGGCCACATGGCCATGGAACTGCTCAAGCAAGTCGGCGGCACTGGCGGACTGCCTCTGTTCATCGTCGGAATCCCCTACCGCGGGGGCGGCCCCCTGCTCACCGATCTGCTCGGCGGCCAGGTGCCGATGGCATTCCTCAACCAGGACGCCGTGCTGCCCCACGTGACGGCCGGAAAGCTGCGTGCACTCGCCGTCACGAGCCCTCAGCGCAACCCGCTGTTCCCGCAGACACCCACGATTGCCGAAGCGGGCGTCAAGGGCTACGAAGCGATGTCCTGGGTGGGTCTCTCGGCGCTGCGCGGTACCCCGCAGCCGATCCTCGACCGGCTGGAGACCGCCATGAACACAGTCGTGGCGATGCCGGAGATCCGCCAGCGGCTCGAATCGCAAGGCTTCGTGATCCCGCCTGCTGGCGCGGCGCACTACACGCGATACGTGGGGGATCAGATCGCGTTGTGGACGCGGGTGATCAAGACCGCGGGGATCAAGGCCGAGTAGAGACCGACGCGCACCACGGTCACGGCTCCGCGGTCAGCCGCTGACACGGCTCGCACCGCCATGGGAGCCCATCGGCACGGCGGCGGCCAGGTCGTCCGATGGACCACCCGCTCGGGGCGGCGGCCCGAGATGCACCGTGGCACGCCACAGATGCACCGTCACGCGGGCGACCCAGCGCGCTGCGTCGAGCTGCGTCAGAGCGCTCGCGGGCGAGTGCCGGCCCGCGGCGGTGTCCTGGAGCACTGCGAGACGCAGCGCGGCCTGGCCGTCCGAAGATGCCTGCACCAGTGCCTCGAGGCGCTCGCTCCAACCGGGCGCGGCCTGCCCGCCGAGCACCGCACCGACGATCGTCACCACTTCGCGCAGCGACTCGAGCGAGAACAAGGCCCGCGGGGACTCCCAGGCGTGAACACCCTCCGCTGCGGTGTGCAGGCGGCGCTCCAGCCGCATCAGGTGATCGAGCGCGTGCCACTCCGCGACGAGCGCTCGCCCGGGAGACCCGGCCTCGCCCTGCGCGGACACGCCACCGAGAAAGGACTGGATACGCTCCAGTGCGGCAGTCACCTCGGCGCAGCGCTCGTGCAGATCGGCCGGCCGGCGCCGTTCGATCAGAGTCTCGAGGATCGCGAGCATCGCGATCGCGGTGTCGGCCAGCGCGCGCCTTGCCGCCTCGACGGCGACTGGCGGCGCCGCGAGCAGCGAATCGCCGAGGTGCCGGGTGAAGCGGGGGCCGCGATCGGGCAGCAGGCGTTCGATGCAACGGGCGAGCGGGTTGGCGAACGGCAGGAAGATCGCAACGCCGATCCCGATGAACAGGGTGTGGAAGGCCGCGAGGCTGACCGCACCGGCCTCGAGCCCCGCGTGCCGCTGAGCGAACTCGAGCAGCCGCAGCAGCAGCGGCAGGAGCAGGATCGCCACCAGGCCGGTGGCCAGGTTGAAGGCCACGTGGGCCACCGCGGTGCGCTTGGCGGGCACGCTGCCCCCGATCGAGGCCAGGGCTCCGGTGGCGGTGGTACCCACCGCGGCGCCGATCACCAGCGATGCGGCCTGCTCGAAATTGACGGCCCCGGCGTGCAGCGCGGTCAGCGTGGTCGCGGCCGCGGCGCTCGAGGACTGCATCAAGACCGGCATGCCGAGGCCGATCGCCATCGCGGCCAGGTGCGCGGCCATTCCGGCCGTGGGCAGCCGCGCCAGGTCGAACGCAGCCGCGAGTCCCTTCATGCCCGCCTGCAGCGTGTCGATGCCGATGAAGATCAGTCCGAAACCGGCAAGCGCGAGCCCGATCGCACGGGCCCGGCCGCGGCCGAGCAGGCGCATCAGCGCACCGACCCCGACCATCGGCAGCGCGTGCAGGCCCAGGCTCACCTTCAACCCGATCACCGACACGATCCAGCCGGTGCCGGTGGTGCCGAGGCTCGCACCCATCACGACGCCCATCGCCTGCGCGAACGGGATGAGCCCGGCGCTCACGAAACCGATCAGCGTGACCGTGGTGGCGCTCGAGGACTGCACCAGCAGAGTCACCAGCGCACCCGATGAGAAGGCCTTGAACGGTGTGCCGGTGAACCGCGCGAGCGCGCGCTGCAGCGCCGGCCCGGCCGAAGCCTTCAGGCCCTCGGTGAGCAGCGTCATCCCGAGCAGGAACAAGCCGATGCCGCCCAGGAGATGGAAGATCGTCTCGGTCATGGACCGGGTGCGGATGTCCGAAGCGGGACGGTAGCACGGTTGCACCGCCGCCGATCACGGGCGGGTGAGCCGCCGCTCGAGCGACCCGTGCGTCGAGCCCTCCCGCAGCGCCTGCGCCGCCGGGACCCTCAGCGCGGCTCGCGGTCGATGACTCGGCGAGGCCGGTCGACGAACGCCCGGATCCCAGCCCTCGACTCCGGCGTCGCGGCGACATTGCAGAAGTTCTCGACAGCAGTCGCGACGCCGTGGCGGTAGCCGCCGCCGGCGTCGACCTCCCGCACGAACGCCTCGCGCGCCATGCGCATCACCCGCGCCGGCTTGGCGGCGAGCACACGGGCGACCTCGCGGGCGGTCTGCAGCGCGGTGCCGGGCTCGGCAATGCGCGCGAACAGCCCGAGCGCAACTGCCTCGGGCGCGCCGAAGGCGCGGCCGGTGAACAGCAGGTCGAACGCGCGGTGCCGCCCGACGATCCGCGGCAGGTGCGCGAAGTGGATGGCCGGGATCACGCCTACGTCGATCTCCGGGTAGCCGAGGTCGGCGTCGCGGTCGACGACCGCCATGTCGCACGAGATCGCCAGCGTCATGCCGCCGCCGCGCGCGGTGCCGTTCACCGCAGCGACCGAAGGCTTGCCGAGCCGGTGCTGCAGGTCGGTGAAGCGCGTGTACAGGCGCTCGAGCAGGGCGCGCACGCCGTCGCCGTCCTGCCTCGAGAAGGCCTTGAGGTCGAGCCCGGCGCAGAACCGCCCCGGCACCGCACTGCCCAGGACGATCGCCCGCACCGCGTCGTCGGCCGCAGCGCGCTCGAAGGCGCCGAGCAGTTCGTCGAGCATCGGCACCGTCAGCGCATTGACCGGCGCATGGTCCATCAGGATCTCGCACACGCCGTCGGTGACGCGGTGGCGGACGAAGGGGGCGGGGGTGGGCATCCAGGTCTCCTCGGGCGGGCGGCGGTTTCGAGGATGGTGACACGAGGCGGCAGCGCCGGGCAGCGAGCAACTGCGGCCACGGTCGATTCGGCATTGCAGCCCACCGGCGCACCGCCTGACCAGCCGCCCCTTGCCCCGCCTCGGCGGCCCGCAACCCGCTACCATCGGCAACCCCCGCCCCGAGGCCTCCCATGAAAGCCGTCCGCTTCTCCACCTTCGGCCCCGCCCACGCAGTCGCCGAGCTCGTCGAGGTGCCCGAGCCCGACGCCCCCGGCGCGGGCGAGGTGCTGCTCGAGATCGAGCGCTCCTCGATCAACCCTGCCGACCTGCTGCAGTTCGAGGGCCGCTACGGCGCCGCGCCACCAAAGCTGCCGGTGTGGGCGGGCGGCGAGGCGGTGGCGCGGGTGCTGCAGGCGGGCGAGGGCGTGACCCACCTGAAGCCGGGCGACCGCGTGCTCGCGCTGCTCGCGGCGCGCGGCAACTGGCGGCCGCGCACGAAGGCGCCCGCAGCCCGGCTGTTCGCGCTGCCCGCAGCCGACCTCGACCAGCTCGCGATGCTCGGCGTGAACCCGCCCACCGCGTGGCTGATGCTGCACGACTTCGTGGCGCTCGCACCGGGCGATTGGGTGCTGCAGAACGCCGGCAACTCCGGGGTCGGCCAGGCGGTGATCCAGTTCGCGCAGCGGCTCGGCTGGAAGACCGTCAGCGTCGTGCGGCGCGCCGCGCAGGTCGCGCCGCTGCAGGCGATCGGCGCCGACGCGGTCGTCGTCGACGGGCCCGACCTCGCCCAGCGCGTCGCGCAGGCCACCGGCGGCGCGAAACCCCGGCTCGGCATCGACGCGGTCGCCGGCGACGCGACACGCCGGATGGCCAACGCACTGGCCGACGGCGGCACCGTCGTCAACTACGGGCTGCTGTCGGGCCGGCCCTGCGAGGTCGACGCGGCCGACACGGTGTTCCGCGACGTGACGCTGCGCGGCTTCTGGCTCGCGAAGTGGTTCGCCACTGCGTCGCTCGAGCAGCAGCACGCGCTGTACCGCCAGCTCGGCGCGGCGATCGCCGACGGCACGCTGCGCGTCGCGGTGGAGCAGGTCTACCCGCTCGCGCAGGTGAAGGACGCACTCGCGCACGCGGCGCGCCCCGGGCGCGGCGGCAAGGTGCTGCTGGCGCCGAACGCCTGAGCGCGGGCCGGCCGCGGCCTTCGCGAGCGCGATCATCCCGAGGTCGAGCGCGGCGATCACCCGTTCCTCGGCGGTCTCGGAGGAAGCCTGCGCGAGCGGCCGGCTGTCGGGCGCGTCAATCACCGTGCAGCCGCCGCCCTCCAGCAGCAGCGGGCGCTTCGCGTCGTCGGTGCACCGCCTCTCGACCATCGCGTTGGAGACGGTCGCGCAGGGCGCCAATGCGCCCGAGCGGCGTGGCGTGCACCGCCAGGTAGCTGCCGCCGGCGCGCTCGCTGTAGCCCATCACCCCGGTGATCGCGTGCCGCTTCGCGGCGGCGGCCAGCCGCGCGGCCGACACCCCGGCCCGGGACGTTTCCGCGGAAACGTCCCGGCCGGGGCTTCCGACGAACACCCCCACACCGCCCCCGGCAGCGCGATCCGGTCGGGGGCGGGACGGTATCCTCGCGCCTCGAACCGCAGCACACGAGGTGCCCGCCATGCCCAGGACCACGCTGATCTTCGCCGCCCTGCTGATCGCCCTCGGCCTGGGTGCCTTCGGCATCTCCTCGAGCCGCACCGCGCTGCTGCCGGCCTACGCCGGGATCGCCCTGGGTGCCCTGGCCGGCCTGGCGCTGGCGTTCGATGCCGCCCGCAAGCACCTGATGCACGTGGCGGCCTTGGTGGCGCTGCTCGCCGCGCTGGCCCCGGCGGCCGCGCTGGCGATCCGCGCGGCGCAGATGAGCCCGCTCGCGCTCGGGGTCAACCTGGGCATGCTCGCGCTGTCGGCAACGCTGCTCGTGCTGATGGTGCGCTCGTTCGTCGCCGTGCGGCGCGCGGGCAGCCTCGCCCGGTAGGGGTCGATCAGGCGTGTTCGCGCTGCAGCTGATCGAACGTGGTGATCCGCCCGGTGACCGCGCTGGCCACCACGGTGAAGGGGCTCGCCAGCCACACGCTGCCCGGCCCCGAGCGGCCGGGGAAGTTCCGGTTGATGGCGCTGATGGTGACCTGCGAAGCCTCCGACGACTGACCCGGCCCGCAGTTGGCGCACGAGCCGCAGCCGGGCATCACCAGCGTGGCGCCCATCTGCTCGAAGGTCTTCAGGTAGCCGCGCTCCTCGCAGTAGGTGCGCACGTCCATCGTGCCGAACTGCAGGAACAGCCGGGTGCGCTCGGGCACGCGCAGGCCGCGGTCGAGCGCCCACTTCAGCACCGCGTGGTAGCCGTCGAAGTCCTCGCGCTTGCCGCCGGTGCACGAGCCGCCGTAGGCGATGTCGATGGCCACCGGCTCGGTCAGCGCATCGACCGGCATGCCGTTGCCCGGATCGCCGGGACGGGCCACCATCGCGCGCAGCGCGCCGGCGTCGATCGTGATCACCGAGCGGTAGCGGGCGCCCTCGTCGCTGGCCATCCAGTCCTGCAGCTCGAAGTCGATGCCGCGGCGCTCCTTGAGGAAGCGCACGGTCTCGGCATCGGGCGCCACGATGCCGGTGAAGCCGCCCAGCTCTGCGACCATGTTGGTGAGCGTGGCGCGCTCGTCGACCGACATCGCGCTCACGGTGGAGCCGGCGTACTCGAACACCGCGCCGATGGCGCCGCCCGAGCGGATCTCGTCCATCTGCAGCAGGTGCAGCACGATGTCCTTGGCGGTCACGCCCGGGTGCAGCGTGCCGTCGATCCGGATCAGCAGGCTGTCGGGCACCCGGCAGCGCACGAAGCCGGTGACCCAGCTGTTGGCCATGTCGGTGGCGCCGACGCCGAACGCCAGGCAGCCCAGGCCGCCGGAGTGGGTGGTGTGGGAATCGGTGCCCACCACCACCTGCCCGGGCAGCGCGTAGCGCTCGGCCATGATGGCGTGGCAGATGCCCTCGGCGCCGCTGCCGTCGGACAGCTCGCCGTGCACCCGCACCGGGTAGTCGTCGATGAACGCCTGGTGGCCGCGGATCAGGTTCATGACCCCGGGCAGCAGGCCGTCGCGCACGTGCGGGATGCTCTGCGGCGCCAGCACGAGGTGGTCGTAGAACGCGATGATGCTGCCCGGGTCCACCAGCGGCGCCGGCTTGCCGAACGCACGGTGCATCAGGTGCGCGCTCATGCCGGTGAAGTAGTCGTGGCTGAAGCGCCAGTGCGCCGAGACGAACACGCCCTGCCCCGGCGCCAGCTCGGGGGTGGAGCCGTGCAGGTGGCGCGCCAGGATCTTCTCGACCAGCGTGCGCGGGCCGACTGCGGCGCTGGCTGCCGGCGCGGGCACCGACCAGTCGACCGTCTTGCTGTAGTTCAGCAGGCCGCCGCAGCGGATGATCCGCTGGGTGAGCTCGTCGCGGCCCTTCAGGAACTCCTCGATCGGGATGGCCTCGCCGGCCTCGATGCGCTCGAGGATGGAGAAGTCGGTGGTGGTGAAGATGCCGATGTTGTCGCAGTTCTGCTGGTAGATGCGCTCGAAGCTCTCGGCCACGATCAGCCGGATGCCGGCCGACATCTCGGCGATGGGGCTGGACTCGCGCGAGGAGCCCTTGCCGTAGCGCTTGCCGGCCACCGTGACCTCGAAGCCGCCGGCGCGGATCTCGCCGGCCTTCACCGGGCGCTCGCCACCGGCGCTGAAGCCCACGTACGGGTACTGGCCCAGCCGCTCGTCGTAGGTGAGCATGACCGTGACCGGCGTGATCTCGTCGGTGGACACGTTGTCGCGCAGCGGCCGCGCGGCCGCCAGGCTCAGGCGCTCGCCGGCCAGCTGGCGGCGCATCGCCTCGGCGCTGTCGGACAGATAGAGGATGCGGCCGGAGAAGGTCAGGCGGGTGTCCATCGGGCGGGTCTCGTTGCGCGGCGGGGCGGCGTCAGAGCGGCGCGGCCAGCCAGGGATAGGTGCGCAGGTGCTGCGCCTCGAAGGCACGGATCCGGTCGGCCTTGGCCAGCGTGAGCGCGATGTCGTCGAGCCCCTCGAGCAGGCACTGGCGGCGGAACGGATCGATCGGGAACTCGAACACCAGCCGGCCGTCGGGCGTAGCCACGGTCTGGGTCTGCAGGTCGACCACCAGGCGGGCGCCCTCGTGGGGCACCACCGCCTCGAACAGGGCATCGACCTGCGCCTCGGGCAGCACCACCGGCAGCAGGCCGTTCTTCATGCTGTTCTGGCGGAAGATGTCGCCGAAGCTCGGCGCGATCATGGCGCGGAAGCCGGACTCCTGCAGCGCCCACGGCGCGTGCTCGCGCGAGGAGCCGCAGCCGAAGTTGGCGCGCGTGAGCAGGATGCTGGCGCCGGCGTAGCGCGGCTGGTTCAGCTCGAAGGCGGGGTTCAGCGGGCGCTTCGTGTGGTCCATGCCCGGTTCGCCGCGGTCGAGGTAGCGCCACTCGTCGAACAGGTTGGGGCCGTAGCCGGTCCGCTTGATCGAGGTGAGGAACTGCTTCGGCATGATGGCGTCGGTGTCGACGTTGGCGCGGTCCATGACCGCGACCAGGCCGTCGTGACGCGTGAACTTTTCCATGGCGGTGCCCGGTGGACGGCTAGAAGGAGCGGACGTCGACGAAGCGGCCCGCGATGGCGGCCGCGGCCGCCATCGCCGGGCTCACCAGGTGCGTGCGCCCGCCCTGCCCCTGCCGACCCTCGAAGTTGCGGTTGGACGTGGACGCGCAGCGCTCGCCCGGCGAGAGCCGGTCGGCGTTCATGGCCATGCACATCGAGCAGCCGGGCTCGCGCCACTCGAAGCCAGCGTCGCGGAACACGCGGTCGAGACCCTCCTGCTCGGCCTGCGCCTTCACCAGGCCCGAGCCCGGCACCACCATCGCGAGCTTGATGCTAGAGGCCACCTTGCGGCCGCGGACCACGGCGGCGGCAGCGCGCAGGTCCTCGATGCGGGAGTTGGTGCACGATCCGATGAAGACCTTGTCGAGCGCGATGCCGGTGATCGGCGTGCCGGGCTCGAGCCCCATGTAGGCGAGCGCCCGCTGCCAGCTCTCGCGCCGCGTGCGGTCGGGCTCGAGCGCCGGATCGGGCACCCGGCCGTGCACGCCTGTGACCATCTCGGGGGAAGTGCCCCAGGACACCTGCGGCACGATCTGCGAGGCGTCGAGCTCGACCACGGTGTCGAAGACCGCGCCCTCGTCGGAGTGCAGCGTGCGCCAGTGGGCCACGGCCGGGTCCCAGAGGGCGCCGGTGGGGGCGTGCGGGCGGCCGCGCAGGTACTCGATGGTGGTGTCGTCGACCGCCACCATGCCGGCGCGCGCGCCGGCCTCGATGGACATGTTGCACACCGTCATCCGGCCTTCCATGGACAGCGCGCGGATGGCCGGGCCGGCGTACTCGATCGCGTGGCCGGTGGCGCCGGCGGTGCCGATCCGGCCGATCAGGGCGAGGATGATGTCCTTGGCCACCACGCCGGGGCCGAGCTGGCCGTCGACCCGCACCAGCATCGACTTCATCGGGCGGGTGAGCAGCGTGGAGGTGGCCAGCACGTGCTCGACCTCGGAGGTGCCGATGCCGAAGGCCAGGCAGGCGAACGCGCCGTGGGTGGAGGTGTGCGAGTCGCCGCAGACCACCGTGGTGCCGGGCAGCGTGACGCCCTGCTCGGGCCCGATCACGTGGGCGATGCCCTGGCGCTCGTCCAGCACGTCGAAGTACCGGACCTGGAAGTTCCTGGAAAAACGCGCGAGGGCGTCGACCTGGATCTTCGAGAGCGGATCGTCGATGCCGCCGGCGCGGTTGGTGGTGGGAACGTTGTGGTCGGACACCGCCAGGCACGACTGCGGCCGCCAGGGCGTGCGCCCGGCCAGCTCCAGGCCCTCGAAGGCCTGCGGGCTGGACACCTCGTTGATCAGGTGCCGGTCGATGTAGAGCAGGCAGGTGCCGTCGGGCTCGTGCGCGAAGGCATGAGCGTCCCAGAGCTTCTGATAGAGGGTCTTGGCCATGCGCAACCTTACCAAATCCGCGGCTGCACCGGGTCAGTCCAGGCCCGGCGGCGCCTGGAACGCGAAGCCCTCGCGCTCGAGCAGCCTGGCCACCCGCAGCAGGTCCCGGTCGGCGCCGCGGGCGCCGATCAGCTGGGCGCCCACCGGCAGGCCGTCGGCCGCCGGGCCGGCCGGGATCACGGTGGCCGGTAGCCCCGCGACCCCTCCGAGACCCGCCCAGAACATCTGGGTGGTGCCGGGCTGGGGCCGGCCATTGACGCTCACCATCCGCTCCCAGCGCTCGCCCTCCTGATGGTGGGGGAATGCGGTGGTGGCCGCGGTGGGGCACAGCAGCACGTCGAAGCGTTCGAACCAGCCGCGCCAGCCCTCGACGATCGCCATCCGGGCGGCGTTCCAGCGGTGCCACTCGCGGTGCGGCAGGGTGTTGGCCCGCACCAGCATCGACTCGTAGGCCCAGTCGTCGTCGCGCACCGCGGGCCGCCGCGCCAGCGCCTGGGCGTACGGGGCGTCGGCGACCCCGCCGCTGGTGGCCGCCCGCAGCAGCATGAGGTAGACGTGGTGCACCTCGGCGAGGTCGAAGGGCAGCGCCGGCTCGTGCGACACCCGCGCCCCGGCCCGCCGCATCGCATCGGCCAGGCCCAGGAGCACGTCCTGCACCGACCGGTCGACCTCGGCGGTGGCCGCCGACGGCAGCACGCCCACCCGCAGGCCCTTCAGGCTGCGGCGGGTGGACGGCCGCAGCCGCAGCGCCCAGCCCGGCTGCCAGTGCGGGTCGGGGCCGGCGGTGAGACCCAGCAGCAGCTCCAGGTCGGCCGCGGTGCGCGCCAGCGGCCCCACGACCGCGATGTCGCGGTCGTGCACGGTCGGCGGCAGCCCGTGGCCGCGGCCCGGCACGATCCCGATGGTGGGCTTGTGACCGAACACGCCGCAGTAGTGGGCCGGGTTGCGGATGGACGCGCCGATGTCGGAACCGTACTCCAGCGGCGTGAGGCCGGCGGCCAGCGCGGCGGCCGACCCGCCCGACGAGCCACCGGGCACGCGGCTCGTGTCCCAGGGGTTGGCGGTGGTGCCGTAGACCGGGTTGAAGGTCTGCCAGTCGGCCATCGCCACCGGCAGGTTGGTCTTGCCGAACACGATCGCGCCGGCCGCGGCCAGCCGCTGCACCACCACCGCGTCCTGCGCCGGGCGGTGGTCGCGCTGCTCGGGGAAGCCCACCGTGGTGGGCAGCCCGGCCACGTCGAACGACTCCTTCACCGTCATCGGCACGCCGTGCAGCGGGCCCAGGGCCTCGCCGCGGGCACGGGCCCGGTCGGCGGCCCGGGCGGCGCGGCGGGCGCGCGGCAGGTCGGTGCAGACGATCGCGTTGATCGCCGGGTTCAACCGCTCGATGCGAGCAACCAGCGCCTCGAGCGCCTCGAGCGAGGACAGGTCGCCGCGGCGGATGCGGGCGGCGAGTTGCTTGCCGGACAGCCAGGCGAGGTCGGTCATGGGGTCTCCGAGGGGCGCGGCGACCCGTGCGCGGCCGCCGATCAGCCGCCGCAGTGTGCCCCAGCCGGGCCGGCGGCGCCGGCCGGCGTTCCGATCCGCAGCCCCGCCGGTCGCCCTCTCAGGGACGGCTCGCCTTTGCGCGACGAGCGGGGAGACCCGCTTCGTTCACCGGCTCTCGAGCCCGCACGACCGGCCCGCGGCCCTCGCGCAGTCGAGAGCGACCGCCTGGCGAACGGCGACCCGGGGGTCGGCCTCGCCGGCGACTACCCGCCGGGCGGTGGCGCCGACGACCCGGCCGACGGGGTCGGCGTGCGCCGGCGGCCGATGGCCTCGAGCGCGGTGCCCAGGATGCCCTTGGGCATGTAGATGATGAAGAAGACGAGGAGCCCCCCGTAGATCAGCAGGTCGAGCCCGTGGAACTGATTGCCGACCAGTATCCGCAGCGTTTCCTGCAGCGCCAGCAGGAACACTGCGCCAAAGGTGGGACCGAGCATCACGAACATGCCCCCGGCGATCACCCCGAAGACGATCTGCAGCGACACGCCGATTCCCGACACGGTCTCGGGATTCACGTACATCTGATACTGCGCGTACAGAACGCCCCCCAGGCTCGTCATCACCGCCGACAGCACGGCGATCCTCAGCTTCGTGCGGGTCACGTCGATGCCGATCGAGGCGGCGGCGTCCTCGTCCTCGCTGATGCCCTGCAGCGCGAGCCGGTTCATGCTGCGATCGACCCGGTGCCAGACGAACAGTGCGAACAGCCAGCAGGCGAGCACCATGTAGAACCACACCACGCGGTCGGCGAACTGCATCGCCCAGACCGAGCCGCTGGCCCCGCCGGTGAGGCCTGGGTTCGGCGTCACGCCGAGCGAGCCGCCGGTCACGTCGCGCATCGCAACGATCACCAGTCGCACCACTTCCGAAAGCGCAAGGGTAACCAGCGCGAAATAGTGTCCGACGATCTTGAAGCGGAAGCACGGATAGCCGATCACCAGCGCGAGCGTACCGGCGATCAGCACTGCGACCACACCCCCCAGCAGCGGTGGCAGGCCCTGGGCGTTCCACAGCAGCACGGTGGTGTACGCGCCCACACCGAGGAACGCGCCGTGTCCCAGGCTCACCATGCCGAGCCGCCCCATCAGGGCCCAGCTGGTGTAGATGTAGCCCCAGAGCATCGCCATGATCATCAGGTGCATCGGGTAGACGCCCACGCCGAACACCGGGGCAGCCACCAGCAGCGCGAGCAGCACCAGGGCGAAGTTGCGCATGCCGTTGGGCTTCATCGTCACCGCCGCTTCGCGAACAGGCCCTCGGGCCGGATGAACATCGTCACGATGAAGAAGGTGAACGCCAGCACGTAGCCCCACTCGATCTTGAGCACGAAGCCCCCGACCGAGATGAACTGCGCGAAGACGAAGGCCGCGATGAAGCCGCCGACCAGGTTGCCGAGCCCGCCCATCACGCAGATCAGGAACGTGATCGGGCCGAAGGACAGGCCGATCGCAGGATGGATGTCGTACTGCAGCACCAGCAGGCAGGCCGCAAGCCCGGCGAGCCCGCCGCCCATCGCCGAGGTCAGCAGGTAGATGCGCCCGGCGTTGACGCCCATCAGCGGCATGATCGCGCGGTCCTGGCTGATCGCGCGGATCGCGGTTCCCATGTAGGTGCGGTTCAGGAACAGGTAGGTCGCGGCGATCGCCGAGAGCGCGACCGCGAAGGCGATCAGCCTCGCCATCGACAGGTTGATGTCGCCGACGTTGACGCTGGGCAGCCGCACGCCGAGGTTGCGGAACTCGACGCCGAAGGTGACAGTGGCGGCCGCCTGCAGGAAGAACAGCACGCCCCCGGTCACCAGCAGCTGGTTGATCGGCTCGGCCGACAGCACCGGGCGGATGACGAACCAGTGCATCACTGCGCCCAGCACCGCGACCAGCGCGATGCCGAAGGCGAAGGCGACCCACAGCGGCGCGCCCTGGATCGTGTACATCCAGAAGATCGCGTACATGCCGACCATCATCAGCTCGGCGTACGAAATCCAGACGACGTCGATCACGCCGAAGATCAGGTTCAGGCCCAGCGCCAGCAGCGCCAGCAGCCCGCCCAGCAGCAGCCCGTTGATCACCGCCTCGAGCAGGAAGACGTCGAAGAACTCCATCAGACCCCCAGGTAGGCGCGGCGGATGTCGTCGCTCGCGAGCAGCTCCCCGGATGAGCCGCTGGCGCGGATGCGGCCGGTCTCGAGCAGGTAGCCGCGGTCGACGACCTTCAGCACCTGCTGGATGTTCTGCTCGACGATCAGCACCGTGTAACCCTCGGCGCGGATGCGCCGTACGAGCTCGAAGATCGACTGGACGATGACCGGCGCGAGGCCGGCCGAGGGCTCGTCGAGCAGCAGCAGCTTCGGCTGGCTCATCAGCGCACGCCCGATCGCGCACATCTGCTGCTCGCCACCCGACATCGTGCCGGCGAGCTGCCCGCGCCGCTCCTTCATCTTCGGGAAGAGCGAATAGACGAAGTCGAGCCGCTCGCGGTAGCGCGCCCGCGCCGCCGGCGTGAACGCGCCCATCTTCAGGTTGTCCTCGACGGTGAGCCGAGGAAAGAGGCGCCTGCCCTCGGGGACCTGCGCGATGCCGAGCCCGATCACCTCGTGCGCCGGCAGGTCGTTGTAGCGGCACCCCTCCATCGAGAGGTCGCCGGAGCGCGCGTCGATCAGCCGCGAGATGGCCCGCAGCAGCGTCGTCTTGCCGGCCCCGTTCGGGCCGATCACCGCGACCGCCTCGCCGGCCTTTACCGACAGCGACACCTCGAACAGCGCCTGGAAGCTGCCGTAGCCGGCGCTGACGTCGCGAAGCTCGAGCATCAGCCGGCTCCCGCAGCGCTGCGCTGGCGCGCAGCCACCTGCTGCTGAATGCCTTCGGCATCGGTGCCCAGGTAGACCTCGATCACCCGCGGATCGCCGGTGACCTGCGCGGGCGTGCCCTCGGCGATCAGTTCGCCGTGGTCGAGCACCAGGCAACGGTCGATGACCTTCATCAGCACGCCCATGATGTGTTCGACCCAGATGATCGTCACGCCGCGCTCGTCTCGGATGCGGCGCAGCATCTGCGCGGCCTGCTCCATCTCGTGCTCGTCGAGGCCGCCAAGACTTTCGTCGGCCAGCAGCAGCCGCGGCCGGGTCGCGAGCGCGCGCGCCATTTCGAGCTTCTTCAGCCCCGCGGCACCGAGCCCGTCGACTGCGGCATGCGGGTCGCGCGGTAGCCCGATCAGCTCGAGCGCGTCGTTCGCGCGCCGCTCGGCCTCGACGCGGGTCATCGGCTCGGCCGAACCGTAGTAGGCGGCGAGCGTGGCGTTCTCCACGATCGACAGCTTGCGGAACGGCCGCGGAATCTGGAAGGTACGCGCGAGCCCCATCCGGCACACGCGGTACGGCGGCAGCCCGCCGATCTCCAGTCCGTCGAGGCGAACCGATCCGGCGGTCGGCGGGTAGAGCCCGGCGATCATGTTGAAGGTGGTGCTCTTGCCCGAGCCGTTCGGCCCGATCAGTCCCAGGATCTCTCCGCGGGCGAGCTCGAAGCTGAGCTCGCTGACCGCGGTGAATCCCCCGAACCGCTTGGTCAGCCCCTGGACGGCCAGCACGATCGGTCAGGGCGCGTAGGTGTGGCCCTTGGGAAGCGGCAGCACCGCATCACGGGTCTTGATCGATGCGGGCCAGACGATGAACGTGTCCTTGCCGATGTACTGGTGCACCACCGGCGAGGAGCGCTCGTTCTGTCCGGCCATCGCGTGACCGGGAGGGAAGAACTTCACCCCGTAGCCCTGGATGGTTGCGCCCTCTGGAATGTCGGTCTCCAACGCGGCGCGGCGCAGCGCCTCCGGATTGAAGCCGCCGTGCTTCTTGATCGCGCGCGGCAGAACGTCCGAGAAGAAGATCCAGGCCTGGTTGAAGCCCATCGACACGTGCGGCGGCACATCGGAGGCCTTCGTGTCGGCCTTGTAGCGCTTGACCATCTCCGCGGTCAGCTCGCCGAGCCCCGGCTTCAGCGTCTTCGGATCGAGCAGCTGCGCGGCGACCGGGTCGACGTTGAAGATGAAGTTCGAATCCTCCTTGAAGGCCGCCTGCAGCCGGTCGAACTGACCGTAGCCGGCACCATGGCCGATCAGCGCCGACCACCTCAGGCCCTGCTCCTTCGCCTGGCGCAGGAACAGCGTGATGTCCGGGTTGTAGCCGGTGTGCAGGATCACGTCGGGACGCGCGCGGCGAAGCTTCGTCACCAGCGGCGACAGGTCGGGCGAGGTCGCCGCATAGCCCTCCTTCAGCACGACCTGCATGCCGAGCTTCCTGCAAGTGTCCTCGTTGCCGGCGGCGACCCCGGTTCCGTACGGGCCATCCTCGTAGATCACCGCGATCCGCAGGTCCTTCGGGTCCTTGCCGAGCCGCGACTTCGCGTTTTCCTGCACGAAACGGCAGGAGGCCTCGCCGAACTGGTCGGAGTGCACCTGCGCACGGAACACGTACTGGAGGTTCTTGTCCTTGAATACCGCCGAGGCAACGCAGACGTTCGCCCACATGAAGCGCTTGGCCTGGTCGACGCGCTGCGCCATCGGCACGCAGTGCGCCGACGAGAACACGCCCATGATCAGGTCGACGCGTTCCTGGTTCAGCAGCCGCTCGGTCTCGTTGATCGCGACCTCGGTCTTGCTCTGCGCATCGACGTAGACCGGCACGATCCGATGCCCTTCGACGCCGCCGCGTTCGTTGATGATGTCGATCGCGTACTTGGTACCGAGCTGGCTCGCCTGCGAGCCGCCGGCGGCGAACGGGCCGGTGATGTCGTAGATGACCCCGATCTTGATTTCCTTGGACTGCGCAAGCGCGCCGCCCGCTGCCAGGGTGCCAACCGCGAATGCGGCCACAGCAAACGCCTTGCCGAACATCTGCGTCCTCCTCCGTTGTGGGCCGGCTCCTGCCTGGGGAGCCAAATTGTGCCTTGCATCTTGATCGTAGACGCAAAACGACCCGGCGCACAACTGGCGCGCGAAGAACGGCGCGGCAGGCGAGCAAGCGGGCCGGGCCGGGCAGCACCTGGCGCCTGCACCGGCGGAGCCGACCCCCGTCCGGTCCGACGACGGCGCAGTGCGGACGGCAGCGGTCGATCCGGGCGACAGCTCGTCCTGGCCGCGCGAGTCCCTGCGGTTCGACGCACCTCAGCGCGCCCTGAACGGTGAATGGCGTCGCCCGCTCGGGGCCGCCGCCGCACACCATGGGCCTGCGGATCTCGCCGGGCGGTGCTGCCGCCCGCTTCCCGGGGCCATCGATCGTGCCGACCGAGTCGCGGCGGTCGCGCAATCGCCCGTGTCCACCCGACGCTTGACTTGCGCCAAGCGATTGACGACTATTGTCGACACTGTGTCGGACAATAAACCGGATACCTGCCGGAGAACGAACCGCATGACCGAGGCTCACTGCTCGACCCGCTCGGGCATCCGGATCCGGCCGCTCACCGAACACATCGGCGCCGAGGTCGAGGGGATCGACCTGTCGCGGCCGATCACCCCCGACCAGTTCCGCGCCGTCCACGACGCGCTGGCAGCGCACTCGGTGCTGGTCTTTCGCGACCAGGATCTGCCGCCCGCGATGCACGTCGACTTCTCGGCGCGCTTCGGCCGGCTGGTGGGCCACATCGTGCGTCGCTTCTCGGTGGAGGACTTCCCCGAGGTGACCTACATCTCCAACGTGCGCAACGCGCGTGGCGAGATGATCGGCGCCGACCGGGCCGGGATGATCTGGCACTCCGACATGTCGTACCTGCGCCGGCCGATGCTGGGCTCGTTGCTCTATGGCGTGGAATGCCCACCCGAGGGGGCCGACACCCAGTTCGCCAGCATGTTCGCCGCCCACGATGCGATGCCGCCGGCGCTGCGAGATCAGCTGGCGCGGGCGCGCGGCGTACACGACTACGCCTGGCACTACGCCACCTATCTCACGCACCGCAAGCCGCTGACCCAGGCCGAGCAGGCCCAGGCACCACCGGTGACTCACCCGGCGGTCCGCACCCACCCGGTGAACGGTCGCCGCGCGATCTACGTCAGCGAAGGCCTGACGCGCACCATCGAAGGCATGGAAGAAGCCGCCGGCCGGTCGCTCGTGCTCGAGGCCAGCGCGTTCGCGACGCAACCCGCCTTCGTCTACAGCCACCGCTGGCAACCACGCGACCTGGTCTTCTGGGATAACCGATCCACCATGCACCGAGCCACCGAGTTCGACGACCGGCACCGGCGCCTGATGCGCCGCACGACGGTTGAAGGCGACGAGCCGTTCTGAAGGGAGCCCTCCGATGCGCGTTCACCTGCCGATCCGTGCCCTGTTCGCCGCGCTCCTGCTTGCCGCGGCGCCCCACGTGCACGCCCAGAAGTATCCCGCCCAGACAGTCCGCATCGTGGTGCCGTTCGCCGCCGGCGGCGCCACCGACGTGATCGCCCGGATGATCGCCGACCGGCTCACGCAGCGGCTGGGGCAGTCCTTCGTCGTCGAGAACCGCGGCGGCGCCTCGGGCATCGTCGGCACCCAGGCGGTGCAGACTGCCAGGCCCGACGGCTACACCCTGCTGCTCACCGGCAACGGGCCCCACGCCACCAACGTCGCGCTGTTCCGCCGGCTGCCGTACGACCCGCTGAAGGACTTCGAGCAGGTGAGCCTGACCGGCGTGCTGCCGCTGGTGCTCAACGTCCATCCCGATACCCCGGCGCGCAGCATCGCCGAGTTCGTCCAGTGGGCCCGGGCCAACCAGGGCAAGGTCAACTACGCCTCCCCGGGCATCGGCACGCCGCCGCACCTGTCGATGGAGCTGTTCGCACAGCAGCATGGGCTGATGCTCACCCACGTACCCTACAAGGGCAGTGCGCCGGCCATCACCGACCTGCTGGCAGGGCATGTTCCGGTGATGTTCGACAACGTCTTCGCCTCGATCCAGAACATCCAGAACGGGCGCATCCGCTCGCTGGCGGTGGGCTCGGCGCAGCGGCTCGACAGCCTGCCGTCGGTGCCCACCTTCATCGAGTCGGGCATGGCCGGCTTCGAGGTGGCCACCTGGACGGCGATGGCCGCACCCGCCGGCACCCCGAGGGAGATCGTCGAGCTGCTGTCGAATCAGGTCCGGGAGATCTTCGCGCTGCCCGACGTGCGCTCGAGGCTGCAGCAGCAGGGCGCCGTCCCCGTCACCATGACCCCCGACCAGACCGCCCGCTTCGTGGCCGACGAGATCCGCAAGTGGACCGCGGTGGTGGAGCGCGCCAAGCTGCCGAAGATCGACAACTGACCGCGGGGGGCGGGGAAGGCTCAGACGGGCCCGGGCGCGTCGAGCCCGGCGATCCGGCCGAGCGCGAACCGGAAGGTGTCGGTGACCAGCCTGCGGCCCGCCCGTTCGGCTTCCGCACCATCGCGCCGTCGCAGCCCGTCCACCACCGCCCCCCAGGTCTGCAGCGACTGTGCCCTTCGATTCGACGAGGACAGCCCCAGTCGGGTGTAGCGGGCGATCTGCGGCGACATCTGGGTGAGCAGCCGCTCGAGGCGCGCGTTGCCCGACCGTCCGACGATGTACAGCGCCATCCCGGCCGAGATTTCGGCGTGCATCGCGCCGGCGCGCTCGTCCGGATGGCGGCTGGCCGCCTGCATCTCGGCCAGCCGCCGGTCGAGCCAGGCGACTTCGGCATCGGTGCAGCGCGCGCAGAACAGCGCCATGGCGAGGCCGAGCAGAACGGTACGGACCTGGTAGATCTCGATCAGCTCGTCGGTGGACAGCCGCGTGACCGAGGCGCCACGGTGCGGTTCGATGCGCACGACGCCATCGCGCTCGAGGATGCGCAGGGCCTCGCGGATCGAGCCGCGGCTCACGCCGAACTCCTCGGCGAGCGGCAGTTCGCGCAGCCCCGCGCCCGGCGGGTAGCGACCGTCGAGGACGCGCTGCGACAGCTCGGCCGCGAGACGGTTCGCCACGGTGGGGGCGGCGTCGGCGGGCGGTTCGGGTGACGGGCTCTCGGGGCGGGGGCGGGTCGGCATCGACGAGGCTCGAGCGCGACTGCAAAGGCGCGCGGCCCGCAGTGTCGCACGGCCGGTCACCAAGCCGTGGAGCCGGCGCCGGTCGGGGACCGGCCAAGCGCTGCCATGGCTTGGGGTATCGGATGCCTCAGCGTCGTCGGACGGGTCGAACGCGACCGGCGGTCGACCGTAGCTCACCCGAACGGGCGGTCGCGCACCACAAAAGAGCCTGGCACCTCCAAGCCACCTGCCGTTTAGCGGTCGGAAGTGTGGCGGGTCCGCAGCACCAGGCCCTTGTCGATGCGTGCACCGAACAGGGGCTGTGCATACTTCCCTCACTCCTCGATCCATCTGCACGCCAAGTTTCGTGAACAAACCCCTCCTTCCGATCGCAATCGTCGTGGCGACGCTGGCGGCTTTCGCCGGCGAGGATGGCTGGATCGGACGGCCTGACGCCGAGTCGATCCGCGCCGCGGTCGACGCCGCAGCGGGCAGGGCGGTACCCGCGCCGGGCATGCGGGTGTCCGGAGAGGCGCCGGTCGATCGGCCGATCCCGGCCGTCGCAGCGTATTCGGGGGCAGCGCCCGACTCGGCTGGGCGACCGGTAGATCGCAACATCCCTTCTCCGGCAGCCGGACCCGACGCCATGCTGCAAGCCGATCCCGGCACCGGCCCGATCGTCGGGATTCAATGGCACCGTCCCCGCGGTGGCGGCTGGCCGCCGGTCGTCGCGACCGCCCCGCTGGCCACACTGCCGGAAGGCGCCGGGCCCGGGGAGCCGCCGCTGCTCAACGAAAGCCCGTGGCGCGTCCAGGGGCCGAGGGGTGCGTCCGACTGGACGCCCCCTGGCAGGATCCGCGGCCAGGTCGGCCTGCTCGACGACCACCGTCCCACGGTCTGCCTGCGGCTGACCATCACCGGAGCCGCCGATGGGCCCGGAAGGCTCGGCGGGCACTGCTTCGTGACCGACGGGGCGCGCTCGGCCCGGCTGGCGAGCCAGCCAGGCCGACGGGGCTGAGCAGGGGCGTTCCCAGTCGCCCGGGCCCCGACCTGGGCTCAGCCGCGGGCAGCCCGCGGGGCAACCCGGCCGGGCCGCCCGCGCTGCCGGCCGGCGCGCGCCCGGCTCCCGGGCGCTTTACACTCGGACGCCCGACGCACCGCCACCGCTCCGACCATGCTCGTGCTGCGCCAGCTGTTCGACCCGACCTCGTCCACCTACACCTACCTGCTCGCCGACCGGCCCGGCGGCGAGGCAGTGCTGATCGACCCGGTATTCGAGCAGGCCCGGCGTGATGCCGCGCTGGTCCGCGAATTGGGCCTGACGCTGCGCTGGACCCTCGAGACCCACACCCACGCCGATCACGTCACCGGCGCCTGGCTGCTCGCGCAGCAGCTGGGCAGCCGGATCACGGTACCGGCGGCCGGCGGCGCCACCGGTGCCGAGCGGACGCTGTCGCACGGCGACCGGCTCGCCTTCGGCACACGTGCCCTGCAGGCCCGGGCCACACCCGGCCACACCGACGGGTGTCTCAGCTACGTGCTCGACGACGAGTCGATGGCGTTCACCGGCGACGCACTGCTGATCCGCGGCTGCGGCCGTACCGACTTCCAGCAGGGCGACCCGCGCCGGCTGTACCGATCGGTGCACCAGCAGCTGTTCAGTCTGCCGCCCGACTGCCTGCTCTACCCGGCGCACGACTACCGCGGACTCACCGTGACCAGCGTGCGCGAGGAGCGCACTTTCAACCCCCGGCTCGGCGGCGAGATCGGCGAGGACGACTTCGCCGGATTCATGGCCCACCTGAACCTGCCGCACCCCCGCCAGATCGAGGTGGCGGTACCCGCCAACCTGCGCTGCGGCCGGGTCGACGACGCAGCGGGCGCGCCGCCATGGCCCGACTGGGCGCCGCTCGACTGGACCTTCGCAGGCCTGTGGGAGATCCGCCCGGCTGCGCTGGAGGAGGTGCTGGACCGGGTGCAGGTGGTAGACGTGCGCGAGCCCGGCGAGTTCGACGGCCCGCTCGGCCACATCGCGACGGCGAGCCCGATACCGCTGGGCTCCCTGGCCGCGCGCGTCGGCGAGCTCGACCGCGGCCGTCCGGTGGTGGCGGTCTGCCGCTCGGGCGCGCGCTCGGCGCAGGCGGTCACGCTGCTGCGCCAGGCCGGCTTCTGGGAGCTGGCGAACCTGGCCGGCGGGATGCTGCGCTGGCGTGCCGACGGATATCCGGTCAGCGGCGGTGAAGGTCCGGGTCGGGCGTGGTGATCGCCGCCGGGCGGGTGACCCGAGGGTCGATCAACGGATGGCCATCGCCATGCGAACGACGCATTCAACGCCAGGCGTCGAGGCCGGGACGCGGCGCGGACAGCGCCGAGGCGGGTTAACGGTAGGTCCGGGTGGCGACCGCGTTGCGTCGGATGAAGTCCCAGTCGTAGTCGACCCCGAGCCCGGGGCCCGAGGGCACTGCGACGCAGCCATCGTCGCCGCAGCAATCGAGCTGATCGGTGTAGCCGCAGGTGTAGACGGGCGCCACCAGGTTCGGACAATCCGGACCGACGAGCGCGAGTTCGTAATAGTTGCTGTTGCGCATCGCGGACATGAGGTGGCGGTGGGCCGGTCCGCAGGCATGGACCTCGACGTCCAGACCGAAGGCCTCCCCCAGATGCGCGATCCGGAGCCCACCGGTGATTCCGTGGTCGTATTCGGGATCGACCCGGACGAAGTCGGTCCCACCGGCGACGATGAAGTCCGCCTTCGCCTCGATGCCCCGCACGTACTCGCTGATCAGCAGCGGCGTCTTGATCATCTCGCGCAGCTTCCTGTGCGCGAAGGCCGACTTGCCATTGTCGCGGAACGGATCTTCGTACCAGAAGTAGCGGCCCTCGTCGCAGGCCTGCCCGACCAGGAGGGCATCGGAGAACTTGCGCAGCTGGTTGGCCGGGTCGAGCATCAGCGTCATGCGGTCGCCGACGGCCTTCGCGACGTGCAGCACGTTCTCGGCCTCGCGGCGCGCGTCGCCCTCGTTCCAGCCGTGGATCTTGAAGGCACGAAAGCCGAGGTCGTGGCACTGCCGGGCGAAATCGGCGTAGGCCTCCTTGGAGTCCAGCCCCCCCTGGTCGTCGCCGAGATAGGTGGACGCGTAGACCGGGAGTCGCTTCCTGTAACCGCCGAGCAGCTCCGAAATGGAGGCACCGTACTTCTTGCCGGCGAGATCCCAGAGTGCGATGTCGAGCGGTCCGTGACCCATTCCGGACCACTGGCGGATCTCGCGCTTGAGGTCATCGAAGATCTCCTCGCGCGCCATGGCATCGCGGCCGATCAGGAACGGCGCGAGCATGTCCATCTCGCCGCGCGTAGCGGGGCTCGCGACCCAGTTGGTCACGTACTCCCCGCGCAGCCCGTCGTCGGTCTCGATGACGATCGCGTTCTTCGTCGCCCGGATGGACGAACCGCGCTTGAACGTGACGAGCTGACCGACCCCAGTGCGCTCCTTGTTGGGGGAGTCGAACTGGAAGTCGACGATCTCGATGGATCGGATAGTGCTCATGACGATGTTCCCGTGAGAGCTTCCCGCAGCTGACGACGCTGCGTGGGGACTCGATGGTGGGTGCAACCGCGTCGGTGCATGCAGGTGGCGAGCCTCAGGGGCCGATGAGACCGGGCAGCCAGAGGCTCAGGACCGGAAGGTAGGTGATGGCCGCGAGGGCGACGGCAAGGCCCAGCAGGAACGGCCAGATTTCGCGAACGAGCTCGCCGAGCGAGACCCGGGCAATGGTCATCGACACGAACAACAGCACGCCCACCGGCGGCGTCAGCTGTCCGAGGACGAGGTTGACCAGCAGGACGATCCCGAAATGGACCAGGTCGACCTGCAGTGCGGTCAGCAGCGGGATCAGGATCGGCACGAGGATGATCATGATCGCGATCGTTTCCATGAACATTCCGGCGACCAGCAGCGCCACGTTCAGGATCGCGAGGACCACCCAGGGCTCGTTCGTGATGGCACGGATCGTCGAGACCACCAGCTGCGGCGCCTGCTCGATACCCAGGATCCAGCTGAACGGGGACGCAGCGCCGACGATCACCAGGATGACCGCCGTGTCTCGGGCGGTCGAGCGCAGGATCGAGGGCAGCTTGCGCCAGTCCAGTGTCCGGTAGACGAAGACGCCCACGAGGCCGGCGTACAGAGCCGCCACGCCCGCGATCTCGGTGGCCGTGACGGCACCGAGCCGGAACCCGACGATGATGATGACCGGCATCATCAGCGCCCAGATGGCCCGCTTAAACTCCGTCCAGAGCACCCGCCCTGAAAACGAGCCGGACGTCGGATACTTCCTGATCCGGGCGAGCACCGCGATCACGATCGCCATGGCGCCCGCCATCAGCAGTCCTGGGACGATGCCGGCGACGAACAGCGCACCGAGCGAGACGTTGGCCTGCCACGCATACAGCACCATCAGAATCGACGGCGGGATGATCGGCCCGAGCGTCCCCCCGCTGGCGGCAAGGGCGGCACCGAACGCGCGGCTGTAGCCGTTTCGCTCGAGCTGCGGCACGAGCACGCGGGTGGTCGCCGCGGTATCGGCCACCGAGGAGCCGGAGATGCCGGCCAAAAAGACGTTGCCCAGGACGGCCGTCTGGGCGAGGCCGCCGCGGATGTGGCCGACCAGGGCGCGAGTGAACCCGAACAGCCGCTCACTGATCCCCGACTCGTTCATCAGTGCACCGGCCAGCGTGAACAGCGGTACCGCCAGCAGCGGAAACGACTGCAGTCCGGCAAACACGCGCTGGGCGACGATGGTCAGCGGAATGCCTTCCAGCCAGATGACGACACCCGAGGCCGCGATCATTGCGATCGCGATCGGCGTCCCGAACACCAGCAGGCCCCCGAAGATCGCCAGCAGCAGCGCCATCAGCGGTCGCTCTCGGCCGACGCCACGAGAGCGGCCGGCCAGAGGGTCTCGCCGACGCCGTCGCACAGCAGGTGCCGCACGACATGCAGGCACGACAGGAGGGCTCCCACCGGCAGCGCGCTGACGGCCCAGGCCGCCGAGATCCGCATCATCGGCGTCTGGGTCTGGAGCATCAGCAGGGCTTGTTCGGTGCCGAACCAGGTCAGCACCGCGAGCGTCAGCAGCGTGGCAGTGACCGCGACGACGCCGAACAGCGCCCGCAGCGGCTTGGGCAGCAACAGCAGCAGCGCATCGATCCGGATGTGGATCCGGTGGCGAAAGCCGCTCGCCAGACCGACGAACAGCATCCAGGTGAAGACGATGACGATGAACTCCTCCGTCCAGATGAGCGGCGCGCCGATGAAGTAGCGGAACACCACGGCCGCGATGATCAGCGTCGCGATTACGCCGTGGGACAGGGCGAGAAAGAGGTCCTCGCCCCTGCCGATCCCGTCGTCCAGCCGGCGAAGGAGTCTGGCGATCAACGGTCGATTCCTGTCAGTTGCCGCGGACGCGGGCAATCTCGGCGCGCAGCCGCTTCAGGTGCTCGGCGCCCCAGCGCGCCTCGAGCCGGGCATAGGCAGGCTCGAGCCGGGCCTGGAAGGCGGCACGGTCGGGGTTATCGATGATCCTGATCCGTCCGGATTTGCGGATCTCCTCGAGCATGCTCTGCTCACGCCCTTGCTGCAGCTCGGTGTTCCGGGCCGAGACGGCGGCAGCCTCCTCCATCAGGATCTTCTGGTTCGCGGGCGACAGCCGGGCCAGTGAGGCCTTGTTGATCACGATGGTGTTGTTCTGGAGCATGTGCCGCGACATCGTGAGCACCCCTTGCACCTCGTAGAACTTGCGCGAATAGATCGTCGGGATGGGGTTTTCCTGGCCATCGACGGTCCTCTGCTGGAGCGCGGTATAGACCTCGCCAAATGGGATCGGTGTCGGTGCGGCGCCGAGGGCACGCACCATCTCCACCCAGATCGGGCTCTCGGGAACCCGCACCTTGAGCCCCGCCATGTCTTCGGGCCGGCGGACCTCGCGGTCGGTGAAGGTGAAGTTGCGCCAGCCCCAGTACAGGATCCTGGAGACCGGAACGATGTTGTGCTTGTCGCGTAACTCGTCCCACAGCGGATCGAAGGCCGCGCCGCGCAGCACGGTCTCGGCCTCCTTCCAGTCCCGCCAGAGGAACGGTCCGCTCGCCATCTCCATCGCAGGTACGAGCGAGGACATCACCGCCATGCTGGGCGCCGACATGTCGAGCGCGCCGGTCTTCACCTGCAGAACCAGGTCGGCTTCCTTGCCGAGCTGCTCGGAGGGGAAGATCCGGATGGTCACCGCACCGTTCGAACGCTTGCCGACGCGCTCGGCAAGCTCGATGAACATGTCGTGCGCCACCTCACCGGGCGCGTTGGCATGGCCGAACCGCAAGGTCTGCCCCCCGGCGGCAAGCGGGGTGATTGCCGATGCCGCGAGTGCGGCCGCCAGTACGAACGATCTGATCATGGTCATCGCGCCTCCCAGCGCAGGTTGTCTCGGGTCAGTGCCGCTTGCGCGGCGGCTAGTGCGTAGGGTCCTCCAGCAGCTTCGATCTCGAGAGGACCAGATGCTCCCGCATCCGGGCGGCAGCCTGGTCCGCGTTGCCCGCGCGGATCGCCTCGAAGATGGCGAGGTGCTCCCGGTGTGTCACCGAGGCGTTCTGCTCGCGGCTGATGTAGAGCCGGGACAGGTGGAGATGAATCCTGAGGTCGCAGTACGCCTTGACCGCCGGAGCGTTTCCCGTGCCCTCGAGGATGGCGCGATGGAAGGCTTCGTCTGCCTCCGAGAAGTCCCTGAACCGCCGGTAATGACGCGCAAGACGGCCTTGCGCCATGGCCGCCACCGCGGCCTCCAGCTCGGCCAGGATTGCGGGCGGGCGCCGCAGCGCCGTCCGGCTCGCCGCCCAGGGCTCGACAACGAGCCGCAGTTCGAAGAGCTGCTCGAAATGCTCGTGCGACGGCATGGGCGCCACGGCGAAGCCCACGAAGGGCCGAGCCCTGACCAGCCCCTCGGCCGCCAGGCGTCCCAGCGCCTCGCGGATCGGGGTCGAGCTGACGTGCAGCTCTCGGCTCAGCGCATCGATGTTGAGCTTTTCGTCGGCAGCGTAACCGCGGTCCAGGACACGCTCCTTGAGCAGTTCGTACGCCTGCTCCTGCAGCGCGATCCTCTCGATCTTTCGGCGCGGTACGGCCATTCGCGGATCCCGCATCTGACATCGTGCACGATATTTGAAAGCAGCAGCGTTGGTCAAGGCCCGTCCGCCCCCATCCCGCATCGGCCCGGCGCCCCGGCCTGCCCGCGATGACCCAGGCGCTGCGCCAGCGCAAGGCGCTGGCCGACCGGAGCCGCTCTCCCGGCCTCGACCGCTTCGATCCCGTCGCCGCCCAGGCGATGCCGACCGTGCCCGCGCTGATGCGCGCCGGCGCGGGCGGCGTACGCAGCGTGTGCGACCCCACCGTACTCAGGCGCCAGGAATCGCAGTGCGTGGTCGACGCAGCCGGCCGCGGGCCGGCTGCGTCAGGGGGAGCGCGGCTCGGTGACGGCCGTACCCGCGACCGACGCCGGCGCGGGCTTGCGCGTGACGAACACCTCGAGGAACTCGCCGTCGATGCCGAGCCGGCGGTCGCGGGTCACGTGGCTGACCGTCGGCGCACCGCACCAGCCAGCGAACAGCGACTCGAAGTCGTCGCCATAGTCCCAGGTGACCAGCACGCGGCCGTCACCGACCGGATTGCCGTGAAAGACCTCGTCCATCAGCGGCCGCGCCGCGCCGTCGACGATCTCGACGCGCGGACGGCTGCACCGCAGGCCGCGGTGCTTCGGCACGGTGAACACGTGCGCACCGGCCGGGCGCAGCACGCGCATGACCTCGCGCGCCGCGACGTCCGGGCGCAGCACGTGCTCGAACACGTCCTGCGTGACGAACAGGTCCAGGCTGGTATCCCCGAAGCTCAGCGACTCGAGGTTCTCGCAGCGCACGCCGTCGTGCACCATACCCGGCGCGACCTCCGGCAGGTACTGCGAGGCGCCGTAGCGGGCGCAGCGACGGGCCAGGTAGTCGTTGGAAGGCGACGACTCGTGGACCGTGAGGTCGTCCGATCCGGGGAAGGCCGTATCGAGCACGAGTTGCAGGTGACGCTGCCGGGGGATCGAGCCGCAGCCCTCGCAGAGGTAGTCGTCGCGCAGCCAGGGGCCAGCCACGCGGAAGCTCGCGTCGGCGCGGCACACCGGGCACCAGCCCGCGTTCCGGTCGGGGCCGAGCCAGCCGGTCGCGCGCCGGACGGCGTCGCGCTCGGCGCCGGCCTCCTCGAGCGCGCGGCGCAGCGCAGCGGCCTCGCCGGTCAGCGCGTCGCGCCGAGCCGCGGCCGCGTCGCGGTCGCGCGCGAGCGCCTCGTGCGCCGCTTGCAGCTCGAGCACGCGGCGGCGCAGCGAGTCCCGCTCGGCGACCAGCGTGCGCAGCACCGGCGTGTGCTCCGCGACGCGCTTGAAGACGATCGGGTAGGGCAATGGGGGAACGGCTTGAACGCAGGAAGACCAGAGCATGCCACGGGTCTCGGCCGGCTGGGTGATGGCGCGGCACGGCTGATCCAGCCGCTGGCGGTCGTGTGCATTCACCTGCACGGCGGCATGCAGGCTGAAGCCGTTGATGTCAGTGCACACGGTTTGGCGAACTGCGCCCTCGCGTGGCATCGCACCCCGCTGGGACGTACGCCGCAGCCAGGTGATCCCGAGCCGCCGCAGCGCAATGCGGACCCCTTCGATGCGCGCCCGGATCCCGGCGAACGCCGCTGCGCGCGCGGTGGAGACATCGTCGCCAAACGGCGGGAAGCCGCAATCGTCGGTGGCGCCGGACGGCCGCGTGGCGCCGACTGTGGCTCAGACCCGCGCGCGCAGCAGCACCACGGCCGGCGCGTACCGGATGCCTTCCGAGTCGACGCAGTCGCGTGTGCCGGTCGCGCTGATCTGCGGATCCTTGCGCAGACCGTTCAGCGAGAGGGAACTGCGCACCCGCGAGGGGAGCGTCGTCGCAAGCCGCTCGAGACGACCCAGGTCGAACACCGACTCCCGCGACACGATCTCCTCGTGCACGAGCCGCAACCGGTCGCTGAACGACGAGCGTCGCGCGAAGCGCTTGCTGCCCGAGGCGAGCGGCTCGGGAAAGCCGCCGAGTGCGCGTAAAACGGGCAGCGAGTCTCCGCCGTCCCTGCCGCACGACTGATTGGCTGGCGACCCGGACCGGCCGTTCGACCTCGAAGCCTTCCTGTCGCGCCTGCGGCTGCAGCGCCTGCGCCCGGTGGTCGCCGTGGCCGAGACCGGCAGCCTGCGTCGCAGCGCCGACAAGCGCCCGTTGACCGACGCAGGCCGGCGAGCGCTACGGCTCGAGCCCGAGCACTTGGCCGCTGCCGGGGTGGTACTTCGACGACACCGCGTTCTCCATCGCCCTTGGGATCTTGGGTAATGTGCTGCTGAACTCGTTCGCCGCGCTGATGTTCGGCATTCCGCTGGCGGCCTCCCGCCGGCACTTCGACGCCGCAGGTTGACGCGACGTGCCTCGTTGGCCGCCCGACGGTTCGTTCGCCGCGCCGGAGATCCACCCGATGCCCACGCTGCCCGTCACTGCCGTCACCGCCTCGGTGCTCGCCCTGCTCTTCGTCAAGCTGTCGTTCGCCGTGATCGCGCTGCGACGCCAGCACCGGCTGAGCCTGGTCAGCGGCGGCCACCACGCGCTCGAGCGCATCATCCGCGCGCACGCCAACTTCGCCGAGTACACGCCGATTGCCCTGATTCTGCTCGCGTGCCTGGAGTCGTACGGCGCCCCCTGGTGGCTGGTGGCGGCAGCCGGCACGGCCGTCGTCGCCGGACGGCTGTTTCATGCCAAGGAAGTGACCGAGACCGCGCCGTGCTTCGGGCGCTGCATCCTCGGCATGCAGTTGACGCTGTCTGCACTGATCGGCCTGGCGATTCCGAACCTCGGGTGGTTCGCACTCGCACGCTCCGGGTGACGCGCGGCGCCGCGGGCGACATCAGGGCCGACCCCTGTGTGCCCGGGCGATCAACGGCTCGGTATCCGGCAGCTGCATGGACTGCACCGTCAGCGCCCATAGAACAGTTGCGCGCGCATCCTGGCCGGTTGGGTCCTGGCAGTCGTGACGCTCCGCCGGACCGTGCCCGACGCGATGCTCGCGAGCCTCGCGCCTCCCGTGCGCCGGGCGGACAAGCGCCGCGGCCGCGACGCCGCCGCCGGCGATCGGAGCCCTGCGTCAGGCGCACTCGCGCCGCGACTCGGCTTCCAGCGCCGCTTCATCCAGTTCCGGCTGCGCGTCGCGCCGGCGCACGCGCTCGGCCAGGGCGAGCACGAGGTCGGCGAGCAGCCGGTTGGCGGGCGCGGGCACGCCCAGCTGCGCGGCGGCGGCGACCAGCGCGCCGTTGAGCGCCGGAATCTCGGGCGTGCGGCCCGCTTCCACGTGCTGAAGCATCGAGGGGCGGTTGTAGCGCGCGCGGGCGTGTTCCAGGATTTCGGCACGCGGATCGGCGCAGGGGAGTTCGATCCCGCCCGCTGCCGCCACCGCGAGAATTTCGTCGAGCACGGCTTCGAGCGCGCGGCGCGCCGCGGGCACGCGCATGACCTCGCCCGGGCGCAGCCCCGTCGCCGCGCAGATCGGATTGATCGCGCAGTTGAGCGCGAACTTCATCCACACATGGCCCATGACCTTCGCGACCGCACGCGCAGGCAATCCGGCACGGCTCAAGTCCTCGGCGAGTGTGGTGGCACGAGCCCCAGCGCCGCCGCCCGTTTCGCCCAGCACGGTCTCGCCGAGGTTCGAGTGGCGGATGCGGCCGGGCCCCAGATAGGCAGCTGAAACGTAGGTCGATCCCGCCAGCACGCGCGCCGTGCCGAGCGTATCGACCAATGTCTCCACGTTGCCGATGCCGTTTTGCAGCGTCAGTGCGAAACCATCCGGCTGCAGGGCGCCGGCTGCGATTTCGGCGGCGGCCCGCGTGTTCGCGGAGTCGACCAGGACGACCGCGATATCGAGCGCACCCAACGCCGCGGGTTCCACCGCAACGGGCAGCCGATGGACGCGCCGTTCGCCGTCGGGCCCGTCGATCGTCAGGCCGGACTCGGCGATAGCCGCCAGATGCACGCGATTGACGTCGAACAGGATCGCGTCGTGGCCGGCACGCGCCAACGCCGCGCCGAACACCCCGCCCATCGCGCCCGCGCCGACGATTCCGACGCGGCTCATGGCAATTCCTCGAAGCGGCCCGCATCGGCGAGCGCGCGGATGAAGTCGGGCACGACCAATCCGCCTCTGACCCTGGCTTCGAGCAACGCCTCGTCCGCGCGCACGGCATCGAGCCGCGCGAGTGTCACGTGCGCGCGCGCGAGCGGGACGACGACCACGCCGTCCTCGTCGGCGATGGCGATGTCGCCGGCAGCCACCGTCACGCCGCCGATCACGATCGGCGCGCCCACGTCGCCGGGACCGTTGCGCGCGGGCGAGTTGGGCGTGACGCCAGCGCAGAACACCGGCAGACCGACGCCCCGGATTCCTGCCTGGTCGCGCACTTTGCCGTCGGTGACGAACCCGGCGACGCCGGCGTTCTTCGCCATGCCCAACAGCAGATCGCCGGTGACGGCGACGGCGGCGAACGAATCGGTTGCCGCGAAGACGACGTCGCCGGGCCTGGCGATCGTGAGGGCGCCGAACAGCGCCAGATTGTCGGCCGGGCCGCAGGCACAGGTCAGAATCGTGCCGCAGAACCGCTCGGGCAGTCCGGGCAAAGGCCGGATGGCGCCGTCCAGCGCGCCGCGCCCGCCCAGGGCGTCGACGACATAGCCCGTGGGGATGCCCGCAAAAGCCGCGAGCTGCGCCGGCGTCGGACGCGGGAAATCGCGATGCAAGGTCAGCAGCGGCGGGTCTTTGATCATCGTACTCTCCGAAAGGGCACGCCGGGAACTATGCCCGCTCGGCGGCGAGCGCGCCATGACCGACCTGCCCCGGATGAAGCTCCGGAACGGGGCACACCGCAGCAGCCTGGCCGTTCCGGGGAAGCCGCCGAAGCGCCGAGGGCGATCCGTTGCGCGCCAACCGGCGCTTCGAGCTGCTGTCCGAAGGCATCCCCAGATCACACCGGCGAGTACCCGCGGAGGGCGTCAACTCGATCCGCAATCCTCACGACGAGCCGATCCCGAAAGCGCTGGAGCTGGCGCGTTCGACCGAGGAGGACAAGCGCTCGCAACTGGCGCGGCTCGACGCTTTCCAGGCGCGCAATGCGCGGGCCGCGCCGGCGATGCTGCGCCGGCTGCAGGACACGGTGATCGCCCACGGCAACGTGTTCGCGGTGCTGAGGGACGCGCTGCGGGTGTGCTCGCTGGGGCAGATCACGGGCACGCCGATCGTTACCGATTGCAATGCTCGGTCCAGCAAGCAGATGAAAGCGACGTCCGTCACCAGCAAGGGGCAGGTCACCATCCCGAAGGAGGTTCGGCAGCGGCTGGGCATCCGGCAAGGCAGCAGGATCGAGTTCGCTTTGGTCGGAGACCATGCAGTCATGCGGGTGAGCAGCTCGCCGTCGGTCGAGTCCGCCAGCGGATTCGGCATGCTCAAGAGCCGGCGCGTGGCCGTGCCCGTCGACCTCGATCCTGCGACCCTGGTCGAGCGATGATCGGGCTGGACACCCACGTCCTGGCTCGGTACGACATCGAGGACGCCGCGGATGCCGAAGCGCAGCGGCTCTCGTCTCGCGGCTCGTCGACTGCTCGAGTCCGGCCCGCCGTTGATGGTCAGCAAGTCCGTCATCCTCGAGCTCGAGTGGGTCATGCGGGGCTACTACGGCTTCGCGGGGAAGAAAGTGATCGGCGTGTTGCGGTACCTCCGGGGATGGCCCGCAACGCCGCGATTCGCGCGTCGTGCACGGCCCCGCCGACCACGCCGGCGCGCTCGACGAGCGCGCGCCACAGGCCGAGGTGCGCCGCGCTCTCCCCCAGCACGCGGCACACCGGATGCGAGAGCCACGCGTCGAGCGCGTCGAACGCGACGCCGGGCGGCGTCGGGCGCACGCCCGGAATGGGCCGGGTCAGATCTTTTCACCTTGCATTTCTGCCTGAGTCATCCTGAATTGCAGTGACGATTGATCGTACCTTGCTGTCCTCCGTGCTGCAGGCCCTGCAGCGGCAAGCGGCCGTGGCGCTGCTGGGTCCCAGGCAGGTGGGCAAGACGACGCTGGCGCTGGCGGTGGGCCACGCGTTGGAGCCGGCGCGAGCATCCTTGTACGTAGACCTGGAGTCCGAAGCCGACCGGGCCAGGCTGGCGCAGGCCGGCGAGTCGCTGGCGGGACGAGTGGCCTTCTTCGAGCTCTACCCACTGACGCCGCTGGAGGCCACGCAGGTGCCGCACACCACGCTGTGGCTGCGCGGCGGCTTTCCG
>Ga0169931_10001838_pt1 | contig 35126 bp, 29 predicted proteins | sample Kivu_15m_20L_FD_129675 | JGI IMG/M metagenome (GOLD analysis project Ga0169931, IMG submission 129675) | Freshwater microbial communities from Lake Kivu, Western Province, Rwanda to study Microbial Dark Matter (Phase II) - Kivu_15m_20L... | ecosystem: Environmental > Aquatic > Freshwater > Lake...
GACCGTCGCGAAGCCCTAATTGTTCTGCAATATCGGCACGGACTTTTTCCGTGGCGGTCGCCGTGTAGCCGTGAATTGCGATACCGGGAAAAGCGTCTTTGAGCGTTCTAAGCTGACGATACTCCGGACGAAAATCATGACCCCACTGGGAAACACAATGTGCCTCATCTACAACTAAGCAAATTGGCTTCATTTCCCTCCATATTTTTTGAAAAGATGAAGTCATGGCTTTTTCGGGTGATACAAGTAGTATCCTGTTTTTCCCCTGAACAGTTTGTGCTAAAATCTTCATCTGTTCTATTTCTTCCTGAGTCGAATTGCAAAAATTAGCTACAATTCCAATAGCTTGCATTTGTCCGACTTGGTCTTTCATCAAGGCGATGAGTGGAGAAATCACCAATAGGATTCCCTCTACCTTGAGATAATAGAGCGCCTGGTAGAGAAATGACTTACCCGCACCAGTTGGCAAAAGAGCCAAGGTATCTTTTCCTGCTAAAATGGATTCGATTGCTTCTTTCTGGCCTGGACGGAAGTCGTTGTAGCCAAAGAAAGAAAGGACTTGATTTACCAAACCTTTACAAACATCTTTTGGAAATATGGATTGTCAATCTGAGATGAATTTTTTTGATCCTAGAGGGCATTGGAAGTCGATGTTTTTTTCTAAAAAGGATTGCCATATTCATTCCAAGGGTGCATGTAAGGAAAGACTCTTCAATTCCGAATAAAAGTTCCATCCAATTCAATGCTTTTTAATACATTTGTATTTCTAGTTTTTTTTGTTACAGTTTACTTCCCTTTTCTGCTCTTTGGTTTGTTAGCTAAGAATTATCCTAGACTTCGAGCTATTCAAAATCTTTGGCTTCTGTTTGCTTCATATTTTTTCTATGCTTGGTGGGAATGGTTTTTTTTAGTATTGATTCTCAGTAGTACCTTATTAGATTACATTGTCGCCCTCTACTTACCTCGAATATCTAACCTAAGAAAAAAGAAATTTTTATTAGGTCTTTCTATTTTTGGCAATTTAGGTCTTTTATTTACAATGAAGTATTTCCACTTCTTTGCTGTTAGCTTAGCGCAAGCTTGGACTGGTCTGGTAGTTCCTTTTGGAGGACAACCGATTAGCGACAATTCTCTTGAATTTTTGCAGGCCTTTATTCTTCCGGTGGGTATTAGCTTTTATACCTTCCAAACAATGTCATACACTATAGATGTTTACAAAGGATCTATCGAACCCGAGAGTAACCTGATTGACTTTGCTCTGTTTGTTAATTTTTTTCCGCAGTTGGTGGCTGGTCCGATCGAAAGAGCACAAGATCTGATTCCTCAGCTAAAAGCAATTAAAGTTCCAAATCTTTCTGAAGTTCCATTGGCAATTTGGGAAATACTTTTTGGTTATTTTATGAAAGTCTATGTGGCAGACAATCTAGGTGACTTTGTGGACGAGTATTATCTTGCGGCAAAGCAACTTTATATCAGTAATCCTGATTTCATAAATACGCTCGATGGTTCTCAAGTCTTTGTTTCTGCATATTTGATATTTTTCCAAATTTTTTGTGATTTCGGTGGTTATTCATTCATTGCATTGGGAATCGCTCGTTTACTAGGAGTTAAGCTTACATTAAATTTTGATACTCCCGAATACTCCAGGAATCCGATTGAAATGTGGAATAGATGGCACATAACATTAAATAGATGGTTTAGAGACTACGTTTATTTTCCTTTGGGAGGGGGTAAACAAGGAAAGGCGAAACAATTAAGAAATCTAATGATTGTTTTCCTTTTGTCTGGTCTGTGGCATGGAGCAAACTGGACCTATATTACTTGGGGAGCACTGAACGGATTTTTTACCCTAGTTTTTGTTCTAGTTCCAAATAAAGAAAACATGGATTCGAGAGGTTTAAGTATAATCAAAGGTTTTTTCTATAGATGGCTCATGGTAACTTTAGTTGGAATTACCGGTGTTGCTTTTCGGTGTTATGATTGGAATATGCTAGTCGTTTATTTTTCGAAGATGCTTCAATTTTGGAAGTGGGATTTTTTTTCACCTAATGGACTAAAATCGGCAGCTCTTGTTTTTGGAGAGTCTTTCAAAATCTTATTTCCTCTGTTGGTTATCGATGGGCTTTCCTATTTTCGTAAAGACAGATTTTGGGTTTTTCAATTTCATTGGTTAGTACAGGGATTCGTTTTTGTTTTACTGGGCTATTTGATTTTGACAAGGGGAATATTTGGAAAAGAGGTAATTTACTTTGCGTTTTAGATGGGCTGGATTCCTAATTTTAGCATTGTTTTTTATGATTTTGGAAATCGTAGTTCGCTATTATCCAATTCATTTTTTAGAACAACCTGAAATTTTCTTTATCAATCTAAAACAAAAGTTTGTTGAATCGGGATCTGGGAAGGAAGATATCATTGTCTTAGGGGATTCAAGATCTATGGCTTTGCCTGGATATTCATCTTTTAACGCACCATATAGTGTTTACAATCACAGTCTTCCAGCCATGGGAGCCAATTACTATAGGTCATTTCTAGATAAGTATTGGCGTTCCGGAAACAAGCCTCCGAAAATGGTAGTTTTTGCAGGCACTTCTTTCCTGTATAGCAATGGTTATGGGCCTCCACTCTACGATCAAAACGGATTTGGAACCTTAAAAAACGAATCCCTTTTCGAATACATCCAAAGACGCTGGAAGGAGGGACTAAAAAGAAAAATCTTCGGTTCTCCAAAAGTTGATATCATCCAATATTCTGGAAAACAAAGAGACCGAGACCAAATGTTATGGGAATTTTTTGGACATAGATACCTACATCAGTTCAGTTTTTTAGAGCTTATGGACCAATACAAAGGAGTGGAGCGTATCTTTATTTTAGCCAAATCAGCACCTTTGCTCTACCACAGTTACAAGTTTCGAGGTGCAATTCGAAATGCCTCTAGTTTAGAAAATTGGAGCGTTTCCCAAAATTGGAGAGCTAAGTTAGAATTTTGCGAGGCATGTGAAAATATCGAATCAGGTTTGTGCAAACCGAGTATATCTCAAAGAGAAGACAATTTGGTCATAGAAGCAAAGATACAAAAGGACTCTGGAAAATACAATATAAGCAATAGATTGAGACCAGAAATCATCGCATTTAGTAAGCTACGTGTAGCAGAAGAGTATAAAAATAGAACTGAAGTTGAGTTAAAAAAAGCTTCTTTCCCTGCATATGATTTTTCAGTTCTCCTAGATCTCAAACGCTGGGCAGATGAGAAGGGCGTATTGCTTGGATTTCTCTACATGCCTTGGATAGATTTAGCGGAGTCTTGGCCAGAAACGCAAGATCGGAAAAAAAAGCTGATTGATTTCTTACAAAAGAATCAAATTCCTTTTTTCGAGTTTCCGGCGGCTGGGTATCCCTCTTACCAATTTGTTGACGAAATCCATTACGATTGCAGGGGGGAAAAGAGATTGGCCAAAGAATGGGAAGAAACAGTCCTCCCAAAAATCTTTTCTTTTTTAATTTCTATGCAAAAATCCAATTGATTTCTTTTTTGGAGGCTTTCAAATCAAACCTATGGTTTGGCGACACCTTCTTCTATTCGGCTTTTTTCTCCTTCAAACTCAGATCTATGCCCAATCGCGCTATGGACTATTCATAGCGACCAATTACAAAGGAAGTCCTGCCAAGATTTCTGAACTAAATTTGTGTGAGGCGGATGCTCAGTTCTTGCAGGAAAAGATTCAAAAAGTCGGCAACTTTGCTTCTGTCAAAACTCTGCTCGGAGCCCAAGTAACCAAAGAAAACGTTAAGACTTCTATAGCCGAATTAGCTAAAGTTGCCAAAAAAGAAGACACTGTTTTTTTGTACTTCTCTGGTCATGGAATGTACATGAAAGATGCCAAAGCCAAGAATGGAATGAGGAATTATCTGATTTGTTATGATAGACCGCATATCTCTGATGAGGATTTGAATGATTACCTTTCCGCAATTCGTTCCACCAAGACGATTTTTGTTTTCGATTGTTGCTATTCAGGAGGTATAGCAAAAAAAGGAAAGAATACCAGGGGGAACGCAGAGGTTCCTATTGCCCAAGGCAGTGATGGTGTAGTTCTACAAAATCCAGAAGACTTTTTTTTCCAAGACAAAGCTATGATTTCATCTTCGGACGATGACCAAACATCTATAGAAGTTGGTGGGACGATCAACCATGGAATCTTTACTTACAACTTTGGAAATGCCTTAGAAAAGGCCGACCTCAATAACGACAAAGTTGTGACTGCGTTAGAAGCTTTCTTCTTAGCACAAAAAGAAACTGTAGCTATGGCAAAGCAGTTTCAACACGAACAAACTCCTCAAATTTCTGGCAATGCCGCTGGTATTTTTTTATCGGGCAATCCCGTGCCTGCTATCCCATCCACTCCTGTTTTGACTGGAAATCAAGTAATTCAACCTGTTTCAACTCAAAACACAATCCCGGAACCAACCTCTACACCACCTAATAACCAAACCAATGTACTTCCTCCGATTGTCAATATAGAGCCACCTACCACCTCTTCGATTGCAACTGGTAGTTTGATTATCAAAACTAATATTATTACGGATAAATTATACGCAGGAGTTGGAAAAAAGTCCCCTTACGACCTTTTGGAAAAACAAGGGAAACTTGGCTCGAACAAATCAGATCCAAGTGACAAAAGATCCCTCAAAGTTTATGTCGATGAAATAGAGGTTCCAGTAGCCTTGACATCAGATAAATCAGCGAATTGGGGTTCCATTCAAAGAAACGGTCAAATCATACCTGGAGATGTTTTTTCTATTCGAATTGATAAGCTACCAGCTGGTGTTCATCAGATTGAGATCCGGGCTGATGGCTACCCCGCCTACCGAAATGCGACCGCAATCGTACCCAAGGAAACAGCGCAGATGTCAGTTACACTATCGTTAGAAGGTATGGGGGCAATCCAAGGCAGGATTTTTTACAAAACACTCGATAATCCTATTGAAAAACATCCGATTTATATGCCGACCATAGTGGATCCAAACCAGCGCGCCAAAGTTACGACTGACAAAGATGGGTACTTTTGGTTTACCAATCTCAAACCGGGAAAGTACGAAATCAGAGCCAGTTTTCAAGAAGAGCTCAAATTGGAAAATTCGGAAATAGAAGTTCGGTCAGGAGAGATAACCAAACTCGATATCATATTGAATAAAAAGCTTAGCTATACAAAAACTAAGTATTGAATCACCACGGGATTGGAATGCCCAATTCGTCTAACTTGAATTCAAGCTCTTCTCTTTCGCGACTTTTTTTGTCTGGGCTTCCTGATTCTGTCAAAAAACCAAATTCTATCGCCTTGGCAATAGCACTGTTCTTCCCGCCTTTGTTCCAAGCTGCTATGATTTGTTTGTCATTGTTTGTAAGAGAAATAGAATTGAGCCTATAATCTTGGAATGCTTCCCAAGCATACGGAACCCATTTGCTAACAATCTCTTCTCCTATGGCTTTTGCAAACAATCGGATCTCCAATTGTGCATGGTGGTCCATTCGCAAAGCAAGAAAATGAAGTAAGTTGTGTAAGTCAATCTTCCAATAAGCCTCTGTATAAGTAGACAAAGGAAGGTCCTTGCGAGCCTGCTCTCTAGCCACGCCCTTATCTAATCGCTCTTTGTAAACCGATTCCGTCAAGGACAAGAGTTCTTTCTCTCTTTCACTCAAGTGCCTTCCCAAATCTCCTGGAATCGAACCACCACTTCCCTGTCTATTTGAATCACTTTGCATTCGCCATTCTTCTGGTTTTGTTCTTTGGGCTGAATCAATTGCTATAGAATATCTCGTCGAATACTCATTAACATTTGCCATGCGATGTCGAATCCATTGTCTCCAAGTATCCATCGGAACTCGAACATGAAGCTTCAACTCGCACATTTCAAAAGGTGTACTATGCCTATGTCTCATTAAGTAGCGGACAAGTCCTCTGTCCTCGCTTATTTTTTTGGTCCCTTTGCCGTAAGAGACACGAGCGGCTTGGACAATTGACTCATCGGACCCCATATAGTCCACAACCCTCACGAAGCCATCATCCAAAATACGAATAGGTCTTCCTAATATGGCATCCAGTTCAGGGACGGTCACCCTTGAGATAGGCTCGAAATCAGAATCATCCATTACGCTTTATTTTTCTTTTCCGTGACCCATGGAAAGTCGAAAATGGGACTAACTAAGGATTCTAAATGGATATCCCTTTCAAAGAAGAAAGATTGATCAAAAGCACTACTCGCGAACCCAACGGTAATCTAATGGTTCGATCTGAGCGGATATATGTTTTCCCTATTTCCAAACACATTTATGATTTTATTTCTCATATTTGGCAAAGCTTCACAAATAAGATGGTTTCGCTGGTCCATTTTGACGATGAACCGATATTTAATTTTTCCATTTTTGAAGTCATTGATCATTCTGAACTTAGAATAGTAGCCACATCGACTCATTTCAAACTGAGAGAGATTGCGGAAAGGCGAAAGATCAAAGGCATAGATGAATTCATGGAGAAGTCAAAACCTATATCGTTAAGTGATCCTAGAAATGAATCCGTCAAATTTATTCAAAAAGCTATTATTGACTTCAACAAAGGTCTAAGGCCGGAAATTTCGATTATCAATCTAAAGGAAGCGGAAATTCATCCAGAAAAAGAAATATTGTTATCCGAAACAATGTCTTATGCAGTAGGTCTACCACTTTTTGTAAAGGAAAATCCCATAGGAATACTTTGGGGAATTTCTAAAGATCCTATACCTGAAGATAAAATAAGACCTATGATGCTTCAGCTTTATTCTCTCTTTGATGTAATTGAATTTGTTATATCAAAGGAAGTTGATAGTTCTTTTGATTACTACATAGCGCAAAAAAATATTGAAAAGGCCGATACTGTTTCTAACTCTAGAAATCTTTTTTACACAACGACCAAAGATCAAAAAGAACCTGTAACTAGTATTATATTCAAATCTCATAAGTATGATATTGAATATAGAATGGATGCATCTTTTATAATTCCTACCACAGATGGTTACGCTGTTTCGCTTAAAAGTTATACCCCAGAAAAACAGAATAGTACCGGAAAAAATTTGTTATTAATTCCTGGATTTTTCTGTCGCAGATCCGTGATGGATAAATTAGCAAAAGAGATGGCATTGCGATATGGTTACAGAGTTTTTTCTATGGATGTCAGAGGTAGATCTAAGCATACCATGCCAAAACATGGTAAAAAAGCAGGGTGGACTGTAGATGACTATATCCAAGATGATTTCCCAGAGGTATTAAGATGGATTCGTTGGCATAATAAAAGTGAAAAGACAGTAGTTATTGGGCATTCTATGGGGGGAATGATACCACGTTTTTATACTTCGAGTTTTGATGAGATAAAAAAGCTCAAGCCTGAATTCAATCTTCCTATACCCGAGGAACATCTGGCAGGTATAGTTTCTATAACCTCTCCAAATTACATTTCGCTTAAGTCAAATTTTGTCGGTTTGGATACCTTGAAAAAGGGATTTGGTATGATTCCCTCTAAAATGATATCTGATATGATATTTAGTCTGGCTTCCTTTTCCATGCAAGCGACTATCCATACTATAGATTTAAAAAAGTTTTTTAAATTCTTACTAAATTTGCACTCCAGTCTTAGAAATTTTTCTTACGATATTGGAACAAAAATGATTACTATAAAGGACTTCGTCGGCTACAAGGAGATAACTCCACCCGAATGGTATTTTTTGATGGAAGATGTTTTTTGTGAAGAGTCTGTTTCTGTTATAATGCAGTTTGTCCAAAGTCAATTATCGAACAATCGTTCATTTTATTCAGCAGATGGAAGAATCAATTACACTAAAAACTTAAATGAAAATTTTAAGCTACCAATCTATAGTGTAGTGGGAACCTACGATCAAATAGTACCAGAGGAATCGCTAAATGATTTGGATCAGCTTCATTCAGAGAATAAGGTTGTAGCTAAGTATGATCAAGGTCACTTAGGAATCATATTTCACAGCGAAACGGTTAGGAAACTTTGCCTTGGGGTAGATGAGTGGATTCGGAACTTACCTTAGAAAATGATATAATACAGATTCCATTTCTCTTTGTATATTAGCCTCTCTACCACTGAAAAGAAAGGCGCCTCGGATAACTGGCGAAGTAATTTTAGATTCTTCTGTCAATCTCAATTCTGTATTATTTCCTTTGGGGGTTAACTCATAGGTCCAAACTCCCGTCATTTTAAAAGAGGAATCGAGAAGTTTGGTTTGAAATTTTTTTTGCGGAATCATATCTCCCAATTCAAATTCCAAAGTTCCTCCTTGGTCTGTAATGAGACTCCAGCGAACAGGAAGTCCATCTTCTCGGATCGCATCAATTCGAATTGAATTTATCTCAATTCTTCGATTCGGAAAGTCTTGGATGTCAATGAGGTAATCCCAAACCCTGTCAACAGGGGCGGGAATCGTTTCTACTCTGGAACCTAAAAAGTCTTCCTTTTGAAGGAATCCTGCTCCTAGAAAAATACCAAGGAACAAAAATAGCAAAAAAGATAATGTAAAGGAAAATTTTAGAATTGCTTTCATTTTATTGATTACTAGAGTCTCTCGTTATGCACAAGAATGAGGAACTGATCAACAATTTTTACAAAGCCTTTCAAACTAAAGATGGTGTGGTGATGGCGAACTCTTACAGTGACAACGCCACTTTTTCTGACCCGGTTTTTCCAGGCCTGCAGGGAAAAGAAATTGGTGCTATGTGGCAGATGCTGATCGAAAGAAGCACCGATCTTCAAATTCGTTTCTCAGATGTCCAGGCAGATGATACGAAAGGAAGCGCCAAATGGGAAGCGGACTATCCTTTTAGCAAGACTGGAAGAATGGTGAACAATAGAATAATTGCAAAATTCGAGTTCCAAGATGGAAAAATTGTGAGTCACAAGGACTCTTTTTCCTTGTGGAAGTGGATGTCTATGGCGATGGGACCCAAAGGTCTACTGCTTGGCTGGGTTCCTCCAGTTCAGAACAAGGTAAGGACAGAGGCCAATACAGGATTACAGCTTTTCATGAAAAGAAAAAGGATCAAGTAACCCTATCGGGACGGCATGCTAGAAAGCCCTCCCGCATTAGTTATGTCGGAATAGCCCAAAGATATTAGCTTATTTTTCGCTATGGTACTTCTGCCTCCGCTCGCACAATAGACAACGATGGGTTTGGATTTGGCACCAAACTCATTTATCCGTTTTTCTATTTGGTCGAAGGGAATGTTGATGGCGCCCTGATAATGGCCCATAGAAAACTCTTGAGAGGATCTAACATCAACGACTAGTGCTCCCTGGACGATCTTATTTTTCAAATCGACTTTGAATTGGGACATCCTCGATCGAAAAAAATAAAATACCACAGAAGAAAATACGATCAAAGTAACTATTAGAATCACTTTCATGACACTGAATCTACCTTTCTTATATGCAAATCTCTCATTTGCATTTTGGCATCTATTTCTCTAAAAAAACAAGAATAAAATCCTGTATGGCAAGCCGCTCCAATTTGTTTTGCAATATAAATTACATAAAATGGCTTTTTTGAAAATTTTATATCTCTGATTTCTTGGAAATGCCCAGAAGTCTCACCTTTGGTCCAGAGACGTTTCCTCGATCTAGAGTAATAGGTTCCTAAGCTTTTTTGGATTGTCAGGCTAACTGCTTCCATATTTGCCCAAGCGAACATCAATGGATTTCCGTTCAGATCAAAAGCTAGGGCAGGAAAAATCTCAGATGCTTTTTGAAGGGACTGGTATTCTTTTTGAAACAAAAGAAAATCTTCTATGTTTTTCAACTCATCTGGTTCGAGCTGATCCGTCATTTCAATATATGAATCCAAATCGCAATCTACCTTCCATTCCTTTCCTGCGTTCTCCTTGATATAGTTGTTCCAGGACTCTTCTTCTAAAACTTTGAGAGAAAAATCCATACTCCGAGTTTTAGATTTGCTTAAAACAAGAATCATATTGCTTTTACCGAATATATTTCCAAAGGCAGAGACTTGCCTTTCAAAATTTTGTTCCCTAGCCCTTCAAATGCTACTTGTTTGTTGAATTTTTGCCCTATAATATCAAATACAGATTTTGAAATTAGAAAATCTCGAGAGAGTTCTTTGCCAATACTTTCAATTCTACTAGCAGTATTAACAGTATCACCAATTACAGTATATTCAAGTCTGTTTTTTGCACCTATATTACCTATCAATGCCTCTCCATAGTGAATGCCTATTCTTTGATTCAGAGCAATTTGATTATTGCTTTCTCTTTCTTTTGACCAAAGGATTAAATTTCTTTGCATTTCTAATGCTGCAGAAAATGCTCTTTCGACATCATCAGGTCTCTCAATTGGAGTTCCAAACGTAATCAACATACCATCTCCGATGAATTTATCTAAAGTTCCTTGGTGTGCAAAGACAATGCTCAACATTCTTTCATGATAATCAGAGAGAAGTTCAAGCGTCTTCTGGGGACCTAATTTTTCTGCGATGCTAGTGAAACCTACCAAATCAGTAAATATGACTATTATATTTTGAACTTTGCCATTGAAGATATTATCATTGTTAGTGTCGGTAGATAATTCTGAGACCAAATTTGGTGAGAAATATCGACTTAGTCTATCAGCTTTTACTTCATTCTGGGCTGCTTCTAGAATTGTATTTCTAATTTTGTATGTCAAGTAACCCAAAAATAGGCTTATTACAGAAAGAATAAACATATTTACAACATAATTTCCAGTGTGGGCTGCATTTCCAAGCACTGCTTCCAGATAATCGTCAGTTGATTTGTATCTAGGATCTTTCATTGCATAAATAAGAATTAAGCTCTGCCCTATAACAACTCCTAATGAGTAAAAGATCGGATAATGTGGCCTTAGCGTAAATGCATTTAGAATAAGTAAAGAAGCAACAGTATATTGAGTATAAGTCTTAACCATGTACGTACGAGGAACTTCGTCACCTCCAACTGAATAGTAATATATAAAAGGAAGTCCAGTTACAATAAGAATATCTAATAAAATTGAAATGGATGCAATATAGTTAATGTATTTTTCTTTTTTTAAGAAATGAATACAAACAGAAAGAATAGTGATAATTACAGTTCCAAGGCTAAGAATCGATAGTATTTCAAAAGTAGTTTTTGCAGAAAATATCGTAATGATCATCATTATAGATAATGCTAAAATTTTCCCAAATATCGTAAAAAAGATACCTTGGATTTCTTTCTTCCTTAAAATTCTTTCAGTTGGATTCACTATTTTAATAAGTCCCCTGGTTTTGCTTTTCTGTCTGGAACGAAAAGACTTAATTCTTCCCCAGAACCCGATGCCAAAAGCATCGCCTCGGACAGTCCAAATTTCATTTTTCTAGGTTGTAAGTTAGCAACAACAACTACACTTTTCCCAATTAGCTCTTCGGGTTTGTAAGCAGATTTGATTCCTGCGAAAACATTCTTTGTTCCAAAATCACCCAAGGAAACAATGCATTTGATAAGCTTATCTGCTCCTTCGACAGGCATCGCATCTTCAATTTTTCCAACTCTGAGTTCTACTTTAGCTAATTCATCAATGCTGATCAAATTCGAGGTAGTTTTAGTTTCTAAATTTTTAGATGTTTCCATACTTTCAGCATCCTTAGGTTTTCCTGCTTCAATCAATTGATTGATATTTTTTTCATTCACTCTTTCTGATAGATTTTGGTAAGGTTCTATTGATTCATTTTCAAAGGACTTTCTTATATTAGAATAGTCTAACCTATCCACTTTGAAAAATTCCATCACCTTTTGGGAAATTTTAGGAACGATAGGGCTCAAATAAGTAAATATTACATAAGCAGAATGCAAAGCGTCAGTGACTACTGCTCTTGCGCTCTCTGGATCTGTCTTTATCAATGCCCAGGGAGCATTGTCATTCACATAGCGATTCACCAAATCACCACAATGAGTAATTTCTTTCATGACTCGTGCGTAATTTCTTTCTTCAAAAGATTCTTTTATCTCCATTTCTTTGGCTAAAATTTGTTCTTGAAGAGTCTTTCCAGCAAGTGTAAGTTTTCCTAATTTTCTATCCAATTTGTCTAGTATGGTTGTCCCAGTTCTAGAAAGTAAATTCACTAAGTTACCGATTAAATCTGAATTGACTCGAGATATGTAATCTTCAAAAGATAGGTCCACATCATCCATATTGGCTCCCAAACGACAAGCCATGTAAAATCTAAAATGTTCTGGATCCAAGAAAGAGGCAAAATCTTTAGCATTGATAAAAGTTCCTCTTGATTTGGACATTTTCTCGCCATTGACTGTCAAGAAACCATGTACATGTATTTGTTTGGGAGTTTCAAAACCTGATCCCATTAACATCGCAGGCCAAAATAAAGCATGGAAATACAAAATATCTTTGCCAATAAAGTGAATGATTTCGGCATTTGGATCATTCCAGTAGGAAGCGAACTCCGAATCTGATCCAAAATAATTTCTAGACGAAGCCATATAGCCTATTGGTGCATCTAACCAAACGTAGAAGTATTTATTTTCTTCTCCAGGAATGGGAAATCCAAAGTAAGGCCCGTCCCTACTAATGTCCCATTCTTGAAGCCCAGCTAAAAACCATTCTCGAAGTTTTTTTTGAGCCCCTTCGTGCATTCTTCCTGGAGCATTGATCCATTGCTCTAGTTGGTCAGAAAAATCCTGAAGCTTAAAAAACAGATGTTTGGAGGATTTGAGAATCGGTGCAGTACCACACAAAGCGCACTTAGAATCCTTTAAGTCTTTTGGGCTGTAACTGGTTCCACAAGATTCGCAGCTATCACCATACTGATCTTTTGCGTCACACTTAGGGCAAGTTCCTTTGATAAATCGATCTGGAAGAAACATTCTATCATGATTGCAATACGATTGTTCAATTTCCCTCTCAGATATATGACCTTTATCTTTCAGGTTGAGATAAATTTGATTTGAATATCGCTGGTTCTCTGGGCTGTTTGTTGTATAATAGTTGTCGTATCTGACTCCAAAAGCTGTTAAATCAATTATGTGATCCTCTCTGACAGTTCTTATAAATTCATCAGGAGGAACTCCAGCCTTACTGGAAGCTAACATGATCGGTGTTCCGTGAGTATCATCTGCACAAAAATAATAGCAATCATTACCAATCTGCCTTTGGAATCTCACGAATATATCTGTTTGTATCGCCTCCAAAACATGACCCAAATGGATAGCTCCATTGGCATATGGCAAAGCACTGGTTACTAATATTCGCTTCTTCATTTTCTATCAGATTTCTCCGAAAACCATCCAATGTCGATCTGAAATCATCTTACATTTTAGAGATTTACTCAATCGAATTACATTTAACATAGATTCGACTTCTGGAACTGTAAAAGAAGCTCCCAAGCTTCGAAAAAAGTCTCTTTTTAAAATTTCTGGCTCTTCTTTGGCATAGCAATCCACAATGAAATTCGCTTTTGAAACGGAACTAGGTCTTACTAAATCAGTAATCACCACCCAGGAGCCTGGTTCTACAGATCTTTGGAGGCAGGACCAAAATTGCATCGGTTCCCAACAATGGTGCAATACGGAATTAGAGACAACTAGGTCGTAACACTCTTCGGGAAAAAACTCTTCCAATCTGTCTAAGAACCAACGATCCTTGTCCGATCCAGAGGACTTGATCAATGACTGGTGCAATTCCATCATAGGCTTGGAAGCTTCTAAATAGGTAAAACTGGATTTTGGAAAGATGTTCTTCCATCTTAAAGAATAGTCTCCAGAGCCCGATCCAATGTCTAAAATTCTTGAAAAAGTTCTGTAAGGGGGTAATGTGGCAAGACCACTATGAACCAAAAAAGCATGCGATTCTTCAAAATTCCCATTGGCATAGGCGATTGCTTGTTCGGGATCGTCCATGATCTCTGGTTCGAGTAATCTATGGTGCGCCAAAAATTCGTCCAATCTGTCCCTCTCCCTATTTTAGTAGTCTCATTAGGATTGCTTCATTTTTCTTTTTCTTCCCTTTGTGCAGAAGAATCCTGGATCCAAACCAAAGACGAAATGGGAGTTGTATCTTATTACAGACAGTATCCCAATTCACAAATCCATGAAACCAGAACTGAGACAGAAGTTGCTGCCACACCTGAAAAAATTTTCGAAATTCTGGTCAACGACAAAGCATGCTCTCAAATCTATTTCCAATGTGCTGAACTACAAATTCTACAAAAAAAGGGAATCCACCCGAGCTTGGTATACTTTCGTAACAAACTACCGTGGCCCATGCAAGATCGTCATGTGGTAGTCGACCGAACTTGGAAAATGGTATCGGAAGGCCAAATCATCATATTTCTCTCGAAATCCAAGCAGCCTCTCCCTGAGCAATACAGAGACAAAGACGCTGTAGAAATGTTGGAATTCCAGGGGGAATGGAAGATCACGTCCACTCAAAAGGGCTCCAAAATCCAATACCAGAATCACATTGACCCAGGGGGAAACCTAAGTCCTGCTATGGTAAATCTCGCAGTTGCTAAAAATCCCCGAGAAACTCTTCTAAATATCAGGAAAATTCTAGGGGCTCCCCAATAAATTCTATCTAGCTTGTTAGAGCTTGTTCGAGAAGGTCTTTAGCCACAACACGAAGCGCCATTACCTCTTCCGCCCCTTCAAAAATTGAGAAAACCCGAGCGTCTACAAAGTAGCGAGAAACTGGATATTCTTCCGCATAACCCATACCACCATGAATCTGCATGGCTTCCCTGGTCACCCACTCAGCAATTTTTGATGCATACAGTTTTACCAATGTTGCTTCCATTTGCCCCTTATGTTCATCCAACAAAAGAGCAACGTAATTTGTGTATTGCCTAGTGGCCTGAGTGATCATGGCCATTTTGGCTAATTTAAATTTTGTTAGGCTATATTCATATATTGGCTTAGCAAAAACTTTTCTCTCCTGGGAATACCGCATTGCAGCTTCAAGTGCCGCTTGCATTACCCCATTGGCTCGGGCTGCAGTTTGGATTCTGCCTCCCGCAAAACCTTCCATTTGGTAATAGAAGCCTTTTCCCCGACCTGCTTCTCCACCAAGTAAGTTATCCTTGGGAACAAAAAAGTCTTCAAAGGAAACCTCATAGGAGTGCATTCCGCGATAACCTATAGTTCCAATCGCTTTGCCTGAGATAGTTCCACCAGTCTCCTGTTTGAAGCTGAATTCATGTCCATCAAAACTAGGTTTTTCAGCCAAAAGGATAGATAGACCTTTGTGCTTTAGATTAGGGTCTGATTCAGTTCTACAGAGAATCAAAAGTAAGTTAGCGTATCCTGCAAAAGTGCACCAGGTTTTTACTCCATTGATTAGGAATCCTCCATCTACTTCTTTTGCAGTCACGGATATGCCAGCCACATCCGAACCATAGTTCGGTTCGGTAACCATTATACCTGCCATTTTCTCACCCGAAGCAATCAGAGGTAACCACTTGGTTTTTTGGGCCTCGGTTCCTCCTTTTAAGAGAGCTTTGGACATGATTTCTGGTCTAGTGATAAGCGAACCAGCGGCACCTAAAGAACCTCGGGAAAGCTCCTCTGTGACGACGAGCATGGAAATATTATCAGGTCGATCGTTGGGTTGGATTCCTCCAAACTGCTCAGGAATACATAGTCCAAAACAACCCATTTCCTTAAGTCCGTTAATGATTTCATTTGGTATCAAGTCATCATGTCTATGAACGTGCTCTGCATGAGGCACGACCACATTCTCAGCAAAATCCTTAAATGTTTGTCGAAAAAGTTCATGGTCTTCTGACAAACCGTAGGTTCCGTAATGTCCTTTCGAATGGATCAATTCGACAATTTCGTTGTAGTTATCGATTTTTGAATTGGACTCTACGAATTGATTGATTTCATCTGTGAAAAGTTTTCCGAACAATTCTGAAAAGCTCAATTCCCACTCAGCGGGTCTCTGAGCCAATTCAGATCTTATGTGAGTGACGGTTTCTGCGGCAAAAGTCACTGCCATTCTCTGTTCCAATTCACTCACACTCTTACTAGAGTCCCAAGCGTATTGCAAAAAGTTTTCAGCTACTCTTTGTTCGGCGGTTATCCAAGCCAATTGGTAAAAAACATGCTGAGTCTGGTCCATTTTTGAAACCGAAATCCGCCCGTTTTCAGAATTTTTTTTGGCAAGTCTCTTTGTTATTTCATCAAGCAGTGAGGCCTGAACTTGAAGGGATTTCTCTGCATTGGTTTTATCAATTGTCAGCGTAGTAGTAGTCATGAATCCGTCCCTATACAATTTTCTTCCACTCTCATGAGAGAAAACCAATTGTCATTTGTAAATTTGACTTATCTCCCGTGCAAGGTTTTCAGAATTGTCACAAGATTATTGCGAATTCTGCGTTTCTGGTCGGGGGTCAATTCCAATTCGCCCTTTTCGGCCTTTTCAATTACGAGTTCAGCCTTCTTCACAAATTCGACCGCAGCCTCATCAGGAGCTTCTTTGCGCTCTTGTTTTAGCCTGTATTCATCCAATGCCCTCTGGACTGCCAAAAGCTCCTCAGAAATGGATCCTATGGCGACATTGAGACCGATTATGTCTTTTTCACTGCTCATTGGTACAATACATCGATGTATTTTTTCTTCGCCTCCAAGTGTTCTTGGAATGTGCTAGAAAAATGGTGAGATCCGTCTGGTTTTAGCAAAAAGAAAAGCTTATCTGAGACCATGGGCTCAAATGCCGCTTGCAAGGCTGGTAAACCTGGGTTGGAAATTGGGCCTGGGGGCCAACCTGAGTTTATGTAGGTGTTGTAGGGGGATGGAATTTTTAAATCTGTTTCGAAGAGTCTTTTCTTTGGTCTATCAAACAAATACTGAATGGTGGCGCAAGACTCTAAATTGATCTTTTTTTCAATTCGGGCTAAAAAGACTCCAGCCATCAAAGGTCGCTCTTCTTTTCTTACCGCTTCTCTTTCTACAATGGAAGCAAGAACCACCTTGGCATGAAGTTCTTCTGGACTTAATTTTTTTGCTTTTTGGATTGAGGCGATTTTCTTCAAAAACCTTTGAATCATCATCTCTACAATTCTGTCAGGTGGGTAGTTAGTTGGTACAGTATATGTTTCTGGAAAAAGATAACCTTCAGTAGATCTAGCAGGTATCTTGTATTTGCTGAGGATGGCAGGATTATTTGCTAACGACAAAAATTCTTCCCTACTTTTGGTTAATTTTTTAGAAACAAGGACATCACCTATCTGTCGATTGTTATAGCCCTCAGGTATTGTGAAGGAGACCATTTTTACTTTGCCACTAACTATAATATCTAAAATTTTTCTAGAACTCATTCCATCATTAAGATCATAAACCCCCTGTTTAATTTTCGAACTCGCTTTGGTAAATTTTACCAAAGTAGAAAAGTACCAGGAGGATTTGATCATTCCTGCTTGGGATAGTTCCTTGATCACTTGTGAGGAAGTTACTCCTGGTTCTATGATTAGTTCGAAGTGATTCTTTCCATCACCTACAGGTGAACCTTTGGAATCATCAACTATGAAAATTCCGACTAATGCTAATAAAGTTATAATCAACAAGCCAGAAATTACAAGTATTGCTGTTTTGCGATTCATAAAACTCCAGGTCGCTCAAGACACTCAGACAACAATCTAGGCTCGCGCTTAAGCTTGATTCCAAACTTCTCCCATACTGTGTGTTGGATTTTATCATGAAAATCCATCAGATCTTTTACAGTCCCACCTTTGTTCACTAGAGCCAAACTATGAGCTGTAGAAATGCCTATTCCGTTGTAAAGTGTACCCTTGGTAAATCCAGCTTTCTCTACTAGCCATGCCGCTGAGGTTTTAGTTTGGTTAGAGGGAATAGGAAACTTTGGCGGGAGATCAGGTGTTACATTTAGAGATTTTTCTAAAAAGGTAATCCATTCTGTATCGCTAAGAACTGGATTTTCAAAAAAAGAACCAACTGATAAGGAATTGGGATCAGTTGAAGAAGTAAGCATAGATTTCTTCTCTCTAAGCTCCAAAACTTTCTCTCTGATCTTTATCAATTGCTCTTTTCGATTCAATTGTCCCTGATCTGAACCTTCTACCATACCTTCAAGCTCGGGATAATTGATAGATATATTTCCACTGATTTGAAGACGAAAATTGATTTTGAGCACCACTAGCTTTGATAAAGTTCCAGATTTAAAGGCACTGGTTCTATAACCGAATTGCAATTGTTCTGGAGAGAGGATTCTTTGTTCCCCTAAAGTAGAAATTGCTAGAACCGATTGGATAACTTGACTTACCTCCTGTCCATAAGCTCCAACATTCTGTATTGGTGTTGCGCCCGTCCATCCAGGGATACCTGACAAGCATTCAATTCCATGACATTCTTGTTCAACGGAAGCTTTGACAAAGCTGTCCCAATCCTCACCAGCTCCAATTTGAAAAGTTTTGTAATTGGAATTGGCTTCGATTATCTGCCTTCCAAGGATTTTTGGCTGTACGGCTACTGATTGCGATGTTCCATCTTCAGGGATCAAATTTGATCCACCACCTAGAATAAAAAATGGCAAATTTCTAGACTTAGCGAAAACAAAGGCAGAAAGTATCTCATCTGCATTAGAACAGGAAATCAGAAATCTGACATTCCCGCCAATTTGCAAAGAAGTAAGTTCTTTAAATGAGACATTTTCTCTGATTTTCATTCTATTCTTCTATGATTTGTTCTCGAATCACATCTACTTCAACTGTTAACTTGTGCTTCCCTCCTCCGAATAGAATCCCCTTGAGTGGAGATACATCAGAGTAGTCTCGACCGATCGCTGTAATGATATATTCTTCCGTGATTCGTTTGCCATTCGTAGGATCAAAATCCATCCAACCCATATCGGGACAATAGACTGAAATCCAAGCATGTGTAGCATCACTTCCTTGAAGTTTTGCTTTCCCTGGAGGTGGTATTGTTTCAAGATAACCGCTTATATACCTTGCAGGAATGCGAATAGAACGCAAAGCAGCTAGGCACAGATGAGAAAAGTCTTGACACACACCTTTTCTTTCATTTAATACTTGTTCAATAGGAGTATTGATATTTGTAGCTTTAGTATCATATTTAAAATTTTTAAATACAAATTCAGCCAATTCGAGAGTCGCAACAAATACAGGTTTACCTGTCACAAAAATTGGTTTGATAAACTCCGAGAATTGATCTTTTAATCTTACATAGGAGGACGGTTGAACAAATTCTAAGGAATTGATATCCTGTTCTAAATTAGACTCCGATACCAGTGGAAATATCTTTTCCCAAGGGGTAGATCTGCCTAGGTCTAAAACCATCTGAGGATGAGTTCTTACAGAAGATTCAACAGTTACTTCTAAATTTTTGTGAACATCTTCGACAGAAAAAAAGAAAACTTGGTTTCCGAAATAATCACGACGAAAAGAAGATACTACTGGTTTAGGATGAACATTCACATGAGTTCTAAAACAATCTTGATATTGATGTGTTAGTGGATACATATGAGCTATGTTATGACAATAGGAAACATAGTCCTCATAAGAATATTTAGTTTTATGTATAATTTTATAATCAGCCATGGATGTAGCCTATCCTTGTTTGCTCCTCGGCATAATTAAAGTAGTGCTGCGAGACACCATCAGAAACTGCTCTCAATAGAGCATGCAACTCTTCCAACCAATCAGATACTTTTTGCTGTGCGGAATCACCATCAAATAGAGACTCTATGTCCCTTATTTTGAACTGTGTATAAAGCTGGAGAACTGCTTTGTCTTCTACAAAAAGTTTGTTCTCCTCTTTTGCTGGAAGCATTCGGATACATTTTGAAATCTCTTCTATTTGATAGGCCAAAGATCTTGGATTCGTAATGTCAAACAGTAATATATCTAATACAGATTCCAGATCAATTCGACTTCGATATCTTCTTCGATAGGTAATTTTTATATCATTGATGTTCAGAAGATTTTGAATCGTTGCCCGATTCATCTCTTTATCTATTCGCATCATTCCCTGTAAAACCAATATCATGTTGATAGATCGCTCTAATCTTCTGCCTAACTCTAAAAAGTACCAACCAGCTTCTCTACTCATGTTTTCAAATGAAAAACCAGTTAAAGATGAAATATGAAGAATTATTTTGTGATAGAATTCAATCAAACTATCATAAGATGGACTGTAACTACCTAGTAAATCTTCCAATGCTGACATATTTTTCTTCATATCTTCTGACAATCGATCTCTAACTGACTTACTAGCCTGAATGATGGATCTCAAATTGTTCGAAAGACTGCCAGTCCATTGGATATCTAGAGAAATTTTTGAGAGTTCTGGTAAAGGGTTGGCAAAATGCTCATCGGAATCGTCTCCCAAAAATCCCGGATAGGTGGAAGTAACGTGCGTAATCAAACGAAGAAGATTTTTAACCGATGATTTTTCTAAGTTATCCTCGATTTGAAGAACTTGGAAAACGGCTTCCCGGAAAATCCTTGCTTGGTTTTCTGATCTTTCCATATAACGAGCTAACCAAAACAAATTGTCCGCAATTCGTGACGGAACCCCGGAGCCTTTTCTGTAAATGGAAATTTGATCTTGTTTAGGAACTAAATGTACTTCTTCTTTTTGAGCTTCAGAAGCAAGAATCCAGAGATCTTTGCTCCAGGCTCCACGCTGGGAAGTAACAAAGAATTCATCGAGCGAGGAAGAAACTCTTATCAATCCACCAGCCATTGTTTGGTAGCCACTTCCTGAACTCGTTACAAAAGTTCTCATAATAGCTCTTCCTTGACGAAATCCATTTTCTGTAAGGACTGGCATTGTCGCAGAAGCCAATATTTCTTGAGCGATAAATGCTCTTGAATCTGACCTAAGACGAGCTAGAAATTTATCTTTGGTATCACCGCTTAATTCAACAAAAGTTACAGGAGTCTGTTCGTCTAATCTAGAAACCGTTTTAAAAACATACTTTTCTGGTTCTTGCATCACCTTCTCAAAATATTTATTTTCACCTAACCAATAACTTGGAACCATAGGAAGAATCAGGTCTTCACCGAGATAAAATTTACAAAGTTCACCATAATACGGCAATAAGGCACGATTCTCCAAATAGGAAGATCCAATGGGATTAGATACTTTCACATTACCGGATCTGACGGATTCCAATAGCCCTGGAACACCTAATAAAGAATCTCCTTTTAATTCAAGGGGATCCAGGTAATAGTCTTCCACTCTGCGCAAAATTAAATCTACTTGCTGTAAACCTTCTACGGTTTTCGTATAAACTTTATTTTTCCGTACAGTTAAGTCCTCTCCTTGAACCAATGTATAGCCCAGGTAAGATGCTAAATAAGCATGCTCAAAATATGTTTCATTTGAAGGCCCTGGTGTAAGCAGGACGATTACTGGCTCTCTACCACTAATACCAGCTAATTGAACTAATGCCTTCCGCAACGATCTGAAATAAACCGCGACGCGGTGAACCATTGAGTCTCTATAAATACTTGGAAAAATCCTAGAAAGTACTATCCGATTTTCAAGGGAATAACCTGAGCCTGATGGTGCTTGGACTCGGTCATTGAGTACATAAAATTGACCACTTGAAGATCTGATCAAATCACAAACAAAGAAAAGAAGTGCTGGGTTCTTTGAAAGAAAATGATTGGATTCAAACATTCCATTGCATGAACGAAGAAAAGATGGTTCACTAAACAGTACTTCAGGTGGAATTTTTCTTTCACTAAGCAATCGTCTTTTTGAATAAACATCTCTCAACAAGGAATCAAGTAGATCGGCTCTTTGGTTTAGTCCTCGCTCTAAAGTTCTCCATTCCTCGCTTTCCATAACCATTGGAAACAAATCAAGTATCCAAGGACGTTCCTTGGCTTCTGGAGAATCCGATTGATAGATATTGTAGGTTACTCCATTCTCTCGGAGAATCCTATCCGCATCTCGTCTACGATTGATTAGTTCTTCAGATCCTAAATCTTGAAAGCTTTTTAAAAGGAAGTTATACTTCGATCGGATTACTCCATTTTCGTCGATCAATTCATCATAAACCCCGGGTAAAGGTGTATAATTTTGGAGTAACGAATTACGTTGCTGCAGGAGCATAATTGGCAACTTTTAGATCATTCGCAAATCCAGGGTAGAAGGAAAGGATTTATTTTGAATTCTGACAGGGGCGATTCTCTTTCCAGGTTGGTGGCCGTGAGTCCAAAACCTAGAAATTCTTCGTGATTCAGCTTCAAAACTATTGACTGGAAAATGGTCGTAGGACAGTCCTCCTGGATGGCTTATGTGGTAAGTACATCCACCTAAGGCTCTTTGGTTCCATTTGTCATAAATATCAAAAGTGAGCCATTGTTGGGCAGGTAGGTGAGGATGAAGAGTAAATACGGGGCTCCATGCCTTGAATCTTACGCCGGCCACATAAATTCCAGTGGTCCCTGTCGGCTGAAGGGGTATTTCACATCCGTTGCAGGACATGACATATCTGTCTGGATGAAATCCCGTTACCTTTACTTGCAAACGCTCTACAGCGGAATCCACTCCCCTGGCTGTTCCTTGGGCAGTTGTTTCTTCGCCTAAAACATTCCAAGGTTCCAATGCCATCCTTAGTTCTATTTCCATCCCATCCAAACGCTGAATACCATACTGCGGAAACCTAAATTCAAAAAAAGGCAAAAAATCTGATTCCTTAAATTCAAAACCAGATCGATTAACATCTTCAACTACATCTAAAAAATCTTTGAAAACAAAATAGGGTAGCATAAATCGATCATGAATTTCATTTTCCCAATTGACTGGATTTCCATAGTAAGGCGATTCCCATAAACGACAAAGTACCGCCATTACAAATACTTGCTGGACTACACTCATTTGAAAGTGAGGCGGCATTTCAAAAGATCTCATTTCAACTAAACCTAATCGACCAGTAGGGGAACCAGGATCATAAAGTTTATCGATGGAAATTTCTGTTCTATGCGTATTACCTGTTATATCTACTAAAATATTTCTGAATAGTCTGTCGGTCATCCAGGGTGGGATTTTTTTTAGCTTATCCACCTGTTGGAAAACAATTTTTAGTTCATGCAAACTATCTATCCTTGCCTCATCAATTCGCGGAGATTGAGAAGTAGGACCTATGAAAAGACCAGAGAATAGGTAAGAGAGTCCAGGATGATTCTGCCAATAGGCAAGCAAACTTCTCAATAATGCTGGCTTTCTCAAAAAAGGAGAATCTTGGACAGATTTTCCTCCTAAAGTTATGTGGTTACCGCCTCCGGTTCCTGAGTGCCTCCCATCCAACATAAATTTTTCAGCAGATAATCTAGTCTGGTGTGCCTCGTCATAGAGGGTTTGAGTTTTTTCTAAGAGCTCGGAAAATGATCTGGATGGATGTAAGTTAACCTCAATTACCCCTGGATCAGGAGTAATTTTAAATCTATTGATCCTAGGATCTAATGGTGGCTCATAACCTTCCATCACAATTGGGATCTGCAGAGCCAGGGCCGTTCTTTCAATTTGAAAAACCAGATCCAACCATGCTTCTAAACTCTGTATGGGTGGCAAAAAGACTCTTAAATTTCCATTTCTTGGCTCGAGACATAGAGCCATTTTTGTCATATAATTGTAAGTAACATCATAGGTAAAAATTGGCTGGGCTTCTCTTCTTTGTGCTATTTCCTTTCTCTTCATCAATGGGAGCCTAGGAACAGAAGGGTCTTCTTGATAAAAATAGGATTGCTTGCCTGAAATACTATCCAAGGGCAACCTAAATCCCATAGGAGAGTCGCCTGGAATCAATTGCATCCGAGATCTTCGAAAAAACCAAGCTTGGCTGTTCCAGGCATTGGAGTAATGATTGAATTCTAGTGGAACTGCAAAGCCTACAATACGGCCCAAACCTTGGTCCAGAACTCTTAAGACTCTTTCTCTCTCCATTTTATCGAATTCAGATAAATTATTTAATAGATTTTCTGTTTCAAGAGGCAGGTTACCTTCCTTCCACAAATAGTACAAACTGTCTTCATAAGCTGGAATTAAATATTCCGAAGCCAGCCTCAAATTCTGAAGCAACAGAATTCCAAATTCCCTTGCTTCTTTTTCACCTAATCTTCCGTTATAACGATCATTTGCTAAGAGTTGAGGTTGAGACCAAATAGCTTCTCCATCTAATCTCCAATATGTGTTCATAGACCACCTAGGAATCGGCTCTCCTGGATACCATTTACCTTGGCAATATTGAATTACCCCACCAGGTGCATAATGATCTTTTAGTTTTTTGAATAGAATTTCGGACTTTGAATATTTTTCTGATCCGAGGGCATCAAAGTGCCACTCATTTGAAGAGCGATTCTCGTCCGATACAAAAGTTGGTTCGCCACCGATCGTTAACCTAATATCGTTTTTTGAAATTTTTTGATCCACCGTTTTACCGATATTTACAATACGATTCCAATCCTCATCTAAGTATGGTTTTGTTACTCTTGGAGTTTCTAAAATTCTTTCGACCTGCATTGAAAATGCAAATTGAGTTTTTGCTCGCTCGGCATATCCAAAAATTGGACCCGCTGACTCTGGTTCTGGGGAAGCTGCCAATGGAATGTGACCTTCTCCGCAGAACAGACCAGACGTTGGGTCTAGTCCTACCCAACCTGCTCCAGGCAAGTAAACCTCAGCCCAGGCATGCAAATCAGTAAAATCCTTCTCTGCGCCATGAGGTCCATCTAGTGATTTTACATCGGGCTTAAGTTGTATCAAATACCCAGAAACAAAACGTGCAGCAAATCCTAGATTCCTCAAAATCTGAACTAATAGATAGCCTGAATCCCTGCAAGAACCCATTTTTGTTTTCAGAGTTTTTTCGGTTGTTTGAACACCTGGTTCCATGCGAATTATATAATCTATATCAGAGTAAACCATCTGATTCAACATGACTAAAAATTCAGTAGTTCTTTTGGCAGAGCGATCCACTTTTTTTAAGTAATGCGAGAGCAATGCACCAGGCTTTTGAGGCTTGAGATAAGGTGCTAATTCCTTTTTCAAATTCTTCTCATAGATAAACGGAAATTTTTCTGCATAATCTTCTACAAAAAAGTCAAAGGGATTGATCACTTTCAAATCCAATACCAAATCAACTGCGACTTCAAAAATATCTGTTTTATCATTAAACACAAGTCTAGCGAGATAGTTACCAAATGGATCTTGTTGCCAATTTAAGAAATTGTTTTTAGGAAGAATTTTTAAAGAATAAGAAACTATATTATTTCTGGTATGAGGTGCTGGTCTTAATCGAATCACATGAGGTGATAAATTTATTTTCTTACCGTAATTGTAAGTTGTGACATGAGTCAATGCTACACGGATACTCATTTTATTACCTCATTTTCACAATTAGTTCTGAAAAAACCTTTCGGAGATTTTCATACCGATTTGATTCAATTCTATTTGGATATCATCCAAGTATTCATGCAATCCCTTGTCGAATATGGATTGAATGCTCTCAGTCTTTAGTTTCACTAAATAACTTGAGGCAGCTTCTTGGGCAGGATTTCTAGGCAAACCTTCCTTGGTCCCAGAGACGCTTTCTAAGGAATTTTCAAGCTCCTGCAAGCAAAATACTATGGATCTTGGAAAATAAGGATTCAGTATCAAAAACTCAGCAATCTCCACGGGATGAACTTTTTTGTAAATCCTGTTGTACATTTCATGTGCTGATGCTGACTTTAATAAAGATAGCCATTGGAGTAGATCAAGTGTTGAACCAACATCTTGCGGACTTGGTAACAAGATGAAGTATTTCATATCAAGAATTCTTGTTGTCTTGTCAGCTCTTTCTAATACCCGACCTAATATCGAAAAATTCCAAACTTCGTCATGTGAAATCGTAGAGTCAGAGCATCCATAGAAACTTTGTGCATTTTTTCGAACTTCTCCAAGAAACTCAGAGAGCTGAACACTTAAACCTTGTCTTGTCAAGTCTCGTTCAATAGTAAATCTTTCTTTCGCCTCCTTCACATACAAAAAGAAACCATTCAATGATTCCCACATAAGAGTGGATATATTTTCTCTAATCGTCCGAGCATTTTCTCGAGCCGCTCTTAAACAAGAATAGATTGAACTTGGATTTTCTTCATCAAAAGTCATGAATTGAATAACATTCGAACTAGTTGGATGCTCATATTTTTTTGAAAATAATTCCGCATCACCTGTAGTATAAACTAGGGGCATCCATTGATTCGAAAAATCTTCACTGATATCTAAAGCAAGTTGATGGTTTACATCTATAAATCTACTGTAATTTTCTGCTCTTTCGATATAGCGATTTAGCCAAAAGACAGATTCAGCAACGCGACTGAGCATACCTAACAGCCTTTAGGAGCTCAAAACCCATGTATCCTTAGATCCCCCTCCTTGAGAAGAATTTACGACCAAAGATCCTTTGCGAAGTGCCACTCTCGTTAACCCTCCAGGCATAACATAAATATCTTTGCCATACAAAATAAATGGACGAAGATCAACATGACGAGCTTCTATTTTATCTTGGATCAAAGTAGGAACTGTTGAAAGATTTAAGACGGGTTGTGCGATATAATTTCGAGGATCTTCTTGGACTAAAAGTTTAAACTCTTCTTGTTCTTGTTTAGATGCTTTTGGACCAATAATCATCCCATAACCTCCAGCACCATTCGCTGCTTTTACAACTAGATTATGTATATTATCTAAAACATATTTGAGATCTTTTTCTCTGGAGCACAAATATGTTGGAACATTAGGAATTATCGCCTCCTCTCCTAAGTAGTATTTAATGATCTCAGGAACAAAGGAATACAATACTTTATCATCAGCTACACCAGTTCCAGGTGCATTAGCAAGTGCAACATTGCCTCGCTTAAAAGCTTCGAAAATTCCTTTGACTCCCAAGAGCGAATCTGGTCTGAAGGATTCTGGATCCATAAAAGTATCATCTATTCTACGATAGATCACATCTATTTTTTTCAATCCTTTGGTCGTTTTCATGTAAACTTTATAATTGTCTACTACCAGGTCAGAACCTTCCACTAGATATACTCCCATCTTTTGAGCCAAAAAAGAATGTTCGTAATAAGCAGAATTGAAGACTCCCGGAGTCCAAACAGCGATAACGGGATTTTCTTCATCGCTCAGGTTTTCCAGCATGGAACGAAGGTGAAAAGGATAGTCATAAACAGGTTTGATTTGTAATTTATCAAATAATTCTGGAAAGGTTCTTTTCATCACTTCCCGATTTTCTAGGACATAGGAAACTCCCGAGGGGCATCTCAAGTTATCCTCCAAAACATGAAAAGAACCTAACCCGTCCCTAACCAGATCAGTGCCCGTGATATGAATCCAAATATTATTGTGAGGTTTGATTCCTTCGCATTGCTTTAGATAACCTGAGCTAGAATACAAAATCTCTTCAGGAATCAATTTGTCTTTGATAATCTTTTTAGGTCCGTATATATCACTTAAAAATAAATTCAGAGCTTGAATTCTTTGTTTGAGACCATTCTCTAATCTTATCCACTCATCACTGGGAACAATCCGAGGGATCACGTCAAAAGGCATTATCCTTTCAGTAGTTTCTTTTTCTCCATAAAGGGTGAATGTAATTCCTAATGAGATAAGAGCCTTTTCGGCAGACGAACTCCGCTTTACAAGCTCGCTTCCCCCTAGGCTTTCCATCTTCGATTTGAGAGCCGAATAGCTGTTTCTGGGGTATCCTTCGGAAGAGAACATCTCATCATAGACATTTTCTGTAATATAATCGTTGGCAAACATAAGGGCTAATCTCTTCCTTTGCCTATTTTATTAGCAATTCCCGTACCATGGCAGCAGAATTTGGAAATGAGGGAAAAATCTGGTATACGGAACGAGGAGACATAAAGAAGCTCTGTCCTTATTGCTTATAGTTTAAGCATTGCCTAAATAGAGGGCATAATGATTAAAATCGGGGAATTCCTGGGGGAAAATCAATTGAGCATGGGATCTTTGGTGTGCTCTACAAAGTAACGGTAGAGACCCCCTTTTTCAACCAGAGCTCCTTTCCAAGCTTCCTCCATTTCCCTATCAGAAAATACCTTTTGGGTATCCGCGGGCATCGCAACCCAAGATAGCCTCTGGAACTCGGCCTCAAGTTGGCCCGCTCCCCAACCAGCATACCCTTGGAAAACCCTAAATCGAGTGGATTCGGATTTGAGAATCTCAAGCAAAGTATCATAGCTCCTCGCCATATACAATCCTGGAATTATTTCTACTCCAGGATCAGAGGCATCTTTTTTATCATGTATAACAGAAACAAACATAGGATCTACGGGACCGCCACAAAAAACCAATTTGTCTTTATGTATGCCAACTGGAAAATTCTTGATGAGTTCTGAGAGAGACTGATCCGTCGTTTTATTAATAACCAATCCAAAAGCTCCTTCCTTGTCATGATCAACCATAAGTATCAAGGTTTTATGAAAAAAGTCTTGTACTATTGTAGAATTGGAGATTAGAATTTGACCCTTTGCGGAAGCTGGTATCTCTAACATGATTCAACCATTTCCATGAATTTGCTTCAAAATAGTATGCGCGACTTCTAGTGTTTTGATATCGGAATCTCCTCTAACCATTGGCTCAGACTCTCCATTGATACATTGTACGAAATGCTCGTGCTCTTGCTTTAAAGGGTTGTCCTTGTGGACGAAAATTTTTTCAACAACGGATTCCTGTTTGTATCTGATCTCTCCAGTACCGAGCTGGGTTGATGAGCTTGCTTGCCGATGCAATTCGATCTCTTGGTTCGTAAAGTCCAAAAAAACGTAAGAATCCTTCTGTGAAATATTCAGAGTTCTGATTTTGGCTTGAGATGCTCTACTCGAATTGAGGCTGGCTAAGCATCCATTTTCAAAAGATAGGACGACGCTCGCTACGTCTTCATGCTCAGATATAACTTTAGATCCTACTGCTTTGATGGATTTCAAAGGAGATCTAACCAAATTTAGAACTATATCGATATCATGAATCATTATGTCTAAAACAACTCCGACATCTTGAATACGACTATTGTAAGGTGCCATTCTTCGGGACTCAATCAGAATTGGATGCTCAGCAATCTTTGAAAGTTCCAAAACTGCTCCATTGAACCTTTCTACGTGTCCTACTTGCAAAATACATCCATTCTGTTTGGCAAGAGAAACTAATTCCTGTGCTTCAATGACTGTCTGTGAAATAGGCTTTTCTACTAAAACATGTTTATGTTTTAGTAAAGCAAGTTTGGCAATTTTATGGTGCAAAAATGTAGGTGCCGATATGATCAGTGCGTCACAATTGTCTATGAGCGACTCTTCACTCTGAAAATGCTTCGTTTGGTGTTTGTCTGCTATGCTTCTTGCTCTATCTTCATTAGCGTCATAAATTCCAACAAGCTGAGCTGCACCCAGAGATTTGGCTACATTCACATGATATTGTCCCATGTGACCAGTTCCGATTACACCTATTCTAATTTGAGGTTTCATCAATATTCCGAAATAATCAAAAACCTATAAGAAAGGCAACTTAGATTTTCCGCCGGAAGAAACCTTTTCCCCTGATTCGCGAGCAAATTCTTCAAGCAATTCTCTTTGTTTTTTACTTAATTTTTTTGGTATCTCAACACGTATCATAACATGTTGGTCTCCTTTTCCATAGGCTCCCAAATAAGGAACTCCATGACCTTTCATTCTAAAAACTTGACCGCTTTCAGTCCCCTCTGGAACGTTTAGTTCAATTGTTTTTCCATCAATTGATGGCACTTCAATTTTCCCTCCTAAACAAGCAGTCGTTAAGCTAATAGATTTTTGAAGAATTAAATCACTGCCCTGTCTTTCGAAGGTTGGATGTTTTTTGATATGGGTTACAACATAAAGATCACCGTGAGTTCCGCCATTAGGTCCAGCTTCCCCCTCTCCCGAGACTTTTAGTCGACTTCCGCTCTCAACGCCTGCCGGAATCTTAATATTTATAGTTCTTCGTTTTTCGACAAGACCTTCCCCTTTGCATGTCTTACATGGGTTGGTTATAATCTTCCCCTTACCATTGCAACGTGGACAAGTAGTAGTTACGCTAAAAAATCCTTGAGTTCTTCTTATTTGACCACTTCCTCCACAATCGGGACAAACACTCGGAGTTGACCCTTTGGACGCTCCTGTACCGCTACAGTCTCCACAAGATTCCAATCGGGGTATATCTATCTTTATTTCTTTGCCTAAGCACGCATCCTCTAAGTTGATTTCGAGATTGTAGCGTAAGTCGGAACCCCTGTTGCTTTGACCACGCCTGGCTCCTCTACCTCCTCCAAAAAAATCACCAAAGATATCCCCAAAATCTCCAAATATATCAGAAAAATCTGTGTAAGCACCAGCTCCAAACCCTTGACCACCAGCACCCACACCAGCTTTTCCGAATTGATCGTAAGCTGCTCGCTTCTTGGAATCTCGAAGAACCTCGTAGGCTTCGGTAGCCTCTTTGAATTTGTCTTCGGCTTCCTTATTTCCCTTATTTTTGTCAGGGTGGTATTTGATTGCCAGCTTTCTATAGGCGCTTTTGATTTCTTCATCAGAAGCGCCCTTCGAAACGCCTAAAATCTCATAGTAACTTCGATCACTCATCTGAGGTTACTTTTTGTCCTCGTCTACAACTGTATAGTCGGCATCGACTACCTTTTCACCAGAATCATTTCCGTTAGCTGTAGTACCTGCAGCCTCAGGCCCTGGTGTAGGACCAGATGCTTGGGAATAGATTTTTTGACCTATTTGCATGGAAACAGCTTGGATAGATTCTTTGGCTGACTTGATTCTCTCTAAGTCCTGAGAATCCAAAGCTTCTTTGCCTCGCTTGATTTCATCCTGGGCTCTTTGTTTTTCACTAGGATCAAGTTTATCTCCTGACTCATTGATTGTTTTTTCAAGACCATAGACAATTGATTCAAGCTCATTTTTATTTTCTGCAAATTCTCGAGCTTTCTTATCTTCTGCAGCATGAGCCTCCGCATCTTTTACCATTTTCTTGATTTCTTCTTCACTCAGACCTGATGAAGATTCAATTCTAATCTTTTGCTCTTTTCCTGTCCCGAGATCCTTAGCTGAAACATGCACGATTCCATTCGCGTCTATATCGAATGCTACTTCAATCTGTGGGACTCCGCGAGGGGCAGGAGCAATTCCAACTAGATCAAAACGACCTAATGTCCTATTTCCACTCGCCATTTCTCTCTCACCTTGTAGCACGTGAACAGAAACTGTTGTTTGATTGTCTGCGGCAGTTGAAAATACTTGAGATTTTCTAGTCGGTATAGTTGTATTTCTTTCAATCAACTTAGTCATGACTCCACCAAGAGTCTCAATTCCAAGGGATAGGGGAGTAACATCCAAAAGGAGAACGTCTGTTACATCTCCTGCAAGTACTCCGCCTTGTATTGCTGCTCCGACCGCAACAACCTCATCAGGATTAACTGACTTATTAGGTTCTTTGCCGAAGATTTCTTTGACGAGAGACTGGACTGCGGGAATTCTAATGGATCCCCCCACCAAGACAACTTCATCAATATCCTTAGCAGACAACCCAGCATCTTTTAGCGCATTGATACAGGGAATTCTTGTCCTTTCGACCAAATCTCTAGTTATCTCATCAAACTTGGCTCTGGTTAGATTCATATCGAGGTGTTTTGGACCAGTCGCATCCGCAGTGATAAATGGAAGATTTATTTGGGTAGTTGTTGTTCCAGATAATTCAATTTTTGCCTTTTCCGCTGCTTCCTTGAGTCGTTGGACCGTATTCTTGTCTTGCGATATGTCTATCCCTGTTTGTTTTCGAAATTCATCGATCATCCATTGCATGACCTTGTTATCGAAATCATCTCCACCTAAATGAGTATCGCCATTTGTAGATTTTACTTCAAAGACTCCATCCCCTAATTCCAAAATGGAAATGTCAAAAGTTCCTCCACCTAAGTCATATACGGCGATTTTAGCACTGGTTTTTTTCTTATCGAAGCCATAAGCCAAAGCGGCAGCAGTCGGCTCATTGATAATTCGCTCAACTTCTAGACCAGCAATTCGTCCTGCATCTTTGGTCGCTTGTCTTTGCTCATCATTAAAGTAAGCTGGAACTGTAATTACTGCTTTTTTGACTTCATGTCCTAGAAAATCTTCGGCTGTCTTTTTCATCTTCATCAAGACACGAGCAGAAATCTCTTGTGGAGTAAAATCACCCGATACAGTTTCAAATTTTACTCCATCGTTGCCTGCTCGAATTACTTTGTAAGATACCATTTTGGATTCATCAGTCGCTTCATTGATTCTGCGACCTATGAATCTTTTAGCTGATCTTACTGTATTCACAGCATTGGTGATTGCTTGGTTCTTCGCAAATTGTCCAACAAGAGTCTCACCCTTTTGTGTAAAAGCCACTATGGAAGGGGTTGTTCTTGAACCTTCTGAATTTTGGATCACGACGGGATCCCCACCCTCCATCACAGCAACACAGGAGTTTGTTGTTCCTAGATCGATACCGATTATTTTTTCTTTAGCCATTTGGATTCCTCCTAATTGGATTTTGGTTTTGCAACTTTCACTCTCGCAGGGCGGATAGAGTGCTTTTGGTCTCCGTCCTGATGGTAAAAACCGAATTGGTAGGTCTCGAGAACCACTTCTTCAGTAACGTCTTCCTTTTCTTCTGAGGCTATAGCCTCCATTTGCATGGGGTCGAAACTCTGACCTGTCGGGTCAAGTTTCTTGATATTTTCTCTTTCGAGAACGCTGAGAAATTCCTTTTGAATCATTCTTACCCCATCCAAGAATGATCTGAATTCCTCCGATTGCGGTGCCGCAGAAAGAACTCTATCGAGATTGTCTATAGGGGCTAAAAGGGATTCTGCAAATCTCTTAGTTGAATCTTTCCTGGCATTCAATAGATCATTGGCAGTTCTTCTTTTGTAATTTTGAAATTCCGCTCTCTCTCTTTGCCAGGAGTCTTTCAAGGAAGCAATTTCAACTTGAGCCTTTTCCATATCAGATGGTTCCGAAGTCGCTTGAGCCTCTGATGAGGAATTCTCTGTCGCTTGGTTTTCAAGACTTTGTTCAACTGTTGACTGTGTTTCTTCTGCCATGTTTTTACCTTACCGACTTAATTTTGTTACCATTTCAGATACTAATTTTGAAGTGAATTCTAACAATGGTAATGCTTTGTTGTAATTCATTCTTTGTGTCCCAATGATTCCCAGAGAACCAATTCTCTTTTCTCCCATTCGATAGTTAGTTGCTATAATGGAAACCCCTCCGAGCTGAGAATCTCCATCTTTTCCAATAATTGTGTAAACACCGTCTTGCGATACATATTCAGTGAAAAACTCTTTGAGAAAATTTTTGTCTTCTATGAGTTGCAATAGACTCTCCAATCTCTCTCTATCATGTCCAAAAGTCTCTATCAGGTTTTTCAGACCATCTACGTAGATATTATCTTCTTCGTAACTTTGTGAAGAAATGGCTTTTGTTAGAGGTCCAGCTAGCTCTCTAAAATCTTCTGGAACTTCTTGTGAATAATAGAGTTTGGGTAAAATAGAATTTAGAATATCAAATATGTCATAGCCTTTGAGGGAGCTATTGAGAAATCTCGAAACTTGGTATAAATTTTCTTGGGAAATATGATTATCTATAAAAAAATTCCTATTGAAGACTTTTCCTGACCGCATAACTAAGATCAAAAGAATTTCTCCTCCATTTACATGGATGAGTTCGAGGTGCTTTAGGGTATCAAGTGCCTTCGCGGGACCTAGCACTACGGATGCTTGGTTGGACAAAGATGCCAAAACCCTAGACGTGGCCCTGAGCACTTGGTCCAGCTGGAATTGCATCCTAAGGTATTCTTCCTGTATGCGTTGCTTTTCCTTCAGGGTGAGCTCAAACAGAGTCACCAAACTGTCCACATAGAAGCGATAGCCTCTCTCTGTAGGAACCCTTCCTCCCGACGTGTGCCTTGCAATCACGTATCCCATGTCCTCTAAATCGGAGAGGGAACTCCGAATGGTAGCCGGAGAGAGCCCGATTTCATACTTCTCAGAGAGGGTCTTGGAGCCGACGGGGCGGTTGTCCGCAACAAACTCTTCGACCAGAGCTTTGAGAATCAATCTATGCCTTGGAGACAGGTCCATACTTCTACTCTATTTTAGCACTCTGATCATTAGAGTGCTAATCTTACCCTAAAGGATCGAAAAAATGAAGAAATTTGTCAACCAAACTTCAAAAAAAATCAGAGGTTTTTGGCAATCGGGTTTGTAGAGTGCTAAGTATGCGTTGGATTTCATCACGTTTTGTTCCAATTTTTTAGATGAATTAAGAACTTACCCTTTGGTTTTTTCAAATTTCATTCATTTCCCCAAACTCTGTCCCTTTTCTCCTTCTTGTAACTATCTCTCCATTTGTGCAATTCCCGAAATGTTATCTCTGGTTTATTTTGTCTATACATCTTCGATGGTAATTCGGGAAGAGGAGAAGAGGGTACTTGGTAAAAATAAGCGACGGAAATCAAATCTAAAGTTAGATTGTTGGCATGTCCGTGCTCAATCGAAAAAGTAAAACTCTTTTCATAGGCCATTGGTGATTCAGCCCAAAATCGATAGAGGTGAGTTCTTCCGAGCCACCCAGCAGAGTCTGAAACTTTTGGAGAACCAAACAGAGGGTGCATAAATACTTCTTTGGGTGACCAAGCCATATTGAATATGTCTTCAGTCCCAGTTCCATGCAGGTCTGGAGGCCATTTTTTCCCATCTATAAAAATCATATCATCACCTTCTCCATACCACATAGGTGTCGGTGAATCTACAAACAAATGCAGTCCGACAAACTGCCCTTTGCCTTTGGTATCTAAAATAACGAAATTTCCTTTATCTGAATCCTGACCAGGTTGCGTAGGACCCAACAAATGACCTGCCCCCCAAAAATTGAACCATTTTTTAAGTTAGTTTTCACCGATAATTACAGGAGAAAACAATGGCAAAAAAGAAATTTGAAGAAAGCACGATTTTTCGCATACTCAAAGAAGCAGA
>Ga0169931_10001839_pt1 | contig 35103 bp, 28 predicted proteins | sample Kivu_15m_20L_FD_129675 | JGI IMG/M metagenome (GOLD analysis project Ga0169931, IMG submission 129675) | Freshwater microbial communities from Lake Kivu, Western Province, Rwanda to study Microbial Dark Matter (Phase II) - Kivu_15m_20L... | ecosystem: Environmental > Aquatic > Freshwater > Lake...
TCCTGGCCGATGTGGATCAGGGCGATGCGCATGATGCCTGGCTGCCTCGGGTCTCGGAAGATGTTATCGATGCGTCCGTGCGTGCCTGCGCGAGCCGTGTTTCATCGCGCGAAACCACGGCGGGCGCGGCGGCAGGACGGCCGGCCATTCACAGGATGCCCAGGCGGGCGAACACCGTGGCCAGCGATTCGCCCGCGCGCAGCGCGTCGCGGGTGTGGTTCTCGCCGCGCACCTTGGCCTGCGCGAGTTCCATCACGCGCGACTCGGCGTGCCGGGGCACGACCACCACGCCGTCGACGTCGCCGAAGACCAGGTCGCCCGGGTCGATCTGCACGCCGCCGCACTCCACGCGCACGTCGCGCTCGACCATGCGCGCCCGGCCCTTGGTGTCGAGCGGGCCGATGCCGCCGTGGAAGACGGCGAAGCCCATCTCGCGGATCTGGCGCACGTCACGCACCAGACCGTCGGTGACACAGCCGGCCGCGCCGCGCACCGTGGCCGCGGTCGACAGCAGCTCGCCCCAGGGGGCGATGCGCTCGGTGGGCCCGTTGCACGCGAGCACGACGACGTCGCCGGGCTGCAGGTCGTCCACCAGGGCGATCTCGACCTCGTAGGGGTTCTCGCCCTCGCGCACCGAGTACGCCGGCATGTACAGCCCGGTGCGCGCCCGCCCGGCGAGCACGCGCGACTCGTCCAGCGGGCGGACGAAGGGCGCCATCGCGCGCCGCCCCAGCCCCAGGCTGTCCATGATGTCCGAGAGGATGGCTGCGCTCAGCCCTTGCAAGGAGTCCGGGTCGATGGCCGTCATGCTGTCTCCTGTGGGTTCGGCCGGGGCAGGCTGCGCCGGGCTGGGCCCGACCGCGCACCCGTGGTCATGTCTTCGGCCCATCCTACACACGGGCTCGGGCGCTGGGAAGCCCGGTCCGGGCGCGGCCGCCCGCGACCCCGGAAGCGACCTGATTGACGAAACCGTCCCGGCTCGCTAGCCTGCCGTGAAGAGGAGTTCGACGGGCCCGCCCGGCACTTGGCGATCGGCGCCACGTCCGTACGAAGGAGACGAGGGACGAACATGAGTCTGGATCCACGCTACGTGGTCATCCCGGTGCACAAGTCCATGCAGTTCCTGGACGTGCTCGAGGCCAGTGGCCAGCCGATGGCGCTGTCCGACCTGGCCGCGCGCACGGCGCTGCCCAAGACCACGGCCTTCCGCCATCTCTACACGCTGCGCGCCTCGCGCCTGGTCGACTACGACGAACAGACCGAGCGCTACAGCGTCGGCCCCCGTCTCGCGGTGGCGCCGCCCCTGCCCGAGCGCGCGCGCCGCATCCGCGAGCAGGTGCACCCGGCCCTGCGCCGCCTGCAGCGCCAGTTCAACGAGACCGTCAACCTCGCCATTCGCGACGGCAGCGACATCGTCTACATCGACATCGTCGGCTCGACCCGCCTGCAGCACGCCGAGGCGGCCATCGGCAAGCGCGATCCGCTGTACTCCACGGCACTGGGCAAGGCCTTCCTGATCGGGCTGCGCGCCGAGGAGATCGAGCGCATCCTGCCCGAGCGCGTCGAGCCGCGCACCCCCCACACCATCACCGACCGCGAGCGCCTGCTGCAGGAGATCGAGCGCAGCGCGCGCCGCCGCTACGCGCTCGACCTCGAGGAGAACGAACTCGGGGCCTGCTGCGTGGCCGCCCCCATCGCCTCGCCCGAGACCGGCGAGCCCATCGCCGCGATCAGCATCTCCGGTCGCACCGAGCAGATGACGATGGAGACCTTGGACCGCATGGGCCGGGTGTTGAACCGCACGGTGCACGGCCTGCAGGCCGAGCCCCGGCTCCAGTAGGCCCCGGCGGAGGCGGCGTCCCCGCCCGGCCGGGTGGCGCGGTGTTTCGTCCGGGGAAACGCCGCCGCCACCTCGGGCGAGGCACGCTCGCCACAATCGGCGGCCATCAGCGGCAATTTCCCCGCAGGCGGGGCCACGCACCATGATCCGCATCGCCACCGCGGGCTTCCAGCACGAGTCGAACGTCTTCTCCGCCGTGCCGGCCACGCTGGCGCAGTTCCAGCGCGCCGGCATCCTGCGCGGCGCGGCGGTGCGCGCCGAATACGAGGCTTCGCGCTCCTCGCTGGCGGGCTTCTGGGCTGTGGAGCGCGAGGACCCCGGCGTGCGCATCGAGCCCCTGGTCTTCAGCCGCCTCACGCCCATGGGCGCGATCACGCCCGAGGCTCTGGCGCACCTGTTCGACGCCATCCTCGGCGCGCTGCGCGAAGGCGGGCCGTGGGACGGCGTGCTGCTGCCGCTGCACGGCGCCGCGGTCGGCCAGACCTGCCACGACGCCGACGGCGAGCTCATCGAGCGCGTGCGCGCGCTCGTCGGGCCGCAGGTGCCGATCGGCGTCGCGCTGGACATGCACGCCAACGTGTCGCCGCGCATGGTGGCGGCCGCCGACATCACCACCGTCTACCAGACCAACCCGCACATCGACGCCTACGAGCAGGCGCAGGTCTGCGCCCGGCTGCTCGTGCGCCAGATCCGCGGCGAGATCCGGCCCTGCAGCGCGCTGGCGATGCCGCCGCTGGTCGTCAACATCCTCTGCCAGGGCACGCAGGACGAGCCCATGGCCGCGCTGCTGCGGCGCGCCGACGAGCACCGCCGCCGCCCCGGCGTGCTGACGCTGAGCGTGGTCGAGGGCTACCCCTATGCCGACGTGGCCGAGATGGGCATGTCCTTCATCGCCATCACCGACGGGCAGCCGGCGCTGGCACGCGAGATCGCCGACGACCTGGCCGCCACCGCCTGGTCGCTGCGCGAGGCGCTGAACCGCGGCGGCACGCCGCTGGACGAGGCCTTGCGCCAGGCCATGGCCGCCCCGCGCGGGCCGGTGGTGCTGTTCGACGTCGGCGACAACGTCGGCGGCGGCAGCCCCGGCGACAGCACCCATCTGCTGCATCGTGCGCGCGAGCTCGGCGCGCGCTCGGTGCTGCAGTCGCTGTGCGATGCACAGGCCGTGAGCGCGTGCGCGGCAGCCGGCGTGGGCGCGCGTGTGGAACTCGAGGTCGGCGGCAAGAGCGACGACCGCCACGGCCGGCCCCTGCCGGTGCGGGCGCGGGTGCTCGCGCTGTCCGACGGCCGCTACGAGGACCCCGGCCCGACGCACGGCGGCTTCCGCCACTTCGACGACGGCCCGAGCGCGGCCCTTGCCACCGAGGACGCCTGGACGCTCGTGCTCACCTCGCGCGGCGGCGGCACGCAGAGCCTGCAGCAGTTCCGCCACCTCGGCGTCGAGCCGACGGCGCATCACATCCTGGTGGCCAAGGGCGTGCACTCGCCCCGGCCCGCGGTGGAGCCGGTGGCGGCGCAGATGATCTGGGTTGCCACGCCCGGCGTCACGAGCGCCGATCTGGGCACCTTCGGGTATGCGCACCGGCGCCGACCCATGTATCCCTTCGAGCCCGAGGCGGTCTGGGGCTGAACGGCTGAACGGCCGCGCCGTCCTGCCGCGCCGACCGCGGGTGTCAGGCCTTGCGTGCCGTTGCGGCGGCAGCGGCCCCGCGCCGCCGCACCGCGTCGATCAGCCCGTGCATGTAGCCCACGGCGAAGATCTGGCCCTTCATCATGTAGCCGGGCTGGGTGTTGTCCTCGCCCTCCATCGTCGGCGCGTGGTCGGGGCGGATGGGGCCGTCGTAGCCGATGTCGTGGTAAGCCTGCATGGCCTCGACCATGTCGGTCTCGCCCTCGTCGTGGAAGGTCTCCTCGAAGCAGGGGACGGTGCCGCGGATGTCGCGGAAGTGGGCGAAGAAGAGCTTGCCGCGGCGGCCGAAGTGGCGGATGCCCTGCGGGATGTCCACCCCCATCGCGGCGAAGTTGCCCTGGCAGAAGGTGACGCCGTTGCTCGGGCTGTCGGCGATGGAGAGTACGCGGTCGAAGGCGTCCAGGTCGCGCATGATGCGTGCCAGGCCGCGCACCGGCGACATGGGCGGGTCGTCCGGGTGCAGCGCGAGCTTGACGCCGGCGCGCTCGGCCACCGGCAGCACGCGCTTCAGGAAGTATTCGAAGGCCGACCACATCTGCTCGTCCGTGGTGCGGCCGGCGTAGGTCAGCTCCCCGGTGGGGATGTCGGCGGCGTTGAACTCGGTCACGAGCGCGCCGCCGCGGCCGGGCTTGTCCACGGTCGTGCGCAGCCAGTTGAAGACGGCCATGAAGTTGTAGCAGTAGACCGAGATCCCGGCGCGGCCCATGTTCTCGATGCTCTCGCACACGCGCGCGATGTCGTCGTCGCGGCCCGGCAGCCCGAGCGTGATGCGGTCGCTGAGCTGCCAGCCCTCGATCACCGACAGGCGCAGCCCGTGCGCCTGCACCTGCGCCTGCATCGCCTGCAGGCCCTTCAGGGCCAGCGCCGGGCCCTGCTCGCGTTGCGGCGCCATCGAGAGCCCGGGCACCGTGCTGACCACGTCGCTCATGCCCATCTGCACCGCCAGGCGCAGGTCGGCGTCCGCCAGCGGACGCGACACCATCGCAAGTTTCATCGCTCGGTCTCCTTGTCAGACGGGTCCTGAAGACCCGATGGGCCCGATGGGCCGGACGCGGCGCCCGCCTACCCGGGCGCCTTCCACCACGCTCCCGAGAGCACCAGGCCGGCGCTGTCCCAGCGGTGCGCGCCTTCGATCGACACGCCCTCCACGTCGGTGTAGGTCGTCGGCGTCTCGACGATGCGCACGATGCTCGCGTCGGCGCCGACGCCGGGCTGCAGCGTGCCCAGCTCGGGGCGGCGGATGGCGCGCGCCGGGTGCAGCGTGGCGGCGGCCACGAGCTGCGGCACCGTCATGCCCAGGGCGTGGAACTTGCCCAGCGTGTGCAGCAGGTCGAAGGCCGGGCCGTCGATCGAGATCACGTGCACGTCCGAGGAGATGACGTCGGGCAGGAAGCCCGCGGCCAGCATCGCGCGCGCGGTGCCGAAGCCCAGCGAGCCGCCGCCGTGGCCGATGTCGAAGATGACGCCGCGCGCGCGCGCGGCGAGGATCTCCTCGCGCACGCCGCCGCCGGGCTTGGCCGGTGCGTTCGGGAAGGGCCGGAAGCAGTGCGTCAGGATGTCGCCCGGGCGCAGCCGCGCCATCACCTCGGCGCGCGAGGGCGGCGGGTGGTCCAGGTGGGCCATCAGCGGCAACCCGGTCTCCTCGGCCACCTCGAGCGCCATGTCCAGCGGGAAGGCGCCCGCGCTGCCGCTGGCGCTGCGGCCCACCCGCACCTTGATGCCGACGATCAGGTCGGCGTGTTCGCGCGCCACCTGCACGCAGGACTTGATGTCGAGCAGGCGCACGTCCTCGCTCTCGCCCACCATCACCGCGCGCGAGAAGGCGAAGATGCCGGGGAAGGACAGGTTCAGCAGCGGCACGATGCGCACCGGGCGCGAGGGCTCGATCACGTGGCGCCGGAAGCCCAGGAAGTTGCCCGGCCCGGCGGTGCCGGCGTCGACGAAGGTGGCCGTGGCGCTGCGCAGCGCGAGCTGGGTCGCGTCCACGCCGATGGCCGTGCCGCCCCAGTAGACGTGGGTGTGCAGGTCGATCAGGCCGGGCGTGACGAGGCAGCCGCTCACGTCGCGGACCTCGGCCGCGCCGGCGGCCAGGCCGGGGCCGATCTCGGCCACGCGGCCGTCGCGGAAGCGCACGTCGGCGACGGCATCGAGGCCCTGGGAGGGGTCGATGACGCGGCCGCCGCGCAGCAGCAGTTCGGGGGTGTTCATGGGGGGTGTGCGCGCGAGGACGGTGGGTGGGGGTGGAGGTGGAGGCGTGGGCGGCTCGGCGGTGACAGTCAGGGGCTCGACGCCGCGGGCAGCCCGCCGGCGGATGCCGCCTCGGGGCCTTCCGCCCCCTGTGCCAGCGCGGCCCGCAGGCTGGCCACGAGCGCGGCGTCGTCCTGCGGGGCCAGCGCGATCGGGTTGACCAGCAGCACGCCCTCGTCGAGCCGGTCCTCGGCCAGGTGGACGGGACGGTCCTGGGCCTGCAGCTGCCGGCACAGCGCCGCGGCGGCGGCCGGGTCGCCACGGCCGCCCGCGCCCACCGTGAGCTCGAGCGCCGGCACCGCGCGCCCGCCCGGGCGGGTCTCGAGCAGCACGGCCTGCAGCCGCGGCGCGCCGTCCAGGCCGGCGGCGATGGCACGCAGGCGCTGCGTCCAGGCCTCGGCGCGGGCGGTCTCGTCGCAGGCGACGAAGCGCTCGAGCGCGCACAGCAGGCCGGCGATCTCCTCCTTGCCGACCTTGAAGCCGCGGCCGATGCCGTGCAGCGGCGTGCCGCGCAGGCAGGCGGTGTCCACCAGCTCGGCCGGCGCCCAGGTGGCGGGGTGGACGTCCATGTCCATCATCTGCAGCAGGGCCGAGCCGACAAGCGCGCGTCGGCCGAGCAGCAGACCGCTGGCCTGCGGCCCGCCCAGGGCCTTGCCGCCGCTGAAGACGACGAGGTCGGCGCCCTGCTCGACGAAGCGGCGAAGGTGGGCGGCCGGCGGCAACTGGGCTGCGGCGTCGACGACGACCGGCAGGCCGTGGCGTTGCATGACCTCGACCACCACCGGCAGCGCGCCGGTCCCGGCCGCGCCGCCCGCCCCGGCGACGAAGACGAAGCCCGCGGTCTGCGCGTCGATGGCGGACTCGATCTCCCAGGGCTCGAGGCCGCGCACGCCGGCGCCCGTGCCGCGGTCGTTGTGGCCGACGTCGACGATCTGCGCCCCGGCCAGGCGCACCGCGTGGTCGTAGCTGTTGCGGTGGGTGCGCAGCATCAGCATGCGCGCGGGCATGCGGGCGGTGTCGGGCAGCGCCGCCATGCGCGCCGCGTCCCAGCCCGCGAGGCAGGCCGCGGTGGCCAGCGTCAGGCCGGCCGAGGCGCCGCTCGTCACCAGGCCGGCCTCGGCGCCGGTCAGCGCGGCGATGCGCCGGCTCGCCGCCGACTGCAGCTCGGCCATGTCCACCGAGGACGCAGCCGCCTCGCGCATGGCCTCCAGCACCTCGGGCGCCATCAGCGCGCCGCCCAGGCGTGTGAGCGTGCCCGCGGCATTGATGCGGCGCGGCACGCCCAGGCGGTCGAGGAAGCTGCTCATCCGGCGTGGGGCAGGGGGGCTGCGACGGCTTCAGCCGCGGAAGTGGCAGGAGACGACGTGCCCCTCGGCCACCGGCCGCAGCGCCGGCGCCTCGCGCCGGCAACGCTCCTGCGCGAGCGGGCAGCGGGTGTGGAAGTGGCAGCCCGCGGGCGGGTCGATCGGGCTGGGTACGTCGCCCTCGAGCACCAGGCGCTCGCGCTTCAGGCGCGGGTCGGCCACCGGCGCGGCGGCCATCAGCGCCTCGGTATAGGGGTGGGTGGGGGCGCTGAAGATGCGCTCGCGCGGGCCCATCTCGACGATGCGGCCGAGGTACATCACCGCGACGCGGTGCGCCACGTGCTCCACCACGCCGAGGTCGTGCGAGATGAACAGGTAGGCCAGGCCGAGCTCGTCCTGCAGGTCCTTCAGCAGGTTGAGCACCTGGGCCTGCACCGAGACGTCCAGCGCCGACACCGGCTCGTCGGCCACGATCAGGCGCGGGTTCAGCGCGAGCGCGCGCGCGATGCCCAGGCGCTGGCGCTGGCCGCCGGAGAACTCGAAGGGGTAGCGCTCCAGCGCGTCGGGGCGCAGCCCCACCTGGCGCAGCAGGGCCTCCAGCCGCGGCCGGCGCTCGGCGCCGGGCGCGAGCCCGTAGTTGTCCAGCGGCTCGGCGACGATCTCGCCGACCTTCATGCGCGGGTTGAGCGAGGCGTAGGGGTCCTGGAAGACCATCTGCAACTGGCGCCGGTGCGGCCGCATCGCAGCCTCGTCCAGGTGGGTGACCTCGGTGTCGCCGAGCCAGATGCGCCCGCCTGTGGGCTCGACCAGGCGCAGCACGGTCTTGCCGACGGTGGACTTGCCGCAGCCCGACTCACCCACCAGGCACAGGGTCTCGCCCGGCGCGACGCGCAGGCTCACCCCGTCCACCGCCTTGACATGCCCGCGCACGCCCTGCAGCAGCCCCTGCCGCACCGGGAACCAGGTGCGCAGATCCTCGACGCGCAGCACGTCGGCAGTGCCGGCGTCCGGCGCGGCGTCGGCCGCGGCGGGCGGGGGGGAGGAGCTCATGAGGCCAGCACCCGTTGCAGTTCCCAGCAGGCCACCTGGCGCAGGCCCGGGGCCGCGGCCACGACCGGGCCGACGACCTCGCCCGCGGGCGTGCAGGCCTGCAGCGGCGGCGTCTCGACGCGGCAGCGCTCGGTGGCGAAGCCGCAGCGCGCGGCGAAGGCGCAGCCCTGCACCGGGGCCTGGCCGGGCGCGGGTTCGCGCAGCGAGGGCACGATGCCCGGGATCTCGGCCAGGCGGCGCTGCCGCGCCCCCTGCCGGCCGCGCGGGATGGACGCCATCAGCCCCCGCGTGTAGGGGTGCAGCGGGCGCTCGAAGAGCTCGCCCACCCCGGCCTGCTCGACCTTGCGCCCGGCGTACATGACGACTACGCGCTGCGCCGTCTCGGCGATCACCCCCAGGTCGTGGGTGATCAGCAGCACCGCGGTGCCCGAGCGCGCCTGCAGGTCCAGCACCAGGCGCAGGATCTGGGCCTGGATCGTCACGTCCAGCGCCGTCGTCGGCTCGTCGGCGATCAACAGCCGCGGCTCGCAGCTCAGCGCCATCGCGATCATCACGCGCTGGCGCATGCCGCCGGAGAACTCGTGCGGGTAGCTGTCCACGCGCCGGCGCGCGTCCGGGATGCGCACGCGCTCGAGCATCTCGACAGCGCGTTCGCGCGCCTGCGCGCGGCCCAGCCCCTGGTGGATGCGCACCGCCTCGCCGATCTGCTGGCCGATGGTGTGCACCGGGTTCAGCGATGTCATCGGTTCCTGGAAGACCATGGCCATGCGGTTGCCGCGGATGCGCCGCATGCGGGCCTCGTCCAGCGGCACGACGTCCTCGCCCTCGAAGCGGATGGCCCCGCGCACGATGCGCCCCGAGCGCTCGGGGATCAGGCGCATCGTCGACAGCGCCGTCACCGACTTGCCGCAGCCGCTCTCGCCGACCACGCCCAGCACCTCGCCGGGCAGGACTTCGAGCGACAGGCCCTCGACGGCGCGCACCACGCCGTCGCGCGTGAGGAAGTGCGTGTGCAGGTCTTCGATGGACAGCACCGGCCGCGTCACGTCACATGCTCCTGGAGATGCGCGGGTCGAGCCGGTCGCGCAGGCCGTCGCCGAGCAGGTTGACCGCGAGCACGACGATGGCCAGGCAGATGCCGGGGGCGAACACCGTCCACGGCGCGAGCATCAGGAACATGCGGTTGGAGGCGATCATGTTGCCCCAGGTCGGGAACTCCGGCGGGGTGCCGGCGCCGAGGAAGCTCAGCCCCGCCTCCACCAGGATGGCCGAGGCGCAGATGTAGGTGGCCTGCACGATCACCGGCGCCACGGTGCTGGGCAGGATGTGGCGCCACAGCAGGCGCACCACGCGCGTGCCGTTGGAGCGCGCGGCCTCGACATAGGGCAGGTTGCGCACCGACAGCACCACCGAGCGCACGAGCCGGCACACGCGCGGGATCTCGGGGATGGCGATGGCGACGATGACGACCTTGACGCTCGCCCCGAGCAGGGCCACGAGCGCGATCGCCAGCAGGATGGCCGGGATCGCCATCACGCCGTCCATCACGCGCATCAGCACCGCGTCCACGCGCGGGAAGTAGCCCGCCAGCAGGCCTGCGAGCCCGCCGGCCGCCACCGCCAGCACCGCCACCGCGAGGCCGACGAACAGCGAGATCCGTGCCCCGTGCACGAGCCGGGCGTAGACGTCGCGCCCCAGGCTGTCGGTGCCGAGCCAGAACTCGGCCGAGGGCGGCTTGAGCCGGTTCACCGGCTCGAAGCCCAGCGGGTCGCCGGAGATCCAGGGCGCGAGCAGCGCCGCCAGCGCGACGATGGCGATCAGCACCCCGCCCACCGCCACCGTCGGGTAGCGGCGCAGGCCCTGGAGCGTGGCGGCCAGCGTGCTCACCGGACGGCTCTCCGTGCTGAGCGCTCCGGGGTGAGCGCTCGGGAACGGCTGTGCGCGCTCATCGGTAGCGGATCCGGGGGTCGATGAAGCAGTACAGGACGTCCACGCCGAGGTTGATCAGCACGTAGACCCCGGCGAAGACGATCATCACCCCCTGGATGATGGGGTAGTCGCGGCGCGTGATCGCGTCCACCACCAGGCGCCCGATGCCAGGGATGTTGAACACGCTCTCGGTGATGACCACGCCCGAGATCAGCAGCGCCACGCCGATGCCGATGACGGTGACGATGGGCACGGCTGCATTCTTGAGCGCGTGGCGCAGCAGCAGCGGCGCGGTGGCCACGCCCTTGGCGCGCGCGGTGCGCATGTAGTCCTCGGACATCACCTCGAGCATGCTGGTGCGCGTGATGCGCGCGATCAGCGCCACGTAGGCCAGGCCCAGCGCGAACGAGGGCAGCACCAGGTGGCGCGCCCAGTCCCACAGGCCGTCGGCGATGGGCCGGTAGCCCTGCACCGGGAACCAGCGCAGCTTCATCGACAGGAAGTACACGAGCAGGTAGCCGACCACGAACACCGGCACCGAGAAGCCGGTGACGGCCACGCCCATGACGGCGCGGTCCAGCAGCGAGCCCGCCTTCCACGCTGCGAGCACGCCCAGCGTCACCGCCAGCACCACCGCCACCACCATGGTGCTCGCCGCGAGCGAGACCGTGGCCTCCACGCGCTGCAGGATCAGTTGCGACACCGGCAGGCCGGAGAACATCGACACCCCCAGGTCCCCGCGCAGCACGCCACCGCCCCAGTCCAGGAACTGGGTCAGGAAGGGGCGGTCCAGCCCCAGGCTGGCGCGGATGCGGGCGATGTTCTCGGCCGTGGCGTTGTCGCCGGCGATGATGGCCGCCGGATCCCCGGGCGCCAGGTGCAGCAGCGAAAACACGAACACGCCCACGACGAGCATGACCGGGATCACGCCCAGCAGACGGCGCAGGATGTAGGACAGCATCAGTGGGGGAGGAGGGCGCGCGGCAGGGGTCGCCCGCCGCCACCCGGTGCGTGGCGCGGGCGATGCCGGCCGGCCCGGGTGCCCGGAGCCGGCCGCGGCGTGGACTTCAGCCCACGCGCTCCACGTTCCACCACGGCACCACCTCGGGCACCGGCAGCACGTTGCGGATGCGGTCGCTGCGGTAGGCGGTGGGCTGGATCCACTGGCCGGTCTTCACGTCGTGCACGTATTCGTGCATGTTGCGGTTCATGCGGCGCGTGACCTCGCGTCGCGCCTCCACCGTGGGCGCCGAGGCCCAGTCGTTGCGCAGCTGCTCGTGCAGCGCGTTCTCGGGCCAGCCGAACCAGGCCCGGCGGCCGTTGGCCGCGTGGCCGGTCAGCAGGATGGGGCTGGACGTCGCGTTGCCCCCGCCCCAGGTGAAGAAGACGTTCCAGCCGCCCTGGTCCGGCGGGTTCTGGTTCGAGCGCCGGGCAACCACGCCGCCCCAGTCGGAGGAGGCGAGCTGCACGTTGAAGCCGACCTGCCGCAGGTTCTGCGCCACCACCAGGATGGTCTGGTTCATGATGTGGATGTCGGTGGCGTGCAGCAGCGTGATGGGCTTGCCGTCGTAGCCGGCCTGCTTGAGCAGTTCGCGCGCCTTGGCCTGACGTTCGGGCATCGGCGTCTTCATCATCAGCGCGTCGGCCCCGTCCTCCACGCCCATGCTCGAGCCGCAGGTGAAGTGCGAGCCGCAGGTGCGGTAGTACTGGGTGTTGCCGATGGCCGCGCGCTGGATGTCCTCCTGGTTGATGGCGAGTTGCGCCGCGCGCCGCGCGAGCACGTTGTTGAACGGCGCGTGCAGGTGGTTCAGGCGCACGTAGCCCACGTTGCCGAGTTTGTTGAAAACCTCGATCTTGATGTTGGGCTGGTTGAACATGGGCAGCAACTCGATCGGCGGCTGCTCGAACATGTCGATCTCTCCGGCCAGCAGGGCGTTGGCGGCCGTCTGGGCGTCGGGCATGATGTCCCAGATGACGCGGTCCAGCAGCACGCGCTTGCCGCCGGCGATGCCCGAGGCCGGCTCGCTGCGCGGCACGTAGTCCCGGTTGCGCTCGTAGACGACGCGGCTGCCGGGGCGGTAGTCGGCCTCGACGAAGCGGAAGGGCCCCGAGCCGATGTGCTGCTTGATCTGCGTGTTGGGGTCGGTGGCGGCGATCTCCGCCTTCATGATGAAGCACACCGGCGTGGCCGTCTTGGCCAGCAGGTCGATCAGCAGGCCGTAGGGCTCCTTCAGCACGATGCGGAAGGTCTTGTCGTCGACCACCGGCAGGTCGGCCACGCGCTGGAACAGGTGCTGGCCGCCGCCGTCCTTGGCCTGCCAGCGCCGGATCGAGGCCACGCAGTCGCGCGCCGTGACCGGCGTGCCGTCGTGCCATTTCAGGCCCGGGCGCAGCTCGAATGTGTAGGTCTTGCGGTCGGTGGAGACCTCCCAGCGGCCCACCATCTGCGGCTGCGGGTTGAAGTTGGCGTCGATCCCGAACAGCGTGTCGTAGATCATGGCGCCGTGGTAGGCCGTCATGTTGGCCGTGGTCCAGATCGGGTCGAGCACGCGCAGGTCGCCGTGCGGGACCATGCGCGCGACCTTCTGGCCCGACTGCGCGCCGACGAACTTGGGGACGCCGGTGCCGACGACCGCGGCGGACGCCAGGCCGGCCTGCAGGAGGGTGCGCCTGCGTTGCATCATGGTGTGGTCTCCTCGTGGTTCTCTGGGTCTGCGGGGCCCGGCTGCCTGCCTTTCGCAGGGGGGGCCGGGTGTGCCCTCGGTTGATTGGAGACCCGCCGTCGGCGGGCGTCAACCGGGTTCTCCCGGGTGTCGTGCCGCCCCCCTGCCGCTCAGGCTCTCAGCCGTCGACCTGCAGGATGGCCTCGATCTCGACCGTCATCCGCCCTGGCAGCGAGCCCATGCCGACCGCCGAGCGGGCGTGCCGGCCGGCCTCGCCGAGGACGTTGACGAACAGGTCCGAGCAGCCGTTGATCACCTTCGGGTGCTCACCGAAGTCGGGCGCGGCGTTCACCATGCCCAGCAGCTTGACGACGCGCCGCACGCGCGCCAGGTCGCCGAGCGCCATGTGCGCCACGGCCAGCAGGTTCAGACCGGTGAGCTGGGCGTCGAGGTAGGCCTGTTCGATGCTGACATCGGCGCCCACCTTGCCCGCGGGCATGGTGCCGTCGGCGCGCCGCGGCCCCTGGCCCGAGAGATAGAGGAAGCCGTTGGCGAGCACGTAGGGCACGTAGTTGGCCACGGGCACCGCGGGCGTGGGCAGGGCCAGGCCCAGGGCCTTCAGGCGGTCGTAGGGGGTCGTCAAGGGCGTGTCTCCTTCAGGGTGGGCGTGGTCTCAGACCAGCGGCACGGGCGTGGCGGCCTCGTCCAGCGGCCAGATCGGCCGCTGCACGCGGGTGTAGGGCACCTTGCGGTGGTCGCGCGGGATGGGCCCGCCGGCGTCGCAGTACAGCACCTGCGAGGCGATGGGCGCGAAGGCGGCGTGGAAGTGGTTGGTCGACTTCACGACCACCAGGCGCTTGTCGTCCAGGCTCACGCCCTGGCCGGTGAACAGGTCCAGGCCGAAGGCTTGCGTGCGGTCGGAGATCAGCACGACCTCGATGCCCGCGAAGGCGATGGTCGCGCAATCGCCCAGCGGCACCTGGGCGCCGACGAAGGTCTGGTGCGCCTTGCGGCGCAGTGCCTTGACCGTCACCTCGGCATCGATGGGCTGGCCCGAACTGGGTGCTGTCTTGCCGCCGAAGCGCAGCCGCAGCTTCCCCCCTTCACCAGCCATGAAGCACAGGCGCACCGCGGTCGGATCCCACATCGGCGCCAGCGCCACGCCGCTGACGCCACGCTCGATCAGGCGGCGCAGGATCCAGGTGGAGTCGCCCGGGGCGCCGCCGCCGGGGTTGTCCGACGGATCGGCGCAGACCACGGTGCCGGTGGCCGCCTGCAGCGCGTCGATGACGCCGTCGGGCGTGAGGTGCGGCGGCATGGTCGTGCCGCGCATGGCGAAGAAGTCCTGGGCCAGCGCCAGCGCGAGGCGGTCGCCCTCGGCCTTGCGGTCGTCGGTGACGACGAGCACGCGCGAGCCCATCTCGGGCACGTCGGCATAGGGGAAGCAGTGCGCGAGCGAGATCGACAGCACGCCGTCGCGGCCCTCGAGGGTCTTGATGCGGTCGACGAAGCTGCGCATGGGCTCGCGCGTGGTCGGGAAGCTGCCGATCATGCGGCAGTCCACCACCGACATCACCGGCCGGATCTCGCCGCGGATGGTGCGCAGCACCAGGTCCACGACCTCCTCGCCGCGGTCGACGAAGTCGATGTGCGGGAACTCCTTGAAGCAGATGACGATGGTGGCGTGGCGGATGCGCTTTTCCGTCAGGTGGCAGTGCGGGTCGAGCTCGACGCCGATGGGCACGTCGGGGCCGACCATCGCGCGCACCTGCGCGATCAACTCGCCCTCGCAGTCGTCGCAGCCATCGGCCACCATGGCGCCGTGCAGGCCCAGCAGCACGCCGTCCACCGGCAGCGCCGCGCGCAACTGAGCGAGGATCTCGCCGCTGAGCGTCTCCCAGGCCTCGCGCGAGACCAGGCCCGCGGGCTCGGCGAAGGTGGCCGTGCCCTCCACCAGCGTCCAGCCCTCGGCGCGCGCGCGCCGCCGCGCCACCCACAGCGGGGCAGTGCACAGCTTGGCGTCCTCGGGGTGCTCGCCCGGTGCGGCGTAGAAGCTCTCGTGGAAGCTCGACAGCGCCGTCGGGATCGGCGCGAAGGTGTTGGTCTCGGTGCCCAGCGAGGCGGCGAACAGGCGCATGGGGCGCGCTCCGGGAGTGGCGATGCTGCCTAGCCTATGCCGGGGCGGCAGGATGCGGTACAGGGTTTACCTGCAAGCGCGGGGTGTGCGGCGGGGCGGAGGGTGGCCCGGCACGGGCCGCGCCATCAGCCCGGCGCGCCGAAAGCCCGCGTGAAGAAGTCCACCCCGCCGAAGTTGCCCGACTTCAAGGCCAGGTGCAAGCCGGCAGGCCGCAGCGGCGGCGTGGCGTGGCACCAGGGCACGCCGGGGTCGATCTGCGGGCCGATGCGCAGGCTGCGCACGCCCAGGGCCTGAACGCAGGCGCCCGAGGTCTCGCCGCCGGCCACGAGCAACTGGCCCGCGCCGGTCTCCACCAGCCCGGCGGCCACGCGCGCGAGCGCCTGTTCCACCAGCGCGCCGGCGCGTTCGGCGCCGAGTTGCGCCTGCACCGCCTTCACCGCCTCGGGCGCCGCGGTGGCGTAGACCAGCACCGGCCGCGCGCCCAGGCGCGGTCGCGCCCAGGCCAGGGCCTGCGCGGCCAGGTCCTCGCCCGCGGCCAGGCGCAGCGGGTCGATGGCGAAGGCGCGGTCGGCCCCGCCTTCGGGGTGGGCGACGAAGGCCGCGACCTGCGCGTTCGTCGCCGCCGAGCAACTGCCGCTGACGACGGCGCGCGCGCCGGTGGCCGGGGGCAACTGCGCCGCCTGCGCGCTGGGGGTCAGCCCGTGCAGTGCCGGGATGCCGATGGCCAGACCCGAGCCAGCCACCACCAGCGCCAGGTCCTGGCTGGCCTGCGCCAGCACGTGCAGGTCGGCGTCGCCGATGGCGTCGGCCACCGCATAGGTCGCGCCCTCGGCGCGCAGCGCGGCGATGCGCTCGCGCACCGCCTGAGCGCCCCGCGCCACGGTGCGGTGCTCGACCAGGCCGCAGCGCGAGCGCGCCAGTTGTGCCTGCATCACGCGCACCAGGTTGGCGTCGGTCATCGGCGTCAGCGGGTGGTGGCGCATGGGGCTGTCCGACAGCAGCACGTCGCCGACGAAGAGGTGGCCCTTGTAGACCGTGCGCGCGTTCTCGGGGAAGGCGGGCGTGACGATGGCGAAGCCCGGCGCGCTGCCCGCGGGCGGGTCCTGCGCCAGTGCGTCCATCAGCGCCTCGGCCACTGGGCCGATGTTGCCGCGCGGCGTGGAGTCGAAGGTCGAGCAGACCTTGAAGTAGACCTGGCGCGCGCCGCCCGCGCGCAGCCAGCGGCAGGCGGCGAGCGACTGCGCCACCGCCTCGTCCACCGGCGCGGTGCGCGACTTCAGGGCGACGACGACCGCGTCCACCCCGGCAAGGCCGGCCGCGGCGGCCTCGTCCTCGGGCACGCCGATGGTCTGCACCGTGCGCATGCCGGCGCGCACGAGGTTGTTGGCCAGGTCGGTGGCGCCGGTGAAGTCGTCGGCGATGCAGCCGAGGATCATGGGGAGGTCTCCAGGTCGGGGGCGGTGGTGGCGCGCAGCAGCGGCGCATCCGGCCGCAGGCTGCGCAGGAAAGTCTCGCACGGCAGCACCGGGATGCCGTCCAGCACCCGCGGTTCGCGGCCCTGGTAGAGCATCGCGACGGCAGCTTCCGGGTAGTCCTCGAGGAAGGCCTTCAGCGCGCGCAGGTCGCGCCGCTCCACGCGCGCGCTGCGCTTGACCTCCAGCGCGGCAAAGGTGCCGGGGCCGTAGACGACGAAGTCCACCTCGGTGCCGGCGCGCGTGTGCCAGTGGTGCAGCCGCTCGGCGCCACCGCGGTAGGCGATCCAGGCGCGCAGGTGCTGCGCCACCAGGCCCTCGAGCGCGTGGCCACCGATCTCCTCGGGGCGGTCCAGCGGGCCGGCGGGGCGCAGCGAGCGGTAGACCCCGGCGTCGAAGATGTAGAACTTGTCGTGCGCCACCAACTGTCGCCGCGCCCGGCGTGCGAACACCGGCACGCGAAAGCCCAGCAGCAGGTCTTCCAGGATCTCGACATAGCCCTCGACCGTCTTGCGCCCGACCTCGCACTCGCGCGCCACCTCGGCCAGGTTGAGCAGGCCGCCGTGCGAGAAGCTGATCGCCTCGAGGAAGCGGGCGAAGGCGCCGACGTCCCGCACCAGCGCCTCGGCCTGCACCTCCTCGCGCAGGTAGAGCGCGGCGTAGGAGCGCAGCGCCGCCTCGGGGTCGGGCGCGCTCCACACCAGCGGCACCAGGCCCAGGCGCAGCGCGCGCTGCAGGTCGAAGGCGGGGCCCAGCTCGGCGGCCATGAAGGGGTGCATCTCGGCGCGGACCAGGCGCCCGGCCAGCAGGTTGGCCGCGCCGCGGCGCAGCTTGCGCGCGCTCGAGCCCGTGAGCACGAAGCGCCGCGGTCGAGGGCCGGACTCGATCCATCGATGCACCACGTCCAGCAGCGCCGGCACGCGCTGCACCTCGTCGATGACGATGACCTCGGCGTCCGGGCGGCCCAGGATCAGGTCTTCCAGCCGCTCCGGGCGCGCCTGCAGGCTGCGTTGCGTGGCGGCGTCCAGCAGGTCCAGGTGCAGGGCCGCGGGCCAGCGCGCGCGCAGCCAGGTGGACTTGCCGGTGCCCCGCGGGCCGAGTAGCAGGCAACTCCCGGCCGGAACTGGGAGAAATCTTCCTCCTGATTCCATATTTGCTGCAAAAAAGGAGATTGAAGTTTAATTATTAGCGCCTTTTCTGGTGCGGGTCAAGACTGACGCTCACGAGACCCCTGCACCGCACACAAGTCTTGCGCGCGGACGCCGCGGCGCGACGCGGCGCATCCTCAGACGGGCTGCGCGTTGAGGCGGGCCGCGCTCAGGCGGGCCGCGCGAGCGACGCCACGCGGTCGAAGCCGCCGACGTCCTGCTCGAGCTCGCGCGCGAGCTGCAGCAGCGTGCTGTCGTCGCCGAAGCGCGCCACGGCCTGCACGCCGATGGGCAGGCCGGCCGCATTGCGGTGCAGCGGCAGGCTGGCCGCGGGCTGGCCGGTGGCGTTGAAGGGGCCGGTGAAGGGCGTGTAGCGGCACATCATGCGGGTGTAGTCCCCGATGTCGGTGCTGCGCGTGTGCAGCTCGCCCAGGCGCGCCGGGGGCTGCGCCAGCGCGGGCGTCAGCAGCAGGTCCCAGGTCTCGAAGAAGGCCGCGAGGCGGCGCACCTGGGCGTTGAAGGCCGGCAACTGCGCGGCGTACTCGATGCCGCTGACGCGGCGGCCCATCTCGACCGCGGCGCGCGTGAGCGGTTCGAGCTCGTCGTCGCGCGCGGCGCGGCCGAGCTGCTGCTCGCGCGCCGTCACCTGCGCGGCCAGGCCGGTCAGCAGCAGCTTGGTGCTGGCGGCGAAGAGGGCGGGTGCGTCGAAGGCCGGCGCCGCGGGCTCGACCGCGTGGCCCAGGGCCTGCAGGCGCCGCGCGGCGGCCTCGACCGCCTCGGCGCAGTCGGGGTGCACCGGCGCCCCGGTGAAGTCGTGCACCGTGAAGGCGATGCGCAGTCGCCGCGGCGGGGTGGCCAGGCCCTGCAGGTAGGGCAGGGCCGGCTTGGGCGTGAAATAAGGCGCGCCGACGTCGGGGCCGGCGACCGCGTCCAGCAGCGCCGCGCAGTCGCGCACGGTGCGCGTGACGGCGTGCTCGTGGCTCATGCCGTGGGAGGCGTCGCCGCGGTGCGGCCCGGTGGGGATGAGCCCGCGCGTGGGCTTGAGGCCGACGAGGCCGGTCACCGAGGCCGGGATGCGGATCGAGCCGCCGCTGTCGGTGGCGTGCGCCGCCGGCACGATGCCGGCGGCCACCGCCGCCGCCGCCCCGCCGCTGGAGCCCCCGGCGCTGTGCTCCAGGCTCCAGGGGTTGCGCGTCGGGCCGGTCAGCACCGGCTCGGTGGAGACGTTCATGCCGAACTCGGGCGCGGCCGTGCGGCCGAGGATGCACAGGCCGGCGCGGCGCAGACGCGCCACGGTCTCGCTGTCGAAGTCGAAGACCTGGCCCGCGAACAGCCGGCTGCCGTGGCGCAAGGGCACCCCACGCACGGGGGCGTGCAGGTCCTTGATGAAGTAGGGCACGCCGGCGAAGGGGCCGTCGGCGTCGGCGGCCGGGTCGGGCTCGCCCCGGCACAGGCGCTCGGCCAGGGCCTCGTCCAGCCAGGTGACGGCGCCCACCTGCGGGTTGACGGCGCGCAGCCGCGCCCACGCGGCCTGCGCCACCTCGGCGGCGCTGAAGTCGCCGCGCCGCACGGCCGCGGCCAGGCCGAGGGCGTCGTGCCGGCGGTAGTCGTCGAAGCTGAGGGCCATGCAGGAGTCTCGTGGGGGAGGCGCGACGTGCCTCAGCTCACCATCAGCCGCACCGGGATGCGGCGGTTGCCGAAGGTGCCGGCGGCCGCATCCCAGCGGCCGGCGATCGCGGTGCCGCAGTGCCCGCAGGCGCCTTGCGGGTCGAGGGTGTACTGCTTCAGCAGGTGCCAGTCGCGCACGATCAGCGCCTGCCCGCAGCCCGGGCACAGCGTGGTGCCGCCCACGGTGTCGTGCACGTTGCCGGTGTAGACGTGGCGCAGGCCCTGCTGGCGCGCGACGGCGCGCGCCATCGTCAGCGTCCGCTGCGGCGTGCGCTCGATGTCCGTCATGCGGTAGTTCGGGCTGAAGGCGGTGAAGTGCAGCGGCACGTCGGGGCCCAGGTGCCCGTGCACCCAGCGCGCCAGGGCCTCGATCTCGGCCGCGCTGTCGTTCTGGCCCGGGATCAGCAGCGTCGTGATCTCGAGCCAGCACTTCGTGTCGTGGACGATGTACTCCAGCGTCTCGAGCACCGGGTTCAGGTGGGCGCCGGTGAGGCGGAAGTAGAAGTCCTCGGTGAAGGCCTTGAGGTCGACGTTGGCCGCGTCCATCTTTGCGAAGAACTCGCGCCGCGGCGCGGCGTGGATGTAGCCCGCGGTCACCGCCACGTTGTACAGGCCCTGCTCGCGGCAGGCGTCGGCCGCGTCGAGCGCGTACTCGGCGAAGATCACCGGGTCGTTGTAGGTGTAGGCCACGCTCGCGCTCTGCGTGTGCTTCGCCGCCGCGGCGATCAGCGCCGGCGGGGCCACGTGCATCAGCCGGTCCATCTCGCGGCTCTTGGAGATGTCCCAGTTCTGGCAGAACTTGCAGGCCAGGTTGCAGCCGGCCGTGCCGAAGCTGAAGACCGGCGTGCCCGGGTGGAAGTGGTTCAGCGGCTTCTTCTCGATCGGGTCGACGCAGAAGCCCGAGCTGCGCCCGTAGGTGGTGAGCACCATCGCGTCGCCCTGACGCGCGCGCACGAAGCACAGCCCGCGCTGGCCCTCGTGCAGCTTGCACTCGCGCGGGCAGAGGTCGCATTGGATGCGGCCGTCGTCCAGCCGGTGCCACCAGCGCGCCGGGTGGGCGGCTTCGAAGGTCTCGGCAGCGGTGGTGGCGGGGACGCTCATCGGCGGGGGCTCGTCTGGGGGCGGGCTGCGCGCGGCTCGGCGGCGCGCCGGGGGATCATCGTGGCACTGCCACGGGCGGCGTGATCGTCAGACCCCCGCCGAGCAGCGAGCCGAAGGATAGCGCCGCCGCGCCGGCGGCAGGCACGGGCGCGCCCAGCGCCGCGATGGCGCCGCCGTCGTGCTTGTCGACGCGGTAGCGCGACAGGCGCACGTCCGCAGCCCAGAAGTCCTCGGCCAGCCCGGCCTTGCGCTTGAGCGCGGCCATGAAGGCCTGCGGCTCGGGCAGTTGCGCCCACACCTGGGGCAGGAAGGTGGCGCGGTGGCCCTGCCACTCGAAGATCACGCCGTGCACGCCGGGCTGGATGGCCTGCAGGGCCAGCGCCTGGGTCGGCGCGGCGGGCAGCGGCTCGGAACTCGTCAGCACCGAGACCTCGAGCCGCAGCGTGGTCCATTCCTCGGGCCGCACCGGGGGGAAGCGCGGGTCGGCGAAGGCGGCCTGCTCGGCGTTGTGGCGCACGTCGCTGTCCAGCGAGGTCACGGCCTCCAGCCGGCCGATGCAGCCGCGCAGGCGCCGCGCGGCGTCGTTCAGGGTGACGAAGGTCGCGCCGCGCTGTTGCAGCGCCGGGTGCGCCGGCTCGGGCAGCGGCGCGACGCCCAGGCGCTGCGCGATCGTGTTGCGCGCGCGCAGCAACAGGGCCTCGCCCAGGCCCGCGGCGGGCGCGGCGCCGGCCTCGGCGGGTGCCGCCGGGCCCGGGCTCGCGACGCGCCGCCCCGTCGGCGTCGTCGGCGCGGTGCTGCCCGCACCCGGGCGGAGGGCAAAGCTCGCGTAGCCGACCACGCGCTCCTTGCGCCCGACCGTGTCGCCCGAGTTGCACAGGTCCACCAAGGCTGCCGTCATCCGGCGCCGGCGCGCGGCCAGCAGCGCCCCGTTCAGCGGCCGCGCGCCGCAGGCGCGCAGCGGGTGGATGTCACTCTCCAGACGCAGGATGCGGGCCGCGGTCTCCTGGTCCAGGCGCTGCGCATCCGCGTAGGGGTGGAAGTGCGACATGTCCGTGCTGACGACGAACAGCGTCTCGTCGCCGCCCCACAGCGCGTCCATCACCTCGGCCACGTCCTCGGGCAAGGTGTCACCCACCACGAGCGGGACCAGGCCGAATCCGTTGCCGAGCACGGCCTGCAGGAAGGGCAGTTGCACCTCGAGCGAGTACTCGGGCGCGTGTGGCGTGTCGTCGAAGCCCACCTGCTCGAGCGCGCGCAGCGGCGCCATGGCGGCGTGGTCCACGCGTACCGGGCCGAGCGGGGTGTCGAAGGCCGCCACCGTCGGCGCCGCCAGGCCGCGCACGCGCGCCCGGTGCGCCGGGCCGAGCAGCACCACGCGCCGGATGCGCGCCGCGACCGGCGCGAGCAAGGCATAGGCGCGCGCCGCCGTGGCGCCGGAGTAGTTGTAGCCCGCATGGGGCACGACCAGGATCTTGGGCGGCACCTCGTCGGCCGCGGCCGGGCCGGCCAGCGCGGGAGCGAGGTGGCGCCCGACCTCCGCCCGCAGCTCGGCCGGCAGCCCCGGGTAGAAGCTGCCGGCCACGGCGGGCGCGCGCAGGGAGCTCATGGGCGGTCGCAGGGTGGGGTCGTGCGGGCCTTGCTCAAGCGGCGTCGTTGATCAGCTCCGGCTCGTCGCGCACCGGCGCGGGCGCGCCGGCCGCTTCGGCCACGTGCCGCAAGGCCAGCGCGGAGGGCATCGGGATGCCGCGGCGCGAGAAGTCCAGCGTCGGCCCGCGCTGCGCGTACAGCAGCAGCGCGTGGTCGCGGAAGTTGGCCATGTACTGCGCGTAGGGGTTGAAGCGGCGGAACATCGGCAGCGCGGCCTGGAACTGCGCCGCCGCCTGTTCCATCGTCACGCCCGAGGCGCAGCGGTAGCCCATGCGGCCGCCCAGCGGGCCGTCCTGGCGCAGCCAGACCTCGTCGATCGAGAACTTCGCCAGGTCCTTGGAGATCGGCGAGCCCTGCTCGAGCGAGAACACGCTGCGGTGGATGGCCGAGATCGCGTCCCGGTTCTTCCAGAGGAAGTCCAGCGTGTCGGTGAACTCCTCGGGCGTCTCGGTCGGGAAGCCGCAGATCACGTAGACGTGGTTGTGGATGCCGGCCGCGCGCGCGTCGTGCAGCACCTCGGCCACCTCGTCGACCTTCGTGCCCTTGCCCATCAGGTCGAGGATGCGCTGGTTGCCGCTCTCCAGACCCCAGAGGATGTACTTGCAGCCCGAAGCCGCCATCTCCCGCAGGATCTCGGGGGTGAAGGTCTTGTTCGGCTTGGACAGCGCGTAGTAGGCGATGTCCAGGTTCGCCGCGCGGATGGCCTGCGCCAGGCGCACGAAATGCCCGGGCGCGATCATCTCGTCGACGAAGGAGAAGTGGCGCACGCCCTGGTCCACCATGCGCTTCAGCATCTCGATCACGTTGTCCAGCGAGTGCAGGCGGTAGGTGTCGCCGGCGGAGTGGAAGTGCACGCAGAAGGTGCACTTGCGCCAGTAGCAGCCGCGCGACAGCAGCAGCGCCGCCACCGGCCGCGGCGAGTAGTAGCGGCTGAAGTCGATGGTGGAGAAATCCGGCGCGCCGAAGGCGTCGATGTCCTTCTGGTAGCTCGCCGGCAGGCGCACGACCTCCTCGCCCTCGCGCCAGGTGGCGCCGGCGACGCCGCGCGGGTTGCCGCCGCTCTCGAGCAGCGCCTTCAGCGGCAGCTCGCCGTCGCCGGTGACGATGGCGTCGGCGGCCTTGGGGTACCACTTCATGAAGTGCTCCACACCCTCGGTGAAGCAACTGCCGCCGAAGAAGACCTTCAGGCCCGCCTGCTCGCGCATCCAGCGCCCGAGCATGGCGCCGATGGGCAACTGCTCGGAGAAGATCATCGACACGCCCAGCATCTGCGGCTGCGACTCGAGCACGCGCTCGACCAGCGTCTTCAGCAGGTAGGACGGTTCACCGCCGGCCTCCCACTGCGCGCACTCCTCGGTCAGCATCTCGCGGAAGACCTCGGTGAAGTTCAGGAAGGTGCGGCCGTGCAGGTCGTAGACGTCGGGGCGCTGGTAGAAGGCTTCGTCGTCCAGGCCCGAGAAGGCGCGCGCGGCGTGCAGCAGCGTGGCGGTGTCGGCGCCCATGCGCCGGTGCATCGCGTCGGTCAGGCTGATCTCGCCACGCTCGATGCCCTCGAGCAGGAAGCGGAAGAGCCAGATGTTCAGGTCGATGATGGTCACCCGCCACTGCGGCATCTCGCGCTCGATGTAGGCCTTGAGCATGGCGATGCCCAGTGGCGGCGAGGTCGGCATCGTCATCGGCGGGAAGACGAGGGTGAGGCGGCGCTGCTCCAAAGGGGCGCGCGCGCCCGTTCGTGCCGGCGCGCGGAAGGTCAACGGGGCTTCGGAGGGCAGGGACATCGGCGGGGACTCCAGGCATGCTCGGTGCGCGGGGGCCGTGACAGCGCAGACGAATGCAACGAGAAGTCTAGCGACCCGCCCCGCGCTGAAGACGCTGGAGTAACCCTGCGAGCGTCGCGCAATTCCGCGGCCAGGCGCCTGCCCGGTTCACCCGGCCTTGGGCAGCTCGATGCCCGGGAAGATCTTGATCACCGCGCTGTCGTCCTCGCGCCCGAAGCCGGCACTGGAGGCCTGCATGAACATCTGGTGCGCGGTGGCGGCCAGCGGCAGCGGGAACTTCGTCGCGCGCGCCGTGTCGAGCACCAGCCCGAGGTCCTTGACGAAGATGTCCACGGCCGACAGCGGGGTGTAGTCGGCCGCGAGCACGTGGGCCATGCGGTTCTCGAACATCCAGCTGTTGCCGGCGCTGTGGGTGATGACCTCGTACAGCGCCGCTGCGTCCACCCCCTCGCGCAGGCCCAGCGCCATGGCCTCGGCCGCGGCGGCGATGTGCACGCCCGCCAGGAGCTGGTTGATGATCTTGACCTTGCTGCCCGCGCCGGCGCGGTCGCCCAGGCGGTAGACCTTGCCGGCCATCGCCTCGAGCACCCCGCCGCAGCGCGCATAGGCCTCGGGCCGGCCGGCGGTCATCATCGTGATCTGCCCGGCCGCGGCCCGGGCGGCGCCGCCCGAGATGGGCGCGTCCAGGTACAGCAGGTCCAGGGCCTGCAGCCGCTGCTCGAAGGCGATGGAGACGTTGGGGTCCACGGTCGAGCACATCACGAACACGCTGCCCGGGCGCATCGCTGCCGCGGCACCGCCGCTGCCGAAGAGCACGTCCTCGGTCTGCTGCGCGTTGACGACGACGCTGACGACGACGTCGCAGGCCGCGGCCAGCCCGGCCACGCTGACGCAGGCGGTGCCGCCCTCGCGCGCGAAAGCCTCGGCCACGCCGGGGCGGATGTCGAAGACGTGCGGCGCGAGGCCGGCGCGGCGCAGCGAGGCGGCCATGCCGGCGCCCATGGCGCCCAGGCCGACGAGGCCCACGCGCAGGGGCGCGGCTTCGGGCAACGGCGCGCCGGGTGTCGAGGAGGCGGGTGTCTGCATGGTCATGCGGGTCTTTCGCGTGTTCAGTCGAGCTTGATCTTCGCCACCTCGACCACGCGCTTCCAGTTCGCGGCGTCGCGGGCCATGAACTCGGCGGTGGCGCGCGCGCTGGTGAAGCCGACGGTGGCGCCGCTGCGCTCCATCGCGGCCACGATCTCGGCGTCGCGCGCCACGGCCTCGAGCGCGCGCTCCACGCGCGCCAGCACCTCGGCCGGCACGCCAGCCGGCGCGGCCAGGCCGTAGAAGGCGCTGACGTCGAAGTCGGGCACACCGGCTTCGGCCAGCGTGGGCACGTCGGGCAGGGCCTTGCTGCGGGTGCGCGTGGTCACGGCCAGCGCCTTCACTGCGCCGGCGCGCACCTGGCCGAGCACGCTGGGCAGGTTCTCGAACATCGTGTCGACCTCGCCCGCGATCAGCGCCGTCACCGCCGCCGCCGCACCCTTGTAGGGAATGTGCGTGATCTGCGTGCCGGTGGCGGCCTTGAGCAGCTCGGCGCTCAGGTGCAGCGAGGTACCGTTGCCGTTGGAGGCGTAGTTCATCTTGCCCGGCGCGGCCTTGGCGCGAGCGACGAGATCAGCTACCGAAGCGATGCCGCTCTTCGGGTTCACCAGCAGCACGTTGGGCACGCGCCCGACCAGGCCGACGGGCACGATCTGCTCGGGCTTGTAGGGCAGTTGCGGGTACAGCGCGGGGCTGATGGTCAGCGGCGGCGAGGCCATCACCAGCGTGTAGCCGTCGGCGGGCGCGCGCGCGGCCTCGGCCGCGCCCAGGTTGCCGCCGGCACCGGGCTTGTTGTCGATGACGATCGCCTGCCCGAGCTCGCTGCCCAGGCGCGGCGCCATCAGGCGCGCCATCTGGTCGATCAGCCCGCCGGGCGGGAAGGGCACGACCAGGCGGATCGGCCGGCCGGGCCAGGCCTGAGCGCGCAGGGCGGGGGCGGCGAGCAGCGCGGCGGCGGCCAGCAGGGCCTGGCGGCGGTGGAGGGTGGGCATGGACGGGGGCTCCTGGGGGCTGGTGTCGGGGCGGGCGATCCTGTGGGGCGGCAGTGGACAGCCCGGAAGGGGTGCGATGTTAGGGGTCGCGGGGGCGGACCCGGGCGCGGGTTTCCACGTGGTCCGCGGGGCGGCGGGCGGGGCGAAGATGGCCGTCGAGCGCGGGATACCCGCAGGAGACACGGCCCATGGACAACTCATTGCCCGCCGTGCGTGAAGGCGGTTGCCTGTGCGGCGCCGTGCGCTACCGTGCCCGTGGCGAGCCGCTGCGCACCCTCGTCTGCCACTGCCGCTTCTGCCAGAAGATGACGGGCAGCACGTCCTACGCCGAGGCCATGTTTCCGATCGAGGCGGTCGAGATCGACGGGCCGCTCAGCACCTACGCTCACCGCTCGCAGACCAGCGGCAAGGCGGTGCACCTGCACTTCTGCCCGCGCTGCGCGACGACGGTCACGCTCACCTTCGAGCGCTGGCCGCAGTACCGCGCGGTGTCCAGGGGCACCCTGGACGACCCCGACAGCGTCGAGATCGGCTCCCACATCTGGACCGAATCCGCCCAGTCGGGCGTCATGGTCCCCGGGGGCGTCGACTGCTTTCGCCAGGCCAGGGCGATGCTCGACGGCACGCCGCTCGAGCCGACCCGCCACCCGGGCCCGGTCGAGGCGCGCGGCGCGGCCGATCAGTAAGCGGCGGCACCCGACCCGCCGCCGCCCCCGCCCAGCACCGCGTTGATGTCGTCCAGCAGCCCGCTCGCGCCGATGCGAAAGCGCTGCGGGTTCACGGCGTCGGGGCCCAGGATCTCGGTGACCTGGGCCATGTAGCGCGCGGCGTCGGCCACGGTGCGGATGCCGCCGGCGGGCTTGAAGCCCACGCGGTCGCGCGTTGCCGGGTCGTCGGCGATGGCCTGCAGCAGCGCCCGGGCGGCCTCGGGCGTGGCGTTGACGCGCACCTTGCCGGTGCTGGTCTTGAGGAAGTCCGCGCCGCCGTCGAGCGCGACGCGGCAGGCGCGCGCGATGGCCTGGGGGCTATCGAGCTCGCCCGTCTCGAGGATGACCTTCAGCCGCAGCCCCGGGCAGGCGCGGCGCACGGCGGCCAGCAGCGCTGGGGCGGTCTCGGGCTCGCGCCAGGGCAGCACCACGTCGACCTCTTGCGCGCCGGCCTCGACGATGGCGCGCACGTCGGCCACGGCGGCGGCGATGTCGCTGCCGCCGTGCGGGAAGTTGGCCACCGCGGCCACCGCCACCTGCGGCGGCAGCAGTGCGCGCGCCTTCGCAGCCAGGCGCGGCCAGACGCAGACCGCGGCGACGTGGCCGTGCGGGCCGACGGCGCGCGCGCACAGGCGCTCGATGTCGGCCTCGGTGTCGGCGTCGTTCAGGCTGGTGAGGTCCAGGCAGGCCAGGGCCTGGCGCGCCGTGGCGGCCGGGTCGACGGTGGCGCCTCCTGCGGCCTGGCAGGCCGTGTCCCCCGTGTCCGCTGCGCCACGCCCGCCGGCCGTGCCGTCCCCGGCCGTCTCCCGGCCTTCCCCCACCCCCAGGTGGCTGGGCCCGAAGCTCGCCGGCAGCAGGCCGCCCAGCGTGAAGCGGGCGCGCACGCGCGCACCGTCGGCGACGACGACCGGGCAGTCGACGCGCGCGAACTCGCGCAGGCGCTGGCGGCAGCCGCCGCAGGGGGTGACAGGCTCGTCGGCCTCGCCGACGACGACGACTGCGCGCACCGCGCGCCCGCCCGCGCCCACCATCGCCGCCAGGGCCGAGGTCTCGGCGCACCAGCCTTGGGGGTAGGCGGCGTTCTCGACGTTGCAGCCGGCGTGCACCCGGCCCTGCTCGTCCAGCACCGCGGCACCCACCGCGAAGCGCGAGTAGGGCGCGTAGGCCCGGGCCCGGGCGGCGCGCGCCGCGGCCAGCAGGGTCTGCAGCGCGGGGCCTGGGGGGTCTTCGGTCGGGGTCATCTCGGTCTCAGGGAAATGATTCGTCCAGCACGTCAGCGCCGGCGTGCGCACGCAGTGTCCGGCACGCCATCGTCACCGTTCGCACTGAGCCCTTCGACCAGGCCCAGGACAGGCTGGTCGAAGTGCGTGAAACGGGCTTCGACAGGCTCAGCCCGAACGGTCGGTCCACGGGCTTCGACAGGCTCAGCCCGAACGGTCGGTCCGCGGGCTTCGACTGGTTCAGCCCGAACGGCTTGTTCGCGGACACCGCGCATCGGCAGGGGTGTGATTCGATCTCAATGCCGCTCCTTCACGTACGGCGTGCCCAGCGCCCGCGGCGCCACCGCGTGGCCGATGAAGCCGGCCAGCAGCACCACCGTCAGCACGTAGGGCAGTGCCTGGATGGCCTGCACCGGCACGGCGCCGCCACCGAGTGCCGCCGGCAGTTGCGCGCCCTGCAGGCGGATCGCCACCGCGTCCATGAAGCCGAACAGCAGGCAGGCCAGTACCGCGCCGCGCGGGTGCCACTTGCCGAAGATCAGCGCCGCCAGCGCCATGAAGCCGCGCCCGGCCGTCATGTGAGGCTGGAAGGCCGGGTTCAAGGCCAGCACGAGGAAGGAGCCCGCCAGCGCGGCGAGCACGCCGTTCAGCGCCAGCGCCTGGTAGCGCAGCTTGCGCACCGAGACGCCGGCCGCGTCCACCATGGCCGGGTTCTCGCCCGCGGCGCGCAGGCGCAGGCCGAAGCGCGTGCGGTAGACCAGCCACCACACCAGCCCGGCCAGCGCGAAGGCGCCGTAGACGAACAGCGTGTGCCCGAACAGTGCCAGCGAGAGGAAGCGTCCGAGCGTGGGCCCGACCAGCGGCAGCGCCTCGAGCGCCTGCCCCACGCCCGCGAGCCAGGGCTCGGCGCGCACGCCGGCTGGCAGCGGCGGCGTCTGGCCCCCGGTCTTGAAGGCAGCCAGCGCGACCACCATCGTGAAGCCGCCGGCGGTGAGCGTGAGTGCCATGCCGGTGACCATCTGGTCGCCCGGGTGGCTGACGCAGGCATAGCCGTGCAGCATCGACAGCGCCACGCCGGCGACGATGGCTGCGCCCAGCGCCAGCACGGTCGAGCCGGTGAGCACGCCCACGCTGGCGGCGACGAAGGCCGTCATCAGCATCTTGCCCTCGAGGCCGATGTCGACCACGCCCGAGCGCTCGCTCAGCACGCCCGCCAGCGCGCACAGGATCAGCGGCGTGGCCACGCGCAGCGTGCTGCCCACCAGCGTGCCGAGCACGTTGGCCCAGGCGGCCAGGTTCAGGGCCTCATCCACCGCCGCCCTCCCCCGCGCCGGGGGCCGCAGCCCGGCCGCGCAGGGCCCGCAGCCCACTGCGCAGCCAGCCGGCGACGGCCGGCGTCAGTGCCCCGGCGAAGAGCACGATCAGGCCCTGCAGCATGTAGACCATGTCGCGCGAGAAGCCCGGCAGCTCGAAGCTGAGCTCGGCCCCGCCCTGGTAGAGCGCGCCGAACAACAGCGCCGCGAAGACGATGCCCACCGGGTGGTTGCGCCCGATCAGGCTGACGGCGATGCCGGTGAAGCCGGCACCGGCGACGAAATCCAGAAGCAGCCGGCCGTGCATGCCGGCGATCTCGTTCACGCCCACCAGACCGGCGAGCGCGCCCGACAGCGCCATCGTGCCCACGGTCACGCCGGCGGGCCGGATGCCGGCGTAATGCGCCGCCGCCGGTGCGTGGCCCACCGCGCGCAGCGCGTAGCCGGCGCGCGTGCGCTGCAGCAGCAGGTGCACCAGCGGCACCGCCGCCACGGCCAGCAGCACGCTCGCGTTCAGCGGCGTGCGCGGCCAGGCGATGCCCAAGGCGCCCAGCAGTTCGTGCATGCCGGGCAGGCGCGCGGCGGGGTCGAAGGCCGCGCTCTCGGGCGCCATCTGCCCCGGGGCCTTGAGCGTGTTGACGAGCAGGTAGGACAGCAGCGCCGAGGCGACGAAATTGAACATGATCGTCGTGATCACGACATGGCTGCCGCGCCAGGCCTGCAGCGCGCCCGGCACCGCGCCCCACAGCGCCCCGCCCAGCGCGCCGGCCAGCACCAGGGCGGGCAGCATCAGCACCGGCGGCAGCACTGCCGCCCAGGCCAGGGCGGCCAGGCCGACGAAGAGCCCGCCCACCGTGGCCTGGCCCTCGGCGCCGATGTTGAACAGCCCGCCATGCAGCGCCACGGCCACGGCCAGGCCGGTGAAGACGAAGGTCGTCGCGTAGTACAGCGTGTAGCCGATGCCCGCGCGCGAGCCGAAGGCGCCCTTGACCAGCAGCACCAGCACCTGGCCGGGGTCGAAGCCGACCGCCATCGACACCAGCGCCGCCACGCCGAGCGCCAGCGCCAGGCTGAAGGCGGGCAGCACGACGACGTCGACCCAGCGCGGCAGGCCCGGGAAGGTGCTCGTGGACATGGTGACGGGGCTCTCAGTGCCGCGCCGCGGCGCCGCCCATCAGGCGGCCGAGCGCGGCCTCGGTGCACTGGCCGATGGGCAGCTCGCCGGCCACGCGGCCGGCGTTCATGACGAGCACCCGGTCGGCCAGCGCCAGGATCTCGTCGAGCTCGGAGGACACCAGCAGCACCGCGCCGCCGGCCTCGCGCAGCGCGCGCAGCCGGCCGTGGATGAACTCGATCGCGCCGATGTCCACGCCGCGCGTGGGCTGGCCCACGAGCAGCACGCGCGGCGCGTGCGCGGCCTCGCGCGCGAGCACCAGCTTCTGCTGGTTGCCGCCGCTGAAGTTGCCCGTGCGCAGGGCGGGCGCGCGGGGTCGGACGTCGTAATGCTCCATCATCTGCGCGCAATCGTCGCGCAGGGCACGACGGCGCAGCCAGCCACCACGCCCGTAGCGCGGCAGGTGCTGGTGGCCGAGCACGGCCGATTCCAGGGCCTCGAAGGCCAGCACCAGGCCGCGGCGCTGGCGGTCCTCGGGCACGTGGGCCAGGGCCAGGGCGCGCGCGGTGGACGGATCGAGCCAGCGCCCGGCGCCGGCCTCGAAGCGGCGCCCGCCCAGGCGCAGCGCGCCCGCGGCCGGGGCCTGCAGCCCGGCCAGCACGTCCAGCAGCTCGCTCTGGCCGTTGCCGGAGACGCCGGCCACGCCGACGATCTCCCCCGCGTGCAGCGCCAGACCCACGCCGTCCAGGCGGACCACGCCAAGCGCGTCCACCACGCGCAGGCCCTCGGCCTGCAGCAGCGGCTCGCCGGTCGGAGAAACCGCCTCGCCGACGGCGCCCTCGCGCCCCAGGCGCACCTGGCGCCCGACCATGGCCTGCGCCAGGCTGTCCACCGTGACCTCGGCGATCGGGCGGTCGAGCACGACGCGGCCGCCGCGCATCACGGTGACGTGGTCGCACAGGGCCAGGATCTCGCGCAGCTTGTGCGTGATCAGCAGCACCGTCGTGCCCTGCGCGCGCAACTGGCGCAGCACCGCGAACAGGGTCTCGGTCTCCTGCGGCGTGAGCACGGCGGTGGGCTCGTCCAGGATCAGGATGCGCGCGCCGCGGAACAGCGTCTTCAGGATCTCCAGCCGCTGGCGCTCGCCCACCGGCAGGTCGGCCACCGGGGTGTCGAGGTCGACCTGCAGCCCGGTGTCGCGCATCAGCGCCTCGAGCCGGGCGCGCGCCTGCGCGCGGGCGCGGCCGAGCTGCCAGTGCGGCTCGGCGCCCAGCAGCACGTTGTCCAGGCCGTTGAAATCCTCGACCAGCATGAAGTGCTGGTGCACCATGCCGATGCCGCGCGAGATGGCCAGCGCCGGGTCGCCCGGCGCCAGCGGTGCGCCCTCGACCTCGATCTCACCCGCGTCGGCGCGGTGGAAGCCGTAGAGCACGGCCATGAGCGTGCTCTTGCCGGCGCCGTTCTCGCCGACGATGCCGTGCACCGTGCCGGCGCGCACGGTCAGGTCCACCGCCTGGTTGGCGTGGACGGCGCCGAAGCGCTTGTCGATGCCGCGCAGGCGCACGGCCGGCCCGGGGCCGGCCGTGCCGCCGCCCGCCGGGGCCGGCGCCCCCTGCGCGGCGTTCACGCCCGGCCCGTGCCCGGCCGCCCGCCCCGGGCGGGGCGGACTGTCAGGGCCTCACTTGCAGGCATTGGCCGCCATGTAGTCGATGACCTTGATCTTGCCGGAAATGATGTCGGCCTTGGCCGCGTCCACGCGGCGCTTCATGTCGGCGGTCACGAGCTTGGCGTTGTGCTCGTCGAGCGCGTAGTCCACGCCGCCCTCCTTCAGGCCCAGCGAGGAGACGCCCGGCTGCACGCCCTTGAAGGCGTTGTAGACGGCCACGTCCACGCGCTTGACCATCGAGGTCAGCATGGTGCCCGGATGCAGGTGGTTCTGGTTGCTGTCCACACCGATGGCCAGCTTGCTGGCGTCCTTGGCGGCCTGGTAGACGCCCACGCCGGTGCCGCCGGCGGCGGCGAAGACCACGTCCACGCCCGAGGCGAACTGGCCCTTGGCGAGTTCGCCGCCACGCGCCGGGTCGTTCCAGGCGGCGGGCGTGGTGCCGGTCATGTTGGCGCTGACGCCGATGTTCGGGTTGACGAACTTCGCGCCCTGCTCGTAGCCGCACTGGAACTTGCGGATGAGCGGGATGTCCATGCCGCCGACGAAGCCGACCTTGCCGGTCTTGCTGGCCATCGCCGCCATCATGCCGACGAGGAAGCTGCCCTCGTGCTCCTTGAAGACGATGCTCTGCACGTTGGGCAGGTTGACGACCGAGTCGACGATGGCGAACTTCAGCTTCGGGAAGTCGCGCGCCACCTTGTCCAGGCTCGAGCCCTGCGAGAAGCCAATGCCGACGATGGGGTCGGCGCCGCGCTCGGCCATGCGGCGCTTGGCCTGCTCGCGCTGCGCGGGGTTGTTGATCTCGAACTCGAGGTAGGCCTTGCCGCTCTCCTTCTTCCAGCGCTCGGCGCCGTCGAAAGCCGCCTGGTTGAAGGACTTGTCGAACTTGCCGCCCATGTCGAAGATGACGGCGGGCTGGGCCAGCACGGCGGGGCTGGCGAGGCCGGCGGCCAGGCCGGCGGCAAGGGTCAGGCGCTGAAGGGATTTCATCGGGGGCTCCTGGTGCAGGTGGGACGAAAGGTGAAGCAGCTGGCAGGATAGCAAGCTCCGGGCCCGCCCCGCTCCCGGGGAAGCCCGGGGGAGACTGGGGGATTGGCGCCTGGCCCATGGCCTACGATGCCCGCCATGGCCGACGCCGACCTGCACCCCGCCGACCCGCTGCTCGTGCGCCTGCGCACGCTGCCCAAGGTGGTGCTGCACGACCACCTGGACGGCAGTCTGCGGCCGCAGACCCTGCTCGAACTGCTGGCCGCACGCGGCCAGCCGGCGCCCGCGCCCGATGCCGCCGGTGTCGAGGCCTGGATGGACGCGCGGGCCCATGCCGGCACGCTCGAGGCCTACCTCGAGGGCTTCGGCCTGACCGTGGCGGCGATGGCCGCGCCATCGGCCCTGGAGCGCGTGGCGCTGGAGGCGGCGCAGGACGCGCAGGCCGACGGCGCGGTGCTGGCGGAGTTCCGCATCGCGCCGCTGCTGTTCGAGCCGCTGGGCGTGGGCCCGGATGCCGCGGTGGAGGCCCTGCTCGACGGGCTGGCGCGCAGCGGCCTGCGCTGCGGCCTCATCGTCTGCGCCATGCGCCACCTGCCGCCGCACGAGACGCTGCGCGCGGCGGACCTGGCGCTGCGATGGGCCGGCCGCGGCGTCGTCGGTTTCGACCTCGCCGGCGCCGAGGCCGGGCACCCGCCGTCGGCGCACGCGCCGGCGTTGGCGCGCGTGCGCGCCGCCGGGCTGCCGATCACGCTGCACGCCGGCGAGGCCGACGCCGGGCCGCGCGTGGCCGAGGCGGTGCGCCACGGCGCGCGCCGCATCGGCCACGGCGTGCGCCTGGCCGACCTGCTGGACGACCCGGCGCAGCAGGCGCGGGTGGACGAGGTGCGCGCCGCCGGCGTGCACTTCGAGGTCTGCCCGACGAGCAACGTCCACACCGGGGCGGCGGCCTCGGTCGCGCAGCATCCGATCCGCGCCCTGTGGGACGCCGGCTTCGCGCTCAGCGTGCAGACGGACAACCGTCTGATCTCGGGCGTCAGCGCCAGCGGCGAGGCCTGCCGCCTCGTGCGCGAAGCCGGCTTCACCGAGGCCGACCTCGTGCGCATGGGGCTGGACGCGGCCGAGCACTCCTTCCTGACGGAGGATGCGCGCCGGCACGCACGCGCCGCGCTGCGGGCCTGGGCCGGGGCGCAGGCGCTGCCCGGGTTCTGAGAGCCTGCCCCGGCCTGGGGAAAACGCGCGGTCGGTCCCCGGGGCGTACGGCGCCGCGCGTATCCTTCGCGTCTTTGCCGGGCCCCGCGCCCCAGGTGCCGCCGATGAACCCTGCCGCCCCCAACGCCGACCCTGCCGCCACGGCACCGTCCCCGCCCTCCTCCGCGGCGGCGGGCCACATCCGCCTGACCTCGCACCCGAGCGCCGGTCCCAGCGGCGCACCGGCGGTGCACTGGGGCGCCGCCGACCCGCTGACACGCGGCCCCATCGTCGGCACGACGACGACGCGGCGCCAGCGCAACGTCGTCGGCACCCACAGCGGCAGCTACGGCGTGTACCGGGCGCTCGCGGTGGCGGCGGGCAACCTCGCGCGCGGCCATCGCGCCGACCTCACCGACACCGCGCCCACCGACGCCATCGGCCCCCACCCGCAGTGGGGCGAGGCGGAGAGGATCGTCTCGATCGACCCCTGGGGCGCGAGCGTGCAGCAGGTCTATGCCGACTTCCTGGCCCAGGGCTACGACATCCGGCCCACCATCGCGGTCACCAAGGCCCACATCCACCTGCCGGAGATCAAGCAGGCCATCGCCTTCCAGCGCCTGGCCATCGACGGCCGCATCCTGCTCGACGACGCCTCGGCCACGGTGACCAAGATCGCGGTCGAGCCCGTGTGGTGGCTGCCCGGCGTGGCGCGGCGCTTCGGCGTGAGCGAGGCCGACCTGCGGCGCGCGCTGTTCGAGGAGACCGGCGGCATGTACCCCGAGCTCGTCACGCGCAGCGACCTCGAGGTCTTCCTGCCGCCCATCGGCGGGCAGACGCTGTACGTCTTCGGCGACGTGCGCGCCCTCGCCGACCCGGCCGTCACGCTGACCGCGCGCGTGCACGACGAGTGCAACGGCTCGGACGTCTTCGGCTCGGACATCTGCACCTGCCGCCCCTACCTGACGCACGCCATCGAGGAGTGCATCCAGGGCGCGCAGCGCGGCGGCGTGGGCCTGATCGCCTACAGCCGCAAGGAGGGCCGGGCGCTCGGCGAGGTGACCAAGTTCCTGGTCTACAACGCGCGCAAGCGCCAGGCCGGCGGCGACCGCGCCGACAAGTACTTCCTGCGCACCGAGTGCGTGGCCGGCGTGCA
>Ga0169931_10001840_pt1 | contig 35101 bp, 31 predicted proteins | sample Kivu_15m_20L_FD_129675 | JGI IMG/M metagenome (GOLD analysis project Ga0169931, IMG submission 129675) | Freshwater microbial communities from Lake Kivu, Western Province, Rwanda to study Microbial Dark Matter (Phase II) - Kivu_15m_20L... | ecosystem: Environmental > Aquatic > Freshwater > Lake...
AGGGATTGGGGCGACAGCGCGGCTAGGGATTGGGGCGACAGCGCGGCTAGGGATTGGGGCGACAGCGCGGCTAGGGATTGGGGCGACAGCGCGGCTAGGGATTGGGGCGACAGCGCGGCTAGGTGTTATGCCAAATCCGAGTTACACAACCCCGCTTCGAAACCGATACCTAGTAGGGAGCATTGCACTGCAATGCCCCCACAAAACGGGGGTATACAGACAGGATTTGGTATAAGCCGTGGGGAAATTTGTGTTGGGTGGCCTACCCGATGCCGAGATTAGGGCAGACACTTGGGTCTGCCCCTACGGGGTTGGCGGTTCTGGCAGTTTGGGACAATTTAAATTTTGAAAGTCCCGTAGGGGCGAACCGATGTGTTCGCCCCCGTCCTTGCTACTGCCTGGCCCCTGAATTCTGGCTCCTGAATTCTGGCTCCCGACTCCTGCCCCACCCGTCCCCGACCATCAAGCCGCCGTGAGATAGGGATAGTCGGTATAGCCTGCGGATCCGGCTGAATAGAATGTCGAGGCATCGGGGGCATTGAGCTCCGCCTGTTTGGCAAAGCGAGTGGGCAGGTCAGGGTTGGCTAAGAAAGCCGTGCCAAAGGCGACGGCATCGAGCTGCCCCGTGGCGATCACCTGTTCGGCTTCCTCAGCACTGTAGCCCATATTGCCGATCATGACCCCTTGGTAGGCGTCCCGTAGGGGGGGCATAATATCGCCCTGCTGCTCACCCAGAAAATCGGCCCGCATGACGTGGAAATAGGCCAGCTCATAGGCATTGAGCTGCTTGGCCAGCCAGGTATAGGTGCCGATGGGGTCGCTGTCGATCATGCTGTTGTAGCTGTTGAGGGGAGATACCCGCAGGCCCACGCGATCGCTGCCCCAGACGGCGATCGTCGCCGCCAACACCTCCAGCAGCAGGCGGGCGCGATTTTCCACCGAGCCACCGTAGGGCCCAGTACGTTGGTTACTGCCATCCCGGAGAAATTCATCCAGCAGGTAGCCATTGGCCCCGTGGACTTCGACCCCATCAAAGCCTGCCGCCTTCGCATTTTCAGCGGCGGTTTTGAAGCCAGCAATAATCCCAGGAATTTCCTCATCGGTGAGGGCGCGGGGGGTAACGTGGGGAACCTTGCCGTTGGGGGTGAGGATCTCGTCGTTGGTAATGGGGAGGGCGCTGGGCGCGACGGGGATCGCTCCGTGGTTCATTAACGGATGGCAGGCTCGCCCACCATGCCAAATTTGCAGCACAATCTGCCCCTCCTTGGCATGGACGGCATCGGTAACCCCTCGCCAACCCGCCATCTGGGCCTCACTATAGATGCCGGGCTCGGTCCAAAAGGCGGAGCAGCCCGCCATGGCCGCCGTTGCTTCAGCCACGATTAAGCCAGCACTGGCCCGTTGGCTGTAGTATTCGGCCATCAGCGGGGTGGGCACATGGTCTTGATCGGCCCGGCAGCGGGTTAGGGGTGCCATTAAGATCCGATTCGGTAGGGTCAATGCGCCGACCTGAAGGGGGCTAAGCAGTTGCGTCAAGGGCATAGAGATCCTAGGAGAGTATTGTTCAAACGCTATCAACAGACATCAACAGTTTAGAACGGTTCTCGATGGCCGTTAAACCCATGGCGCGAGCAGACGGAGAATGGCTTCATCGTCAAAGCGTTGACTCAATTCAAGCATTCGGTTGGCAAACGCCGTATAGGTGGGTTCTGCTTGCTTCAGGCGGTGGGCTTCCCGCTGGACATCGGCCATGAAGCCATCCTGGACCGCAGCCTAGAGAACGGGCATCTCCCGGTGCGATTAGCCCTAGTTCTATCACAAGCGAAGATCCTGACCGCTGGCTATTTTTACCGTTAGAGCCCATGCAATCCCATGAATCTGCATCCCCTATCCGGGTGAGATGCTCTACGCTTAAGGCATAGTCTCTCCGAGGCCAACTGAATGCGCGTTGAAGCCTGCTGCCAGGCCCTGCTTGAGCACCTATTACCCGACCTTGACCCCCAGCGGCAGGGGCTCTGTGTGGATGTGGGGGTGGGCACCTTTGCCTTTTACTGCGAGCTGTTTGCCCGGCTGGGGTTTGCCACCGTGGCGGTGGAGCCTTCCCCGACCGACAAACTGCGGACGGTTTGCCAGCAGTACCCCATTCAGCTGATCGAGCAATGTCTGTCGGATCGGGTCGGTACTCAAACCCTGCACATGGGGCAGTTTGCCAACCTGGCCAACAGCAATTTTAGCTCCCTCGCTGCCGACTGGTTTGGGGCGTCGACCGACACTCGCCCGGTGACCACCCTCGATTTAGCGACCCTCCTTGGGCAGGTGGGGGCTACCCAAATCACCGCCTTTAAGCTTGATATCGAAGGGTGGGAGCCCATCGTGATTCAGCAGTTTGCTGATCTGCCCGCCGAGCTACTGCCTCGGGTGGTGATGTTTGAGTATGGCGGCGGCGGCAGTCGCCAAAAGGGCGAAAAAGGCTGGTCATCGAAGTTTTTGACCGGTAGCGTTGACTGTTTGCGCCACCTGCAACAGCGGGGCTATAGCTTTAGCGTCATGGTCGACTATGCCTCGGGCACCGGGGTCAAGGTGTTTGACCTGCAAACCCTGGATCTGGATCTGGACTCGCCCTTTTATGCTAACGGGGTCTACGGCAACATTCTGTGCTTTCACCAGCAGCGCTTTACTGCCGAGAGAATCAACCGTATCTGCACTCCCTACGGTGGGGGCTTGGCCAACTGGCTGGTGAGTAAATGGGTGTCTTAACAAGCCCTAGGCTTCGCAACCCTCGGGGACCTTTTCGTCATAGTAGTAGTGCCACAGGGAGGCGACGGGTTCTTCGGTCTCCACGGCGCTGCCCACGGGGGCCGCGGCCACCAAAAATGCCTGGGGGTCAGACTGGTAGGCTGCCAGCAGAGACTTTTCTTCACCCGATAGGTCGGGAGAGCTGTCTTGCTCCATCTCTTGAAGCGTGGTCTCGACCAGCTCTATTTGCTCTTCGGCCACACTTAGCTCGTGGTTTGTTTCAGTATTGAGGAGTTGCTCCAGGGGCTGCAGTTCCGCCACGTGGCTGGCGAGCGCCTGCAGTTTGGATTCATAGGTTTGGGTTAACTGCTGCAACTCTTGCCGGTGCTGGGCCTCTTGCTGGTCGAGCAGCGTCTGGATCTGAACCTGCTGCTGAACCTGCTGCTGGAGGGTGACTTGTAGCTCGGTCTTTTCGGCCTCCACAGCCTTGAGCTTGGCCTGGTGGGCCTTCAGGGCCTTCAACAGAGGTACCATTTGGCCCTTGAGGGTCATGTGGTCAACATCGAGCTGGTGAAAGCGCTCGGCTAGGGTGACGTAGGCGCGGCACAGACGGGTGTAGCGCTCCACCATTTGATTGACGTGCTGAAAGTTTCTCACGGCCGTCTCCAGGCGATCGGTGGTCATAGCTACATCCTGCCTAAGGGGCTGAGGGAGGTTAGGGATTCATTGTTGGTAGATCTTAACTACCATATTTACCTTAAAAGTTTAAGCGGCCAACGATACCAAGTGGAAGATATCTCTAGCGATAGAACAGCTTAATACCAGGGAGACCCCGGTGGGGCTGTGTCGAGCTCTCCCCAACCCGGTTGTCTTTCAGGGGAGGTTTTGGTTAATGTGTCAGAATAATGGGTGATTAATGATCCGCCCTTAGCTACCCGTCTGCTCCCACCCCGGCCGTGCTGTGCGTACTTACAAAAGCCAAAAAATCGACCTGAATGCCGATTATCCCTGCCCCTGTCGCCGCAATGGGCGGATTCAGCCTATTACCTTGACCGAGGCCTTTGGTTGCGATCGCTGCCAGCAGATCTTTGTCGTCCAAGAAGACGGCTACATGATCGAGCAGCTCTCTACCCACTACCCCTACAAGCGTCTCTGGCGCTGGACTGGGCAGCAGTGGAAGCTGGATCGGTCGTCCCTCAGCGTCAGCTACTTGCCCCTGGTGGTGCTAGCGTCCTTCGGCATTATGGTGTTCTTTTTGCTGCTGGCCACGCTGCAAACTCCGGCTGGTGCCCCCTCGGCGGTGCGTCTGCTGACCACCCTGGCGGTTTCGCTGGCCGTGATGGGGATGTTTTGGTTAGCGGCGCGGCGCTAGACCATGGTGAACCTTGCGACCCACGCAGACTTCAGCACAGCGGTTGATCAGGTGCGCCAGGCCAGCCGCGTCCTAGTGGCGGCGGGGGCCGATGCCCAGAGCCAGCTGCTCGAGACCGTGGCCACTGAGCTAGAAGCGAGCCTCGACGACATTCTCGAAGCCAATACCCTCGATCTCGAAGCCAGTCTGGATATGGCGGTGCCCGAGCGAGTGCTCGACTGGCTGAAGCTCACCCCAGAGCGGCTGCAAACGGCGGCTAAGATTCTGCGGCGGCTGGCGTACCTAGGCGATCCCCGTGGGCTCATTCACCCGGCCCCGAGTCGGGTGAGCAAGGTGGTGGCGGGCCATGGCCAGGTGGTGCCCCTGGGGGTGGTCGCTCTGGTGTACGAGGCCTTCCCGGAGCTGGGGGCGATTATGGCGGGGCTGTGCCTGCGGACGGGCAATGGTCTGATTCTTAAGGGCAGTAACGAGGCCAGCCAGACCAACCAGGCGATTTTGCAGGCCCTGCACCGGGCCCTGGAGCGGGTGGGTCTACCGGAGCCCTGCATTCTGTCGCTGACCGAAGAACAGGGGGATGTGGCCCGCACCTGGCTGCTGCAACACCCCGGCGTTGACCTGATCATTCCCTACGGGCGTCCGGGGCTGGTGCAGCAGGTGGTGCGCCAGGCAGGGGTGCCGGTGCTGCCGACGGCTATGGGCAACTGCTATCTGTACTGGGCGGTCACGGGGCAGCTCGACACCGTCACCCAGATGATCGTCGATAGTCACCGGGGCGAGCCCGATGCGGTGAATGCGATCGAAAAGGTCTTGGTTCATGTCGGCTGTAGCCTCTCGGCCCTGGTGCAGCTCTGCCACAACCTGTGGGATCACAACTTTGAAATCCTGGCCGACACCACGCTGCTGGCCGACCTGCCCGATGTCAAACCCGCTACTGCCGCCGACTGGAACCGCCCTTTTCTGGGCAAAACCGTTGTCCTCAGACCCGTGGAGGATGGGCCAGGGGCCGCGGCCTTGATCAACCGCTACAGCAGCGGCCACGCCGATGCCATTGCCACCGAAAGCTACGCCGAGAGCAGCCGCTTTACCCAATTGGTTACCAGCGCGGTGATCTACATCAACACCTCGCCCCGGTTTGTGCGCAACCCCGCCCAAGCCTCGAGTATTGCCCTGGGCATGACCGCCCAGCGGGGTCGCTGCAATGGCTTTGTGGGCCTCGGGGCCCTGCTGACGACCCAGCACATTTTGCAGGGCCTGGAGTAAGACCTGGGTACGGCTACACCGCCAAGCCGATGCCGCCGCCGATCGCCAGCCCCACCAGGCAGGTGGCCATCAAGATCAGGCTAGTCTTGCTGCCGGGGTGGTAGCGCAGCAGGCGATCGCCCAGGGCGGCGGTAGTGAGGCTGCACAGCGCCCCTAGAGCCACCGCTATCAAACTGTAGAGCACCACTTCCATCACGGCATGGGAGAGGGAGAGGTCATCGAGATTTTCGCTGCCCAGGTGGTTGAGGGCAATGGACAGGGCCACCACCAGGGTACAGCTGCCTAGAATGCCCAGCAGCACCAGCAGGTTAGCGGTCAACCACCGAAAGCGCTGCAATGCCTTGGGGCCAGCCAGGGCCAACCCCTGCAAGAGCGCCCCCGCTGCCCCTAGGGCCCAGATCCAGGGGGTCCCTAGGCTGGCCAAAAGCAGCCCAGCGACGGCGTAGAGAAACCCGCACAGCAGCCACAGGCCAAAAAAGGGGCGACGACTCGAGGGTCGAGCCGACTGGCGCGATCGCCATGGGGCCGTCGGGGCCGGGCGACGACGGCGCTGGCTGGGTGAGTTCATAGCAAACGGATCTTGAAACAGATCTTGAAAGAACAAATCCTGAGGCTTTAGTTTGCCAGGAAGCGGAGCATTGTGCAGTACCCTGATCATCATAACGTCCGGCTATGGCATTAATGAGCGTTCCGTTTGCTGCGCTAGTTCAAGGGTTGTTGGGGGCCTCTAGTTTGCTAGTAGGGGCCATTTTAGGCATTGCCTGGCGACCAGCGCGATCGGTGACCGCCGCCATTATGGCCTTTGGCAGCGGTACCCTGCTGTCAGCGGTGGCCTACGACATTACCCTGCCCGCCTTTCAAAGCAGCGGCTTTTGGCCCCTGGTGGTGGGCTTTGCCCTGGGAGGCACCCTGTTTACCGTCATCGTCACCTATATCGACAACCAGGGGGGCTTCATTCGCCACCCCTCGTCGTCCCGCCGCTTCCTCTACCACCACCGCCAAGACGAAGCCTCGGAAGTGCTCGATCGCATCGGCCATGTCGAGATGCTCCACAGCCTGTCCCCCGCCGAGATGCAGGCCATTATTCCCCTGTTGAAGCCCCTCCAGGTGGAGCCCGGCACGGTGCTGTGCCAGGAGGGGGCCCCCGGCGACTCGATGTTTTTGATCGTCGAGGGCGATGCTGACATTTTTAAAGGGTCGCAGCGGCTAGCCGCCCTGGGCCCTGGGGAAATGTTTGGGGAAATGGCCCTGCTGACCGGGGAAGAGCGATCGGCCACGGTGCAGGCCAGAACGGCCATGGAGCTCTACGAACTCGACAAGGTCGATTTCGACGCCATGCTCACCTATGCCCCCCAGCTCTCCAGCGGCCTGAGCCGTATTTTGGCCCGGCGGCTGCGGGAAACCACCCAGTCCACCGCCAAACCCACCCTCGCCGAGGATGACCACTGGCGTCGCCAGGTGCTCGACAGCGTGGAGATCGATATCCCCATTTCAGAGCAGCAGTTTAAGGAACTGGCCCAGAGCTCAGCCCCCCTGGCCATTCTGGTGGGCACCCTGATCGACAACATTCCCGAAGCCCTGGTGATTGGCTTTCACGTGGGGTCTGGCCATACCGGGGCCTCGTTTTTAATGGCGGTGTTTATCTCCAACATTCCCGAGTCCATGTCGAGCTCCATCGGCATGCGCCAGGCGGGCACCTCGGCCCGGCGCATTTTAGCCCTCTGGGGGGGAGCGGTCATCCTCAGCGGTCTAACGGCCATGGTGGGCAGTCTGACGGTGGATGTGGTTTCGGAGTGGGTGCTGGCGGTGGCCCAGGCTACCGCTGGGGGCGCTATCTTGGCGGTGGTGGCCAGCACCATGATGCCCGAAGCCTACGAAATGGGCGGCGGCTCGGTGACCTTTTCGACCATTGCCGGGTTTCTGGTCAGCTTTTGGCTGGCCTCCTCGGCCTTTTAAGGACAAGAAATTTCTCAGACTTGGGCGTCTTCACCAGGGCAGTACTTCGCCGTTGGCATGCCAGAAGGTACCGGAGGTTTCTAGGGTGAGGGCATCGATCCCCCCCTACAACAATTTCGCTAGCTGCTCAATCAGGCGATCGCACTCCTCGATCGTGTTGTAGTGCACCAGGCTGACCCGCACCACCCCCTGGTTGGGCAGCAGCCCCAAAGCTTCGATCAGCCGCAGCGCGTAGAAATGCCCGTAGCGAATGCCAATCCGGTGGGTATCAAGCTGGGGCGGAATTTGGTCACTGCTCAGGCCCTCCACCACAAAGGAAATCGTCGAGACCCGATCGGCAGGATCCGCTGTCTGCCGCCCAATAATCCGCACCCTGGGCCGACTGTGGAGAAACGACAGCAGCCGCTGGTTCAAATCCCCTTCGTGCTGCTGAATCAGGGCAAAGGCCTGGTCAATCGGGTCGGCGTCCCTGGGCAGCCCATGGTGCTGGGCCAAGGCTGCAAAATACTCGGGAATGGCGGTGAGGCTGTAGCTGAGCTCGTAGCTGCTGCCCCCGGGCTGAAACTTGTAGGGGATGGCCGTGGCTTCGATAAAGTAGTGGTTGTAGCCCGGCAGGGCCAGCAGCAGCTCTTTTTTGCCGTAGATCAGCGCCAGGTGGGGCCCGTACACCTTATAAAGGCTAAAGGTGTAGAAATCCACATCCAGGGCCTGCACGTCAACCCGGCGGTGGGGGGCAAAGGCGACCCCGTCGACGCACAGCAGCGCCCCCTGGGCGTGGACGAGATCGGCGATCGCCCGCACCGGATGAATACTCCCCAACACATTGGAGGTATGGGTTACGGCCACCAGCCGCGTGCGCGGCGTCAGCAGCGCCTCCAGGTCAGCCAACTCCAGCTCCAACGTAACAGCGTTCACCCGCCAGGTCTTGAGCACCATGCCCTCGCGCTGGAGTTCCATCCAGGGGCTGATGTTGGCCTCGTGGTCGGCATTGGTCACGATAATCTCGTCCCCCGGTTGCAGGGTGGACCGAACGCACTGGGCCAGCATGCGCAACAGCGCCGAGGTACTGGGGCCTAAGATCACCTCCGCCGGGTCAGCGGCATTGATCAGCGTGGCCATGGCCATGGCCCCCGCCGCCACCCGCTCCGTCGCCAGCTGTGACACCGCGTAGGAAGCCCCCAACTGCACGTTGGACTCGTAGAGAAACTCGGTGATGCGATCGACTACGGGCTTGAGGATCTGCGAGCCCCCGGCGTTGTCGAAAAACGTCCAGTCGCCCGAGAGGGCGGGGAAATGGTGGCGGACGAAGGGGAGATCGAGGGTTGGGGGCATGGAGGGGGGCAGAATGCAAAGTTCAAAATGCAAAGTTCAAAATGCAAAAAAAACTGATCTAGTGCAGCGTCAAGCTCAATTTTTAGGGTCTTGTAGGGTGCATAGGGTCAAGGCCCGGCTTCGCCTACGCGAAGCAATGCACCGCAGAGAGGCCACGACTAAATTTCACCATTGACAGAGCACTAGGTTGGAAGGGGTTGAGTCAGTACCAGTTTTGCGGTTTGGGGGTCTACTTGGCATAGGTTAGCCGCTCAGGAGGGCTTCGACAAACTCGTAGCTGGAGAAGGGGCGTAAATCTTCAATACCTTCTCCTGCACCGATGAAGCGGATCGGCAGGCCCAGCTGCTCGACGACGGCCAGGGCGACGCCGCCCTTGGCGGTGCCGTCGAGTTTGGTGAGCACTACGCCGCTGAGGTTGGCGGCGGCGGCAAAGACTTCGGCCTGGCGCAGGCCGTTTTGGCCCAGGGTGGCATCGAGTACCAGCAGAGCTTCGACCCGGGCTTCGGGGGCTTGTTTATCGACGATGCGGCGGATCTTCGCCAGCTCGTCCATCAGGTTCTTTTTGTTTTGCAGGCGTCCGGCGGTATCCACCAGCAGCAGCTCGATGTGGCGGGATTTGGCGGCGGCGATCGCATCGTAGACCACCGCCGCTGGGTCAGTATTCTGCCCTGGGTTGGCAATCACCTCTACGCCACTGCGGCTGCCCCAGGTCTTGACCTGCTCCACAGCGGCGGCCCGAAAGGTATCGGCGGCGGCGATCAGCGTGGGGTAGCCCGACTTGGTGGCGATGTGGGCCAGCTTGCCAATGGTGGTGGTTTTGCCCGCCCCGTTGACCCCGGTCATCAGCCAGATGCTGAAGCCGCCTTTCTCGGGGGTAAAGGTGAGGTTGTGGGAGTCGGCCAGGGGAGCATCGAGCATGGCCCGCAGGATCGACTTGAGGTAGGCGATCGCCTGATCGGGGGGCAGCACCTCCTGGCGCAGGCGGGTTTGCAGCGCCTCAATAACTTTGTCGGTGGCGGCAACCCCCACATCGGCCTGTAGTAGCAGGGCCTCAATTTCCATCACCGCGTCGTCGTTGAGCGGCCCCTGGCCGACAATGGCCTTGAGCTGGTTGACCAGACTCAGACGGGTTTTGTTCAGCCCCTGGCGCAGCTTATTCAGCCAGGTAATCTCTTCGGCAGAAATATCGTCGGGTCGTCGCCCCTGGGCCGCCAGCACCTCCGCTGACCAGAGAAAGGCCTCGTCTAGGTTGATGTCCGGCAGGATCAACTCGGGGGGAGCGGTGGCCGCAGCGATCACCGGCTTGGGTTCGGGCTCGGGTTCCACAATGGCGGTGGCTTCGAGCTGGGCCAGGCGCTGCTGGCGTTCGGCCTCGGACTGGGCCCAGAAAGGGCGGGGGGCGGCGGGTTCTGGGGTGGGCTCTGGGGTGGCTTCTGGAGCGGCTTCTGGGGCGGAGGTGGCGGTCTCAGGACTCGCCGCTACGGACGATTCCGCCTGCTCAGGCAGGGCGGCGGGGGTTGGCTCTGCGGCTTCAGCGTCAGGGACGGCGGATGGGGCGGCGATCGCCGCCCCATCCGTCTGAACAGGGGCCTCAACCAATTCCTCAATAGGTGTCTCGGCGGGCTCAGGAGCCACCGCGTCTGGGGCGGGAGCGCTCTCTTCAGGTGCCTCGGGCTTAGCCTCGGCCTGCTGCTTCTGAATATTTTGGTAGGCGGCCTTGGCCCACTTTAGGTAGTCGTCTGACGATAGCTGTGGGCTGGCGGTCTCGGATGCTTTGGCCGGGGTCGGAGCGTTGGTCTCCGCAGGGGAATCAGGGCAGTTAGCATCAGCATCGGCATCGGCGCTGTTAGATTTGTCGAAACTGCGCTGAAACCAATTGAACCCAGCCATATCAGAGCTACCTTGCGGACGTTGTTGCGGTTGTGAGGTGTTGCTGTTGTTAATAGTAAGGCTTTATCCCCGCTTGGGATAGGCGGGGGGGGGAGCCCCGCTTGCCCCGCCCACCCCCGCCATTCCCTCCCAACCGCAGCCGGATTAGGCTACCGGGCTATCCACTTCCGGCTCGCTGACGCTGACGCCACTGGCCTGCCCGTCACTGGCCTCACCCCCATAGGCCTCTCCACGGCCCACGACTCGGCGCAGTACACCATTAATAAAGCGGTAGCCGTCGTCGTCGCTGTAGCGTTTAGCCAGCTCCACGGCCTCGTTGATGGCCACTCGGTCAGGGGTGCCCAGGTAATTGATTTCGACCACCGCCAGGCGCAAAATGTCGCGATCAATGCGGGGCAGGCGCTTGAGGCTCCAGGCTACCATGGCTTCATTCAGGATCCCATCAACCTCAGTTTGATATTTGGTCGCGTGGCTCAGCAGCTCCAGAGCAAAGGCCTCGATCTCAGACTGGTTGCTGAGGCGAATGAACTCAGGTAGCTCGATGGCGTGGGCCAGGCGGTTGATGGCGGCTTGGGTCAGGGTGATCGCGTCCTCCACCATGGCCCGCCCACTCTCCACGTCGCTGGCTAGGATGCCGCTCTCCACCAGGCGCTGACTGCCTCGTTTAAGTTCATCGGCGGCGGTTTCTAAGGAATCTTTGGCCTCAGCGGTGAGGGTTTGAATCGCGGCCAGCAGGAGCTTCTCAAAGTCTTGGGGAACGAGTTTTTGAGACTTCTCGGAAACCTGGCTGAGGCCTAGTAGGGCCAACTCCCGGGCCATACGGCGAGCTTGCATAGTTGATATCTCCGAGAAACAGGCTATATCTTAGCAATCTTCGTCGATCGGCAAGACGGAAAGCTGCTGGGGATACTCCCTCAGATCGGGTAGCTCGGTCGCCAGGTCAGAGTTACTCAACCCCAACGAAATGGGTGTAGAAACCTGGCCCTCGTCCACGACCGCCACCACGCGATCGGGAGGAACGGCCGCCGCCAGGTTAGGGCCGACAATGCCCCCCGACAGGATCAGCTTAAAGGCATCCTCAATGGAGATCGAGAGGTTGACCACGTCGCTTTCGGGCACGATGGCGTACCAGCCGCTGGTGGGGTTGGGGGTGGTCGGCACAAAAATACTCAGCATCTTGGGGGTACCTGCGGCCGCTGCGGTCATGGCCCCGGTGACAAAGGCGATCGCCCAGATGCCCTTGCGCGGATACTCCACCAGCACCGCCCGCCGAAACCGCGTGCTGGAGTCTTGAAAGACGGTTTGCAACAGCTGTTGCAACGTTTTGTACACCGACCCGGCCAGGGGAATCGACTCCACCACTTTTTCCCCCACATCCAGCAGCCAACGACCAGCAATATTACGGGCCATCAGGCCAATAATCAAAATTGCCAGCAGGGGCACAGACAGCCCAATCAGCAGGTTGATCAGGTCAACCAGTAGGGGGTTGAGATCGTCAAAGGGAGTAAGCTGCTTCGGGAAGCGGGTTAACAGGCGCACCACCCAACCCGAGATGGTGATGGTCAGCCAAATGGTGGTCGCCAGGGGAATGATCACCAGGAGCCCGGCAATGAGATCGTTCTTGAGGTCTTGCTTAATCTTTTGCAGCACAGGTAGCTTGGGGTGATCTTGACCCGGCAAGGAAGAAGTGTTCAGGGTAGGCAAACCGTTTAAGTCCATAATCCCGGGATGGTGTCTAGGGATAGATGAGGCTACTAAAGCAGAGGACAGAGGGGAGTTAAATAAAATAGTGGAATATAGTCAGCTAACAGCCTGCACAAACATTTTATAAATCTATTGTAAACATTTGTATAGAGAATGGGTGGGCAGGGCAGCTCTTTTAGGGTATTCCGGCTCATCAAGCCTCCCGACCCAGGATACTAAACCCAGCCCAGGGGGCTGTCACGCTTGTATCCTCCTATCCTAGGACAAATAGGTAGCGTAGCTAACATTAAGCAATGGCGGCCAGCTCAAGGGTCACCCCAGCGCCTGAAGGCTTACCCCGGATACCTTTCATGCTGCCCCCGTAGCCTAGCTTTGGGGCCGACTGGGGGCGATTCCTAGGCTAACCCCAGCAGGTAGCGGGCCAGGTTGAGGTAAAGCAATACCCCCAGCACGTCCACAATGGTGGTAATGAAAGGGGCCGACATGAGCGCTGGGTCGAAGCCCAGTCGGTCAAACAAAAGGGGCAGGGTGCCCCCAGCGGTGGAGGCCAAAATGGAAATCGCCACCAGGCTAAGGCCCACGGTAAGGGCAACGGGCAGGCTGCCCTGGAGCAGGTAGGCCCAGCCGGTGACGACGACCCCCAGCATGAGGCCCAGCACGGTACCGGCGATCGCCTCCCGTCGAATCACCGATAGAGCCTGCTTTGAACTAATCTCTTCGGTGTTGAGGCCGCGAATAACCACCGTGGATGACTGCGCCCCCACGTTGCCACCGCTGCCGATTAAGAGGGGAATAAAGGCGGCCAGGGCTACTACCTCCTGCAAAATGTCCTGCTGACTGCGAATGACGGCGGTGGTGGCGGTGTTGGTGATTAGCAGCACCGAGAGCCAGACCACCCGCTTGCGGGCGACATCAAACAAGTTCGCCTGAAAGTAGCTTTCGCCGCCGCTCTGGAGCCCCCCGAGGGTATAGATATCTTCAGTGGTTTCGGCCTCGATCACGTCGATCAGGTCGTCGACGGTGATAATGCCCACCAGGCGGTCTTCGGTGTCGACGACGGGTACCGCCAAAAAGTCGTAGCGCTGCACGAGGCGGGCCACTTCTTCTTGGTCAGTGTCGGTACGTACCGAAATGACCTCGCGGGTCATCAGGTCGCCGATGGTTTGTTCGGGCTGGCCGGTGACCAGGTGCCGCAGCGATAGAATACCGGTCATCCGCCGGGCGGCGTCGGTGACAAATAGATAATAGATGGTTTCGCTGACGAAGGCACGACTGCGAATGTAGTCTAGGGCGCGCAAAATCGTCCAACCCTCTTTCAGCGCCACGTATTCTGGGGTCATAATCCGCCCGGCGGTGCCCGCCGCATAGCCCAGCAGCTGGGCGGTGGCCTCGCGCTCCTGGGGGCTGAGCTGAGCCAGCAGGCTGCGCACAAATTTGGCGGGCAGTTCGTCGAAGAGCCTAGCCCGGTCGTCGGGGGACATTTTATCGACGATATCCAGCACGTCCTGGCGTTTGAAGTCTTCGATCAGGGCCTGCTGCACGCTGGTGTCGAGGTTTTCGTAGACCTCGATCGCCTCGCCTTTACCCAGCAGCCGAAAGGCGATCGCCTGCATGGCCTCGGGCAGATCTTCAATGGCCTCGGCAATATCGGCAGGCTGCACCGGCACCAGCAGCGCCTTGGCCCCTGGCAAGTTACCCTGCTCAAGTAGAACCTGAAGCTGCGATCGCACCAGCTCTTGCAGCTCCCTACGGTCTACCGTGAGGGGAGTCGGTATGTTCTGCGCTTCAGTCAATGCCTGCGCCCCGGCGATAACAATTGACTATAGTCTAGTGGCCCCTGGTCACCCAGAGAAGGCAAGCCATTGGGATTATTCTTCTAATTTAGGGATAAAAATCCTCTCTAGCTGCAGTTGCCTCGCCTTATTTGGGTTAAAGAGATTGGTTTGAGCCAACGGTAGGCTTGGGCCAGCAACTTAATGGGGGGATACCGGCATAAATTGATTTCTTTCAGGTGGTGGACATCTAAGGCTACATAGCCCCCGAACAGTTGCGCGGCCAGGCGGTGTTCGCCACCGATCGCTAGGGTTCTGGCTGATTTATACTGGAATCAACGCCTTGCAGGTCATTGACCATGGCCGTTACCACCCAAAAGCTGACCTTTGCAGACTACCTTGCCTACGACGATGGCAGCGGCATCCGCTATGAACTTGTCGATGGGGATCTGGTGCCCCTGGGCCTAGGCACAGGGCTGCATGGAGCCATTGCAGAGTTTTTGACCGAGCAGTTCAAAATGGCCGCCCAGCAGGCTAGTCAACCCTGGACGGCCAAAGATATGCGCATTGGATTGCGATCGCCCCGCAGCACTCGTTGGGATACCTCTCGCATTCCCGATGTGGTGGTGCTGCCAACGGCGCAATGGGATGCCATGCGGGCTAAAGAAGCTATTATTGAACTGACTGATCCACCGCCTATTCTGGTAGTTGAAGTTGTCAGCGATTCGACCGTTGCCACTGATTACCGCGCCAAGCATAGCGAATACAGCGTTTTAGATATTCCTGAGTACTGGATTGTTGACCCGCTGAAAGCACAGGTGACGGTTGGTCGCTTAGAGGCGGGCCGCTACGACGACGAGATATTCACAGGCCATAATTTGGTGCGATGCTTGGTTTTACCCGACTTGGCTCTGACGGCTCAGCAAGTGCTTTCAGCGTCTCTAAGCTAGACCTACCCTCGGTCTATAGTGGTTTTCATTGGTATGGATTGTAGACAGATCTGCCTAGTCACCGGCCCAGCGCGATCGGGCAAAAGCGAGTGGGCCGAAGCGCTGGCGACCCACTCCGGGCAATCGGTGATCTATATCGCCACCTCCACCCTGGACCCAGCGGATTTGGACTGGCAAAAGCGGGTAGCGCTTCACCGCGATCGCCGCCCCCCCCACTGGCACCTCCAAGAAGTCCCTATTGCCCTGCCCGAGGCCATTCTGGTCGCCACCGCTGGGGATTGCCTATTGATTGATTCCCTCGGCACCTGGTTGGCCAACCTGCTGGAGCAGGATGATGTCACCTGGCAAGTCACCCTAGATGCCCTCATCGCCAGCCTGCGCCAGACCGCCGCCACTGTCATCCTGGTCTCCGAAGAAACCGGCTGGGGCGTGGTACCGGCCTATCCCCTGGGGCGGTTGTTTCGCGATCGCCTCGGCACCCTCACCCGCCAGGTGGGCACCGTCGCTGGCGCGGTTTACCTCGTGGTCGCTGGCTACGCCGTGGATGTCAAAGCGCTAGGGAAAGAGGTGGGAGCAGGGGATTTTTGAATTTTGGATTTTGAATTCCATGACGCTCTTTTCTACACCACAAACCCCTCCATGTCATAGCTTGTCCACTGGCCGTCGTACTTTTCTGCCACCAGGGGGGTCACCGTCAACTGCGGTGGCTGGCCGCTGGCCACGTCTACCCGCAGGGCCGAGTAGGGGCGCTTGAGGGTGCTACCGTCACCCGTGCGGCCCAGGTATAGGTGTGACTTGGCCACGGCGCGGGTGTTGCCCAGGCTGGTTTCGGTGATCACTGGCCCGGCCTCCCGCTGCCGCCGTAGGCTGTAGCCGCTGCCGCCGCAGATCACCCAGGGAATGTGGGCATCGCTGTGGCCGGTGGCCCCGGTGCGCAGGTAGTCGAAGCAGTGGGCGTGGCCGTTGAGCACCAGATCGACCAACGGACGGGTCTGGGGCTGGATCTGGGCGGCGACGGCATCGAGCACCTGGCGCAGGTGGTGGCGTACCGCCAAGGTTTGGCCCTGGCTCCACTTGGTGGTTTCGCTCACGTAGGGGGGGGTGCGATGTCTCCCCGTGCCGCTGTCGCCGATCACCAAGAACGAGAAAATATCGTCGTCAGCGCCGCCGTCTTCAATGACCAGGCAGGTTTGGTCAATGCCGCGCTCGACAATCTGGGGATGCTGCCACCGCACCCGCTGCTGCATCTTACGAATTTTGGTCTCGACGGAGGGCTCGGTGACTAGTTTTGACGACATGGCGGGCAGATGGGTGGCAGTTGCTATAACCCTTTAGCATGGATCTCATGGCATTTGCGGGGTCTAAGCCGACATGGGTCTCTATAGCGAGCGAATTTTTCCCTATCTACTGGATCTATCTATGACCGATGTCATTTTGGGCGACTACCGTCGAGCCGCCCTGGCCAACGTCACGGGCGAGGTGCTTGAAATTGGCTTTGGCACCGGGCTCAACCTGCCCTACTACCCCGATCGCATCCGCCAGCTGACCACCGTAGACCCCAGCCCAGGGGTGCACCGCCTGGCCCAAAAGCGCCTGGCGGCATCCCCCATAGCGGTCGATCACCGCATGGTCAGCGGGGAGGCACTGCCCATGGGCGATCGCAGTTTTGACAGCGTGGTCAGCACCTTTACCCTATGCAGCATCCCCAAGATCGAATCAGCCCTGGCCGAAATCTACCGGGTGCTCAAGCCCGGTGGCCGATTCTTCTTTGTCGAACATGGCCTGAGCCATGAGCCTGGCATTCAAACCTGGCAGCACCGCCTCACCCCGCTTCAAAAGCGCATCGCCGGGGGGTGCCACTTGGATCGCAACCTGGGCCAGCTGATCGAGCAGCAGTTTGACCAAGTCCAGCTAGAGGCCGCCTACGCCCGGCAATGGCCTAAGGTGGTTGGATATATCTATAACGGTGTCGCCACCAAGCCTTAAAGGCCAAGGTGCTGGCTATGGGTAGGCGGTGCGTTACGGCGCGACGTTAAATTGAAAGTTGGCGCAGAGCCCTTGACACACCTAGCGGCACCCTAGGACAAAACGGTAAGATAGATGGCATGATAACTCTGCTTCCGCCCACATTTAAGAACCTGCCAAGTTCTCTACCTGTAGAGGGAGCGGTTAGTCTTGCCTTAGAAGGGGGCATCCCTATTTTTCGCGCATCCCAAGGGGTTCAATCTCGTATCGAGGCCTTGTTACAAAAACAAGGCGATACCGAACTAACCCCCGACGAAATCGCCGAGGTTGACTGCTACGCAGAAATTGATGACTATCTCAGTTTCGTCAACCGCACAATCATGAACAGTGATCATCTACCTCAAGCTTTTGATCACGATGGCCCTCTGGGGCGGCACCTTTATTGCTGGGCGACTGGTGGTACAGGATATGGGGGCTTTTTCGGCGGCCTTTTGCCGGTTCGCGATCGCATCCCTTGCCCTCCTGCTCCTCACCTACGCCCTCGAAGGCTCCCTGCCCAGGCTACCCAAAAAACTCTGGCTGCCCATCGCCCTGCTGGGGCTGTCAGCGGTGGGCTTTAGCTGGTACTACGACGGGCTGCGACAGCTCGGCCCAGCCCGGGCGGGGGTGTTTATTAACCTGGTGCCGGTCTTTGCGATCGCGCTGGCGGCCCTGGTTTTGCAAGAAACTCCCACCTCATCCCTAGTGCTGGGGGTGCCCTGGTCATCGCTGGGGTCACTACCACCAACCGATCAGCCTAGGTCGTGGGGATCATCGCTAACTCCATGGCTTGTTGTCCTAGACGCCTGGGCAGCCAGTTTTTGCCAGGCTCAAAGCACCCTTAAAACAGTGAATCGGAGCCGTAGGTGTTAATTGTTACCATTGGTGACGAGAGCAAAATCCTTGACACAATCTTCCCCTTGCTTCTCAGTTCGGTGTGTTAGATTGAGCATAATTTGCTGCTAGAACCTTATAATATGACACTTGCAAAGCGGGGACTGATCCTAGGCGCAACCGCCCTAGCCGTGGCTGCCGTAACCGTAACGGGCGCCGGGCTCCACCTGTCCCAAAGCAAAGCTTTTTTCCAAGAAAGCCCCAAAGAACTGATTGATGAGGTCTGGCAGCTCATCGACCGCAATTTTGTCGATGCCACCTTTAACCATGTCGATTGGGAAGCCGTACGTACCGAGTACCTAGAACGAGACTATACGAATCAGGAAGAGGCTTACGTGGCCGTTCGTGAGATGTTGGGGAAGCTGGAAGATCCCTACACCCGCTTCATGGATCCAGAAGAGTTTCGCAGTATGCAGATCGACACCTCCGGCGAGCTCACCGGAGTAGGTATCCAAATCTCCCAGGATGATGAAACCAAAGAAATTGTGGTGGTGGCCCCCATCGAAGACACCCCCGCCTTTGATGCCGGCATTCGCCCCCAGGATGTGATTTTAGCCATTGATGGCGAACCCACCGAAGGGATGGAGCTGAACGATGCCGTAAGCAAAATTCGCGGTGTCGAGGGCTCCGAGGTTACTCTCACCATTCGGCGCGGTACGCAGGAGCTAGAGGTGCCTCTGGTGCGCGCTCGCATTGAAATTCATCCGGTGCGCTATGACGTCCAGGCGGGGCCTGATGGGCAAGTGGGCTATATTCGCCTCAACCAGTTCAGCGCTAATGCGGCCGAGGAAATGAGCGCGGCGATCGAAGACCTCGAAAGCCAGGGGGTAACGGGCTACATTCTGGATCTCCGCTCCAACCCCGGTGGGCTGCTGTACTCCAGCATTGACATCGCTCGCATGTGGCTCGACACCGGCACTATTGTGTCTACGGTGAACCGCCAGGGGGTGGTCGACGAAGAGACCGCCAACGATCGCGCCCTCACCGACAAGCCCCTGGTGGTCTTAGTCGATGGCGGTTCGGCCAGCGCTAGCGAAATTTTGTCGGGGGCGCTGAGAGATAACGAGCGGGCAGTGCTGGTGGGTACCCGCACCTTTGGCAAGGGGCTAGTGCAGTCGGTTCGTAGCCTCGGCGATGGATCTGGGGTGGCCATTACAGTAGCCAAATACCTCACCCCCAATGGTACCGACATCAATAAACACGGCATTGACCCCGATATTTCGGTAGAGTTGACCGATGAGCAGCGAGAGGAGTTGTCTACCAATCGTGACGCCATTGGGACTGAGGCCGATCCTCAGTTTGCTGAGGCGCTGCGGGCCCTGAGTGTAGAAATTCAAGAGGCTCAAGCAGAGGCCAATGTGACCTCAACACCGGGGAACTAGCCGACCACCCATTGGGCTGGCGCTCAGAGACCAGGCTGATAGCCTGGTCATCATTGATGACGGTTACACCCCACCTAGCTGACTAGGCAGGGTGGGGTGGCTGTGTGCGCGGCTCCTAGCCGTTCCTTGTCAGCTAGCTAGAAGATGTGTCCTGCTTTGGGCTAATACCCAAAAAATCCCCCTGGCCAATTATGACCAGGGGGGTACTCTGAGTTGAAAAAACCACACCCATGGCTCACCACAGAGTGGTCAAGACTTGAATGGTTAGGCTACGACAGCGAGTGCTGTCTCAGCCACTCCCCTAGGCTTCATCCTCATTGCCTTCAGCATCGAGCTTGACTAGGTGAATGTGCTTGTAGCCCAGCTTAATCTTGAACTCATCGCCAGACTTGAGGCCCATGCCTTGGGTATAGGCTGAACCAATCACAATCTGGCCGTTCTTATGGACGGTGACGGTGTAAGAGGCTTCCCGGCCTCTGCCATCCTTACTCTTCTCGGGCTCAAGCTGAATGCCCTTAGCTGCTAGCAGAGCATCATAGAACTCAGCTAGGTTAACGCGGGCTTGTCCATCTTTGCCAACTGTGTAGTAGCCACATTCCTTCGCGAGTTCTCGCTTGGTCTGGCCATCATTCTCTTTGACCTTGGTCAGTAGTTCCTTGCCAATCAAGGGTTCCTTACTTTTTACTGCCATAATTCAAATCATCCATAGGGTGCACGTCACAATCAACAGCGACCGCCAGAAACCTTTCTCTAGGGTCTTTCAGTTTTGATCTCCTTCTACTCTATCTAATGACTTGAAGGAAGAACCAAAAACTTTTAAGTTATTTCGGGATTATGATGGCTATCAATAGAGTCAGAGTCTCCTAATATTCGAGGCTGACATTCAATGAAGAATGCCATTGACCAAATTTACACCATTAATCCGAATATCTTACCAGTTCAACTAAACCAACGGTACGCAGGGCATTAAAATAAGCTACTATAGCCGTTCTGACAGGTGCCGCTCAAACTTTTTCTAAAAGCAACGTGTAACTTAGGGCGATCTGAGCCCCATCTGAGTAGCTGTCAAAAGACCTAAGAGATTCTTAGTCTATAGCCCAGGGACGAGTTAGGCCAGACCCGATTCTAGGGTTGAGATTTCAGGAACCTTAGGGTAGCCCAGGGGCGCATTGAGGCTAAAGGATACTGATCAAAGCGGTGATCAACCCTTGAAAAGCTTAGCCTACAGGGATGTTTGGACATGGCGTTAAAAATCTTGAGGGGTCTGTCGGATCAGGATTTTGGGTGCTTACCCTCGGGTAGCTGTCTGGGGCTCAGGACTGGGCGATCTGAAAGTCTAGTACTCTGAGGCAGAAATAGATCTACTATCATCGTACTTGCTGAAAGCGCGATGCCTGCGCGACAAATAGTCGAGAGATCTACGCCTCAGAGTACTAGGCGCTTAACCTAGACTTTCAGATCTGGCTTGATGGCAGATGATTTGGGCGATCGCTACCAGACACCCTAGAACACCCTCTAGAATGCTTTAGACACCATTAGGAGCACGTAAGTGGTTCAGGTCTCTCCACCTCGAGAAGCATCTTCGCTGCGACAGCTCCAGCGGGTCTTAGGCAGTCTTGGCGCCCACCCCTGGCTCAGCCTGGGGGCCTTGGGGAGCGCTTTGCTGCTGGTGGCGGCCTATGCGGCCACACCGCAGTTGTTTCGCTGGGCCATTGATCAAGGCATTGCCCAAGGCAATCTCACCGTTGTATTGCGCAGTGGGGCGGGTCTGGTAGTGGCGGCTCTGGTTCGGGGGCTATTTAACTTTGGCCAGAGCTTCTGTGCCGAAGCGATGTCCCAGAGCGTAGTCTACGACCTCCGGAACCGTATTTTTAGCAAGATTCAAACCCTCAGCTTTAGCTACCACGACCAGGCCCAGACGTCTCAACTATTAACCCGAGTCACCAGTGACATTGAGCAAATTCGCACCTTCCTGAGTACGAGTCTGGTACAGGTGATTAGTGGGGTGGTGACGCTGGTGACCATTGCCATCATTTTGCTCGTGATGAATTGGCCGCTGGCCCTCATTAGTCTGACGGTCGTGCCCGCGACAGGATGGCTGATGGCTCGATTTTTCAGTCGCAATAACCTGCTGTTTCGCCAGGTGCAGGAGCAGCTTAGCGATCTGAACGCGGTTTTGCAGGAGAATTTGCTGGGAGTGCGGGTGGTCAAGGCCTTTGTGCGGGAGTCGGCGGAGTGCGATCGCTTCACGGGCCTCAACGCGGGCCTGATCGCCGCCAACATGAAGACGATTCTGGCGATTCGCAATACCTTTCCGTTTATATTTTTGGTCAGCAACCTGGTCATTGTCGTGGTAATCGGCTATGGCGGCGCGGCGGTGATCGACCAGCGCTTTTCGGTGGGGGAGCTGGTTGCGTTCAATGCCTATCTGCTGCTGATTTTGCAGCCGATTTTGTTGATTGGGTTTGTGGCTCCGGCGATCGCCCAGGCGGCCTCTTCCGCAGAGCGGGTCTACGAGGTGCTAGATGCCGAAATTGATATCAAAGATCACCCTGGAGCGATTCCATTTACCACCTGCGGCGGCAGAATCACCTTTGAGCATGTGTCATTTCGCTACCCTGGCGCCACGACACCGGCGTTGTGTGAGATTTCCTTTGAAACCAAGCCCAATGAGCTGATCGCCATTCTGGGCATGACCGGTTCTGGCAAAAGCACGGTCACAAACTTGATTCCCCGCTTCTACGATGTCACGGCGGGGGCCGTCCGCATTGACGGGCGTGATGTGCGCGATTTCACCCTGGAGAGTCTGCGATCGCACATCAGCACCGTCTTCCAGGAGAGCACACTGTTCTCTGGCACCATCTTCTCTAACATTACCTACGCTAAGTCCGAGGCCACCCTCGACCAGGTGATCGAAGTGGCCAAGGCCGCTCAGATCCACGACTTTGTCGCCGGGTTGCCCGAGGGCTACGACACCCTGGTGGGGGAGCGAGGGGTGGGGCTCTCAGGGGGGCAAAAGCAGCGCATTGCGATCGCCCGTACCCTGCTCACCGACTACAAGGTTTTAATCCTCGACGACAGCACCTCCGCCGTCGATGCCCAAACCGCTGTCCAAATTCAAGCCGCCCTCGACGACCTGATGCGCCGTCGCACCTGTACGGCCTTTGTGGTAGCCCAGCGAATTAGCACCGTACGCACCGCTGACCGCATTTTGCTCATGGATAAGGGCCGCCTGGTAGCCCAGGGCACCCACGAACAGCTCATGGCCACCAGCCCCCTCTACGGCGCAATTTTAGAATCTCAGGTCGGTGCTGCTCCGGCAGCTCAAATAGCTCACGTTTAACTGAGCTTTTCAAACAACCTCTTAGAGGGTGTTTGAAAAGTCAGAGAGCGTCTCAGGTTATACCTAGGCCGTAGGCTAATGTCCTCAAAAATCAGTGTTTCTGCTGCCTCTTGGTGGCAAATCAGACCTGGGATAACCCTTTTCAAACACCCTCTGAGCTAAATTTTCCGAGTAGAGTAATGTCACCAATGGATTTTGAGGTCAGTTTAGAGAACCGGTGATTCCCTATGTCTTCTGCCCAACTCACGACCCTAGTTGAGCCTAAGCCCAAGCTTTCGACCATAGGGCGGTTTTTGCAGTACTTTGCTCCCTACCGCCAAGAACTCCCCCTGGCCCTGGTGATGGTCACCATTGGAGCGACTACCCAGGCGATCGGGCCGCTGCTGATTGGCTGGTCGATCGACCACCTGATTCTCCAGGGCAACCTGCCGGGCCTGCTGAAAATGCTGGCCGCCTTGACCACGATCTATATCGTCGGAGTTTGGGCGATTCGGGGCCAGATCTGGCGGATGGGCTCCATTGTCCAGCGGCTACTCGGGCAGCTGCGGCAGGATATTTTTGACAAAATCCAGAGTTTGCCGGTGAGCTTCTTCGATCGCAGCGAAGCGGGCGATCTGATGAGCCGTCTGCTCAACGATGTGAATACGGTGAACCAGGCCTTTGGCCTCACCATTCCCCAGGTGCTGGGCCAGACCTTTAGCCTGGTGGGCATTATCATCGCCATGCTCGCCATTAATCTACAGCTTGGTTTGCTGAGCAATCTGGTGGTGCCGCTGATGATTTTTACCACCGGATTCTTCTCCCGCTGGGCCAGGGGGCGATTTCGCGTCACCCGCCAGACCATTGGTGACCTGTCCGCCAAATTAGAAGAAGACATCGGCAGCGTACGGGAAGCCCAGGCATTCAACCGCACGCAGCTCAACATTGAGGAGTTCGACAGCCTCAACGCCGCCAATCGCCGGGCCAATGTGCAGGCCGTGGCCGTTACGGCGGCCTTTTTGCCGTCCATCGACTTTCTCAATACCCTTGCTACCGCCGGGGTGATGGCCTATGGCGGCTACCTGGCGATCACCGGGGTGATGACGGTGGGCACGGTCACGGCCTTTTTGCTCTACGTGCAGCAGTTCTTTCGCCCGATTCAGATTCTCAGCCAGTTTTATACCCAAGCCCAGTCAGCCCTGGCGGGGCTTGACCGGATTTTTCAGCTATTGGATGAACCCGCCACATTGCAGGATGCGGCCAACGCCACTGAGATGCCGCCCATGCGAGGCGAGGTGCGGTTTGAGCAGGTAGGGTTCGGCTATACTCCCCATCAGCGGGTGCTCAAGGGGGTCAATCTCTGCGCCCAGCCGGGGCAGATGATCGCGTTGGTGGGGCCGACAGGAGCCGGAAAGAGCACCATCATCAACTTGATCATGCGGTTTTACGATGTGTCGGAGGGGGCGGTCAAGATTGACGGGGTGGATGTGCGCACCGTGACCCAGGCCAGCCTGCGCCACCAGATTGGCATTGTGCTGCAGGATAATTTGCTGTTTAGCGGCACCGTGGCCGAAAATATTGCCTTTGGCTTGCCCAAGGTCAGTCAGGCCGAGATTGAAGCGGCGGCCCAGACGGCCAATGTCCACGACTTCATCACATCGTTGCCCCAGGGCTACAGCACCCGCCTGGGCGAACGCGGCACGCCTCTGAGTCAGGGGCAGCGGCAGTTGGTGAGTATTGCCCGAGCGGTGCTGATTAACCCCAGAATTTTGCTGCTGGATGAGGCCACCAGCAGCATCGATACCCGTACCGAAGGGTTGGTGCAAGACGCGATCGCCATCCTCCTGCGCGATCGCACCAGCTTTGTCATTGCCCACCGCCTCAGCACCGTCACCCAGGCCGACCAGGTTTTAGTCATTCAGCAGGGAGAAATCGTCGAGCAGGGTACCCATGCCGAACTGGTGGCCCTCAACGGCATCTACGGCAATCTCTATAGTTTGCAGTTAGGCACCGATTAGGGTGAGAGGAGGTTTGAAAAGTCAGAGAGAGTCTACTTTTATACTGCGAAAGCGGGTCAAGGTGGCTCATACCTCAGGGTATTTGTGGTAGCCCGAGAGCTAATCGCACCAGAGGATGCCCTTTTCAAACATCCTCTGAGGGCTATTACCCCTGGGCCCAAGTACTCTCCCAGGGGCCACCCCCGACTTCAAGCCCGGCTTGGCTACTGGTGGCGGCCACCACTAACTCCAGATCGTGGCCTCGTCGTTGCCACAGCTTGAGGCTGAGATCGCCCTGGGCTGTGTCGCGGCATCGAAAGGCCATTCCATCCTGGGTGGGGACGCGCACCAGGGTGCCGGGGTGGGCCGTGGTGCCGGTGACTTCAACCCGATAGTCAGGGCGATCGCCGCGCATCTGCCAATCGCCCCACGGCTCCACCCGCCAGCTCACCCGCGCATTCCAGGGCACGAACTCGTAGAAGGTGCCAGCGTAGTGCACCCCCACCATCGCCACCGACTCCATCCAGCCCAGTACCTGGCGGCGGCCCCCCCCGGCAGTGAGGGCCAGGTCGGGCACCCCATCAAAGGCATTGCAGTGGAGCCAAAACCACTTTTGGGGAAACGATCGCCCCCAGTTTTTTTCGCTGTAGGCAGGAGCCTTGGCAAACTCGTAGCGATCGCCCTGCCACTCGACCCACCCCGTAGCGTGGCCGTGGGCCATCAGGATTTGCCAGCCCGGCTCAAAAATTTGCAGACTAGAGAGCAGACCTGCCGTGGATTGTTGGGGTTGCCCAGCACTGCCCCAGCCGTAGACGGGGTCGATGTGGTATTGCCAAGCTACCCTGCCCCCGGTTGGATCCTTGAAATAGCCCTGGTGCCAGGTAGCTGTCACTTGGTAGCCCTCAGACACATCATCCTTAAAGTCTGATGGTGATAGCAGGCGGGGCGAAGTCTGGGCTTTCCCTCGCCAGTGGCCCAACCCTAGACCGTCAGGCCAAGCCCAAAATTGCGATACATCGGGGCAGGTGCGGCAAAAGTAGCGGTCATCGGGGCCGAGAATTTGCGCCGTACCCCCGCTGTGGGGCCGCCCTCCGGCCGGGTCTTCGATGGAGTACATGAAGGCAAAGGTCTGGCGGGCGGCGGGCAAGGTCAGGCGAAAGTACCAACCCTCGAAGAATCGGCCGGATTGCCCATCCCAGTGGTAGCCACTATGGGGAGTTTGGAGAGGATGGAGCATGGGGCGTGGCGGGGTGAGTGGGTAGGGGCAGACCGATGTGTCTGCCCTGCTCGAATGGGTGGACCGGCGTGTGGGTTTTTGTGGGTGAGTAGGTAGGGACAGACCGATGTGTCTGCCCTGTTTGCCCTCCATCGCCGCGCTTACCCTTCGACCCAGCGGGGCACGTACTGCCAGCCGTGGCGAATTTGGTCACGGTAGGGCTGGTGGCCAGGCTGTTTTTCTTCGACCAGGTGCCAAAAGAAGGCCGAGTGGTTCATGTGCACGGTATGGCACAGCTCGTGTACAAAGACATAGTGAACCAGCTCCGGTGGTAAAAACAGCAGCTTGTAGTTAAGGCTAATGTTTTTGTCGCTGGAGCAGCTGGCCCAGCGGGTTTTTTGGCCCCGGATGGAGATGCGACCAAAGGGTAGGTTGAGCCCAAAGCTCAGCTCTCGCAGCCAAGGGGCAAATTCAGCCCGAGCCTTGCGGCTCAGCCACTGGCGCAGTAGGTCAGTGCAGGCGGCGCTATTGTCTACCGGGCCTCGCAGCAGCAGAGTTTGGGGAGCAATCTGGGTCATCGCCAGGGTGCGGGCGGGGGCCGGTTGGTAGGTGACCTGCCAGGTCTGGTGGCGCGATCGCACCTCAATTTGTCCTGGCTTTTCGTCAAAGTGGTCGTCGGTCAGCCCAGCGGTCTGGTGGGCCAGTCGCAGCCGTGATCGCCACAGCCAGTCGCGCCGCCGGTAGAGCAGGTCGGGCACCTGGCCATGGTCGAACCCAGGGGGCACCACCACTTCCACTTGGCCATTCAGGTGCACCTTGATAGAGACATGGCGGGCACGGGCGCTCTCTCGAATGCGGTAATCGGGCAGAGGCACGGAGCCAGTCGGCAAAAGCTCTAGCTGTTCGGACGATTCAGCCATGGGCAGCAGGAACACAGCACTATATTAATTAAGCTTTATCTCCGCCCAGCCGCATGGTTTTGTCTGTAGAGAATCTACGGACCCTACTTTGGACTGGGTGGAGCCTGTTCTATCCTACGGTGCCCTAGAAAAGACAGCAAAATTTGCTGGTGGGGCGGTCCGATGGGGCGTTCTTCCTTGGCGCGAGCCGAATAGCGCTTGCCCTGGCGAATGTCATCGACGCTCCACAGTCCTAGATCCAGGCCCTCCGTCAGCAAAAGGCTATCGACAGGAACCACCAAAGGCCCGTGGTAGACATGGCGCACCACAGATTCCGCCTCCAGACGCTGAAACAGCGCGAGCTGGGGGGCCGCGTAGCCTATTTCTTCCATCAGCTCTCGCTGCACGGCAACATCGGCAGATTCGCCCGGTTCCAGATGGCCGCCAAAGAAGGCCCAATGGCCAGGCCAGGCAATGGTAGGGATATCGTCTCGTAGCTGGAGCAGGAAGCGATCGCCCTGGTAGAGGATTGCGATCGCAACCTCAGGTTTTGGCACCATGGCAGGGGGGAGGTGGGTAGGGCTCGGACTATGGGGCTGGATATAGAGCGCTAACAGATAGCGCTAACAGATAGATCTTAAAGAATGAGGGGAGAGTCAGATCCTCATCTTTGGCGATCAAGGCCCTATCTCTACCGCCCCGATCCTCGCCCGGTATAGCTGGTCAAGGATCTATTGAACCTATCTGGGCAATTGCCTCTGCTGAAATCAATGGTTCTAGTCATAGTCGATGCGTCCTGAGTGATCATACCTGCCACTACACCGTCAGCAGCCGCCATTTCGGACGATCTAAACCCGCCATGAATCAGCGAATATCAAGCGCTGGGCAGCAATAATTAACATTAATTAACACAATCAAGCCCTTGCCGCCAATTTCGAGATGTCGGCCAGGTTGTTTATTGAGTTTTGTTAATAGAACACCGATCCAGAGATCAATTTTCCGATCGGAATATTTCCGGAAGCCCAGTAGATCAAGGGCTTTCGGAAATTGAATTATTGTTAACCTCGTTCGAAAAGCGTCAAAATGCGAGACTATAATGCTCAAGAGCAATCACCGCCCAAGTAGCGGTTGTGCCCACGGGCGATGGCGACCTCGGGTACAGTTTTAGCCAAGGCGATTGATTCTCGATTTGCTTTTGTCTAGAGAGAGGAGAGTCTCCATGACAACTACCCCGCGGGAGCGGGAGGCGAAAGCCAAGGTCGTCGTAGATAAGGATCCAGTACCTACTTCATTTGAGAAGTGGGGTAAGCCGGGTCACTTTGAACGAACCTTAGCTAAGGGACCCAAAACCACCACCTGGATTTGGAACCTTCACGCCGACGCTCACGATTTTGATAGTCACACCAGTGATTTAGAAGACATTTCGCGCAAAATCTTTAGCGCTCACTTCGGTCACTTAGCCGTCATCTTTATCTGGCTCAGCGGCATGTATTTCCATGGCGCTAAGTTTTCAAACTACGAAGCTTGGATGACCAGCCCCACGGGTATCAAGCCCAGCGCTCAGGTGGTTTGGCCAATTTTTGGCCAAGAAATCCTGAATGCCGATGTGGGCGGTGGTTTCCACGGCATTCAGATTACCTCTGGTCTATTCCAGATGTGGCGGGCCGCTGGCATCACCAATGGCTACCAGCTCTACGTCACCGCCATTGGTGCGCTGGTCATGGCCGCCCTGATGCTGTTTGCAGGCTGGTTCCATTACCACAAGGCCGCTCCTAAGCTGGAGTGGTTCCAAAACGTGGAATCGATGATGAACCACCACCTAGCTGGGTTGCTCGGTCTGGGCTGTCTGAGCTGGGCTGGGCACCAAATCCACGTGGCGCTGCCCATTAACAAAATGCTCGATGCTGGCGTGGCTCCGCAGGATATTCCCCTGCCCCACCAGTTCATCCTGAATAAGAGTCTGATGGCTGACCTCTACCCCAGCTTTGCTGAGGGTCTGAAGCCCTTCTTCACCCTGAACTGGGGTGTGTACTCTGACTTCCTTACCTTCAAGGGCGGCTTGAACCCTGTGACCGGTGGCCTATGGCTGTCGGATACGGCTCACCACCACCTGGCACTGGCTGTGCTCTTCATCGTTGCGGGCCACATGTACCGCACCAACTGGGGCATTGGCCACAGCATGAAGGAAATTCTGGAAGGCCACAAGGGCGATCCGCTCCTGTTTGGTGGCAAGGGCCATGATGGCCTGTACGAGACCTTAACCACCTCCTGGCATGCTCAGTTGGCGGTTAACCTGGCCCTCATGGGTTCCATCACCATCATCGTGGCGCAGCACATGTACGCCATGCCTCCCTATCCGTACATTGCGACGGATTATCCCACCCAGCTGTCGCTGTTTACCCACCACATGTGGATTGGCGGCTTCTTGATTGTGGGGGCCGGTGCCCACGCTTCCATCTTTATGGTGCGTGACTACGATCCGGCGGTGAACATGGATAACGCGTTGGATCGAATGCTCCGCTCCCGCGATGCAATTATCTCCCACCTCAACTGGGTATGTATTTTCCTAGGCTTCCATAGCTTTGGGTTGTACATCCACAACGACACCATGCAGGCTCTGGGCCGTCCCCAGGACATGTTCTCTGACACGGCCATTCAGCTGCAGCCAATCTTTGCCCAATGGGTTCAAGGTTTCCATGCTGCTGCGGCCGGAGGCACTGCGCCCAACGCCTTGGCCGGGGTTAGCCCCGTCTTTGGTGGCGATGTCGTTGCGGTGGCTGGCAAGATTGCGATGATGCCCATGACCCTCGGCACGGCCGACTTCATGGTGCACCACATTCACGCCTTCACCATCCACGTGACCGTGCTGATTCTTCTCAAGGGTGTGCTGTACGCCCGCAGCTCTCGGCTTGTACCTGACAAAGGTGAACTGGGCTTCCGGTTCCCCTGCGATGGGCCCGGCCGAGGCGGCACCTGTCAGGTTTCCGGTTGGGATCATGTGTTCCTGGGCCTGTTCTGGATGTACAACTCCCTATCCATTGTGATCTTCCACTTCAGCTGGAAGATGCAGTCCGACATTTGGGGTACGGTGAGCCCCGATGGTACGGTGTCTCACATCACTGGCGGCAATTTTGCCGCTGGCGCCATCACCATCAACGGCTGGCTGCGTGACTTCCTGTGGGCGCAAGCCTCCCAGGTGATCGGCTCCTACGGCTCGGCTCTGTCGGCCTATGGTCTGATGTTCTTGGGTGCCCACTTTATTTGGGCCTTTAGCCTGATGTTCTTGTTCAGTGGCCGCGGCTACTGGCAGGAGCTGATCGAGTCCATCGTTTGGGCTCACAGCAAGCTGAAGGTGGCTCCCGCTATCCAGCCCCGTGCTTTGAGCATCACTCAAGGTCGGGCTGTGGGTGTGGCTCACTATCTCCTCGGAGGTATTGCCACCACCTGGGCCTTCTTCCTGGCTCGAATTATCGCGGTGGGCTAGGTTTCTCGTCATGGAATCTCCTGGGGGGAAACCCAGGGCAGACACATTGCTCTGCCCCTACGGGTTTCCTCCTACCAACCGCACTCATGACTCAGATGTCGTACTAGAATCCCTTTTGATTCATGGCAACTAAATTTCCCAAATTTAGCCAGGACCTGGCTGCCGATCCGACCACAAGGCGGATTTGGTACGGGATTGCCACCGCCCACGACTTTGAAAGCCACGACGGCATGACGGAGGAAAATCTTTACCAAAAGATTTTTGCTTCGCACTTTGGCCACCTGGCAATCATCTTTTTGTGGACTTCGGGCAACCTGTTCCACGTCGCCTGGCAAGGAAACTTCGAACAGTGGATCAAAGATCCGCTCAATGTTAAGCCCATCGCCCACGCGATTTGGGATCCTCACTTTGGCCAGCCTGCGGTAGATGCCTTCTCCCAGGCCGGTTCTTCGACACCGGTAAACGTTGCGTTTTCTGGGGTGTATCACTGGTGGTACACCATCGGTATGCGCACCAACACCGACCTCTATACCGGTGCTGTATTCCTGCTGATTCTGTCAGCCGTCTTCCTGTTCGCAGGTTGGCTTCACCTGCAGCCCAAGTTCCGCCCCAGCTTGTCCTGGTTCAAAAATGCTGAGTCTCGCCTCAACCACCACCTGGCTGGTCTGTTTGGCGTCAGCTCTCTAGCTTGGACTGGACACCTAGTACACGTGGCTATCCCCGAATCTCGCGGTGTCCATGTGGGTTGGGACAACTTCCTCTCGATGAAGCCCCACCCTGAAGGCCTGATGCCTTTCTTCACCGGTAACTGGGGGGTCTACGCCCAGAATCCCGATACCTCTGGCCATATCTTTGGTACGGCAACTGGCTCGGGTTCTGCGATTCTGACCTTCCTGGGTGGCTTCCATCCTCAGACAGAGTCTCTCTGGCTGACGGATATGGCCCACCACCACCTGGCGATCGCGGTGATTTTCATCGTCGCTGGACACATGTACCGCACCAACTTCGGGATTGGCCACAGCATCAAGGAAATCTTGAATGCGCACAAGCCCCCCGCAGGTGGTCTAGGTGAAGGTCACAAGGGTCTCTACGACACCTTGAACAACTCCCTCCACTTCCAGCTGGCGCTAGCCCTGGCTTCCCTGGGTGTAGTCACCTCCCTGGTGGCGCAGCACATGTATGCGCTGCCCCCCTACGCTTTCATGGCGAAGGACTACACCACCATGGCGGCCCTTTACACCCACCACCAGTACATCGCTGGGTTCATCATGGTGGGGGCCTTTGCCCACGGCGCAATTTTCCTAATTCGGGACTACGATCCCGTCGCTAACAAGGACAACGTCCTCGATCGCGTTTTGCAGCACAAGGAAGCGATCATCTCGCACCTGAGCTGGGTTTCTCTATTCCTGGGTTTCCACACCCTGGGTCTGTACGTCCACAATGACGTAGTGGTGGCCTTTGGCACCCCCGAGAAGCAGATTCTGGTTGAGCCTGTCTTTGCCCAGTGGGTACAGGCAGCCTCCGGCAAGATGCTCTACGGCTTCGATACCCTGCTGTCGAACCCCGACAGTGTGGCTCAAACCGCCAATGCCGTATGGCTACCCGGCTGGTTTGATGCGATTAACAGCGGTACCAACTCCCTGTTCCTGACCATTGGCCCTGGCGACTTCCTAGTGCACCATGCGATCGCGCTGGGTCTGCACACCACCACCTTGATCTTGGTCAAGGGCGCGTTGGATGCTCGCGGTTCTAAGCTGATGCCCGACAAAAAAGACTTTGGCTACAGCTTCCCCTGTGACGGCCCTGGCCGTGGCGGCACCTGTGACATCTCAGCTTGGGATTCGTTCTACCTGGCGATGTTCTGGATGCTCAACACCATTGGTTGGGTGACCTTCTACTGGCACTGGAAGCATTTGGCTATCTGGTCTGGCAACGTGGCTCAGTTCAATGAGTCGTCTAACTACCTGATGGGCTGGCTGCGGGATTATCTGTGGCTCAACAGCTCTCAGCTAATTAACGGCTACAATCCCTACGGCATGAACAATCTCGCCGTCTGGGCTTGGATGTTCCTGTTTGGGCACCTGGTCTGGGCTACCGGCTTTATGTTCTTGATCTCTTGGCGGGGTTACTGGCAGGAGCTGATCGAAACCATCGTCTGGGCCCACGAGCGCACTCCCCTGGCGAACCTGGTTCGCTGGAAGGACAAGCCCGTTGCCCTATCGATTGTGCAAGCTCGGGTGGTGGGTCTGGCTCACTTTACGGTGGGTTACATCCTTACTTACGCCGCCTTCCTGATAGCTTCGACGTCAAGCCGCTTCGGCTAGGTTGGGCTAGTTAGGTAAACATGTCAAACCTCCCCTTTGGTTTCCACTGGGGAGGTTTGTTTTATGTTGTGGTATACACTCAACCCAACTCTTGACAAGGCTATGATGGTTAAAAGCCTAGATCTAGGCAATATTGATGCACTTAATCTCGATTCGTAAGCTGCGGAATGATGTAGCCAAGTATCCTGACGTAAAACCAGTCATCGAAGCTTGGTATACCGTCGCGAAAAAAGCTCGCTGGGAAAACCTAGAAGATGTCAGGAACGTCTATCGAGATGCTGAAGCCGTTGGCAACTTTACGGTTTTCAACATCAAAGGAAACAAATACCGCTTAATTGTTGGAATTGACTATGGCAGCCAAACTATTTTCTACAAATACCTTTTAACCCACGCTGATTACGATAAGGATAAGTGGAAAAATGACCCTTACTTTTGATCGATCTGCCTATACCAATTTGCTCTCACAGGTCACTCCAAAAGTTATCGAAACTGAGGTGGAATATGAGCAAACCTTAGCAGTCGTAGAATCGTTGGCTTTCAACCAAAATAGAACAGCCGAGCAAACAGCGCTGTACAAGCTACTAGTTTTGCTAGTGGAATCTTACGAGGTAGAATATTACCCCATGCCGGATGCATCGCCTGTAGAGGTTCTCAATCATATTTTAGAAGCTAGTGATACTAAGCCTGTCGATCTAGTGGGCCTAATTGGCTCCAGCAGTGTTGTGTCAGAAATTCTTAATGGCACAAGAGCAATTAGCAAAGCAGAAGCAAAAATTTTGTCTGATCGCTTCAAAGTTTCACCCAGTCTATTTAGTAAGTAAATAGTAGCTTCTGAAGTGCAATGAACACTACCACGACAGATCGAGACATTGTGAAGCGGGTGATCGAGCGCTATGCCAAGTTTGTGCCATCCCACGGCAATATCCGCCTGGATACGCTCTTTGATGATGAGCAAGGCCGCTATGCGCTAATGCAAGTGGGCTGGGATAGAGGCCGACGAGTTAGATGGAATCTGATTTACATCACTGTTCAGGATGGTCAGGTATGGGTTGAGTATGACGGCATGGAACAGGGGATTACTCAAGACTTGATCAAGGGTGGCATTGCCCCAGAGCGCATCGTTTTGGGCTTTATACAAGAGTCGAGTAGACCTACCACGCCGACGTTGGAATATGTTACGTAGAGATGCATGGCTGATTTAATTGAGGATGATCAATTCTTAGAACAGTACCAGCGGGCCGTGGCAGCGGCAGATCAAGCCAGTGCTACAGAACCTAAAGCGATTGCAGCCTAAACCTCGTCTAGATTGAAACCCGGAGTTTACCCTCACCCTAAATCCCTCTCCCAGGGAGAGGGACTTTGAAGTCTTTTCCGGCTCCCCTCGCCCTTTGGGAGAGGGGCTGGGGGTGAGGGCCAGAACTACGATTCTCAACGTGGACTTGGTTTATTACGATTCCGTGAACCATCTGATCGTGATTCGCCTTAACAGTGGTGCATCATTTAGCTTTCCGCCTGATATTGCTCAAGGACTAGCCGGGGCATCAACAGAAGACTTATCGGCAGTAGAAATCACTCCTTCTGGAACAGGTTTACATTGGGAAAATCTGGATGCCGATTTCTCTGTATTGGGCCTCCTCAGTGGACGCTTTGGTACAAAAGCATGGATGACAAAGCTGCAAGAATCTTGGCAATGCCAGCCAGCTTGATCAAAGTTTGCCAGAATCCGAACGTCTTATAGAGAGTAGAGAGCACTGCTAAGCTGTTATGCATTCAAACTGCACTAGTACAATCGCCTTAAAAGCCTTATGGCAAGGGCTTCGCAGAGTCCAACATGCAATTTAGATGCTCAACAGCTTATGCCCCTTCAAGACTTGATTCAAGAAGCCCAACATTTAACTTGGCAAGAGCAGTTCCAGTTGGCTACTCGCTTATTGAAATGGGTTGAGACCAAAATGCAAACCCAACCCTTAAAAGAGCGCCAGCCTGATTTGCATCCAGGCGTTTTTGTCATGGCCGATGACTTTGATGCTCTCTTTCCGGATAGCTTTTGGCTGGGCGAACCATGAGACTGTTGCTGGACATACACAAGTTTATTTGGTGGGATAACCAACCTAGTACAGCCTGGTGTTAATCGACCCACCATTCCTGTCGCCTGAAACCTAAGCAAAGTGGCTGCATTTACGCCACAGGGTACTAGATAGATTCCCTCAGAAACTGTAGTCTTGCTCTAAAAATCTCAAAATGAGGATCTTTTTGAAGTTTTGCGGCTATTCGATTGGCTACTCAATACCTACCCATGTGGCGAATTTCTGAGTAAGCTAAGTTGGCTGTTGTTGACTAGTACTCTGATGCGTAGATCTCTCGACTATTCGTCGCGCAGGCATCGCGCTTTCAGTAGGCACGATGATAGTAGATCTACTTCTGCCTCAGAGTACTAGATGTGGTGGTTATGTGTTTGCTTACCCTACTTCTTCTATAGATTACGCTAAGCTGTTAGGCATCTAAATTACATGTAATATATCAAAAATGGTGGGATAAGTGATGAGGATCAAAAACTATCTAACACCGGAAGAAAAGCAAGAGCTTCAGCGACAGTTGAAAGTCCAT
>Ga0169931_10001842_pt1 | contig 35069 bp, 24 predicted proteins | sample Kivu_15m_20L_FD_129675 | JGI IMG/M metagenome (GOLD analysis project Ga0169931, IMG submission 129675) | Freshwater microbial communities from Lake Kivu, Western Province, Rwanda to study Microbial Dark Matter (Phase II) - Kivu_15m_20L... | ecosystem: Environmental > Aquatic > Freshwater > Lake...
ATGATGCGTTTTACTTTCGTATCGTGGAAAATTCTAAAACCATTATCGCTGTTGAACATGCCAGAATTTCTCAAGGAGAGCAAACTGTTCTTTTTGATGTGAATTTTGCTGTTGATGCTGGACAATTCGTTTTTCTTATCGGGAAAACTGGTTCTGGGAAAAGTAGTTTATTGAAAATGCTCTATGGTGAATTGTCGCCAGAAGATGGCTCTGCAGAGGTGGTAGGCTTTGATTTGAATAAATTGAAGTCGCGACAAGTGCCTTATCTGCGCAGAAAAATTGGCATTGTTTTCCAAGATTTTCAATTGTTGATGGATCGTTCGGTGATGGAAAACCTGCTTTTTGTGTTGCGTGCCACAGGATGGAAGAAAAAGCGCGATATGGTTGCCCGTGGATTGGAAGTTTTGGAGCTGGTTGGATTGAAAGATAGTGCGTATAAAATGCCACATCAATTGTCTGGCGGAGAGCAGCAACGTGTGGTTATCGCTCGCGCCCTACTGAATAATCCTGAACTTATTTTAGCGGATGAGCCCACAGGTAACCTAGACCCCGAAACATCTAAAGAAATTATGCGACTGTTGATGGCAATTGCCATGGAAGGAACGGCTGTAGTGATGGCCACGCACGATTTTACGCTTTTCGAACACTTCAACGGACGAGTTTTGAAGGTTGAAAATAATCAAGTAGAAGAATTGAATGCTTTGGGCAGTTTCAATCCCTTCGACGACCAAAAAATGATGTAATGGCAAAGTTGAAACGAAAAAATAACAACCGCGGCATGCAAACCAGTTTTGTGTCAATTATTGTAACTGTTGCGCTCATGCTCACCTTGCTTGGCTTGGTAATTACTATTATTTTGGGTGTTGATGGCTTGAAAACAAAAGTTAAAGAGCAAATTCAAATTGACTTGTTTTTTGATGCTACTTTGAACGCCGACGATATCAAACAAATTGCCGAAGATGTGCGCGCCATTGAAGGGGTGAACCGTGCTGAGTTTGTTTCGCCAGAGCGAGCTTGGGAAGAGTTTCAGAAAATATCTGAAGATTCGAAAGATTCCACTTCTCGTGTTGATTTGAGCCTAATCGATGATGTGATTCCTATTCCGCCAAGCGTCAATTTGAGTCCAACAGAGGACTATGCGTCTCTTGAAAAACTTGAGCTTTTGGAGCGCGATTTGCGCCATCGTTATCCGCAATTGGAAGAATTTAATTTCAACCGCGAAATGCTCAATGATGTCAACTTGGGCTTTGACAAGTTGATTTATCTTATTTTGTTAATCGCGGTTTTGTTACTGATTATCACTTTTGCGCTGATCAACAATACCATACGCTTGGCCTTGTATTCGCAGCGATTTATTATCAAAACGCAGCAATTGGTTGGCGCCACAAGTGGGTTTATTAGAAAACCATTTTTGACTATGGCTGTTGTTCAGGGCATTGTAGCTGCTATTTTCGCCATGGCTTTGTTGTTTGGTATTCTTTATATGGTCAACAACTACCTTTTCGATATTTCTCCAATGATTGACTTTTTATTGATGTTGAAATTGCTTGGCGCGGTTGTTTTGTTGGGCGTTTTGATCTGCCTTTTTGCAACCAATGTTGCCTTGAGTAAATATTTGCGCATGAGATTGGACGATTTATATTAACTTCGCCATCATTAACGGAGCTATAAGTATGGAAAACAAGAGTTCAATTCCTTTCGGTTTAGGTAAAGAAAATTATAAATGGTTGCTTTTCGGTTTGGCAATCAATATCCTTGGTTTTATTTTGATGATTGGTGGCGGTTCAGCCGATAAGTCCAAGTTTTTGGCAGATGAATTGTTCAGCCACAGACGCATTACATTGGCTCCTGCTTTGGTTGTTTTGGGCTACATCGTTATCTTGTACGCCATCATGAAAAAGAGCAAATCTGCTCCAAAAGAAGACTAATCCATGACGGTTCTTGAAGCGCTCATCCTTGGAATAATTCAAGGCTTAACTGAGTTTTTACCTGTCAGCAGTTCTGGACATTTATTTCTCGGACAGGTGCTGCTTGATGTGAAAGGCAATGATGGTTTTTTGTTTACCATAGTTGTTCATTTTGCTACGTCTTTGAGCACAATTGTCGTTTTCCGAAAAGACATTACCCAAATTCTTACAGATGTATTGAAGTTCAAATGGAACTCTGGAACGCACTTCTCGATGCTTGTGTTGATTTCTATGATTCCCGCTGTAATTGTTGGTCTGAAATTAGAAGACGCCATTGATAGTATTACCTCTGGCGAAAATCAAAGCTCAGGTTTAATCGTGGTAGGATTTTGTTTGTTGGTTACTGCTGGATTGCTTTATTTCTCTCACAAACGCAGTCAAGGGAAAAGCGAAGTTGGCGTGAAACATGCATTTATTGTTGGAGTTGCACAAGCCATTGCCACTTTGCCAGGGATTTCGCGTTCGGGAGCAACCATTGCCACCGGATTGATTTCGGGCCTCTCTCGCGAGAATGCAGCTCGTTTCTCATTTTTAATGGTTATACCTGTAATTTTTGGTGTTATGGCCAAGAAAACCCTCGACGTTGTGAAAGGTGACGAAGTTATTGGCGATGCCTCGTTTTTGCCACTAATTGTTGGTTTTTTTGCTGCTTTTGTATCGGGCTGGTTCGCCTGCAAATGGATGATTAGCATTGTGAAGAAAGCCAAGTTGAGCTATTTTGCTGTGTATTGTTTGGCCGTGGGATTGGTTTCAATCGGAGCTGCATTTTTCGCTTAATAGTTCTATTACAATGGACTACCTCGCAGGTGAAATACTATTAGTCGACAAACCTTATCATTGGACATCTTTTGATGTGGTCAACAAAATCCGCTGGGCATTGAAGCAAAAGCTGGGCGTGAAAAACATCAAGGTGGGTCATGCAGGTACTTTAGACCCTTTGGCCACTGGTTTGTTAATCATTTGCACGGGAAAAGCCACCAAACAAATAGAGCAATTTATGGGGGCTGAAAAGGAATATACGGGCACCATTCTCTTGGGGAAAAGTACACCATCTTATGATTTGGAAACGGAATACAACCAGGAAGCAGCAACCAAGCACATCACCGCTGAAATGTTAGAAGCAGCTCGATTGAGTTTTATTGGAGAACAATTGCAAACGCCACCCATTTTTTCTGCCAAAAAGATTGACGGCAAACGCGCTTACGACATGGCTCGGGAGGGAAAAACGCCCGAAATGCGTCAGAATTTGGTTCATATTCGTGAGTTTGATATAGATGCAAGCCAATTTCCCGAAATTCATTTTCGCATTTCTTGTTCAAAGGGAACCTATATCAGAAGTATCGCCCACGATTTTGGTCTGAAGCTGAATTCATTGGGTACTTTAATCGCGCTACGTCGCACACGCATTGGGGATTTTCATGTGGATAATGCAAGAAAAGCTGAGGGGATTCAGGAGGAGCTAATGCGAGTAAATTAGCACTATTTTAATCAATATACAACCTTAAGTTCTATCTCCGCGTTATTCACTATATTTGTTCTTTAAACCATTGCCATCATGAAACATCTAACTTTTACATTCCTATTTTTTTTTATTTCCTCGTTCGTTTTTTCTCAGCTCAATATGTCCTTTGTTGGACGTGTGAATTATGCCCAACTTCATGGCACGATGCTCAATTCAGTTTGGGGTTATGTCGATGAAACGGGTATAGAATATGCTGTTGTGGGAACGCGCACAGGTGTTTCCGTTGTTTCATTGGCTGATCCGGCCAATCCTGTTGAGGTGTATTGGTATGAAGGAACGGAGTCTATTTGGCGTGAGGTGCGTGTTGTAGGTGATTACGCATACGTGACTACTGAAGCCGAGAGTGGACTTTTAATTATAGACCTCTCACCTTTGCCAGCGGGCAATATTACGAATACGGCAACATATACCGGACCCGCCCAAAATCAGTGGATTACAGCGCATGCTTTATTCAATGATGAGCAAGGTTATCTTTACATTACCGGAGCAAATCGAGGAAATGGTGGGGTGATTATTTTGGATGTAACTACCAATCCTATGAGCCCTGCAGAGGTTGGCGTTTTTGATGATTGGTATGTTCACGATGGATTTGCCCGCGGTAATTTCATGTATCTCGGACATATTTATGACGGTTTTTTCTCAGTGGTGGATATTACTGATCGCAGCAATCCGGTTTTGATAAGCACGCGAACAACCCCTAATAATTTTACACACAATACTTGGCAAAGCGACGATAATTCCGTGCTCTTCACTACCGATGAGGTTTCTGGAGCTTACGTTGCGTCCTATGACATTACGGACCCCAACAATATTTTTGAATTGGATCGAGTTCAGTCCAACCCAGGTATGGGCCGAATTCCGCACAACGTTTATGTCAAGCAAAATTGGATTGTGACGAGTTACTATGCAGATGGCGTGGTGATTCATGATGCAAGCCGTCCGCACAATTTAATCGAAGTCGCGAATTTTGACACCTCACCTTTTGCCAATACATTTTTCAATGGCGCTTGGGGTGCATTTCCGTATTTTCCATCCAATTTGATTTTGGTGAGTGATATGGAAGATGGTCTTTTTATCGTTGCACCTGATTATAAATTAGGTAGTTATCTGGAAGGTTCAACTTTTGATGCTTCTAATGGCAATCCTCTTCAAGGTGTGAGTGTAACTATTTCTTCAAGCAATCAAATTGAGGTTTCCAATTTATCAGGGGAATATGCAACTGGTATTGTTGGAAATGGAAATTATCAAGTTGATTTCATTAAGCCGCTTTATTTTCCGCAAACGCAAACCGTTTCCTTAACCGAAGGACAGGTTACCAATTTGAATGTGAATATGGTGCCAATTCCCAATTTTCCATTGAACATCGTTGTTTTGGAAGAAGGCACAAACAATCCGATTTTTGATGCCCAAGTAATGTTGCAGGTGCCTTTACATGAAACTTTGGTAAATACAAATGGTCTGGGCGAGGCTGATGTTACTTTGTATTATCAGCAAGATTATTTGGTGTCCGTTGGTAAATGGGGTTACATTACATCTTGTCAAGATATCAACATCAACAACCAAACAGGCACAATTACAGTACATTTGAAAAAGGGCTATTACGATGATTTTGTATTTGACTTTGGTTGGACAACAACAAGTTCTGCGCAATCTGGTCAATGGGTAAGAGAAATTCCTGTGGCGTCTGAGTCGGGTAGTGCGCCGGGTGCGGATGCTCTGTGGGATTGTGGACAAAAGGCTTTTTTAACTGGAAATGGCAGTGTGAATCCAAACTTTGATCAGGTTACAAATGGGGTAGTGACTTTGATTTCACCAACGTTTGACTTAACAGATTTCACCGACCCGCATTTGAATTATTGGACTTGGTATTATAATTTCCATGGACCCAATCCTCCACCAAACGATACCCTTTTTATTAGACTTTCGAATGGTTCAGAGATCGTAACAATTGAACAAAAGTTCTTCCCAGAATCGCCTCAAAGTGAATGGGTGTTTTCGTCAATTCGTGTTTTAGATTTTATCACTCCCACTGCTAACATGCAACTTAGGGTACAAATTTCTGATTTTGCTCCTACGGTGAATATTACAGAAGCAGGGTTTGATTATTTCTCAGTTTCCAATGCCAATACGGTTTCTTTGGACAATCAAAATGGAGCAAGTTTGCTTATTTACCCCAATCCATCAGATGGTGTTTTCCAAATTAATACGTCATCTGAAATGCAACTATGGACGGTAATGGATTTGAACGGACGCTTGATTCTTTCGGGTGCTGCCACACAAATTGATCTCAGTACATTTGATTCCGGCATTTATTTGCTTCGCGTTCAAATGAGTGATGGAACTTGGAAGGTGGAGAGATTGGTGAAACGCTAGTCTCTTTTCTCGTGGCACATGGATTCGTGTTTTTGTTGAGTAGGATTTCTCGTCCATGACGTACCCCTAGCCCTGATTGCAGCGGCAGCTTCCGCTTTTTTGAGCGGAACTACTGCGGAAAGCAGGAATAGCTTCAAAGAAGAAAAATTTTAGGTCGATACTGCCAAATTTGGCGGATTATTGTTCGTTGTATTACACAATAAGTGCAACTACTTATTCGGGTCAATCCCCTGAGCTTTTAATTTCTCCATGTGTCGTTTCAGGAGCTTGCCCTTGAGTTCTTGCCCGTTGTGGAAATAGGTGCGGGCTGTTTCTTTTCCCGTTTCGTTGTAGGTGTACCACCAGCCATGTCGCACCCCGTTTTTGTAGCGTTCAAGGAAGAATAGTTTGCCGTTGGGATGGTATTTTTTTACCTCGCCATGCATCTTGTCGTTCACATATTGCCCTTCTGTTTTGAGCGTTCCATCCGGATAAAATTCTTTGAAAGTGCCACTCAGCAAATCATTCACGTAATTGAAGGCTTGCGATGCTTGCTGGGCAGTACTCCTTTCGTTGGCGGGTGGGAAATAAATTGATTTTTCGCCGTTCAATTTCCCAATTTTATAGGTTTCTTTAGAACTGATGAAGCCCGGAGGAGAGTAATAGGTCCAAACAGAATCTTTTTCCTTTTTGATGTATTTGCCGAAGGCGTTCTTTTTGCCATTCTCATCGTACATCGTGCAGCGACTGATGTCTGGGTTTTTGTCGAAGACCATCACGGCTTTGATTACTTTGTTGGGGTAGTAGTATTTGAAGGTGCCCACAGGTTTGCCGTTTTCATATTGACCTTCGTAGCGCGGAATTTTTGAGTTTTCATAAAACTCTTTCCATGGACCGTGTTTTTCTCCTTTGGCATTCGTTTTATTCCAATCGTCTTGGGCGAATGTTACTTGCAAACAAAAAATCAAGGTCAATGATGTCAAAAAAAGTTTCATAAAACATCTAGTTTAAACGGTACAAATTTCAAATAATTCTTGGCATGCAGCCAAATCTTTTCGAAAAAAATCGGGTTGACTTTTGCTTGTGTCCACATTATCCAGTTTTACAGTTATCATGCCAGCTTTTTGCCCGAATACAATATCCGAATCAGAGTCGCCAATCATCACTGCCTTGGAAAAATCAATTTCAGGAAAATCAGTTTGCGCTTGTTTGGCCATACCTGTATTGGGTTTTCGCATCTCTGAATTTTCTGCAGAAAGCTGTGACGCAAAATAAGCAGCGTCAATTTTCCCTCTGTGCTTTTCCACTTCAGACTGCATATAACGATGCACGTCGAGAAGGTTACGCTCCGTCATCAATCCTTTGCCGATGCCTTGCTGATTGGTGACCACAATAATGCGCTGAAAAGTCTTGCCGAATTCAACGATGGCATTCAAAGCACCGGGCATAAAATGAAAATCTTCAACGCGTTTCACATAGTCGCCAACAATACGTTCATTGATAACACCATCGCGGTCGAGAAACAAGGTCCAAGTTTGGTCTATTCTGATTTTCCCCAATTCATTTTTTGCCCGTTGATAATCTTCTGGAATGCCTATGTCGATGAAATATGCCTCATAACATTTGGCTTTCAGTTGTTTATTGCGAATTAGTTTCGGGAAGATTTCTGTTTCAAGGGAGAATTTATCGGTTTCGCAAGCAATTAAAAATTCAGCTTTCTTCAAAAAATATACACCAGCGTTGTTTAATCCATCGGTTTGAGGTGTGCCAAAATCAACGATCAATTCATTATCCAAACGCACTGAACCAAAACGATTGGTATTTTTATTTTCCATCAAAGCCATGAAAAAATCAGCTGCTGAATTTTGCGCATCTTGAATAAATTTTGCGATTGGAAGCTGGAAAAACGTATCTCCATTCACGACCAAAAATTCGTTTGCATCAAGGGCTTGAAGTGCATTTTTAATTCCACCGCCAGTGCCCAAAGGTTCATTTTCAATGACATATTGAATGGAGTAGGGCAGCGATAATTTTTCAAAATAGGCGCTCACAGTTTCGGCTTTGTATCCCAAGGAAAGCACAAAGTTTTCAATGCCTTCTCGGTGCAAATTATCCATCAAAATATGCAGAAACGGTTTGTTGCCCATAGGCGCCATAGGTTTGACAACGTCTTTAACAACGGACTGTAAGCGCGAACCAAATCCGCCCGCCAAAATGATACAAGGTATATTTTTCAATGACTCGTCCATTTTTCTACACCTTGGTTCACAAAACTATAAGGGAACACCTGTCCGCCCAATTGAAGTAAGGCTTGTACAACTTTTGTTTTCGTATGTTCTGGACAACAAAACATCATAAAACCACCACCACCGGCGCCAGAAATCTTTCCGCCCACAGCACCTGCAGCTTTGGCCGCATCGTATATTGCATCAATTTTTGGGTTGGTGATATTGGTGCTCAATTTCTTTTTGTTTTGCCAACTTTCATCCATGATTTTCCCTAATTTGACTATGTCTGATTGCAACAAAGCTTCTTTCATAGCCCAAGTGGATTGTTTCAATTGATGTGTGGCTTCAATGGCTTCTGTTTTGCCTTTTCGAACGTTTTCTTGCTGTTTTTCAATGATATGTGCCGATGCACGTGATGTTTTCATGTAGAACAAATCGAGCGAATAAGCCAAGTCATTGGTGAAGTTTTTGTCTAAATCTAGCGGGTTCACAATCACAGTATCGTCTTGGCGGAATTCGATAAAATTGAATCCTCCAAATGTGGCGGCATATTGATCTTGACGGCCACCGTTTTTTGCTAATTCCAGTCGTTCAATTTCATAAGCTATGCGTGCTAAATCGTAATTACCCAAAGGCAATTTTAGCCATTCGGCAAACGCGGCAATCATGGCAACAACCAGCGTTGAACTGGTGCCCAAACCTGAACCCGTAGGCACATCCATTGAAGTGACCAATTCGAACGACAAAGGTGCTTTGTTGAAATACTTGGCTATGTGGTTGTAAACGCCTTGTTGCAAAAAGAAATCTTCATCCACGTTGATTTCGAGTTCTGCTTGGCCTTCCCAGCGCTTGACGGTATTTTCTTGAATAAAAACGATTTTCCCATCATTGCGCGGCAAAATACTGGCATGGGCATATTTATTAATGGTAGCATTCACAACGGCACCTCCAAATTGGTCGCAATAGGGACTCACATCGGTGCCTCCGCCGGCTAATCCGATTCTGAATGGTGCTTTGGCGTGGTGGGTCATAATCAAACCTCCTCTTCAATCAAATAATGGTTCCGTGTACTTGAATTTCTACCAATCAATTCTGCGATAAATCCGGCAAGGAAAAACTGGACACCAATAATCATCGCGGTGAGGGCTATGAAAAATTCTGCTCGACTGGCCAACAAACGGTTGCTTTGGTCGATAAAAAGTTTGGAAATGCCCAAATAAAAGGCAATTCCGAAGCCAATCACAAACATCAAAGTGCCCAGCGCGCCAAAGAAATGCATCGGTTTTTTGGAGAATTTGCCCATGAAAACTACGGTAAACAAATCCAAAAAGCCGTTCATGAAACGATTCAGACCAAATTTGGTAGTGCCGTATTTTCTGGCTTGATGTTCAACAACTTTTTCACCGATTTTTTTGAATCCAGCGAACTTCGCCAATACAGGCACGTAGCGGTGCATTTCGCCATAAACTTCAATGCTTTTCACTACATTTTTTCTGTATGCTTTTAATCCACAATTGAAATCGTTGAGGTAGATGCCCGTCAATTTTCGTGTTGCCCAATTGAATAATTTGGTTGGAACCGTTTTTGAAATGGGGTCGTGGCGTTTTTTCTTCCATCCAGAAACCAAGTCGTAGCCATCTTCAACAATCATGCGACGGAGTTCTGGAATTTCTTCTGGACTGTCTTGCAAATCGGCATCCATGGTGATAACAACATCGCCCTTACAAGCTTCAAATCCTGCAAAAAGTGCCGCAGATTTTCCATAGTTGCGTTGAAATTTGATGCCACGAACAGCATTGTTTTTGGCTTTCAAATCACAAATAACGCCCCATGAATTATCGTTGCTGCCATCGTTTACAAACAAAATTTCGTAGCTGAAATTGTTGGCTTGCATCACGCGCACAATCCAATCGTGTAGTTCGGGCAACGATTCTTCTTCGTTGAACAATGGAATAACTAAGGATAGATCAATTTTTTCTGACATCTTTTTTGTGCTTCTACGTCCGATAAAACGGCTCGTTTTCAGTGGGCTAAGTTAACGAGATTTTTTGTTTGGATTGGTGCGTGATGAGAATGCTCAACAAAAATTTCACTTGTCGATTGTTGAACGCAATAAAATAGCTACTTTTGCAGCGGGGTAAGTCTCACACGACCAGCTCCTGCCTAATCCCCCAGGACGGGAACGTAGCAAGGGTCGGTGGTCGTAGCGGTGCGATGTGAGTAGCTTACCCCTCTTTTTTACCTAAGCCCCAATTACCCAACTCTTTCTTTCTAGATCTTAAGCAATGGGTCTCCAATAAGATTGATTTTCGTTTTCGATTGACTGGCTTTTCATATTTCATCTAACATCGAGGCCATGTGCTTTTCGGGTTGAATTGAACAAGTAAATCTACTCAATCTACTTCCTTTATTTTGATTGAGTTAATGGGCTAAATATCTTTGTTTTATCACATTACAATGATGAACGTTGTGACCAATCATGAAAAAACCAATGGCTTCGGTGGAATAAGAGGTATTATTTGCGCTTCCCACAAAAGTTAGCATTTCGGCATTCATGGATTTAAAAAGGGCAATGGTTGATTTTCGTAGGGCATCAAATTCTTCTATCAAATCTGACAGGTTTTCTTGGTGATTGATGATGCCGTGTATGTAGAAATTTTCATCGAATCCAGGCAAATCTGTTGTGTCGAAACGTGCAAAGCGCATGGCTCGGTAAGCAAAAATGCGTTCACAATCCACAATGTGTCGCACCACTTGATTAACGGTCCATTTGCCCTCCTGATAAGCAAAATGCTCTTTTTCAGAACTTATATTTTTCCAAAACGAGATGCTTTCTTTGCGGTCGTTTTCTAACTCAGCCAACAAATTGCCCGATTCTAAAAGTCCAAAGTAATAATGGAAATAAACTGGCGCGTTGCTGTAAACTCGGTTATTGGTCATGGTGGAATTCTTATTGTCTTGAACGTTGCATATCATTTTGTATATTCACACGTTGTTTAAATAAATCATGGCGCGTTGGCGGAGGTAGATTCTGCCAGAAATTGTTAGTCACATCGGTGTCTGCGGTTTCCAAAAATGGGTCGAGTACAATTTTCGTGGCGATTTTATTGGTTACAAAAACTCGAGACACGTTTTTAGAATCCAACTTCCAAATTTCTGCTGGAATGCGATGCACTTCAGTTGTGCCATCTGCATAGGTAAACTCAACAATCAAGGGCATAACCAAACCTCCGATATTTTTAAAATGAATTTCGTAGAAGTACATCTCTTTATTGAGCAAAGCACGCTGTTCAGGTGTGAGTTTCCCCAAAATTTCTTCGGTTTCTTTTTTGTCTAAATCAGTTACGGAATATGGGTCTCTTGTGTTGTAAAAGTCCATCAACTCCGGATACAACTCAGTTTGGGTTTGTTGAATTCGGTCGCGATTTCTGATGGTACTGATATTTTGCGGTTGGGCGGCATCATTTTGTCTACGCAATTCGGCTTCGTTGTCTAAATTGCCTGTGTTCAATCTGAAAACCAATACTTTATCCAAAGCTATATCCACGTGGTCTGTGGTGAAAAACCAACCGCGCCAAAACCAATCTAAATCTACAGCCGAAGCATCTTCCATGGTACGGAAAAAATCGGCTGGTGTAGGGTGCTTAAACATCCACCGCTGGGCATACACTTTAAACGCGTAATCGAAAAGTTCAGGCCCCATAATGGTTTCACGCAAAATATTCAAAGCCGTTGCAGGTTTTCCATAGGCATTGTTGCCAAATTGCCAGATCGATTCAGAGTTCGTCATGATGGGTGAAATCATGTTTTTGTCGCCTTTCATATAATCCACAATCAAGTGGGCTGGACCTCTTCTCGAAGGATAATTGCGTTCCCATTCTTGTTCGGTGAGGTATTGCAAAAAGGTGTTCAAGCCTTCGTCCATCCAGCTCCATTGGCGCTCATCGGAGTTCACAATCATCGGGAAATAGTTGTGACCCACTTCATGGATAATGACACCCAACATACCGTATTTGGTATTGGCAGAATAGGTTCCATCTGGTTCAGGTCTTCCGCCATTGAAACAAATCATTGGATATTCCATGCCAATCCATTTGGAATGCACCGAAATAGCCACGGGATAGGGATAATCAAAAGTATGTTTTGAATAAACCTTTAGAGTATGTGCTACAACACGCGTGGAATACATTTCCCACAATGGATTTCCTTCTTTTGGGTAATAAGACATCGCCATAACGGTGCTGTTTTCTTGCTTCACGCCCATGGCATCCCAAATGAATTTTCGGGAAGAGGCAAAAGCAAAATCACGCACATTTTTCGCTTTAAAAATCCATGTTTTCTTTTTGTTATCGCGATTATTCTCGGCATTCAAAGCCTCTTCAGGGGTAATGATAAAAACAGGCTTTTCAGCGGTTTTAGCCAATATCAAACGACGGCGTTGCTCTGGTGTGAGCACTACACTGGCATTTTGTAATTCGCCCGTCGCACCAACTACATGGTCGGCAGGCACCGTTATTGAAACCTCATAATCGCCAAAGGGTAGGGTAAATTCTCCTCGACCTAAAAACTGTTTGTTTTGCCATCCATTCACATCGTCGTAAACACACATTCTTGGGAAAAACTGCGCGATGGTGTAGAGATAATTGCTGTCTTTTTCAAAATATTCATAACCCGAGCGACCTCCGATTTTCATTCTGTCGTTGATGTTATACCACCATTTGATTTTGAATGAAATAGACGCGCCTGGCTTCAAGGTGTTTTTCAAATCAATGCGCATCATGGTTAGGTTGATGGCATAACTCATGTCTTCATTGCTCATCGACTTGATCCATTCGATTTTAAATCCGCCATCGAAATCAAAAAATCGGCGTTCTAAATCCTGAATGGTCCTGAAATCTTGCATGCGCTCCACGTTGATTAATTTGCTATGCGAATTTTTAGCCGTTTGATTTTGATCCAGTTGCAACCACAAATAACTCAATGGGTCGGGCGAATTGTTGGTATAAGTGATGGTTTCCTCGCCGCGGATGATTTGCTTTTCGTCGTCTAATTCCAATGTGATTTTGTAATCGGCTTTTTGCTGATAATATTGATGACCCGGTGCTCCAGAAGCCGTGCGATACACGTTGGGCGTTGGCAATAAATCATCCATTTGTTTGAATTTATCTTCCCATTGCGACCAGAGATTGGCTGTTAGAAGACTCACTGTTAAGGCTAAAATGTAATGTTTATGCATGGCTAATTCTGAATAGAGATTGTTTTATGTGTTTCATTTTCAAAGAAATAAGCGAAATAGTTGCGCGTTTGTTCCTTGTTGATGTATTTGAATTCGAGTTTGTTTTGCTGCTCCATAGAGTGACCCATGAGCAATGAAAAATGCCAATTTATAGTGTTGAAAGGCTCAACATTATAAGCCACGAGGTAAACAAACATGCGACCGTCGGGTTCAATTTCCAGTTCAAAAAGCTCGAAATCCACCTTGATGTCGTTAGTTTTTGCTCCAAAATATTTGAAAATGAAAGATTCAAATGGCTTCCAAAAACTACTTTTCTTTTGATTTTTGACAAGTTCATTCAAATTGAAACTTTGTTTTTGGTCTTCTACCCAATGCTCAAAATCTCGACTTTCAAGTTGAATGGTGCAAAAAATCATCTTATCGGCTTCTTCATAATCCACGCGACAAAGTCCAACATGGAACTCATGCGCTGAGACAAAAGTCCAGAAAAACAGTAGCGAAATTGACGTTAAAATTGTTTTACTCATGATAAAAATTTGCCCTGCGAAAATAGTGATTTTTGCATCCTGAAATAATGTAGCACTTTGAACAAGAAAATTCAACATTTGTCGTTATGTGATTTTAACAATTTTTTGCATTCAAGAGTGAGTTCTAGCACGACTTTTGCCCTGCGATTTTCATGATGAAAAAATTATACACATTGCTGTTTGTTCTGACTTCATTTTCTTTTGGAGCAAATGCGCAATTCCCTGGTTGTCCAGATGTTGATGCAGGGCCAGATGTTACGACGCCTTGTCCAAACACGTGTGTAACCTTAACAGCTGCTCCAATTCTCTCTGGATTGACTACAAGCTACACCGTTTCTTCAATTCCCCATGAACCACCGATAGCTTATGATGCTCCGGGTGGAACGCCTATTTCTGTTGATATTGATGACGTTTGGAGCAACTTGATCACTTTGCCTTTTCCGTTTTGCTATTATGGTCAAACGTATACAAATTGTCGTGTTGGTTCGAATGGAGCCATACGCTTGGGCACCTTAGGCACAAATGGTGGCTATCATCCATGGGAATTTACCAATGCCGTTCCGAGTCCTAATCTAGTCGATGTTGGAAATATTTTTGGCATTTATCACGACATTGATCCAAGTGTAAATGTGCCAGGTGGAGGTATAGTGAAATGGCATCTCTTGGGCTCTGCACCTTGCAGAATTTTTGTGGTTACATTCTATGAACTAGCACATTTTAGTTGCAACAATTTGCGCAGCACACACATGATGGTGCTTTATGAAACAACGAATGTGATTGATGTTTATGTGGAGAAAAAGCAGACTTGTGGAAGCTGGAATGGTGGTCGAGCTGTTATAGGTATTCAAAATCAAAACGGTTCTCAAGGGATTACAGCTCCGGGACGAAATACTGGAAATTGGACAATCAACACGCCGGAAGCATGGCGATTTACTCCAGCTGGTGCACCAACGTACACGGTGGCTTGGTCAGCAAATGGTCAGAATATCGGCAATGGACTGAATGTTCAAGTTTGCCCTAGTCAGACCACCACATATACAGCCACGGTTACCTATTCTCCATGCGCAGGCGGAGCACCAGTTGTGGTGACGGACAATGTTACTGTGAATGTGAATCAAGGTGTGGTTCCAACTTTCCAAGCACCACAAACTTTTTGTCAAGGCGCTAATATTCCTACTTTGCCAACTTCATCCCAAAACGGTATAACAGGCTCCTGGTCGCCCGCCATCAACAATCAGCAAACGACAACATACACCTTTACACCTAATCCGAATCAATGCGCATCGCCTGTGCAGTTGACGATTCCTGTGACGCCAACGATTACTCCAACGTTTAATTTTCCGCTGAGCCAATGTCAAGGAGCCAATATTCCTGCATTACCCACGACTTCTTTGAATGGCATAACAGGAACTTGGTCGCCAGCACTGAATAATCAGCAAACCACAACATATACCTTCACCCCAAATGCTGCTGGGTTGAATCAATGTGCTCAAGCGGTGCAGAAAACCATTCAAATCGTTACAATACAAACGCCCAATTTCACTCAACAAGGTCCATTTTGTCAAGGAACAACAATTCCTGCTTTACCAACAAGCTCTTTGAATGGAATTTCTGGAACTTGGTCGCCCGCCATCAACAATCAGCAAACTACAACATACACCTTCACACCGAGTGCTGGCGAATGCGCATCAGGTCCAGTGAACATGACGATTGTTATCAATCCGAATATCACGCCGACTTTTGCGAATGTGGCACCTGTTTGTGCGGGCACTCCAATTCCAGCTTTGCCAACGACTTCGTTAAATGGAATTACTGGGATTTGGTCGCCTGCTATCAACAACCAACAAACCACAACGTATACCTTCACCGCGACAACGCAAGGGTGTTTCAATACCGCTTCTTTGACCATTCAGATTTTACCTTTGGGCATTTCCAACAACACGGCTTCGGCTTGTGCCAATCAGTTGCCTTATGTTTGGAATGGACAAAATCTAACCCAAACAGGTAATTATTCTGCGCTATTTACGGCTGCAAATGGTTGTGATTCAATAGCAAACCTGAGTTTTACTGTATTGCCTATTTTGGAAAGCACAACAGTCGCCAATATTTGCGAAGACCAGATTCCCTATGCTTGGAATGGCTTGCAAATCAACCAAACGGGATTATATACGGTTACTTTAACCTCTTCGTTCGGTTGCGATTCCATTGCCAATTTGGATGCCACCATTCGACCACTGCCAGTGGTTTCTTTTGATGCAGATTTGCTTTCGGCATGTGGGCGCGTCTCAACCAATTGTACTAATACCAGTCCAGAAGACAGTTATGTTTCCGCCGTATGGGACTTTGGTGATGGAACAACATCAAATGCGCTGCATGGCGTCAATAAAGTGTATGAAACACCCGGCTGTTATGATGTGACCTTAACGCTCACAACGGCTTTCGGCTGTTCAGATGCCACTACAAAATTCCAGTTTATCTGTGTTTTTCCCAATCCTGTCGCCACTTTTGTAGTGAATCCCAATCCATTGACAGAGTTTGAAAACACAGCCAATTTTGTGAATTTATCTACCAATACCAACGATCAATTCTGGGATTTTGGTCACCTCGGAGCAACGAGTACTGTTTTCTCACCAAGCTATACTTATCCTATGGATAGACCCGATTTTTTTAATGTTTGGCTTTATGTGAGCAATGAATTTGGCTGCGTCGATTCTACTACCCAACAGGTGCAAGTTATTTTGGAGCCAACCTATTATGTGCCCAACACCTTCACACCCGACGGCGACAAATTCAACAATGTATTCTTACCCGTGTTCACTTCAGGTTTTGACCCTTATGACTACAAACTCCTGATTTTCAATCGCTGGGGAGAAGTTTTATTTGAATCCAACAACGCCTCTGTGGGTTGGGATGGCACCTATGGCGGAAAAATGATGCAAGATGGCGTTTACATTTACCAAATCGAGTTCAAAGAAGAATTCAACGATAATCGACATGTTTTGAGAGGGCATGTGAATTTGTTGAGGTGATATCGTGCTTCTGGCTTCTAGCTGCTGGCATCTGGCCAAATGATATTCGATACACATTTGGCTTTAGACAAATTTTTGAACCGTTTTTGCAGAAGGATTTTTTTCCAATTCATAAATCATCCCTGAATCATATCACTTTCGCTTCCCAGCTACCGCTACACAAATCCCGCGAATCGGGGGAACTCACCCACAAAAGTCACGTGTTAAGTGTCCATCTGAATTTGACGAGATGATATTGTAATTCTAAGCAATGGATGATATTTACATTTTTTACAAATTCTTGTCTTTATTCAGGTTCAACAGCCTGATAATTCACTAATTTTGCCGTTCAATTTCACCAAAACGAATGGATAAATTTACATTTATAGGAAATGCCGATGTCAATGCGATTGATCATCTGTATAAGCAATACCGCAATAGCCCAGAAAGCGTTGATAGCGAATGGTTGAAGTTTTTTGAAGGGATTGATTTTGCATCGACGAACTTCGAAAGCAATGGAGAGATTCCTGAAAATTTCCAAAAAGAGTTTAAAGTCATCAACTTAATCAATGGCTACCGAAGTCGTGGGCACTTGTTTACCAAAACAAATCCCGTTCGCGATAGAAGAACTTATGAACCAACTTTGGACATCGAAAATTTCGGTCTTTCTGAAGCGGATTTGGATGAGGTGTTCCAAGCTGGAAACGAGATTGGTGTTGGCGCAGCTACTTTGCGTTCAATCATCGGGCATTTGCAGGCGGTGTATTGCCAATCGATTGGTATTGAGTTCAATTATATCCGCGAACCTGAGCGTTGGTCGTGGATGAAACACCATATTGAAATTGAAAATCGTCCGAAATTTGATAAAGAACGCAAACACAGAATTTTGCAGAAATTGACCGAGGCATCGAACTTTGAGTCCTTTTTGCAGAAAAAATATGTCGGTCAAAAACGTTTTTCCGTTGAAGGTGGCGAGGCTTTGATTTCTGGTCTTGATGCCTTGATGTGCAAAGGTGCATCTTTGGGTGTTGAAGAATTTGTTGTGGGAATGGCGCACAGAGGTCGTTTGAATACTTTGGCGAATATCTTCAACAAACAACCGCGCGATATTTTCTCTGAGTTCGATGGCAAGCAGTTCGATATGGACGATTCTTTCGACGGCGACGTGAAATATCACCAAGGTTATTCGGCTTCTACGGTTGATAAAGCTGGAAAAACATTCCACTTGACTTTGGCGCCGAATCCATCGCATTTGGAAGCGGTTGACCCTGTAGTTCAAGGAATTGCCCGCGCAAAAATTGACAATTATCTAAAAGACGAAAATAAAATTTGTCCCATCATGATTCATGGAGATGCTGCCGTTGCTGGTCAAGGTGTTGTTTATGAAGTGATTCAAATGGCGGGATTAAAAGGATACCGCGCTGGTGGAACCATTCACGTTGTGGTGAATAATCAAGTAGGCTTCACAACGAATTATTTGGATGCGCGTACTTCGACTTATTGTACGGACGTTGCGAAAACAACGCTTTGTCCGGTTTTCCATGTGAACGGCGACGACGTTGAGGCGGTGGTTCAAACGATGGAAATTGCCATGTTGTATCGCCAAACATTCAACCGCGATGTTTTTGTGGATTTGTTGTGCTACAGAAAATATGGTCACAACGAGGGTGATGAGCCTAAATTCACGCAGCCACATTTGTACAAGTTGATTGCCAAGCATCCAAATCCGAAAGATATTTATTTGAAGCAACTTTTGGCTAATGGTGATATCACCGCTGAAGAAGCTAAAGCCATGGAAGACCGTTATTTGGCTTTCTTAGAAAATGAATACGATACGGCTCAGAAAAATGACCGCGCTGTAACTTGGAATTTCTTAGCCAAAACATGGGAAGGTTATCGCCATGGTCGCACTGAAGATTTTATATATTCACCAGAAACGGGAATGGACAAAGCGCAGTTGTTAGAATTGGGCAAAAAATTGGCAACGCTTCCTGAGGGCAACACTTATTTCAGAAAAATTCAGAAAATTTTCGACGACCGCTTGAATGCCGTTTTGGAGAATAAAATGGATTGGGGTACGGCAGAAATGTTGGCGTATGCTTCTTTGTTGGTTGAAAATCATCCTGTTCGCATAACTGGACAAGATGTGGAACGCGGAACTTTCTCGCACCGCCATGCTGTTGTGAAAACGGAAGACAACGAAACTGAAGTGACGACTTTGAACGAGCTTTCAGACAAACAAGCCAAGTTTGCCATTTACAATTCTTTGCTTTCTGAATACGCTGTTCTTGGTTTTGAATATGGTTATTCATTGGCCACGCCGAATGGTCTCACAATTTGGGAAGCGCAGTTTGGAGATTTCTTCAATGGTGCACAAATTATGGTGGACCAATTCATCGCGTCAGGTGAAGACAAATGGTCGGTGCAAAGCGGTTTGACACTTTTGTTGCCTCATGGTTATGAAGGCCAGGGAGCAGAACATTCAAGCGCGCGTTTGGAAAGATTTTTACAGCAATGTGCCGATTTGAATATTCAAGTGGTAAACACATCAACACCAGCGAATCATTTTCATTTGTTGCGTCGACAGTTGAAGCGAGAATTCAGAAAGCCCTTGGTGGTCTTCTCTCCAAAAATGTTATTGCGTTATCCATCTGCGGTTTCGACTATTGAAGAATGTGCAACAGGTTCATTTAAAGAAGTTATCGACGACCCGAAAGCCAAAGCAAGTCATGTGGACACCTTGGTTTTGTGTTCAGGTAAGTTCTACTATGAAATCAGTGAGCATGCTGAAAAAATCGGTGCCGACAACATGGCTTTTGTGCGCGTTGAACAATTGTATCCATTCCCAGAACCACAATTAAACGCCATTTTTGAGAAATATCAAGGCGCGAAAAATGTGATTTGGGCACAAGAAGAACCAGAAAACATGGGCGCTTGGCATTATATGGCGATGCGTTTGCGCAAAATGGATTTGATAGGAATCTGTCGCCCATCAAGTGCTGCACCTGCCGAAGGTTCTAAAGATTTACACGTAAAACGCCTCAACAAGTTGATGCAAAATATTTTTCAATACGCTAAAGTAGCTGCTAAATAGAATGAATTAATACAATCACGATATGTCAGTATTAGAAATGAAAGTGCCCAGTCCGGGTGAATCAATCTCAGAAGTGGAAATTGCAACTTGGTTGGTTGCCGACGGAGATTATGTAGAAAAAGACCAAGCCATCGCCGAGGTGGATTCAGATAAAGCCACATTGGAATTACCAGCCGAACAAGCGGGTATTATCACATTGAAAGCTGAAGAAGGTGAAACGGTGAAAGTAGGTCAAGTGGTTTGCTTGATTGACACATCAGCTGCGCGTCCAGAAGGAAGTGCTGCCCCAGCTCCAGCCAAAGAGGAAGCACCAAAAGTGGAAGCTGCTAAACCTGGTGAGGTGAAAGAAACAGTTGCCCCAAATCCGATGCCGGTTGCAGAAGCGAAAGATTCTTACGCCAAAGGGACACCTTCTCCGGCTGCTGCAAAAATTATTGCAGAAAATGGAGTTGATGCGCGCAGAATTTCTGGTACAGGAAAAGATGGTCGTATCACAAAAAGTGATGTTTTGGCTGCAATGGCTGCTGGTTTCGATGCTTCAGCTGCGCAAGGTTGGGGTGGGACTAGAGAAACTAAAGCTGAAAAAATGTCGATGTTGCGTCGTAAAATTGCAGAGCGTTTGGTTTCTGTGAAAAACGAAACTGCGATGTTGACCACTTTCAACGAGGTGGACATGAAACCAATCATGGACATCCGTGAAAAATACAAGAAGAAATTTGCTGAACACCACGAGGTGAATTTGGGCTTTATGTCGTTCTTCACAAAGGCGGTAACGGAAGCTTTGAATTTATATCCAGCTGTAAACGCGCAAATCAACGACAAAGAAATCATTTTCCACGATTACGCCGACATCGGAATTGCGGTGAGTTCACCAAAAGGCTTGATGGTGCCAGTGGTGCGCAACGCTGAGCAAATGACCTTGGCTGAAATCGAACGAGAAATCAAGCGTTTGGCCATCAAAGCTCGCGATGGAAAAATCACCCCAGACGAAATGACTGGCGGCACATTTACCATCACCAATGGTGGTGTCTTTGGCTCGATGTTGTCAACGCCAATCATCAATCCACCGCAGTCTGCTATTTTAGGTATGCACAATGTGGTTGAACGCCCAGTAGCCATCAACGGAAAAGTGGAAATTCGCCCCATTATGTATGTGGCACTTTCTTACGACCACCGCATCATCGACGGAAAAGAGTCGGTTTCTTTCTTGGTAAAAGTGAAAGAAATGCTAGAAAATCCGGAACGAATGATTTTTGGTTCGAAAGACCCAATTGAGGTTTTATTAGGGCTGTAAAGAGTTCATAATAAATAAATTGGCTGTTTCTTTTGAGGCAGCCAATTTTTTTTGCTCTTGTTGAATATTAAACATAGCTTCGCCGAAATAATGTATCATTAAAATCTAGGCGTATGTGTAGTTCTATTTTGACTTCCGCAAAAAAAATAAGTGCTTTTTTAGCAATGGTCATTTTAATAGTGCTTAGTTCGCAGGATGCACTTTCACAAGTTTCTGGTGCAGATTCTGTTTGTACCGGAGATGTGGTTGCTTATAGTGTACCTGCAGTAGTTGGAGCAAGTTATTCGTGGAATGTTTCGGGTGATATTTCAACAAGCCCTACGAACACAAGCAACGCTACCGTTGTTTGGGGGCCAGCAGGAACGGGAACAATTGTGATTACGGTAAATATGCCAGATGCTACGCAAGTTTTTCATGCGCTCAACGTCAATATTCACCCAAAACCTGTACCTGTAATTACAAGTGCTCCGTATCCGAGTTGTGCAACTTCTTCTGAGCAGGGTGGAACAGTAGGTGCAGATGGGGGCAACGATTGCGAGAAAGTCTGTAAATTTTCAACAATCACTTATTCCACGCCTTTAAATGTAGGCAGCACATATTCATGGAGTGTAAATGGCGAAGTTTCTTTTACCGGGCAGTTCACCAATAGTGTAACCGTTACATGGGACGGCACTTTAACAGGTTCTTTAACGGTTTATGAAACCAATCAGTGGGGTTGTGTAGATTCTGCTCAACTTTGCGTTGAAAAGGTAGATTTACCTGTTGCAGCATTTACGCATCAAGCCAATATTTGTTTGAATTCGCCAGTGAACTTCCAAAATCTATCAACCGGAGCTACTTCCTACCAATGGTTTTTTGGCGATGGCGGAACCTCAACTACATCAGCCCCAACATTCTCTTACACCTATACGACAGCAGGGACTTATACAATAACCTTAATCGCCATGAACGATTGCCATTGTACGGATACGATAACCAGTACCATTGTGGTTAGTTCACTACCGGGTCCAGATATTTCATGTCCATCTACCGTTTGTGCTTTTGATAATGCAACTTATTCCACAAGTGCTTCGGGTTGCATATACAATTGGTTTGTAACTGGTGGAACAATTGTTGGTGCCAATAACTTACAAAGTGTTAACGTAGCTTGGGGTCCTGGACAAATGGGAACCATCGGTTTGATTGTTACGGGCTGCGGTGGTTTGTGTAGTGATACTACTTTCGTATATGTGCCCATTGTTCCAACCATTGCTGTAATCACTGGTCCTGCGAAAGTTTGTCCGGGCAGTTGTGAAAAATATTATTTACCCAAATTCAGCGGCGCTTCTTACACTTGGTCATTGAACAATGGAGCTTGTGGCACAATAACGGGAGATACCACATGCTGCGAAGAGATAGAAATCTGTTGGCCCAACAATCCTTTATTGAATTGCAATGATACTTTAACCGTCAATTTTTGGGATGCTTTGTTGGGTTGTGGTGGCAGCGCTCAATTTGTAATTAGGGTACGTCCTGAGCTTAAACTTATCGGGCCAAGTTTGACTTGTGCCAATGATATCTCAAGTTATTTCGCTATGGGTGGCATTCCTGTGTTATGGAGTGTTTCTCCTGCGGGACCGATTATTAATCCAGGTCCATCTCCTTCAACAACGGTCGATTGGAATGGAAATACAGGAAATTACGTTATAACTGCTGTACCTTTGAATCCCAATTCGGTTTGTAATGATACCGTTTTTCTGAATGTTACTGTTGTAGCTCCTCCATCGATGCCCGTGATTACGGGCAATGCTACGGTTTGTCCAAACAGCACAGAGTCTTATTGCGCTACCGGAGGTGGAACTATACATTGGATAATCACTGGTGGAACACCAACCAACGCCATTGGCAATTGCATAAACGTTACATGGGGCTCCACGCCGCCATTTATAGTTAGTGCTTATCAAGAAGCTGCAACCAATCCATTTTGTAAATCAGATACGACGGTTTATAATGTCAATGTTTTACCTCCGCCAACGGTTCCATTTATTCCTGCTGTTTTATCGGCATGTGCCAATGGAACATCGAATGTGTTTACAACAACTGTTTATCCTCCGGGCACCAACTATACTTGGAGTTTATTTCCTGCAAATTCGGGCGCCATTATAAGCGGGCAAGGTTCTCCTTCTATAAATATTGAATGGGGAAATAACGCGCCGCAGAATGTCACGGTTACCCTTGTTGTTGAACTCTGCGGCCAGTCTGTGCCAGGCTCGGTAGTGGTTACTTTGAATCCTGTACCGAATGTGAACATTACCCAAATTGGTGTATTGTGTTCTGGAGGAGGCAGTGTGCAATTGCAAGCATCGGGCGGCATAAGTTATGTTTGGAACGATGCTTCTACCTCAAATCCGCTTATTGTTACCACTCCGGGATATTATAGTGTTACAGGCACAGATGCCAATGGTTGTACAGCGAATGTTCCTTACCAAGTTCAAGTTGTTTCTGGACCAGTGGCAAATATCAGTACGGCAGATCCAACAACATTTTGTTTTGGCTCACCGATAAGTGTAACCATGTGCGCACTCGGCAATCCGGGCTATACTTATTTGTGGAGTAATGGTGCTACTACACAATGTATTACAGTGAATACGCCAGGAACGTATAGCGTAATTGTTTCCGATGCCAATGGTTGTTCATCCAATTCAAATCTCATCACTGTTTCTCAAATCGTGTGCAATGGCACTGGTAATCCATGTACTCCTAATCCAGCAGCGATGGTTGGATTTACGCATTCTCTTTGCAACCCGGTTTCGTTTAATAATACTTCCATTGGCGCCAGCAATTACAGTTGGAATTTTGGTGATGGCTCTTTCTCTGGTTTGACCAATCCAACACATACTTATGCCATTGCTGGCTTTTATTTGGTTACCCTCACCGCTGATGTACCCAATATGACGCCACCTCCTCCATTTTGTTCTTTAACAAGTACAGCCCAAATCGAGGTGCCGCTTGCCGCCAATTTCGATTTTTCAGTAGGATGTGGCTATGACCCCGTTTGTTTCACAGATATCAGCACGTTCACAGCGGGCAACAATATCACTTCTTGGATTTGGAATTTTGGCGATGCCAATACATCAAATTTACAAAACCCATGTCATGTGTATAGTTTGCCTGGAACTTATACAGTCACACTGACCATAAGCAATGGTACTTGCACCCATACATCAACACAAACAGTAGTTGTGCCTGTTCCACCAACAGCGGCTTTTAGTTCCAGTTCACCCAATTGTGTAAACAATCCAGTTTCTTTTACTGACGCTTCTTTTGCTTCTGTGAATTATTGGGATTGGAATTTTGGAAATGGCGGCACATCGTTGAATCAAAATCCGAACAATACCTATACTTTGCCTGGAACTTATCCTGTAACATTAATTGTTCGCGATATTTTTGGATGTTATGATACGCTAGTTCAAAATGTTATTGTCAATTCACCTGCTGCATCTGGAAATATCACAGCTTTCCCTGATACCATTGTGTGCGCTGGAACAGATGTGCTGCTGGTTGCGCCTTTATGCCCAACGTGTACGTATCTTTGGAGTAATGGCTCAACCAATGATTCTATTGTGGTAACAGCAACTGGAATTTACACCGTTACCATTACCGACCCTAATGGTTGTTCGTATTCAACGTTTATTTCCATTATTGTTCACAATGCGCCAAGTGCCCAAATTGTTGGACCGAATAAATTGTGTGTTGGCGAATTCACAACACTTACGGTGCCTTACAACATCAACTGGACGTACAATTGGCTGAGTAATGACCTTAGCGTCAATGGACAAACTGCAAACAGCGTATTTGTATTTGCTGGCATGCCTGGAGTTTATAATTACCAAGTTGTTATTACCGATACCACCACAAGTTGCAGTGATACCACAGTTGTACACGTCTTAACGGTTTATGGTCAGCCAGCTCCACCAACAATTTCGGCACTCGGACCCACAACCGTTTGTGATGGCGATTCGATTATTTTGGTCGGCTCTCATCCCGATCCAACAGTCTTGTTTGAATGGAACACAGGCGCAGTTACCGATACTATTTATCCATCTCAATCGGGTTGTTATACCTTAACAGTAACCGACACAAACAGCTGTACCAACTTCAATATATTTTGTGTTACAGTCAATCCAATGCCTTATTTATGTTCGTTTTACGAAGGTTGTTATGATACCTGCGGACCATTTACCATCCCTGGACCAGTCGGGGGAAGTACCTATCAATGGTTAAACAATGGTGTGCCAATTCCGGGAGCAACATCGCAAAATTATACGGCCTCTGTCAGTGGATTGTATTCGGTAATTGTGACCAATAGTTTTGGATGTACAGACACCACTGGATTGCTGGATTTAACCCTTTATCCATGCGACACCTTATGCGCTGATTTGATTATTGATAGTGTTTATTGTGATGAGCAAGGCAACTATGTGGTAACTTACCAAGTGGTCAATAATCTTTCAACACCCATAAATGAAGTTGCATTTCAGGTGCTGCCGCCAAATCTAGGGTTGCTCTATGCGCCCAATTTGAGTTTCGTTACGATTCCACCCGGGGGCACATCTCCCACATTGACGGCAACAATATACAATGGAAATGCGGGCGACACCTTGTGTTTTAGAACACACGTGGTGAGCAACAACTCGGTAGGAGAAATGATTGTATGTTGTTATAGTGATACCGTTTGTTTTGTTTTGCCACCTTGCGATGAAGACACCTCTTGCTGTAATTTCGAATACCTATCTGATTCCATTTGGTGCGAGGTAAATTCTGTTGGCATTACAGAATATCATTTCAACATCCAAGTGGACGGTTGTGGCTATTTAGAGGTACAAGAAACCAACAGCGCGACTTCCGTAAGCTGGATCAATCCGACTTATATCAATGGTCCAACCACAATTTCTGGGGTTCATGCGCCAGTAGCGGGTTCTTCCAGCACTTTTTGCTTAACTTTTGTGATGGGCAGTTCAGGTAGCACTCCTCCATATTATTGTGCGGATACCACGATTTGTTTCACGCCGCCACCTTGCGATGAAGACACCACTTGTTGTAATTTCCAATATCTATCTGATTCTATTTGGTGCGAAGTAAATTCTGTTGGCATTACAGAATATCATTTCAACATACAAGTGGACGGTTGTGGATATTTAGAGGTACAAGAAGCCAACAGCGCGACTTCCGTAAGCTGGATCAATCCGACTTATATCAATGGTCCAACCACAATTTCTGGGGTTCATGCGCCAGTAGCGGGTTCTTCCAGCACTTTTTGCTTAACTTTTGTTATGGGCAGTTCAGGAACAACTCCGCCATATTATTGTGCGGATACCACCATCTGTTTTACACCTCCACCGTGCAACACTACTGTTGAAACTTGTTTGATTGCTCATGCAGATTCAATATGTATCGGTCAGTCGGTCACCTTTACATATACGGGCAACTATCCAGCCACTACATACGATTGGCAATTTCCATTTGGCACGCCGAATGTAGCCACAGGATTAGGGCCGCACACAGTGAGTTATACCACATCTGGATGTCATCCTGTTGTCCTGATTTTAAACAATTTTATACCGGGAACCATTGATTGTGTCGATTCCATTTGTGTTGTGCCTCAACCTGTTGCTATAGTCACTCAATTTGGGAATTCATTGCAGGCAACTCCAGCGGGAATGAGCTACCAATGGTATTCACAAAATCCGAATTGGACGTTGTTATCAGGTGAAACGAATCAATTTTTGAATCCACAGACCACTGGTTTTTATTGTGTTGTTGTTACCAATCCGCAAGGGTGCGCTGATACCACGTGCACCAAATTTTTCCCAGTGGGTCTGGATGAATTCGAAGCGCAAAACTGGAGCATTTACCCCAATCCAAATGATGGCTCTTTTACCTTGAGTTTCGATTCGTCAACAAGTGAAACAATTGAAATACAAATTTTCAACACACTTGGAGCTTTGGTTGATGAACGTAGGCTTGATGTTCAACCTGGAGCACAGCAGTTCCTGATTTCAAATCAAAATTTGGTTTCGGGTGTTTACTTCATCATGGTAAATAGTGGAAACACAAGTGGCATGCAAAAATTGGTGGTGAAATAAAATTAACAAGGGAAAAAGAGGAGACGAACTGAAATGCTTACAAATTTGCTCGGTTTGTCTCCTCTAAATTCAATTTTAGAACCAATTCATTGGCTTGAGTAAAATAGTATTTGTACACGTATTTTTTCTCTTTTTCTAGAGTCATCAATTTGTAATGAAAGTCAATATGAACGGGTGTATTGTTGAATTCGGCAAATTCAATGGCTGTTTCAGTATTCACGAACGACTGACAATTGAGATGAAGTTGTCCTTCTTGAAATCGAAAGGTGAGAATGAGCCTAAATTTGACATTGTTACAATTTTGCATACTGCCACCTTTGCCGAAACGGAAACTTTTGGAATCGTCTGAACCAGGGAAATCGACAATTTTGTTGCCGCAAAACTCCCAAGCGCCTACAAATCTCTGATAAGATTCCGTGTTTTAATAAGCCGTTTCTGTTTTCTTGCTGTTTAAATTCAGCAAAAAGAAAATCGAAAGTATGTATAGACCATTCATGCCATAGATAAGGTAATTATTCAGGAATGGTTACAATCACTTATGTTTGGGTTCATAGATTAATCTCAAAAACATACTCAAGCGTTTGATACGGGTCATTAAATCACCTTTAATTTGTTTATACTATAGTAACATTTGATAAGGGAGACCGTTTAACCTCTATATTATGAAATTCGGATTTCTTTTTATTTTTCTTTTGAGCCAAGTCGTTTATGCCCAAACAGACCGAATTGAGGTTTGGCAAGGCATTATGGTGCCTTCGGGTAAAAAATTCAATGACGCCGAAGTGCTCTGGTTGAAAATTCCGCTTCAGGTGTCAGATAAACAAACTTCGGATGAATTTCTTTCGCGACAAGAAACCATGAATACGGAATTTTACGCTCTTCACAAATTAACGATTAAGAATGATGGTGCTTTCACAGTGGTGGAAGAGGCAAAAAGTCACAAGAAAAAATTGAATCGTGGACTTGCTTTTTGCAGAATGATTTACAAGCTGCAATACAACGAAGCCACTGGTTATTTGGAAGGCACGTATTCAGCCACTGACTGTAGAAGCACATCTGGTAAGGTTTATCTGTATCGCTCCGAGCACCCCATAGCCGATGGAGACGCCATGACATTAACACATGCTTGGGTGCGCAAAATGATTGACGGACTCGAGAAAGGAAAAATGTCGCCAGCAAAAATGGCCGAGATGCGCGCTAACTTTGAGTTTAAACCGATTTTTTTCGATTACGATAAAGCTGAAATCAGGGAAGAATATAAGTCGTATCTCAAAACCATGGCGCAAATTGTATTAAGTCACAGCGATTTGAGGATTAAAGTAACGGGACATACAGATGGTGATGGGAGCGATGCCTATAATTTAGATTTGAGTAAGAGAAGGGCACAGGCAATACTTGCATTTTTTCTGGAACAAGGACTCACGGCCGAGCGCGTTGAAATTGATTTTCAAGGCAAACGAAATCCCATTGCACCAAATAACACCAGCGAGGGGAAACAAAGAAACAGACGGGTAGATTTTGCGTTTATCTAGGGTCTGCTCAGAAATTCAGCTGCTGCTACCTAAAAATTAAATCGCAACTCGCGGTCATCGAAAAGCGCGAAACTGAACTTGGGTCGAAACATGGCGCCATTGAAATTGTCGTTGGCAAACACGCCATACACACCAATCCTTAATCTGCGTTGAAAGAGTTTAAAGTCTCTGGTCAATCCCACAAACGTTTCGTAATAATGCAAACCGTATTCTGGTACATGTAGGTAACCCGCTCCGGCTATAGTGTTGATCCGGGTTTTTTTCATGAATGGAATTTTGTTGATCAATCCGCCATAAAAATTGTGCTCAATATGAAATTCGTAATACAGTTTGGTCGTCGCATAATTGTCGCGCAAACCTTGGAAACTCCACATGGGGTTTGAAAACCAAAACATGTCCGAGCGCCTGTGGTATTTCATGTCGGGCTCTCTGATGATTGAGGAATTGAAGAATTGTCCCGCTCTTGCATGGTAGCGCGTACTGCCCAATGTGCCCACTCTAAATGTTTGGCGAATACCAAATGTAATGTAGTTGTGATCCACCTCGCTGCCCAAAATGTTCGGCACACCCATTTCTAAATTGACATAAAAAGTAGGGAATTTGGAACCGAGAATGAGTTTTCTGTATGGTTCGCGCATATATTTTTGCCCAGGTGTGTATGACAAATTTATATCCACAATGAGTGAGTTATAAGGTTCAAATTCAGAACGGCTTGATTATTTACCAAACTGTCTAGGGTAGTTAAAAACTTATAATCGCGCACAGAGCGGCGTTGGCTGTATTCCACATCTGTGCCAATGAAGAAACCGTTGAATAATTCAAAGGAATGACCAACTTCTGTTCGAGTAATTTCGATGAAATTGTCGCGCAAGAAAATTTGCATGATGGCGTCTTGGTATCGAATCAAGCCGAAAGCATGACTGAAACTCCCATAGAGATATGCATTTTTGAATGGATTATAAAGATACCTGACATTGGCAGCTCCCTTTATATCGGCATTCACCAAACCGATGGAAATGTTGGAGTAGGTGTCAATGAAACGTTGGTCTTTCCATTTTTTGAAGTAGAAAAATTTGGGCGATATCCGAGGCCCAGCAATTTGTACGGGTTCCAAGGTCATCGCCAATGAAGACAAGGTCCATTGTACTTTTTTGTCTCTATTTCGATGTTCTATTCCAAACCAAAGTACCTTCCAAATATTGATTTTATTAAATACAGCGTCAATGGAATCGAGGTATTCTTTTCGGTTGTAGAAGGCATCTATACTGTCACTTTTATTGATGAGAAACGTTTCTTCTTGCGACAATTCTACTTCGCGATTTTCATCCCAATAGCTCGAGTCTTTTTCATAGGCCTCTCTTGTGGTAACGGCGACCTCGTTGGAGAAATGCCGTTTGGGGAAGTCCACTCCAAATTGAAAGTCGGTGTAGGTCAAAACCGTTGAACTTTCTGAAACTTCTCCTTTGTAATTAACACCATAGCGCATCACCTGTTTGGTTAACACACACAAAGTATCTCCCCAATTATCAAAATATTGTTCAATTTCGAAGTAATCGAATTTCTTTAAATTGCCCTTTTCCATGCGGAAAGACATGCTTTTCACCATCCAAACAGAATCCTGAACTACAATGTGTCCGCTCAAGGTGCTTTGTGCTGAATTTCGGGCTGAAATTTCGATTTTGTGGAATTTTTTACCGTCTTCTATGTATTGTTCCACCAATTTGTATTTGTAAGAGGCAATGCCAGACCACGAAATCGGAGAAGTTACAGCTGACTCATTTAAATCGGTTACAAAAAGAATATTGTTGAAGAAGTTGAAGTTGGATTTGGTGGTGGTTAGATAATACAAATTCCTCGTTTCGCCTTTTATTTGCACACCATTTCGAATTTCCTTGACTTTATTTGGGGCTTCAAATTGTCGCTCGAAATCTACTTCCATCATGTTGATGGTGGTGTTGTTTTTGAGCGCGTATTCTTTGCGTTTCTCTTCGCGTTCGTAAGGGTCGGTAATGGCACTAAGTTCTTCTTCAATCTCTTGCTCCGATTTTTTGTTAACGACAGTGCGCTTTTCAGTGGCACGCAAATAACCATGAGCGATGTAATTGTGTTTGTCTGGATTGATGGTGTCTTTGCGCTCGGCCACGTGCATCACAATTTGATGCGCAACATTTTTGCGTTTCACTTTCACTTCAACTTCACTCATTTCCATGGCCACTGGCACCATCGAGAAGTTGTATGTGTTTACACCTTGACCAACGGTAATGAATTGTTCAATGGTTTCAAATCCAACAAACTTCACCACCAATTCATAAGGGCCGGGATCAAGATAAATCACATATTCACCTTGGTTGTTGGTTACAGCACGCAAATCGGTATTGTTCTTAATAAATACGTTTGCAAATGGAATGGGACTGCCCAAATCGTCAACCACGCGACCTTGAATAGATTGAGCATGCCCATAAGACATCAAAATACAGGCGAGAAGTGCAAATGAAAATCTGGTTATCATTTTTGGATTGACTTATTCAAAGAAACACAATTCAACAACGCGCTTTTTGTCAAAATGTTAAGCGGAGCAATGAAATTATTTTTGTTTTGTGCAACTTGATGAACGGTTGAACTTGGTGTGACTTCGATTTTTCTTTATTCAGATGCTGATTGATCCGCAGGCGGAGACATTTTTTTGTATTGAATTTTATGCCTGAAATGTTGTATGGCTGTGATTGCTACAAACAAGTACATCATCCACCATTTGTCAAAACCTTCTTGAAATCCGAAGTATGTGGTAACAACCAAAAGCAAGGCTCCTACTACGAGCCAAACGTATTGCATTATTTTGTGGTAGTGTAGCATAATTTTTTTGTAAATGTATGAAAGATATTTGCTCAATGGGTAAGCGATCCGCATGCGTAAACTACTTCATGCGTCTTCTACCCGTAGGAAATTTGATTTTAAAATAGTTCAACTCTTGGTCGGCAACAAGACCAAACCCAGTGAGTATATCATCTGGCGTTGTGATTTCTACCTTTTTCATGGTGTAGATGCTGTCGTTTTTCCAAACAAGTTCTTCTGTTTTCAGCACATGATTGCGGTCTTTGTTTTGCACCACCACACTATCGCGCACCAGCATGTTTTGGGTAGTCAAATCGCGCTCGCCATAATACGAGGTTAAAATAGCCTGAATTTCTTTTGTTTTCGAATCGTAGAAGGTTACTTCAAGGCCATCTTTGATATAGGTTTTATTAATTTTTCCGTAAAACGTTTCGATGATTACGCCTCTTAACTCAAAGTTGACATGTCCGCTATCCGTTGAAATCATGTGGAGACCAGTCATGATTTCATCTGGAAAACGTTCAATTTCACTGTATGCGCTTAATTCTTCATGACTCATTTCACTGCATGAAAAAAGAATTCCTGCGAACAAAATGCTTGCAGGAATCCAAATCGAATATTTCATTGAGCTAGCCAAGGGCTTAGTTGAAAGGAGTCATTTTAACATTAACACCCCAACAAGATAAATACATTGATCCTCCGCGTTCTTTGTTTTCGTTGAAGATATCGTTGGCAGTTGGACAGTTGGCTTTGTATGCAGCAGAACTAACACCAGCGCGCTCTGCCAATTCAACGGCGTACCAGTAGTTGGCTTTTCTCTCGAAAGTTGTATCGCCACAACTGTTGGCAAGAGCAGCCACACAACTTGCAGCCAATGCCAATGCTTTGCTGCGGTATTCTCCACCTACTGACATGGCTGTATTGTAAGACGCTTTGTATTGATTTTGAGCATATTGAACATGAGCAATGCGGTAGTTGATTTCATCTTTGTCGGCATCGTCGAAAGTCAATGCTTTTCTAAAGAGATCCAAAGCAACTTGGTATTGTTTTTTGTCTGCTGCAGCAATACCTTTTGCCATGTATGCAGATGCTGATGGAGCAAGCACCAATAGTGTGTCGCTAAAATCACTGTACAATTTTGTATCAGTACAACCTTTGTTTTCCAAGATGGACATATAATTCTTCAAAGCCTCCATTTTGGCTTCTTTTTCTTGTGGCAACATGTTCAATACTTTTTGTAGTACTGGTGTTACATCGTCACAAGTTTTTGCAACGCCATTGAAAATTGATGTGATGTATTCTTGAACGCGTTCTGAACCTTCAATTTTCTTCAAGAGCTTTTGCAAGCTGATATACTCGTCGATGATTCTTTTGGCATGCGCTTCTTTTTTAGCTGGGTCTTTCTCTGTGTTGAACATCATCATGATGTTGTAGTAATACGTGGAAATGAAAGACGCTCCAGTTTTTTCTTGCAACTGACCAATTGAATATGAAAACAATTCATCGATTTTTGTATAGCTGGTGCTTTTGTTGGCTGTCAAATAATAGGCATGCCACAAAGACCAATTCGGGTCTTTTCCAAATTTCGCCTCTTGCAAAGCATAAATGGTAATCAACGTGTCGCGCAAGGCATGTTTGCGTGTTTCATCGGTAGCCGTTTGCAACATAGATTCGTAGCACCAACGCAAATTCACGTAGATATTGTTGTCGGTTACACAGTTTTTTTCGACTTTCCAATAGTAGGTAGCAGCTTCCTGAAAGTCTCCCATCATTTTAGAGTCGGAAGCAATCATTTTATAATCACGACATTCTTTTGATTCTTCTTGAGCAAAAGCGGTAAAAGTATACACTGAAGCTAGGGCTAATATGTACTTCAAAGTTTTCATTGTGTTTTGTTTTTTTAATCGTATTTAATTTTTCTAAACCATCGTTCCCATTTGGCTGGCGTGAGCACTATTCCTACTTTATAAGCGATGTAACGCTCTTGAATAGAACTGGCGCCTGCCGAACCAACTTGGCCCACGCGCATCCCAAAGTTTATGGATGATTGTGAGTTGTCAAATGGTAACGGGAAACCAAATCCAAAAGTTATGCCAAAATCGTTGAGATTACCTGTGGGGAGTGCAATTTGATTTAAATTTAATCCAGCGCGGTATGAAATTTTAGAAAAATAGCTCAATCCGGGAGAGCGATCACTGGTAACAAAATGAGGTGTGTATTCAATACCGAGTCGGTAAGCAGTCGTGTTTTGGTAAGTAAAGTTCGTGTCGGCAATGTTGTTTACTGTTCGGCTGTGATTTTTCCAACCCATCATCTCAAGGTCGCCAGAAATGCGAATTCTGTTTTTAATTTTGTTATTCAAATTGTAGCCTTTTGGGTGCAAATCCAGTCCAAATCCAATACCAAAGACACTTGGTGTGGTGATGGTGCCTTTCAATTCTCCACTGCTGCTAATGGTTTCCAAATATTGGTGTGTTACACCGAAATTGCCGCCATATCTGTTGATTACATCCGTATGTGTTATTTTCCAATCGGTAGAAGGAGAGAAGTGTGCCCCAAATGAAATCACTGTTTTCATAGAATCGGAAAATTGATGTCTGAAAGCTGCACTCAAAGCATAACCAAAACCTCTTACTCTGTCGTTCATCACGTTAGCTGCATTGTTTGTGCTGAATGCTGAAAATTCGATGGCGCGCACATCTTGGGCATCACCGAAATTAAAATTGCCTTCTAGTCCGATTGAGAAAAGTGTTTTCTCTGTTTTAATTGGTGCCACAGAAAATGCAAAATAGGTTTGTTGCACTCCACCCGAGCCCTGGTAGATTCTGTTCAGTGAATCGCCATCCACAAGTTGTGGTTCATTAAAACGATAGCCTTTGGAAAAACCTGGTCTGTACCCAAATCCCAATCCAAATCGGTTGGCAAAGGGAATGGCAAAACTAATACCTCGCAAATAGGCTAATCTGGAGTTGGAGCTGCTTGAACTCGACTCAAATGCCGACAAACGACCCGTTATTTCAATGTTGAATATGGGTTGACCGGTGGCCAAAAAGCTCATTGCAGCATGATTTATGGGGTTGCTGTAAGCGCTATCAATATAGCCGTAGCCAGTGCCGCCAAGAGCCACTTGCAAAGCATTTCTGTTGCTTTCGTATAGCCCTAAACCGTAATAAGAGTAAGGATTGTTGACTGTGTTTTGCGCGTAAATTGTTGTGCAGCAAATAAACGCGATAGCAAAAGAAAGATGTTTAAACATTAGCTTCTAAAATTAGTTTCAAACCGAACAGGGTCAAATTTGAGTCGGCAAAGATGGGATATTTAATTGCATTTTCAAAATGTGACGCGTCGCCTC
>Ga0169931_10001843_pt1 | contig 35050 bp, 37 predicted proteins | sample Kivu_15m_20L_FD_129675 | JGI IMG/M metagenome (GOLD analysis project Ga0169931, IMG submission 129675) | Freshwater microbial communities from Lake Kivu, Western Province, Rwanda to study Microbial Dark Matter (Phase II) - Kivu_15m_20L... | ecosystem: Environmental > Aquatic > Freshwater > Lake...
AGGGATTGATCCTTGTCGTAGACTTGATAGACCTCGACATCAGGATGCCACACTTCGATCCCTGAAACTAATTTAAAATCGATCTGAAACAATGTCCTAGCGATATCTAACATCCCTGTAATGCAGTTCCCAAGCTCAAAGTAGGGCTTGGTGATATTAGTATCAAAATCATAAACATCCTTACGAAGCTTCTCTGATAAATAATCTTTATCCCAAGGATAAATTTTATTAGGGTTGTTTTCGCTATTGCGGTAGGAGATTTTTTTCTGGAATTCCACAAGCTGATTGTATTCCTGCTCAGCAAGCGGTCTTGCTTTTTTGGCGATTCTAGTAAGAAATTCTTTTACATGAACAGCACTAGGAGCCATCTTATTAGCGATACTCAGCTCGGCGTAATTCTTAAACCCCAGCAAATGCGCCTTGCGAAGCTTAGATCTAAAAATATCAACTATAATCGGATCGTTGCTAAGATCCGCTTGCTCATTGGATCCTAGAATACCCATATTAGCGTTTTTAGTACCTTGGTTCATGTATGCGATATAAAGTTTTTTACGAAGTTCACTATAGTCAGAGAATTTCATAAAAGGACCGTATGATGGATAGTCCAGATTCACCAAAAAAGCAGATTCAGGTATAATAGCCAAAGCCTCTTGCTGACTGGTCTTACTGGCAAGCTCTTGGCGGAATTCATTAGCAAGAGCCTTACCTGAATTTATTACATCTTCAGGCAGTCCGCTCAAATCCTGAGGGTTAGTAAGAATCATCTCAAACTTAGAATCCGTGGTATTTTCAGAGAATTTTTGGGTTAGATCAGCAAGCGCAAGATTTAGTTTTTTGAATTCTTCTTTATCTTCGCCTTCAAGTTCAGCACCCGATAATTTAAAATCTAGCAAGAGGCATTGTAAGTATCGAGCACGCTCGCTATCTAGGTTCTGAGCCTCTTGGGTAGTGGAATAGAGCTTAATGAGCTCATAGACTCTCGGATCCAGAGAGTAATCGTTATAAAATTCTACGACCAACGGGCGCGCTGAATTAGCCGCCGAGCGAAGCTCAGGCGTGCCCATAAGCGAAAGCAGATTTTCTACCGGTGTCCAAACCCGCTCCAGGACATGCTCTAGCTCGATAAGACGATAAAGAGAGTTTTCAAAAGTCAAGATTTCTTTTGAGTTTCTGGCTTGCTCAAGTATACCCAAAATATCTTCCAGCTCGTTTTTGGCGGACTGGATAGCGTGGGTGACAGCCGGCTCGATGTGCTCGGGCTTGATTTGGGAATAGGGAGCGAAGTCTTGGTAGTTTAGTAGGGGGTTTGACTGCATATATATACTTTATACCCGGTCTGCCTTTTTTAAACTGGTCTTCTTAATTTCACATGCCGCAAGACGAATCATTTGAAATAACACGGCTTTTGGAATATTATTCAAATCCCCTACTAGGGGGAGATTTTAAAAGCTAATTTGTGAGGCAGGGACTGGATATTTTGATGACTATGAAAAACTAAGAAGACCAGTTTAAAAGAGAAAAAATAACACAGGGGATAACACCTATAAATACAATTTTGCGTGATAAAATCTACTAATCAAGTAATACTAATTACCTGATTACAAAAAATGCAAATAGTCAACGGCCAATTTGTTGATCCAAAATTGGGTTATAGCCCTACATATAGTAACGCGCCTTTAATTGAAAATCTCACAACGAATCTTCAAAAACCCGAAACAAAAAAAACAGACGACGAGCTTAGTAAAAAAATCTTTAATTACGCAAAAATGGGTGGGATCGGTCTTACTTCAGCCCTGCATTTTTGGGCTGGTATCAAACACTTACTAAATTTTAAATCCAACGAAAGAAGCTCGCTTGATGAAGTTGCACTTAACACTTCTAAGTTTGTATTAGTGGGGCAGTGCTTGTTTGAGACCTGGCAAGCTTGGAAAAAAAATCGTGTCGTAGAAGCGCTCGCTAGATTTATCGAGCCATTGTTTTTGGTAGCTGAAAGTAGAGTAGAGGATTTAGGACTTGCGCGGGGATTGGGTTTGGGAATATCTCAGCTAGTTGGCTCGCAAGAGGGAATTTATAACGAACTTGCGATGCAGAAATATGGTGTCGATGTTAAAAAGAACGATGGCACTCTAGTAACAAAAGGGCAAGATCTAGATCTCAATATTGATGCGATGTATAAGATATTCAAAGAAATTGCCTTAGGGGGATTTTTTACAGGGCGTAGATTTTTAACGGGTTTCACCTGGAAAAATATAGTTAAAAAATCTAAGCTCTTTTTTAAAGAGCTCAATTTAAAAGCGTTTGCTGAATTACTTGATTTTTCTAGTGGCACTTATATCGAAAGGCTAACTAAATTCCTAAACAATAGCGGACTCAAACACATAAAAGATCTTTTCCAAGGTGATAAAGAGCGCGATAAAGGGCACACCGACGCTGTTAGCGGGTATCTGATGATACTTGGATCTTTGCTGGGTTATTTGGGTAAAGCGAACAAAAATATTCTTTATAAACTTGGAGGAACCTTACGAAATCTGGGCGGCGCGGTAGCTGATGTGGCGATATTCGGGCACCCGGATCCAGGATACAGTGTTAGTGCGCTTTTCCTATCGATCAATACTTTTATGGATATAATCCAGAGATTCATTCCACAAAAAATGCTCAATATCATTCTGCCTTGGAGCAATTTCTCTATGTCTGCTTATAACATCGGGGTCGGGCTCTATCTGCACCGTTCAAGCGCGAAGACTGACGAAGGTGAAAAAATTCAATACCATGATACTGACTTAGCGCAAAAGAAAAAACAAGTAAACGATGAGCAACAAAACCTTCACCAAGCTAACCGACCTATAAGTCCTGCTACTACTCTTGCTCAAGACCTGGATGAACTTCGCAAATCAGCTCAGGCACCGAGATCTAGCCTAATGACTCAGGCGGCTTGACAGAAAAGGTCAGTTTTTTTAGCATGTGGTTGATTAGGTGCTAGCGTAAAACAATCGTGGTCATCATCTCCACCAAATTTAGATTTAAATAAAAATACATTTACAGCACAAGATTCCTTAGGAGATACTATAGAAGAAATTGATTTAACAATTTCTTGAGCGCTCTCGTGAGTATTAGGTAGAGTTACAAAATCTTTATATAAAGCATAAAAACTTTTAGGATCTTGTATTTTTTTTAATATCGAGCGTGAAAGCACCATAAAGCCTCTTAAATAAGTTTTATCTAATTGATAAGAATATGGGTTCCTATCACGTATATTGAAATAATTAAAATCTTGATTAATATTGACAGGAGTATTATAGCCTTGTTTGATTTCTAGTAGTTCTTTAATAAAGTCCATATTGTCTTCGTCACATTCATCAATTGGCAAGATCACGAAATCACCATTAACAATGCAGTTTAAATGCTGATCCTCATTAAACACCTTAAAGTAAGAAACTTCTTTAGAGAAAATTTCTGGACTTTGTAAGGAATGTTGTAGAGATTTCCTTACATTGGTTCTTAATGACTTGAAATAAGATATAAAATCTTGGTGACTTGGGTTTTTTGATAATTTATTTAGGATATCTAGAACACCAGTGATAGCTTGATAATCATAGGCATCTTTAGCATAAACGGATCTTGATGACGGTTTAATCATCTCAACCTGCGCAAATGAATTTTCGTCAGGATTAAAATGATTAATGATGGGTTTAGAGTAACAGTCATTAGATCCCCAATGTAGTAAACCTGCTTGATATAATTGTTTATTTTCAGAGACACTAATTTTAGGTTTAGCAATATCCAAGCCTACTGTTTTATTCAAAAAATTTATTACATAAGGTATCTCATTAGCGCGAAAGTTAGCTCTAATTAGAGAATAAACTGGTGCTTTATGATTAGAATTTTGTGTGTTGAAGAAATTATCTAAGGCTCTAAAAAAACTATAAAAGTTATTTTGAAAGCTAGATTGTAAATGCGTAATAGCTCTGAGCATTTCTTCTTTTGATTTTTTATAAGTATCAAAAGAAAAACTTGCATCTAATTCTTTTTTTAAAGAATATAATGAAATTCGCCCACTCACAATAAAACATAATAGCCGATATTATTCCGCCAAATGCTAATTATTTACAACCCCTCCAAAATCTTAATACTCTTCAAAACTTCTCTCGGACAGACAGGCACAGGCGCGCCCTGAGATAAAGACTTGAACATAAGGTCATAAAACTCGCTATAGGAGCCTGGCACAGAGTCGATTTCGGTCTTAATCAGGGAGCCGTTTTTATTAGAAAACAAAAAAGACGAACCTGGAATAAGACCTGTCCAGCCGGGCAAGCCAGGGGCGAGCCCTTGGTTTAGAAGGGCTTCTTGCGGATCCATAGCAAGATGTAAAAAACTTGCTTTTGAACCGTGAGCCAAAATATAAAAAGGACTTGTCTGCGCGAGGCTAAAAGAGTGGATAATTGCGCGTTTCAGGGGATACTTAAAAACCAAATGAAAGTAATCCTCCACCAGGGCGCCAGGGCGCTGAGCGAGCTTATCTGCGCTGATAGCTTCAGGCTCGCCCATGACACTAATAACTTGATCTATCAGATGAGCGCCCAAATCAAAAATAATGCCAGCACCCTCGATAGAATCTTCGCGCCAACGCTGTTGGACAAGCGGCTTCCAGCGGTCTATGTGAGCCTCATAAAAATTTATTTCACCGAGTATATCATCTGCAATAAGTTTTTTTAGCGTCAAAAACCCACTGTCCCAGCGCCTGTTTTGATACACACTCAGCTTGAGATTTTTTTGCTCAGCCAAGCTGATCAATTCTTCTGCCTGAGCGGATTTTAGACAAAAAGGTTTTTCGACTACTAAATTCTTACCACCATTTAAAAGTATTTTTGCTTGAGAATAATGCAAAAAACTAGGCGAACAAATCACAACCAAATCTATATCACTGTCACCCACTAAATCTTCTACCCTAGAGTAAATCCGAGCAGAAGGAAATTTTTCGCTCAGCGACTGGATTTGAGAGGAGCAAAAAGCGGTGATCTGATAATTAGGATTATTTAGTAAAAAAGGTAAGTGAAAAATCTGCGCTGATTTACCGTAGCCGACTATTGCGGTTTTTATCATAGTTTATCAATTTTTTGTGCCGCAGAAAAATCCACGTGAGTCAATCCCTGAGCGTTATGCGTCCAATACTCGACCTTAACTTTTTTAAAGGCAAGAGTTATTTCTGGATGATGATTTTCAGCATCAGCAATAAGCGCGACTTGATTAGTAAAATCAAGAGCTTCTTTATAAGCCCCAAAAACAAAATCTCTAGTAATTTTTGCGACCGGGCCACTAAAATCTAAAACCCAATTAGGATTTAACGAGGCATAAGCTGATCTCGCTTGCTCGGGGCTAAGGGCTGATGACGGGCAGGCTCCATGATCGGTGCAATTAAGGTTCATATAGGGGAGATTTTAGCACCAGGGTGTAAAAATGGCTTGGGGACTAGATATTTTCTAGCGCAAGATAGCGTATTGACATCAGCCAAGGACTATTGCTAGAATTAATTAAGCCCTTAATTATCATTAATATAACATGATTGCCTTGCGCGAAAATTATACGCCCTATCTATCTCCCACTGTTAGCGGTTGGGTTCATTATAAACCCTTATCACCTGAACTTAATCATCTTGGCGCCAACCCAACAAGGCAAGATGATCACTTTCTATTTTACGACCACTCAGCAAGGCAGAAAAAGACCCTTAGGGGAAAAATACCTCGCAACAAACACGCAAGAAAACTTATCCAGGAAGCCTGCAAGCGCGAGAACCAAGCGAGCATGAGTAGCTACTACGCTTGTCTCAAGCTTGCTGATTCGGCTCTAAAACAGCAAGCCAAGGGGACCAAAAGATTAGTGCTAATTGACTGCGGTAAACCAGGTAAGAGCATCTACGGGGATGCCTACGCTACAGGCTTACAAATCATCGCCACTATCGCCCAGCAAAAAGGATTTAGCACCGAAGTATTTCACCTTAATCGTGATAACTGGAATCATATTAAACAACAGCTAAGACCCGGTGATATTCTAGGTCTTAGCTCCACTTCACCTGGTCATAAAAACGGCATGGATTTTCTTGAACACTTAGGTACTAATTTATTACAAGATCTCCTTGTAATTAAGGGAGGTGTGCATGAAAAACAAGCTGGGAACCTCTTACAGTTCGTTAATAGAAACCAGAGATACCCTGTTGATTTTTCTTTTGTAAGTGATGCTGATACAAGCTTCCCAACGTTTTTAGATATTTATAATAAAGCCCACACTCTCACTCAAGCTCAAATCACAGAAAAGCTACAAAGCACACAGGGATTGGTTTTTAGAGGTAAGTCTGAAACCCTCAAACCCAAGCTCCCTGTTAGTCAGCAGGTTTTACCCAGCCCGCAGAATTACGAAATTCTAGAGCCTTTTACAATTTTTCGAAACCCCGAGCCTGGTCATAAAATGATCAGAGTAATGGATATGCGCGGATGTCCTGAGCATTGTACTTTTTGTGCGATTCCTAATCTCACCACTAGGCAACCAGCACGCACTATAGTCGAACATCTCAAACAAGTCATAAACGCTGGGCTCAAGGACGGTAAGAATATCAGTTGTGTCATGTTTGAGGATGCTACTTTTATGACTCGACCCCAGCACGACAATCTAATTAACATGGGACCGGCAGGCGCAAGATTCACCATGAACTCCTGGTTAGATCAGTTTATTACTGCTATGACGAAGTTTAATACTGAGTTTGAAGCTAAGCATGGTTATAAAATCCAGTTCGCCATCCAAACAAGAGCAGACTCTCTAGAAGATGATGAGCTTTTAGCAAGACTCCAGAAAGCCGGTCTAGCAGGGGTTTATATAGGAGTTGAGTCTCTTAACGATGCGACTCTTCGCCAAGTAGGTAAGGGTACTCACGCAAGCACCAATACCATCGCTATTGAGCACTGTCACCGTAATAACATAGACGTAACAGCTTCAACAATCATCGAGGTCAGCCAAGAGCAAGATACTCTTGATACCATAGCTCGCCTCATGGACTTGGGTGTTAATGAGATTTTTACGGAGTACCGTAAGGTATATGCTGGTACTCCAGATGCTAAAAGGGTGTTGAATCCAGATGGACAAGAGCTCACACTTGATGATGTCTTAAATGCTTATAACGACGGAACATATATCCGAAAGGCAGGCGGACCTGAAGATCAATATAACCTAGTAGTAAAAGCTCAAGAGAAAAAATTAATCGTTGTTAGCGAAGAAGAGCTCCGCCTTAGCTCCGAAAAAATATTCCCAAAACTTAGAGAATTAAGCCAGCAAAAAGGCTATGAAGTAGTTGCAGTCGGGCATTACTGCAAGCTTAAAGATTCCAACTAAATACGCTATACAAATATGCTAAAATTAGTTAAGGGCTTAATAGTTAAGCCCTTAACTAAATGCTAGTGCATCTAGATAACAATGCAGTACCTCTGGATTTGGCCGGTAATCGAACTAGCCTGGGTGGTAGCTTGCCGCCTGAAATTATTACTCATCCAAGAGAGACTCTAGATTCTGGCGAAACAAAAAATCTTTTTTTGGAGAATCCATCAAGCTCCGATCAAGACCCGTATAACCCTGTCAGCAAGAGTAATTTAAGCACTGACAAAAAAACTCTCTGGGATAAAGCTAAGATTTGGGCTAAGATTTTTGACTCCAGAGCTTCTACTTATAGAGCCGTTATGGATTTGATTGGCGCTGATATACCGACGGTCATAGGTGGCATGAGAAATATTTATAGCTTTATAGAATCCGTTGTGGAAGCCAGTGCTAGCTTCATTATGGTTTTTGCGGCCCCAAAAATCACCAGCGTCGTATCGCAGATACTCGGAAGATTTATGCTGGATAAATCCGAGCATGATGATATTTCTAATCATCTTTTGTTTCATAGACAAGAACTGCATGATAATGATAGTTACCTAAAGGCGATCAAAAGAGTTTCAGAAGAAGAGCTTGACGATAAAAAACATATAGTCGATCTGTATAAAGAGCTTGGTCAGCACCAAAAAGCCCAAAAAGAACAAGCAGGACTCGATAAAATAAATAATTTTTGTGAAAATTTTTCTACCAAACTGGCAAGCCAAGATGTCGATTCTAAGCGTAAAAAAATTCTTCGTTTTAAGGAAGCAGTCCAGCTCGCTGAGAGCTTTGTAGAGGGTGGTATCTGGGGAAGCTTCGGAATTACGATGAGGCTTTTTAGAAAATATATTCTAAAACAAAACAGTTTTACCGGTACTCAAGGCTACACAACTGAAGATCAGAGAAAAAAACTAGGGGATGACTCCAAAATCGGTCTTAAAGAATATCTCGGAGCAGTAGTAGGCATGGGGATTTCACCGATTTTAAATTACTTAGTTCTAAATGCGACTCGCGATAGATCGAAGCTCAAGGATGATAAATTCTTACAATTCTTAGATCATCAATTTGACATGACTCATGGTCTCTATCCGCGGCTTGGAATGATGTTTTCGTTTATGGTCATACCCAAGTGGTCAAGTGTATTTTTGACCGCCCAGGGCAGAAATGAATTAATCGAAAAACTCTCAAAAGCACTATCCATGATACCTCTATGGTGGCTTGGACAAAAAATCACCAATGGTCCGTTAGCGGCTCACAGAGACACAAAGCTACAGAAGATGCATGGTACAGAGCCTGGTATTCTTGTAGATAGACCTAATCCTAAAGAACCTGGCATACTTGGATTTATTAAGCACTACTTCCCAGAAGCAAATAAATATTATGATGTATATAAGAAGATGGCAAATGTTAGTGACCCGAATCTAAGAGAAAACATTTTGGATAAGCACGCAAAAACCGTTTATCAAGGACTTGGCCTACATACATTCTTGATCTTTAGTGCGATTATGATTTCGCAATTTATGACTAAGCTGAGAGTTACTAAAGCTCTTAAGGAATAAAAAATGAATCCCGCAAATAAAAAAATTGATGAATATATAGAAAAACTTCCAGGTGATAGTATTTTATCGATTGGTTCGCTAACCAAAAGACTCACGGACATACTATTCATGCAGGTTCAAGAGCTCTATGACAAACGCGGACATAATTTTAGACCTGTGTGGTTTTCGTTTTTACTAGCGGTTTACAAATCTAACGGAATAGATCTCAAGAGCTTAGCGCTTGCTAGAGGAGTTACTCCATCCTCTGCATCCCAAGTGGTAAAAGAGCTTGAGAGAAATGGGCTGGTAACCAGCGATGCCCAAAAATCTGATGGTAGGTTCGTCGTTATCAAAATCACCAATAAAGGCATTAGCGCGCTTAACGATTTGGTTCCAGAGCTAAAACATCTTGAAGAAGTTTTTGGAGAGCTTCTCGGTGACGAAAAAGATTTGATTCTAGCGCGTCTAAGATTCTTCGAAAGACAACTCCGCCAAAAACCAATCAGCGAGCGAGTTAGTAAGTCTATTACGATTCGTCCTTATTGCAAGCAGGATCAAAAAGATTTTAGAGAATTAAATCTAGCGTGGCTAAAAGAATATTTTAATTTAAGCCCGTATGATTACGAGCAATTAGACAACCCCCAGGAATCAATCCTGGAGAAGGGTGGCGAGATTTTTGTCGCCTGCCATGAGGAGACCGTGATCGGCACTATAAGCTTAGTCCATAAAACCAAGTGCGAATGTGAAATCTCCAAAATGACAGTAGCAAAAGGATTCAGAGGCAAAAATATCGGCAAGTACCTCATGGAATACGCTATGGAGCGAGCGCGCCTTAATAACTACAAGTCCATTAGCTTGTATGCCAATCATAGACTGGAATCAGCGATCCATATCTACAAAAAATTTGGCTTCCAAGAAATCGAAGTAGATCAGGACGGTCTCAAATATGGTGAGCGCTGTAACCGCGCTTATAGATTAGATCTTTAGATGCACACCTACACTCACCAAAACCCTAATTTACTGGCATACTTGGATTTACTAAAAAAATCTTACCAAAAGTTTTATGGAGAGAATTTAGATGATGACCTCTATGAATCCCGCTCTGTGATTGCATCACATTCAAGCATCAAAAACCTTATTAGTGATTGGTCTTGTGCTCGCGAAGTTCTCAAGCGCGAGAATCATGCTAATCCTGTTTTTGTTTTTGCTAATCGGCGCGCCCAAGAGCTCTGGGAGATGGATTGGCAGGAATTTATAAATCTAGAGTCTCGCTTCAGCGCTGAGCCTGACGAAAGGCAAGCACGCGAGCACTTGCTCAATGAAGTCCAAAGCCGGGGTTTTATCGATAATTACTCGGGGGTGAGGGTAAGTAAAACAGGAAAAAGATTTTTGATCAAATCAGCTCGGGTCTGGCAGGTGCTAGATAAAGATGGGGTAGGGGCGCTGGGGCAAGCGGTTTGTTTTGAGGATTATGAGTTTGTGGGTTAGCATTGTGTGGATACATTGTCAAGACGGGTCCCGAAAAACTGGTCTCCTTAATTTCACATCGCAAAATCAATAGTACAAATGCATAAAAACTTTTTTTGATTTTGTAAAATACCCCCTTAACACCCAGAGAAAAAATGCCGATTTACAAAGCCCTGATTGGGTTTTTGGAGCTTGATGAACAATTAAAGAGACCAGTTTGCAATTGACACAATGTTACAATTAGCACTTAATCAATTATCTTATACCCCCGAGCTCCCCTCCCTCCCATCTCTTCTTAGCTCGCCGCTGTTCACAGCTTCCAGGTCTCTAAAATCTTTGATAAATTTACAAGGCAGGGGGGGAATTTGTTATATCATGATGTTATAACCCAATCACTGAGATTATTAAAGGAAAAAAACATGAGCAAAAAAATCAACCCTGATAAACAACAAAAAGGCGTAAAAAGAGCCGCTAAAAACGCAAAACGCAAAGCTAAAAAATCTAAGTAAAAATTTACATGGAGCAAACCACCCTAAAACCAATCCCCTTGCTGGATCTGCAAGCTCAATACAAGCAAATCCAGTCAGAAATTGAGACTGCAGTCATAGACACTCTGCGCTCAGGACATTATGTGCTTGGTCCCCAAGTAAAAAACTTCGAGCAATCAGCTGGAGAATTTTTGGGAGCCAAACACGCTATCGGGTGCGCGAACGGCTCGGATGCGCTCTATATCGCGCTTCTGGCGCTGGATATCAAGCCCGGCGATGAGGTAATCACCACACCTTTTACCTATGTAGCGACTGCCGAAGCGATCACTCAAATCGGCGCTGTGCCTGTGTTTGCAGATATCGACATCAATACTTTTAATATAAAAGCCTCCGATATAGAAGCTAAGATCGGACCTAAAACCCGCGCCATTATTGTCGTGCATCTTTACGGGCAAGCCTGTGAAATGACCGAGATCATGGAACTTGCTGATAGACACGGTTTGAAGGTAATTGAAGATACTGCTCAAAGTTTTGGCACTAAGTATTTAGATAAATTTGCTGGCACTATTGGCGATATCGGCACATATAGTTTTTATCCCACTAAGAATCTTTCTTGCGCTGGCGACGGAGGCATGCTGACCACTAACTCAGATGCTCTCAATGAGCGGCTTAGACGCATTCGCGCCCACGGTTCATCGCGCAGATATTACCACGATGAGCTTGGGGTGAATTCTCGCCTTGATGAAGTTCAAGCGGCGATATTAAAAATTAAGCTCAAGCACATTAGCTCCTGGAACCAGGCGCGCGCCCAAATCGCCTCGAGATACGATATAGCCCTCTCTGGCAGAGAGTTTCAGGGATGCACCATAATCACTCCTTCTTTAATAAATAATTCTACTCATATTTATCACCAATACACTATCCGCCTTGAATCTAACAAGCTCAGCCTGGAGGATATCGAATCCAAGCGAAACCTTCTCAGAGAACGGCTTCTAGCCCAAGGCATCAGCTCTGAAATTTATTACCCTCTACCTTTACATATGCAAAAAATCTACACCGATCTCGGTTACGCAGATTCTGCTATGCCCAATTCTTTACTAGCTAGCAAGTCTATTCTATGCTTGCCGGTTTATCCCGAGCTCTCTAACTCAGACCAGGACAGGGTTATAGAGGCTTTAATAAAAAACTAAATCACAAATTCTTCAAAACCGCTATTTCATTACAATTATTATAATAATGACATTTGACGCACTCTTTATAAACCTTTTCGGGTAGGCTTTCCATGGTCACCTGCTGATAACCTAAATGCTTAAAAAACTCATCTCTATAAGTAAGAGCAAAAATCTTTTTTATGCCCAGTTCGCGCGCTTCGCGCTCACAATCCTCGACAAGAATCCGCCCATAACCCTTTCCCATAGCGAAGGGTTGGACCGCCAAGCTTTTCACTTCAGCCAGCGTAGGCGTAAAAACATCTAGGTGAGAACATCCTAGCACTTGATCAAAATCATCTATCAATAGTCTAAAACCACGCATTTGATGATAAAGTTCATCCATGGTCTTAGGCAACATCTCAAAACGATCAGAATAATACTTAATCAACAAAAAAAGCTGTTCAAAAGTTTTTTCGCTAGGTTTTTCTAAACGCAATATTTTAGACTAATTGAAGTATCGCCAAAGGCGCATTATCACCGCGTCTGTTACCGTTCTTAACGATTCTAGTAAAACCTGATTGTTTATCTTGGTAACGGTCTGCTACTGCTGAGAACAAATCTTTTACCACTTCTTTATCATAAATAAAAGCAGCAGCTTGGCGACGAGCGTGCAAATCGCCTCTACGAGCCAATCCTACTAATCTTTCGATTTCGGGAACGACTGCTTTTGCGTTTGCAAGAGTAGTGTCGATTTGTTTTTCACGAAGTAAATTTGTAGCTAGTGCGCGCAGAGCGGCTTTGCGCTGATCTGCTGGTCTATTCATCTTTCTTCTTTGTCTTCCGTGTCTCATAATTATTTACCTTTAAATTTTAGTCTACTGCTAAGCCAGTTAAGTAAACGCCTCTGTCTCTACCTCTAAGCGAAAAACCCATGGTTTCGAGCTTGTCGAGTACTTCTTCTGCTGATTTTTTACCGAAATTCTTGATATTCATTAAGTCGATATCACTTAACTGCAACAAATCGTGCAAAGTGTTTATGTTAGCGCGTTTTAGACAGTTATATGATCTTACAGAAAGCTCAAGCTCCTCAACGCTTACATTGAAGGTGTTGTCTTGAGATTCTTGCTTAGAATCAGCCGTATCATCAACAGTCTTAATTACACCGACTTTTTGACCAGTGTAATTGATCATCGGATTCATAAGCTCTACTACTTGAGCCGCCGCACTACCAACAGCTTCATTAATAGAAATAGATCCATCAGACCATAAATCTAAAATAAGCTTGTCGTATTTAGCAGTCTCACCAGTCATACTGATAGGCTCTACTGAATAAGATACATTGCGGATAGGCATAAACAAAGAATCTACAGGAATAACATCCACGGCAGTTTCTTTTTCGTGCTCTTCAGAAGGAACATAACCGTAGCCTTTAGAAACCATGATCTCCATGTTTAGTTTCGCTCCTGGAGAGAGATTAGCAATCTCAAGATCCTTATTAATGATCTCGACGTCGCTAGGACACTCAATGGAAGCCGCGGTAACGATACCAGGCTGGTTTACTCTCAGGGTAAGGGTTCTAGAGTCTTCGGTATGAAGTTTTACTACTAGTAACTTAAGATTTAGAATGATTTGCAAAACATCTTCAGAGACACTATCAAGAGTAGTAAACTCGTGGTTAGCACCTTCGATACGTACATGAGTTACAGCTGAGCCCCTTATTCTACCGAGCAAAACTCTTCTAAGAGTGTTACCCACCGTATGTCCAAAGCCTCTATAAAGCGGCTGAAGCACTACACGACCACGAATAGTACCATCTGTTTCTGGATGTTCCTCGACTGCAATTTTTAGTTCGATATTCATTAGTATTTTTTCTCCCGGGTTAGTAAAATTTTAGACTCTTCTTGGCTTGCTAGGACGGCAACCATTGTGTGGAAGCGGAGTCACATCAGCGATAGCGGTAATCTGAAGACCAGCTAACTGAAGAGCACGAGTCGCAGTCTCTCTACCTGCGCCAGGTCCACTAACTCTAACTTCGACTTTTTGAAGTCCACATCTTTCGATCGCTTTTTTAGCGGCCATTTCGGAAGCTATCTGAGCGGCAAAAGGAGTGCTTTTCTTAGAGCCTTTAAAGCCCGCCATTCCAGATGATCCTGCTGATATAGCATTACCAGCGGCATCAGTAATGGTGATCACTGTGTTGTTAAAAGTAGAGCTGATATGAGCGATACCATTAACTACGTTTTTTTTGGTTTTTTTCTTACCTTTGGTTTTTGCTTTTGCTTTTGTTGCTGTTTCGTTCATAAAATTTTACCTGTTATTTATTATCCTTTAGGAGCCTTTTTCTTACCAGCGATAGCGATACGCTTACCACCACGGCGAGTTCTAGCATTAGTACGGGTTCTTTGACCGCGTGCTGGCAGACCTCTACGGTGTCTAGTACCACGATAGCAATTGATTTCTATCAAGCGCTTCATGTTGAGACCTACTTCACGGCGAAGATCACCTTCGACTTTTAGGCTCTTAATGATATCTCTTATCCGTCCGAGCTCTTCTTCTGTGAGCTTATGAGCTCTTATACTCTCATCAACACCGGCTTTTGCGAGTATTTCTTGAGAAGTACTCTTGCCGATACCATAAACATACGTCAGAGCTATTACGACTCTTTTGTTTGGTAAATCTACACCTGCTATCCTTGCCATATTCTAAAAATTATCCTTGTCTTTGTTTGTGTTTAGGGTTTTCGCAAATCACCATTACTCGGCCATGTCTTTTTATGACCTTACAATTATTGCAAATTTTTTTTACCGATGATCTAACCTTCATGTATTACGCCTTTTTTGAAAAAAGCAGATAATTACCTGCTTCAGGGGCAAAATCTTAACATGTATGCAGGCTTTAATGATTAAATCTTAATGATATTTTAGGGCTTGCTTTGAAAATATCAAGGATCTAAACTTCCTCAGTTTGTTCTTCGAAGCTTCGTTTGTTACCCACTCTAAAAGTTATTCTACCGACATTCAGGTCATAAGGAGTAAGTTCCACTTTTACTCTATCACCAGGCAGAATTTTTATGTAATGCTTGCGAATCTTACCGGAGATGTTCGCTATTACCTCGTGATCATTATCAAGACGCACCTTAAACTTCGCTCCTTGCAAAGTTTCAGTAATAACACCTTCCATTTCTATGATTTCTTTTGCCAATCAATAGGAATGATACCACAAAAAAAATTTTTGAGATTTTCTGGGAAAATTTACCTAAACCCCAGGCGCCCAGCCGCGGGTCTTTCGCACATCAGTAATCACTTCGATACCCGAATCAGTCACCAGCACCTCATGCTCAAAATGCGCTGAGGGCTTGCGGTCCGCCGTAGAAATAGTCCAGCCGTCCTTGTGCTTGACAATATGCGAGCTTCCGATATTAAACATCGGCTCGATAGCCAGTACCATGCCCACTTGGATTTGGGTATCTGGATAATCGCGGTAAAACTCGGTAAAATTCGGTATAAACGGCTCGCAGTGATATTCAGGACCCACCCCGTGCCCGCCGAATTCTTCGACATTGCCGTACCGGTGGCTTTTAGCGAGGCTTTCGACAGCCGAAGCGATATCACTTATCATATTGCCCGGTTTTACGGCGTCTATGCCCGCCCAGAGCCCTTGGTTAGTGTGCTGGAGCAGCCTTGCTACTTTTGGACTAATTTCTCCGACCGGAAAAGTAAAAGCGTTATCACCCACATAAAAAAAATCGCGGTTTTTGAAGCTTTCTTTTATACTCACACCGACATCTATGCTGACCACATCACCCGATTTTAGCGGGCGCGAGCTAGGAATTCCATGCACCACTTCTTCATTTACCGAAATACACAGCGTCTTGGGGAATCCGTAATACCCTTTGAAGGTGGGGATGTGGCCCTGCTGGCGGATCCACGTCTCAGCAAAATCATCCAGCTCCAGCGGCGTCATTCCAGGCTTAATCATATCTCCGCAAAGGTGCAGAACCTCGCCAGCAAGCCTGCCTGCCTCTCTTATAAGGTCATATTGTCCAGGTTCAAAAATACAAATTGGTTTTCCAGCCATGATATATGTTATTATAACTTGCTATGCCAAATATTAAATCAGCAAAGAAAAGAGTTAAAACCAGCGAGCGTAACAAACTACGCAACTATTCCCAAAAATCCTCAATGCGTACGGCCATCAGAACCGTTAGAGATTTAGCACTTGGCGGTGATATCGAAACTGCGCTTAGCAATCTTCCAGAGGCTTTCAGCAAGATCGATAAAGCTATCAAAAGAAAAATTATTCACGCTAATGCTGGCGCGAGACTAAAATCCAGACTTGTGGCCAAGCTTAAAGCTAAAAAAGCCTAAACTACTGTTATACCCAAATTTTTTAAAAAATAACCTTTTGGTTATTTAGATTTGCTTATAGAATTAAAAAAATGAATCCCACAAAAATTCAATATAAACACATTCGCTTTTTAGGCGCTGAAGGTATTGGAATGACAGCTTTAATCAAGATTTTAGAACAGCAAAAAAACCTTGGCAGACAAAACCCCGAGCTGAAAATTTCCAAAAGCGACCTAGCTTATAAGGTAAACGACCCGCTGGATCAGGATATAGATTTGGTGGTTCGCAGTACCGCAATAAATAGTGCTGATCCTGAATTGGTGGAGTTGATCCAGCGCAAGGTGGAGATTTGGCATCGCAGTGAAATGCTTAATTACCTCAGCGCGCCCTATAAACAAGTGGTGGTATCAGGCACTCACGGCAAGACCACTTGCTCAGCGATTTTGGCGCATATACTGGTGGAATGCGGTCTGGATCCGTGTTTTGCGGTGGGCGGAATTTTGAGCAATTATAGCACCAATGGTCAAGCGGGAGCCGGTGAGTTTTTCGTGCTGGAGGGCGATGAGTCTGATAAAAGTTTTACGCGGACCACTCCCTATCTGGCTTTGGTCACTTGTATCGAGCCTGATCACCTCGAGAATTACCCTGGTGGCATAGAAGAAATCAAAAATTGTTTTTATAAATTTTTGGATTCTGCGGAAATCTGTGTAATAAATATTGATGACCCTCTGCTCAAAGCCTATCAGCAAGCTAATTTGAGCAGAACTAATATAATTTGCTATTCAGGTGATGAGCTTCAACAATATGATTTTCAGCTAAAAATTCCCGGCAAGTACAATAAGCTAAATGCTCTTGGTTGCCTAAAATCAGCTCAGGCATTGGGCTGTAATATGGAGGATGCGCTTAAGGCTCTAGAGAGTTTTAGTGGAATTCAGCGCAGGTTCGAGCTGATAAACGACAGTTATAACGGCTCGATAAAAGTTTATGACGATTACGCGCATCACCCCACCGAGCTAAAAGCTTTTCTGGAAGGCGCTCTGTCATTGGATCCTAAGAGGATGGTATTGGTGTATCAGCCGCATCACCCTGAGCGCACCCAGCAGTTCTGGAACGAATTTGTGGAAGTGTTTAAGCAATTCCCGCCCCAACATCTATGCTTATTAGCCGAAGTCTATGTCGCGCGCAGTAAGCACATTCCAGGAATTACCTGCAAGCGCATGGTCGAAGAAATTAACCTGCCAAATGTAAAATTCCTAAATCCAGAAAGCCTCGAAACCACTTCCCAAGGCAATCTTAGCGATATGGCAAAAGCCTACAAAAAAACTATCGATGAAAATCTTGCTGGCGCGGATTACTTATTTATCGTGGGAGCCGGGAATATCTCTAAGGTGGCTTCTGCTTTTAGGAAATAAGACTCGAAGCTAAGTAGAAGTTTTTCAGTGGATCCTTAAAAACTCAGCTAAGATACTAACCGGATGTAAGACCTTGTAATCCTTTCCTAGAGCGGATTGTATCTGAGACATACAGCCAGGGTTAGCAGTAACTACGATATGAGCAGAAGTCGCTTGAATGTTTTGAGCTTTTAGCTTGCCTATTTTTTCTGCCATCTGAGGCTTGATAAGGTTATAAATGCCCGCCGAGCCACAGCACATATCAGCGTCCACCAGCTTGGCGACACTTAGATTAGGAATTTTTTCAAGCCAAGTAAGATAGTCGTAAGCTAATCCCTGACGATGATTCAGGTGGCAAGCAGGGTGATAGGTAATAAACTTTTCAGGAAATTCTTGATTAGTTTCTTCTACAAAAACAGATTTTGAGATCGGGTCTTTTGGTGCTTTATTAAGCGCCTCGACTAGATCATAAATTTTTAGATCTAATACATTTTCTTTTAGAAAAGCACCGCAGCCGGCAGAATTCATAACCACAGGATACCCATAGCTAGCGAGTTTTACCATAAATTGATTTAACTGAGCTTGCCCGATCCCAGCTTCGCCGCTATGACTAGCAAGCGCGCCACAACAGCCCAGCTCCGGTACAAGCACATGATAGCCAAAACGATTCAGAACATAAATAGTATCGTGATGGACCTCATTAAAAAATGTATCCATCAAACAACCCAAGGGCATGATAATAGTGCGTTCATCTTCTTTTACATCAAAAAATATCTCATCAGATTTATAGATCACCCCTGTTTCTATTGGTCTATAACGCTGAGCTAAAGTGGGTTTGGTCTTTAGCGGAACTAAAAAAGAAAATTTTTCGTAGCAGGCTCTAAATAGATTTAGGATTTTTCTATTCGGTAGGACCATACTAAAAGCAAGCTTGCGAATAAAGCCCCAGAAGCCTTTATTATAATTAGTTTTATGCAGGGTGTGCCGAGCATAATCTAGAATTGATCCGTACTGTACGCCAGACGGACAGACGGTTTCACAAGCGTAACAGCTCAGGCAATTATCGAGATATTCAAGAGATTTTTTGCCCAGGGATTGGTCTTGGGGTTCTTGATTTATAAAATTATTTATGAGATAAAGTCTTCCGCGAGGAGACTGCCCCTCATTACCAGTCACCTTATAAGTTGGGCACGCTGGAAGGCACATCCCACAATGGATACAAGCTTTTAGCTGCTCTTCTAATTGCTCAGAATAATAGCTAGCATCCTTAAAAATATGCTCGGCATCAAGCATGCTGACTGGCTCCTAAAAACACACCGGGGTTAAGCAGATCATGAGGATCATAAGTCAATTTAAGTTTTTTGATCATTTCATCTTCAAATCTATTAATGGGGATACAGAGTTTTTTTTCTAGTTGTAAATTAAGAGCATTAATCGGAAACACTCTTAAATAGACAGGTCCAAGCCCATCGGTCGCTAGAATATTATTGATTTGTCCGGCTAAATCTTCTAAGCCTAGAGCGCCCGCATAAAAATCAATTCTAGATAGCTTGGGATAAACGACTATATTCTCACCAAAAGCTCTAAGAAGTTTTTTGTAGATATTAGCAAGATTAGCAAGACTGGTAAAAAATTCTATTCTTAGATCTTCACCAGGATATTTTTTTTGGAAAGGCAGTTTTCTAAAATCTAGGCGATCATGAAAATCGATTTCTATATTTTTATTTTTAAAAAATTCTTGTAATTTATAAAGCAGTTTTTTTGCTCTCAGATCAAGCAAAGCCTCACTGGCAGAGAGCCTTAGTCGCAGTTCGATATTATACAAATCTTCTTTTAGCTTCTTACTTATTATGGACATTTCAAGACTCTCATCAAAATTAGAAGTGCTGATTTCATAAAGCTCGCTAAGACTTTGTTGATTAATTAGCTTCAGCACATCATCTACGTTAAATTGGATAATTATTTCTACTTGAAACTCAGGTTTTTTTTCTACTTTTAGGCAAGCGTGCCTAATTAAGGCAAGAGCATTTCTAGAGCCTAAATATATTTTTGACAGATCATATCCAGATACATTTTTTATTACCTTGCCGCCAGTCTTAGTCTCTATGCCATTTATATCCATCAGCTCTAACCCTAAAACTTGTTTATAAAGATCGTTACCCCAATTTTCAGCCAGAATTCTTGAGAGCGAATAACCCGCAGGACCCCAAATCCTGGAGTAAAGCCCAAAGTCCAGAAGATCTCTATCCAAGTCCCCAAGCGTCATTGAGCCAGGCACTTGAGCTACAAAATCTTGATGTTCGATTTTATAAACGCAGGCTTCATCAGAGAGTTCCAGCTCCCTTATATCTCCAGCAAGCTCAAGAGGAATATACTCTTTTTCAGTGAATAATTTATTGAATTTAGTTTTTAGAACTTGCATCTAGAGCTTACTTGCCTGCTGATGTGCCTTTATTTCAAGTTTATCATTTAAGTCAAGTAGAGTACCATGCTCCTCAAGATAAGGATGATTAGCGGTTTTTAGAGCCCTAAACAATAATTCATCAGCTAGATGTGGGTTTTTTGGAAGAAGACTTCCGTGTAAATAAGTCCCAAAAATGTTTTTGTAAACCGCACCCTCAAAACCATCTTCACCATTATTACCAAACCCTGTTTTTACAGAAGCTAGCGGACTAGTTCTATCAGAGACTATATAAGTGCGCCCAGAATGATTCTCAAAGCCCACCAGAGTATTCAAAACAGATTTTACGTTTAGCTCTATGAGCAGATCCGCGCAGACATTACCGATCAAGCGATCTTGCTTCTTACCCTGTTCTTGAGGTTTTGCGCGGGTAATAATATCTAAGATACCCAACCCTGGTATATCTAAACCCTCAGAAGTCTGATAACTTTTGCCCAATAATTGATAACCACCACACACCGCCAGGACCGGCTTGCCCGCCAGAACACAGTCGCCAAGTTCACTTGCGCGCTGTAATAAATCCTCAGCGACGTCTTGTTGTTGCTGGTCTTGACCGCCACCAATAAAAAAAAGATCGTAATCAAAAAACTTTTTTTGAAACTCAGCAAGCCCTATCTCCTCGACTAGGACTGGGATCGAGCGCCATTCAAGCCGCTTAACTAGAGTAAGTACATTCCCTCTATCACCATAAAGATTTAAAAGATCAGCATAAAGATGGGCTATTTTAAGAGCTTCCATGAGATCATCCTTCTATTTATGTAAACTGCCAATCACTAGATTTATCACGGTAATCTTTAATCATAATGCCAGCTTTATTTAGACCATCTCTAATCAAATCACTAGTCTTAAAGTCTTTATTCAAGCGGGCTTGAGCGCGAATATCTAAGACTAGATTCATCACCTCCCCCAGAGCCTGATCTGCTCCCTGAGCGGATTTGGACTCCTGCCCTAAATCAAAACCCAAAATACTAAGCAAGTAAATAATAGTTTTTAATTTATCGCTAGTTTTATTCTCGAATATCAAAGCCAATGCTTGAGCCGTTCCTAGATCATTATCCATAACAGAAACAAACTCATCCACCAGAGCCAAATCCAAATCTTCCGCAGAGATACGGTTGTGCAGTAGCTCTCCTGGGGCAGGTTTTAGTAATTCTAGTTCAGGCTGAAGGCTTGCTATTAGCTTCTGGAAGCCTTGCTCAGCTGATTTTAGAGCCTCGTGACTGAAGTTGATTTGTTTTTTGTAGTGAGTACCTAAGCAAAAATATCTTATGGTATTAGGGTTATAAATATCCAAAAGTTCTCTAATGGTGAAAAAATTACCTTCAGACTTAGACATTTTAGCGCCGTTCACCATCACCATACCATTATGCATCCAATACTTAGCTAAAGGCTTACCTGAGAGGGTTTCAGACTGAGCGCACTCGTTTTCGTGATGCGGATGAATCAGATCATCTCCGCCAGCATGAATATCCAGAGTCTCACCAGCAGAGTTTTCTTCTAGTATGGATTTGATCATGGTACTGCACTCAAGATGCCAGCCTGGTCTGCCCGAGCCCCACGGCGACCAGAAGCTAAACTCCGGCTCGTTAGGGAAATTTTTCCAGAGCGCAAAATCTAACTGAGATTCTTTTTTGGAGTTAGAATCAATACGCGAAAGACCTTCTTGGAGCTGATCTAGGGTCAAACCCTTTAGCTGACCGTAATTTTTATGCTTAGTAACTCTAAAATAAACATCCCCATCAATCGCATAAGCACTGCCCTGATCTATTAAACCCTGGATAAAATCAAACATCTGCCCCAAATAATCAGTCGCACGCGGCTCATAATCGGGCCAAGAGATATTTAAGCGCGCCAAATCCTTCCAAAATTCATAAGTATAGATCCTAGAAAGCTTATCAGCACTGATTCCTAGCTGTTTAGCTCGCGCCACAATTTTATCGTCGATATTTGTAATATTTCGTATCCATTTGATATTAATTTTTTTGAATTTTAGGTAGCGGTATAAAATATCCCAGACTATACAACTGCGAGCATGACCAATATGCGAAACATCATAGACAGTAGGACCGCAACTATAGACAAAAACTCGATCGGGATTAATTGGCTTAAACTCTTCTAACTCTCTAGTTAAGTTATTGAAAAACTTCATCTCTACTTAAAAACTAGCATCAAATTGACTTTCACGGACTTCAAATTTATGATTCAAAACCAATTCTTGAAGCTTAAACATCTCAATGGCTTCTTCACGGCTCTCATGATCATAGCCAAGCAAGTGCAGCAATCCATGCACAAACAACATAGCCAGCTCATCTTTAAGGGTTTTGTTTTGTTCCTTAGCTTGTAATTGAGCTTTTTGGACACAAATAATCACATCACCTAGAGCCGCATCTTCAGGATCAGCATCAGGCTTATCGACTAAATCCTCAAACTTAAATAAATCCACAGAAGTATTACCGATAGCATTAAACGACAGCACATCGGTCACTTGATTAATATTGCGGTAAAGAGAATTTAATTGCTGGATTTCAGCGGGCTCACAAAAGCTCAAAACCACTTCCTGATTCATAAAATAAGGCTTAAAAGTAATCTGAAAAACCTTGTCAGCCAAACTTGCCCAAGGAATACTAGTCTCCAAATCAATCTTAGAGCCAGTTTGAGCATCTTTTATCTTAGATCCTGAATTTGTGCGAATTGAAAGAGCGATTTTGGCCATCGCTTAAGATTTTAGCATAAGCAAATTACTGAATCATCTCTATAGCTGTTCCGCTAATTTTATCTGCCAGTTTATGGACCTGCGAAGCCGCCTGAAAATATCTCTGAGCATCCGTAAGATTATGGGCTTCTACCTTGATCCAGGTATTGCTTTTTTCTAAAGCTTCTGGAATTACAATGCTATCGCTGACTGTCATACTAGGCAAGCCACTAAGATCAGTCGCCTTAAAAAAAATTCCATCTTTAACGTCCTTAAGACCATTTAGATTATTAAAATCAACTAAAGTGAGCTTATATAAAGAGACCATGTTATTACCATCACGCCCGTAAATAACCCCGTCTTCACCTACTCTAACCTCATCAAAACTCCCTAGATATCTACCGTTGCGGCGATCAAGCCCGAGATTAATATCCTGAGCAGGCGCTAGGGCTTGCCCTGGAGGATTCATAAACTGTTTGTTATTAGTATGCGGATTGTTATAAGGATCAGAAGAATGTGGATTAAAAGTCTCATAAACATTTACATTAGCAGGATTAGACTGTAAGCGAGTCGCTGAGCCAGCCAGAGGCACTCCTTGCACTCTAAAACCTTCCATTGTTACTAAATTCCCCTCAGCATCTAAGTGAAAATCACCGAGCCTAGTATAAATATTTTCTTGGTTTTTGGGATTTTTTACAGTAAAAAAACCTCTGCCTTTTATCATCAGCTTAGTCCACTCACCAATTCTTGGCTCTTGCTTGCCTTGATTCCAGCTATAACCAGCATCCCGGACCTCGCCGCCATTCATAAAATCTGAAAAAGCACATCTCTTGGCTCTATGCCCGTTCATACTATACCCAAAAATATTATTCGAGATAGTATCAATTAACTCAACTGAATTAAGAGTGGCATTATGAGACATGTTCTGGATTTTATTCATCTATTTTTTCGCTCCCTGACTGACACTAGCAGAATCAAAAGCCTGAAGACCAGCGAGTTTTACATTATGATCTCGTAGTTTGCGAGATAACTCACTTTCACTAGACTGCAATCTTTCCATTGTGGACTTATCGCCTACAACCTGCACATGGACTGAATCCTGTTTCATTCTGACAATTAAAGTTTCGATATCATTAATACCGGGGATATCAATTCTAACCGCTCTATTTTTAGGGTCTTCTATAATTCGCGGAGCTAATTCTTCCCACTTGGCGAGCTGTTTCTTTCTATCATTAGAATCGTTATAAGTCGCTTGCTCTTGAGCAACATTGCCCTCACGGTAAGATTCAGTAAGCACCTTGTTATTTTCCTGAGCGGCAGCAGCCATGGTAGTTTCAGACTTAGAATATTTATCTGCGATCTCCTCAGCAAGCCTATTACTTTCTTCAAAATTATTGTGTTTAGCTTGTTCTACGACTTCTTCTTTATCTCTCATCTCTTTAAGTTTCATTTTGAGTTTTTCAGAAATCTCTTCACTGCTGGCTTCCATAATACCCAGAGTGTTTTTAGGGCGACTATGTGAAATGGGCTTAAAAGTATTTGGATCCACTAACTGTTCTTCTTGAATTAAATCCTGAGGACTAACTGTCTTATCCTCACTTGCGTTAGCCTGCAAAGCCGCTAATTCAGTGGCAAAGCTATTTCCTGTAGCTGGCTTACTAGTCGTTGGCCGCGCCATAAGGCCATTATTATTTAGTAGATTAATATTATTGGTATTTTGGTTTGGGGTGGGGTTAAATGATTTCTGCATGAGCTATAACTAACAAAGCGAGATTAAGGCAAAGTTAAGGAAATAACAGGCTTAAAAATCTACTCAAAATCATCATCTTCACCAAAATCCGCCTGCTCTAGGGCTTCTTTTCGCTTATCGGTGCTGAATTTGAGCGTAGCCTTCTCATCAGTCATTTTTTGATCCAAACGATTCTGTTCGAGATAATATTCCTCGGCGCGTTTTTCTTTTAGTTTTTCCATAGCTTCAAGCTTTTGCTGGGCTTCAATAAGATCTAAGCGAGCTTGCTCAAGCTCTTGTTCTTTAGCAATGACATCTTTTTTGGCTTGATCGAGCTTATCATTTAGGTGTTTAATAGTCCGCAAGTGCTCTTGAGCCATTTCGTAATTATTTTTTATCAGTTCTTCATTACGATCTCTAATTTCTTGAGCCAGCACGAGGACCCGTTCTTGAGCTTTTTTAAGGGCAGCTTCTGCTGCCAAAACCGCCATTTGAGCGGCTTCTAAAGCATCTCGCCTTAATGTTAATACTTTTTCTAGCCTAAATTTGAACGCCAAATTGAAATCTCTAAGACTATATTAAACCCAATTATTAAAAAAAGCATATGGGTATATGAGCTGATAGAAGCTATATTGCTAAAATACACAGTTACGCGCCTTATTTCGCCAATGTAAAATCGTGTGGTTTTACACCAAGAAAGTGATTTAAGCGCCGGCCAAAAAAGGAAACAAAATGACAACAGCAACTGACTCAAAAAATGCAGAAAAACAAAATCAAGAAGATATTCTTCTAGCTAAAGTAGCGGAAGGTAAAGTTATACTTAGACAGCTTGTAGACGCTGGTGTGCATTTTGGTCACCCGACAAAAGACTGGAATCCTAAGATGAAAGAATACATCTATGATTCTATGAACGGAGTTCACGTTATCAACCTGGCTAAGACCGTTGAAAACATGATGAACACCGCAGAGTTTCTCAAGAAGCAAGGTCGCTTGAACCGTAATATTTTATACGTAGGTACTTCTAAACAAACTTCAAGCATAGTTAAGCAAGAAGCCGAAAGAGCTAATGTGTTTTTTATTAACCAGAGATGGCTAGGCGGTTTGATCACTAATTTTGATACTATCAGATCTAGATTAAACAAGCTAAGAGAGCTAGAAGGCGCAAAAGAAACAGGCGCGTTTAGCAACCTCGGTAAAAAAGAAATCGCAAGATTAAACAGACAAATCACTAAGCTCAACAAATCTCTTGGTGGTCTTAAAAAAATGCGCGGTCGTCCAGAAGTTTTGGTGATTTTTGATCAAAACAAAGACGCTATCGCTGTTACAGAAGGTAAAAAAGTAAACGCTACAATCATCACAATCAGTGACACTGACTGCGATCCGACCAAGAGCGATTTTGTAATTCCTGCTAATAACGATTCTATGAGATCGATCGCGATTATCGCTAAGTATTTCACAGACGCGATTATTGAAGGTCAAAATGCTTCAAACAAAAAGCGTTAATCTAATTTAAACAAAAAAGGACAATATATGAGTTTCACAGCACAAGACGTAGCAAAATTAAGAGAAATGACCGGTGCCGGTATGATGGACTGCAAAAAAGCTCTCCAACAAACAGAAGGCAATCTAGAAGAGGCTATTAACTTCCTTCGCCAAAAAGGTATCGCATCAGCCGCAAAAAAAGCTGGCAATATCGCTGCTGAAGGGCTTTTGGGCTCAGCGATTTCTGCTGATAGAAAATCTGCCGCGATCGTAGAGATCAATTCCCAAACAGATTTCGTCGCCAAAAACGAACAGTTCCAACAATTCGTAAAAGACGTTGCTAACACAGCTCTCACAAATAAAACCACAACTATCGAAGCTCTCAAAAAAGCTAAGCTCGCTAGCGGCAAAACCGTAGAGGAAACGGCTCTTGAGCTGACTGCTACTATCGGCGAGAAGGTAGATGTTAGAAGAGTAGGATACCTTGAGACTTCTGGTACTATCGGTAATTATGTCCACCCAGTGGGCTCAAAAATCGGTGTTATCGTCGCTCTTAATAACGGCGCCAATGAGTCTCACGCGGCGGATTTGGCGATGCATATTGCGGCTATTAATCCAGCTCCTGAATACATCAATAAGACTGAAATCCCGGCTGAAATTATCGCAAAAGAAAAAGAAATCGAAAGCAAAAAAGATGATTTAGCAGGCAAGCCACCAGAGATCATCGACAAAATCGTCGGTGGCAGAGTAGATAAATTACTCGCAACAAAAGTTTTGCTTGAGCAAGCATTTATAAAAGACCAAAACCAAAAAGTATCAGCTTACTTGGGTACTGCTGTAGTAGAGGCTTTTATCCGCTTGAATCTTGGTGAAGGTATCGAGAAGAAGCAAGAAGATTATGCTGCTGAAGTAGCAGCTGCGATGAAAGTATAATTCCACGCTTTCATCGGGCACGCCGTTGTGGCGAAATTGGCAGACGCGATAGACTCAAAATCTGTTTCCCTCTGCGGGAGTATCGGTTCGACTCCGATCAACGGCACCAAAATTTGATTCGGAAAATTGACCGACTTTTTAGTGGGCGGCAATGTGTGCCGCCCATTGATTTTGTGCTATACTAAAATTGAGATACGATAAATGTGTGGATAAAATCCCAAAAAACATGATTGACCAAAAAGTAGTTGATTACATAAAAACTTCCTTGGCGCAAGGAAGAACAAAGGAAGAACTTTACAAAGAACTTCTTGGACAAGGTTGGGCGATTGAAATTATTCAGGAAAATTTTAATGCGATAAATGCCGTACAGGAAAATGAAGACATATCAAAAAGAACAATCCACATAATCGTAACGATTGGTGCTATTCTTGTTGGAGCTGGAATTTTTTCATTTATCTCCGCAAATTGGCAAGAAATGTCAAAGCCAGTAAAGATTGGCGTCATTTTGATTTCAATGTTAGTTTCTTACGGCATTGGCTGGTATCTGAAAGAAAAACTTAATTTGGGAAAAACCGGTTCGGCTTTATTTTTACTTGGCACTATTATTTACGGCGCAGGAATATTTTTAGTAGCTCAAATGTTCCACATACGGACGAATTGGCCAGACGGTTTTATTTTATGGATGTTCGGCGCTATGGCGATTGCATTCGCCCTAGAATCATTCCCGCATTTCTATCTTACTATTCTTTTGGGTTTTGTCCCCCTGGTTGGACATCCCATAGAAATTTTTACAGGAGTTTTTGGCTATCGCGCCTTTTTACTAACTTCATCATTTTTGCTTTTAGCCGTAACAATAGTAACTTTTATTACCGGCTGGATTATTAGAAAAAGAATGCCACCAGAACTCAAAGAATTTTATTAAACTATGATTACTTTTATCAGCAATTTTTTTCTCCTGCTTCTGCTAATTTTAATTATTGGCTTGATTGAATTTTTTATCAGGAGAAGACATAAAAAATTACATCCTTCTCAAGATAAAGAATGGTATTTGCGAATTGCATTGTCAAAAGAGGATGCCGTAAGCCAACTATTTCTTTTACTTTCATTTTTCTTTTTAGGCGTTACTTTGCTTGCTTTTAATCACAACTTTGGCGAACCATTATCATGGCTCGCTATTCTTTTTATCACATCGGCTATTGGACTTATTATAGCATACTACTTAAAAACTATTTATACTTTGTTATTCAGCCTTGTTGGAATAACTGGTTGGTGGGAAGCACAAGCCGCTCAGTGGATAGACGGAAAAGATATTAAAACATCTGCGCTTTTTGCTGGTTCGTCTTTCCTCTCGCTCATTTTCTATTCCCTCGGACATTTGCACGAAAAGCAGATGAAATTCAAGCGCTTCGCGTTTATCTATTTAATTCTGGGAATTATTGGCATTACTAAAGCATTATTCTCTTTATCAACAGAACTCGGCAATGACATAATTGGAGGGATGACAAAAGGCGCGTCTTTCTTTGGCTCCTGGCAACTGACCTTATCTTTGTTTGTTTTTCTTGTTTCATTAGTCGGAGCAACACTTTATGCCGCGGCGCAAAAACGCCTGTTTCCTTTTGAAATGATTGCTGTTTTCGCTTTAACTTGTTTGTTTGGGATTATTGCCTTACTACCCGAACAAACAATGTTCGTTCAAGCGGGGCGTTCCTATAATTCGTATTATGGTAGTAATGAGCTTTCAAGTAGTGGCGTTTTATGGTCTCTTATCTTTAACTTCGCAATATTCTTTGAATTACTCGGTTTGATTTTTTCCGGTTATTTGCGCCGCGAAACATGGCTTATCAATCTTGGTGCATTATTTCTGTTCTTGCTTATTATCGATAAATACTTTGATTGGTTCTTTACTTTCTTAGATAAAAGCATTTTCTTTATTGGTGGGGGTATTTTGCTTTTTGTTGTCGGTTGGTTTATGGAAAAAGGCAGAAGATATATGATTTCAAATATCAAAGCGCAAACGCAACAAATCCAGTAATAATTATGATGACAAAACAAACAAAGCTTTTATTGGCGATAGCATTACAAGTGGTAATAATTTTCGCAATTATTATTTTCAAGTTGTCCGTTCTCACCGGCGGTACTGAAGTTATGCTTCGGATTGCGCCTGTTGATCCGCGGGATTTGTTGCGCGGAGATTACGCCACTTTTCAATACGATATTTCCAATCTTGATTCCTATAATTCTCGTGGCGAACAAATCAGAAATGGCGATAATGTATATGTTATTTTGGGGCAATCTGGAAAATACTGGACAGCGCAAAGCGTCCAAAAAACAAAACCAATAGGAAACGTATTGTTTATCAAGGGAAAAGTTGAAAGCGGCGGCATGGAAAGCCAAATTGACCAAATTTCATATGAGCGTTTTGGTAGCTCTCGCCTTCATATTGTTTATGGAATTGAGCAGTATTTTATTCCCGAAGGCAAGGGTCAGAATTTTAGCTTTTGGAATAAAAAAGCCGCCGCAATGGTTGCCGTTGACGATAACGGCAATGCGGTAATTAAAAAGATATATGTTGATGACAAACAATGGCCATAAATTCCGAATGCAATAGAAAAATTTAAAAACATCCGTTGGATGTTTTTGTTTTGAAAAGCAAACAAAATCGTCAAGCGAGGGCGCGGCGAAGCGAAACCTTCCATTTTTCAGAAATTTTTGGTAAAGCTTGGTTAAATAAACGCACCATTTTTTTTTGGTAAAATACTCAGCACTGAAGCTCACTTGCTCCGAGCAAATAGGCTTCAGCGGCTCCTTAACCATCTCAAGTCAAAAAGACCATAAATAATACTTTGTATGGTTAAGGAGAGGTTGAAAAGAGGGTGCTAAGAAATCTATTAAGGCTTCTACAACCACTAGCAACAGCGGGCTTGCAATCTTTAGTCCGAGTTATTCCAGCAGCCCGAAATGGTCTACAGACCGCAAAAAACCTAGGAGTCGCTCAATTTGATAATTTTAGGTATTTTTGCGGTGATAAAAAAACTCTATTAGATAATTTTGATATTTTTTTTACTGGGACTGATTGTGCTTACAGCTTGGCAGAAGTCTATAAAACTCAAGATCCTAGAGAAGGAGTGGGATTATTAGACGCCGGAAAAGATTGGTTTTTACGGCGCTTAGCTTTTAAAAAATCAAGATTGGCTGTACCTGCCGCTTTATCACTATTTGCTGAAACATTGACACCAAAAGGCTCATTTCTGGAAAGCTTAGCAGGCTGGGGTCAAGATGAAAAATCTAATCTGAAACAAGAAAATACCGAGTATGGAATCAACGCAAGCGGGAAAGTAGTTAGTGGCTTATTAATTCTAGCTAAAAATCTTAATCTGAAATATCCCGAGGGGATCAATCACACTCCACTTTATATTAACTCGAAAAAGAATAAATCCATGAAAAATTTTTTTGGCATATGTGCGCTATTTTCATCTGCTGGGTGTGGATTAGCACTTAACCATATTACCACCCGCCCAAAACAACAAACTAATCCCAATAAAAATTCAGATGAAGATCTCCCTAAAAGCTTGGATCCGAAGTCTCAATTGAACTTTAATGTATAAAAAGATTAGGTAAAATACTCAGCGTTAATTCGCACATATTCATAGCTCAAATCTGAACCGAGCACTCTGACTGGCTTTGAAGCGGATGACTGAGCTAGGTCAAGCTGGAGTTTTATAAATTTATTGCGTTTCATAAGATTAGTGAGCTTTGCTTTATCAAAAACAGTAGGCATACCTTGCTCAAAAACCCGCACCCCAAGCAGATCCAGAGTCAATTTGTTAAAATTCAGATTCACACCAAACTCATTATCAGCATTACCCAGCGCGGCTATAATACGCCCCCAATTAGGATCACAGCCATGAATCGCAGTCTTCACCAGAGGTGAATTTATAATCACCATACCGATTTGGCGTGCCAGGTCCTCATCAGCAAGCCCGCTAATATTAAGATCAATGATTTTAGTGGTACCTTCGCCGTCAAGAATTATTTTTTCAGCCAGGTCCATACAAACCTGATCTAGAGCGGATTCAAACTCTGAAACACTAACAAGCTTGCCCTGCATATTGCTCAAAAGCAAGACCATATCATTAGTGCTGGTATCTCCGTCCACCGAAATAGCATTAAAACTTTTTGAAACGCTCTGAGCAAGCAGTTCTCGCAGTTTAGCTTGCATACCAGGGACATCTTGCTCGAAGCCAGCGAGCTTAACATCCGTCACCAAAAATCCAAGCATGGTAGCTGATTTGGGGACTGACATCTTGGGGGCAATCATTCCAGAGCCCTTGGTAAAACCTAGAATAAGGGCTTGAGAATCTTGAGAAATTTTAAGACTTAAATCCGTAGTCAAAATAGACTCCGCAAACCCTTTTATAGACTGGTTTTTGGAGGTGTCAATATTTTTAATTGCATTATTAATTTTATCATCAGGAAGAATTACTCCGATCTTTCCAGTACTTGCCATCAAGACCTCATCAGCATTTAGATTAAACTTGCCAGCAAGCGCCTTGCGCACCGAAAGATCCGAGTGCTCGCCTTGGATGCCGGTGCAGGCATTAGCATTACCAGCATTGCAAACGATAGCCCTGACTGGCTTTTGGCTGAGGAATAATTCTTGATTTTTTTCTACACAAAAAGCGCGCGCCTTATTTTCTGTAAACGCCGCAGCCCAAATACAAGGATAATCCGAGAGTAAAATCCCTAAGTCATTTTTTCCAGTTTCTTTTAAACCAGCACAAGTACTAAACGCTTTAAAGCCACTAGGTAATTTAGGGAGATACCCAGCAGCCGAGATCTGTGATCCGCTACAAGCTGTATAGAGAGCGGGTTCGATCAGATCATAACAATAAGCTTTTATACCCTGCGACACTAAATACTTAGCTTCCTTGGCCGTAGGCTCGGTGCCGTGCTTAATACAAGCTACCTGAATAGCCGAGGGGTTAAACTTATCAGCGTATAAATCAGTAACGGGTATGAAGCCTAAGTTTTTTATGGGAGAGCCTGTCAGATTCACATGATCAGCGATAGGAAATTCACCGCAACTCAGAGAATCATCTAAAGCAAAAATCGGCACTCTCATAAATTTAGCTAGCCTAGACTGTAGCAGGGATGTGGGCTTTAACCAGCTCGACGATTTCACTTGGTGTCATCGCTACTCTAACGCCAGCATTAGTAAAGGCTTTTGTCTTAGATTCTGCCGTGCCCTTATTACCAGAAATAATCGCACCAGCGTGACCCATACGCTTACCAGCAGGAGCTGTACGACCAGCGATATAGCCGATAACAGGTTTTTTGATATTCACTTTTATGTAGTCAGCGGCGTCTTCTTCAGCTGTACCACCGATTTCACCGACTAAAATTATCAAGTCAGTATCTTTATCTTTTTCAAAAAGATCCAGCGAAACAATTTGATCGATTCCGATAATCGGATCTCCGCCAATACCAACTGCTGTCGAAATGCCTATTCCAGACTGTTTCAAGCCAAGACCAATTTCGTAAGTCAAAGTACCAGAGCGTGAAATCAATCCTACTCTACCAGGCATATAAATCGAACCTGGGTGAATACCGATCAAACACTCACCAGGAGTAATAATCCCAGGACAGTTAGGACCGTTTACCAGAGTGCCTTTTAGCTTAGCTGCGGCGTGTAATTTTACAGCATCTTGAGGTGGAAGACCTTCGGTGATCACCGAAATCAGTGGCAAACCTGCATCAATAGCTTCAAGAGCCGCATCAAGACATAAGTAAGGTGGCACAAAAATCACCGAACAATTAGCGCCCGTTTTAGCAACTGCTTCTGAAACCGAGTCAAACACCGGAACTCCGTCTTGCTCAGTGCCGCCTTTTCCAGGAGTCACTCCGCCGACGATATTAGTACCATATTTTTTCATTAGAGCGGTATGCGTGCGACCCATACCACCAGTGATACCTTGAACTATTACTTTTGTATTTTTATTGATTAGAACTGACATAATATTTTCCTTTTTTATAATCTAACTAAGCCGCTACTGCTACTGCTTTTTTTACAGCTTCATCAAGAACATTAGTCATCGGGATTCCCGCTTGATTCATGATTTGCTGAGCCGCTTCTTCGTTATTACCCACCAATCTCACTACCAGATTAGCTTCTGGTCTGGTTTCTTTGTAGTATTTAAGAGCGTTAGCGACCTCGACGCAATCAGTAATTCCGCCCAAAATATTCACTAATAGAACTTTTACATTTTTATCAGACGAGACCAAATCCAGTGCCCGAGCGACATGCGACTTACTAGCACCGCCACCGACATCCAAAAAATTAGACGGCTTGCCGCCATGATGAAATACCAAGTCCATAGTAGCCATGGTCAAACCCGCTCCATTACAGAGAATACCGATATTGCCTTCAAGCTCGACTATATTTAGACCGCACATTTTGCCTCTAAATTCTCTTTCACCAAGATCAGTAAGATGCTCGCCAAGCATACCATCAAAACGCGGCTGTCTATCTAAAGCATCTTCGTTGATAACGATCTTGCCATCAAGCGCCACAAAATTATCATCTCCATCAACAATCAATGGATTAATCTCACACAAATCGCAATCGTACTTGGTATAAACATCCCAGAGTCTATTTACGATATTACCGTATTTAATTACATCCTTGCCACTCAAACCCAGTTTGGTAGCCATTTTGCGTCCAAGATAAGGATTATAGTTACCGCCAGGAATTGGCACGATCTGGATATTTTCAGAAGATTCGATTTCTACGCCACCTTCGCTAGAAGCCATAATGATTGGACCTCGATAAGCTCTGTCAATTAAAATTGCGGTGTAAATTTCTTTTTTTATTACTACTTTTGGTTCAACGAGAATAGCAACAGGAAGATCACCTTTTATTGGTAGTTTAAAAATATCTTGGGCTTTTTGGTAAGCGTCATCAGCGTTATCAGCAAATTTAATTCCACCAGCTTTTCCGCGCCCACCAGTTAAAACTTGAGTTTTTAAGGTGCAAGGAAAATTTTCAACTCCAAAAATTTCTTCAGCGTATTTAATAACGATGCCTTTAGGCGTAGCGATTCCCGCTTCTCTAAAAAGTTCTTTTGCTTCGTATTCTCTAAGTCTCATAAAATCAATTCCGTCCTTTTAAAACTACCTTAAGTTTAAAGCAGTATCATTATTTTATACCCAAAAATTCAAGTAAATACATTTACTAAAAAGATTAATTTTAGCTTTGGAATGTTAATAATCATTGTTCTGGTGGTAAACTGGGCTTATGGTACAAATCGGCGATGTGTTCGAAGAAATGAACAAACATTTTAATCCTGGAGCGGCAACTAACTTAGATGCTAGTTTCCAATTCAATATTTCAGGTCCCGCTGGCGGAATCTGGGCTTTTAAAATCAAAAACGGCACTTGCCAATTAGTTAAAGGCGGAGTCGATAAGCCATCAGTGGAAATCGCTCTTGCTGACCAGGATTGGATGGCAATTAGAGACGGTAAACTAAACTCTCAAATGGCATTTATGCAAGGTAAACTAAAAATCAAAGGCGACATGAATTTAGCCATGAAGCTACAAGCAATTTTTCCTATTTCCTAAACTTGATTAGAAACTGCATTAGCAAGGTTTTTCAGGCGGGATTTTAGCGTCTCATCGAGGTCTTGACTAGCAAGGATAGTAAATTCCTCAATTAGCTCATTTAGTTCGGCATCCTTGAGATTAGTATTGATCTTGGCTTTGTAAATTTTATCAGTAAGCTTGTGATCGACAAACTCACTAGAAGTCAGCAATTCTTCATAAAGTTTTTCGCCGTCTCTCAGCCCAATCACTTCGACAGGAACCTCATCTAGAGTGAATCCCGAAAGCTGGATAAATTGTCGAACTAGGTCATAAATTTTTACCGGCTCGCCCATATCCAGTAGCATAATCTCGCCATTAGTAGCCTTGGAAGCCGCTTG
>Ga0169931_10001844_pt1 | contig 35047 bp, 30 predicted proteins | sample Kivu_15m_20L_FD_129675 | JGI IMG/M metagenome (GOLD analysis project Ga0169931, IMG submission 129675) | Freshwater microbial communities from Lake Kivu, Western Province, Rwanda to study Microbial Dark Matter (Phase II) - Kivu_15m_20L... | ecosystem: Environmental > Aquatic > Freshwater > Lake...
GCTTCGGCTTCCTTCAGATTCCGCCTCGCGACGGACACCCTTGCCTCGCCTTGCGGTTCCGCTCACCACGGCCCGCGGAGGACTTCCACCTCCTCAACCACAACATGCCTGGCACACAACGACGACGGGCCCGCGGGGGATGCCCGCGGGCCCGAGGCACGAGCGACAATCTCGATCAGCGTTGCGGCGGCTTCGGCGGTTGAATCGGCGGCGAGAGTTGCCGCTTCACCGAGAGATCAACGTCGATCTCGTCCCCGCCGCGGGCCACGACGGTCTTCCAGTCCTGAGCGTTCTGGTCCGCGTCCTTCACGCCCCAGACCACATACGTGCCGGGGAGCACCTTCTGGAACACGGCGATGCCGCATTCGTCCGTCTTGCCCTCGGCCGCGACGTTTCCGTTCTGATCGACGAGCCACACCTTGATGCCCGGCTGGCGGCGTTCGGCGCCCTGCGTCACTTTCACGGTGAGCGTGGCCGTGGTGAAGTCCTTGTCCAGCTTCACGGTGGCGACGCGGAAGCCGTACAGCCCCACGCGGTTCACGAACATCACGCCGACCTTCACTTCGGTTTCCTTCTTGATGTCCTTCGGCAGAGTGAGTTCGGCGGCGTAGAGGTGTTCGCCGTGCGGGCCCTTCTTGTCCTTGATCACGCCGGCGGCCTTCTTCAGTTCGAAGGTCGTCTGCACGGGCTTGCCGTCCGGGCCGGGCGGGTCGCCGAGGAAGAACTGCACGTCGTCTCCGAGATCGACGCCGGACTCGGGATCGAACGCGGAGGCGATGAGGCGGACGGTGTCGCCGGGCTTGTACGCGGCGAGCGGAGCCTTCGCCGGGTCGAAGTTCAGGATCGAGACCTCCGGCGGCGTGTAGTCCACCTTGATCTCGGCTTCGCGCCCGCCGGGCAGGCCGACGCCGTTCACGAAGATGGCGCCGATCTTCACTTCGGGCACCGTCGTGGTCGCGGGGATCTCGAAGTCCGCGGCGAAGCGGCCGCCGTCGATCGGCTTGCCGACCTTCACCTGGCTGCCCGGCGCGGCCTTGCCGTCCGGACCCGGCTTGTCCCCCATGTACAACACCACGCCCTTCGCGGCGTCGATCTTCGATTCGTCGTCCTTTCCGCTCGCGATCACGCGAACCTTTTGGCCGGGTCGGAACATCCGCTGCGTGGCCTTCTTCGGATCCGCGGTGATCGGCTCGGCGTCGAGCAGGTCCACGCCGGGGCCGGTGGCGTCGAACATGACCGGAGTCTTCGGCGAGGCGGTGGCTCCGCTCTTCCCGAAGAAGTTCCGCGTGCCGAACACGCCCTTTGTGGGGAACTCGACGGCCCAATCGGTGGAACGAGTGACGAGCACGGCTTCGCCGTTGTCCCCGACGCGGACGCTGATCGATTCGTTCCGCGGCGTGGGGATGGTTTTGATCTGCTCGCCCGCGGGGGTGCCGGTGCGATCGAAGACGACCTTCAGATCGGTGCCGTCCTTCGGGGCGAGGAAGTGGACGGTGAGCGGTTTGCCGGGCATGGCGGCGGCGGGAGCCGAGACGCCGAACGGAGCGGGCTTGTCGGAGCCGTCGATGCCGTACCAGCCGGCGCGGGCGTAGCCGTCGATGGAGAGTTCAGCGAAGCCGTCGGCGGGGAGGCCGGCGGTGGCGAGGGTGAGTTCGACGGCCTGGGCGCCGTCCGCGTCCGCCGCGATGGCGAGCACGCCTTCCAGCACGTTCCCTTCGACCGCGAGCAGGTTGGCGGCGATCGGTTCGCCGGTCTTGGTTCGGGGCGTGAGCTGGACGGCGATCGGGGCGCCGATGAGATTCACGTCCTGCCGCTTCACCACGATCTTGAGCTTGCCGCCGTTGTTGGTCGCGTTCGTGACGGTGACCGTGGTGTAGGCCGCCACGTCCACGCGGGTGATGGTGGCTCCCTTCTCCTCGAGGTTGCCGTCCGCATCGGCGACGACGGCGCGAACGAAGGGATTGACTCCGAGCGGGATCGTCGGGGCGGGCGCGGGGAGCGGCTTGCCGTCCGGCCCGTTCGCGGGGGGAAGCGTGGGCGGCAACTGCGCCTTATCCGCGACCAGCGGCACTCGCACGGTTTGCTTGCCGGGCACATCCACCGTCTTCTCGGCGGCGACCACGAGCTTGCCCGCGGGGCCGGACACGAGTTGAACCTTGACCGAGGCTTTGTCCTTCAGCGGGTTGTGAACGTACACGAAGTACGACGAATCCTGATTGGGTCGGAGGTTGAGCTTGCGAAGAGGCTTGTCCGGAGCCGAGTCGCCGCTCACGTTCGGGCTGGCGCTGAAGAAGATGTACGGCTTGTCGGTGGGCAGGGCGTCCTGCCCGGTGGCCGGAGCCGGGAGCAGCAGGGCGACGCTCGCCCAGGCGGCCAGAAGAATCGAGGTGCGCATCCGTGTAGACCCGTGGGGTGTCCGGCTTCCGGCGCGCGGAACCGCATGGAAGCCTTGCCCTAGTTTCCAACCTTCGCGAGCGGGCGGTCGTGATCTTCCGCACGCTCGGCGTAAAAAGCCGGAGCCCCCGGCACGCCTGCCCGGAGTATCCCGTAGTCCGCGAATCGTAAGGCCAGCCACTTCCGCCGCTCGACTTCCTCCGACGCGAAGACTTTGCCGAACCCCTCTTCCCGATTGAAGCCGTCGAGTCGAGGCGGCGCGGCCCGCAGAATCCGCTCGATCGAACGCCACTGGTTCTTCTTGAGGTCGCTCGCGGCCGCCGCCGGCACGTCCCGGCCCCACGTGGACACGGATCGATCCGCGAGCGATTGCCAGTTCGCCTCGTCCTTCCCCGCGGCTTGAAGGGCGATGTTCAGCATCGGCCCCTGCGACATGCCCGCGAGGCGGAGACGCTCGAAGGAGCCGCTCGCCCGCCGGGCGGACCGCAAAAACGGATCCTCCCACTTCGCGTGCTCCACCGGCGACCGAATGTGTTCCTTGTCGAACTTCGCCCGCTCGGCCTGGAACCGCACGGCGGACACCTTGCGGAATCCGGCGGCGATGCCGGCGCGTTCCTCGGCGCCGAGCGTCGTGCCGGCGAGGAGCTTCTGCAACTCCGAATACGTGCTCGCCTGCGGCCGCTGTTGAGCGTCCTCTTCCAACTTCTTGAGTTGGGCGGGCGTGTGCGTGGTCAGGGGAACCAGGGTCGCTCGAAGCTTGCGAGCCAGCGCTTCGACCTCCTCGAACTCGCGGGGCTCGAAGGGCCCATCGACCGCGAGCTTGTTCGCGAGGTCGGCTCCGGCGCGGGCCGCGACCTGCCACGAATCCAGGTCCGGCTTGTTCCACGCGATCACGGCCGGCAACGTGGCGTGAAGCAGATAAGCGGCGTCGGCCGCGGCGCGGTGGGCGATGCGAAGCTGCGTCGCGCCGTTCGCCGCGAGCTTCAACTGATCAGTGCCCAGTTTGAACTGCTGACGAGCGGCCTCGATTTCGTCCGAGTTCGCCCGCGGTTTGAAGAGCGCCTGCTCGGCCTGTCGCTTGAGGCTGTCTCCCTGATTCAGCACGGTGCGAACGCGGGTGAAGCCTTCGGGCATGGGGCCGCCGGTGGCGGCGATCGCGGCGCTGAACGCCGCCTCGGATTGAAGCAACGCCCGCACCGCGTCCGGGTACGCGAAACTCGGCAGCTTGCTCGTGCCGAGCCGCTTCACGAGGATCCGTTCGTTCGAGAGCGGCAGGTTCGCGAACTTGCCGCGTTCCAGAATCGCGGCGAGGTTCGCGAGCTTCTCGAAGTTCGGCGTCGGGTCGTCCACCAGCCGGGACCAGAGAAACGCGAAGCCATCCAGAGCCGCATCCCCGGCGAGGATCACGTCCATCTCCTGCGTCAGCTTTTCGAGTTCGACCATGTTCACGGGTGTCGGCTTCCCCGTGTCGTCCTTCGGCGGGAAGCTGAGCTTCATCCACTTCTCGATCGCGATTCCGAGTTCGGGTTTGGGGGCGGCCCGTCCGGCGCGGAGTTCGTTCAGCGTGGAGACCATGGGCCCGCGCCAGAGCGTGGTTCGGGCACGCAATCGCGTCACCGCGGTGTTCCAGGCCGGGTCCTGTCGCGGGTCCTCGATCTCGAGCCCGGCGAGGTAGCGACCTTCCGCACGGAGCAATCGCGATTCGAGATCGTACACGAGGTCCGGGGCGAGGTAGGCGCCGAGGTCGCGAACCGCGTCGCGTTGCTTCCAGCCGTCCTTGAGTTCGGCGGGATAGGCGGGGGTCGCGGGCGGCGTGGCGGGCGCCTCCTCGGCCGGCGGCGGCTTCCGCGTGCGATCCCGGTAGAGCAGGAAAGCACTCCCGTCCGGCCCGTATCGCTTCGGCATCTGCCGCACATCCGGCACGCCGTCCGCCCATTGCGAGACGCGTGCGATGGTGAACTCCGCGACCTCGGCGAAGGTGATGCGCTGGTCCGGCTCTTCGCCGGCTCGGTAGCCGTCCGCCTCGCCGCCGAGCCCTTCCGCGAGAAAGGCCGCGAACGCCGAGAGCCGCAACTCCGGAATCACGAGGCTCCGTTCGCCCGGCGAGCACGACGCGAGCACAGGGAACTTCGGATCGAAGGCCACGATCTCGCGATCGATCTGGGCCTGCACGTCGTCGTGGAGCGGGCCGTGGAACGGGTCCGCGGGGGAACGGGCGAGATCCAGGAGCAGCGCCTTGTCCTTGGCTTCGCACTTCTCCAGCGCCGCGAGCACGTCCGCGAAGGGAATCCAGGACTTGGCCGCGTCCGGCCCGTCGAGCGTGGCGTCGCCGGGGAGCACGAAGGCTTTGCCGTCCCGCGTGATGGCCAAGGCGCTGACGAACAGCACGAAGGGTGCGCCGGGGTTCTGCCGAAGTTCGGCGTCGTTCGGGTTCGCGAGCAACTTGCGGAGTTTGTCCGCCTGTTGAGCCGCGGCGGCGCGGCCTCCCGCCTGTTCGAAGTGCTTCAGCAGTTCGTCCGCGTCCGCGTCCGCCGTCGGGTTCGATGCCCACTCGATGTTCCGATACTGGGACACGGGCACGGCGAGGAGTTCGATCGGCGGCAGCGGATCCTTCAGCGTGAAGAACAGGGCCGCGAGCACGCCGGCGAGGACGAAGAAGAGCGTGACCGCCATGGCGATCTGCAGGCGCTTGCCCCGTTCGGGCGAGCGCGCGTCGTGCCAGCCCGTGCCCGCGCCGCCCGGCCGCGAACCCGTGGGCTTCTCCTTCTGCCGCTCCCACGGCGCCAGGTTCTCGTCCGAGGGAGGCGGTGCGTCTTGCGGTTCGGCCACGGTGCGATCTCACGGAGACTTGGTCGACGGGGGGAGTTCCGGTTCCAACGTCGCGGTCCACTTCTGCCAGATGGCGTCGCCACCCTGCGCGGAGGCGTTCGGCAAGGAAAACTCCAGCGGCACGCCCAGTTTCGGCTCCACGAGATCCGCCGCGGAGAAGACGCTGACTTTCCGCCCGAGCGCGGAATCGGGAGAGGTGGACGTGCCGACCACGAAGTATCCGGTGTACGCCCCCAGGGCGCGGAAGTAACGGTGTTCCTCGATCTGGGCCGAGTTCACCTGGGCGAAGAACGGCGCCGGCTTCCCGCCGATCTGCGGCAGCCGCTCCTTGTTCTTCGAGTGGATCCGCACCGCGAGGCAATACCGCGGCTTCTCCGGCTCCTGCACGTCCGGATTGGTCGCGAAGGTGTGCAATTCCCATCCGAGCGAGAGGGTCCAATCCGGCGTCTCCCACGTGTTCCGCCAGGCGGTTCCGTCCGAAGCCTTGCCGGCCGCCGCGGCTTCGGCGAGTTCCTCGATCGTGGTGAAGTCGCGGGCCGGGAGTTGGCGATCGCGTTGGAGGGCCCAGCCGCGGAGCATCCCCTTCGGGAGGCGTTGCTCGTCCGAGGCGTCCGTCCAGCCGGGGCGGCGGAACCGCCACGACGGCGCCGGGTTCTTGTACTCGCGCCACAAGTAGACCGGCGCTTCCTTCGTGGTCAGGGGAACGTCCGAGGAAAGTTCCCACCACATGAACGCCGGCGCCGGTTGCTTCAGCGGCTGCGACTTGATCGTCGCGAGGTCCTCGACCGCCGCGGTGAGGTCCAGGCAGTGCCGCCCGGACTCCTGCAGGTTCTCCCCGAGGTAGCCCGCGATCGACGAACGATACATGGGAACGCTCAGTAGCCACGGCTTGTCCGGCTGTTCGACCACGCGTTTGGCGGCGTCGAGTTCCTGACCGAAGGCGCCGTAGCGACCCCAGAGCGCCCGCTCGTATTGCACCGGCTTCGACGCGTCCGGCCGGGTGAGCCGCACGAGCATCCGATCCGCGGGAGTGAACTCGAGTTGCTGCGGTTGGTCGCGGCCGACCCACGACTCGTATTCGAGTTCCGGCAAGGCCGGCGACCACTGCGGGCGTTCCCAGCGCGGAGCGTCGAACCGAATCGGCAGATCCGCGAAGAGCTTGCCGTCCCGCGCGAGCCGCACCCGCGGCCGCAGCAGATCGCGAAGTTCCTCGGCGAGCTTGTCCACCTTGCCGACGGACACGCTCCCCTCCGGATCGACCCTCTTGAGAACGGGGCGAACTTCCTTCGCGAACTCCTCCGTCACTCCGGAATCGGCCGCGCTCGTGTCCTCGTCGTTGATCAGGAGCATGCGAACGGTGACGCCCGCCCCCTTCCCGGACTTCAGTTCCTTCTGCAATTCGCCCAGCGGCTTGCGGAAGTTCCGCTTCGGCTTCTCGCCCATGGCGTAGTCCCAGCACGAGTTGTCGGCTCCGTCCGTGAGCACGATCAACACTTTGGTCTGCTGCGGATGCGCGTCCTCGAAATCCTCTTCGAGCGCGTGCAGCATGGTCCGCACGACGGGCGACTGCACGCCGTCCCGCTTCGTGGGGCCCGCGTCGGTCGTTTGCAGCGGGGCCCCTTGGAGCACGGTCATGACGTCCTTGAGGTCCTGGGGGTTGCCGTCCCAGCGGGTGGTTCGCGAAGAGATGACGCGGCGATCGTAGGTGCCGGGGAACTTCTCCTTCGCGGGGTCGTCCGGGTCGACGCCGCCCTTCGTGGTGGCGGACTCGAACGCCCGGGGCTTGATCGCCTGCCCGGCGTCCGGTGCGACGCCGAACCCGCGGACGTTCAGCTTCGTGCCGTTGGGCAGCCCCTGAAGGATCTTCTCGAGTTCGTCCCACGTGCGTTTGATGCGCGGGTTGCCGCTCTTGTTGTTCTCGGCGACGTCCGTCATGCTCGGGGAATAGTCGATCACGATGGTGACGACGCCGACGTCGATGTCGTTGCGGCCGAAGAAGGCGACGCGGGGTCGGTCCGCCTGGGGCCTGGCGTGCGGGTCCGCCTGGGGCCTGGCGTGCGTCGCGATCAGATCCGGAAGGCGCCGCAGGTCCACGGGCGTCTCTTCGCGCGCGACTTGCCCGCGGAAGAATGCACCGCGCCGCACCGTCACCGATTCCGTGACCGACTGCGCGGCATCCGGCGGCAGCAAAACCAGCGTGAGGTCCGAAATCCCCGTCTTGAGGAGGAGCGGCTTCCGATCGGCGGTACCGGTCGCGAATCGAATCTGCCGCTTCTTGCTCTCTTTCGGGTCGAACGCGGCCCAGACCACGGCTTGCGATTCCGGCGGGATCGGCCCCGCCGTCACGCGGAAGGTCACGGTCTTCTGCGGTTCCGTGGTCCACGGGCTGCCGGAGGCCACGGCCGCGACCCGAAGCGGATCCGCGGCCTTGAGCGCGAGGAACTCCGCATACTCGGTTTCGTTGAAGCCCAGCAGCGTGCGCGGATCGTGCCCCGGCGCCTTGTCCGTGGCCCGCGTCCGATCCGGTGGCGTGAGCGCGTCCGCGTTCTTCAAGAACGCCTCGGCCACGAAGTTGAAGTACTTCGGCCGGCTCGCGTCGTCGTCGTACCAGTGATCGATCACGGCCCGCTGCGCCTGCCCGACGAAGAGCCGCTGCCAGCGGAAATCGCGGTTCGTCTCGGCCGGTTCACGCCCCTCGCGGAATTCGGAGGCGATCGCGGACCGGCTGGCCCGCTCGGCCTCCGCGGCCTTGGAGTCGGCCGCGGCCGGGTCCGCCGCGTCGCCCAGCTTCGCGAACTGCGACTGGAGCCGCACGCCGGCCTCCGCCGCTTCCTTCCACGTCTTCTCGTTGATCCGGGTGATCTCTTCGTTGATCGCGTCCCAACTCGAGAGCTTGTCGTCGCCCGCCTTCTGGCGGTCGATCAGATCCTTGCCGAGTTCGTTGAGGCCGAGGTAGCCGAGCGCGATGGCGCGGTCCTTCTTCGTCCGCGTCCGTTCGCGTTCGTCGTCGGCGCGGCTCACGGTCTTGTTGTTGGGATCGAGGAAGTACGCGGTCGCGGCGCGGTTCGCGCTCACGATCTTCCCGCGAATGTCGAGCGCATCCAGCTTCAGCCGCAGCGGGGGAACGAGGAGCAGTTTCTCGCGGGTGAGCCAAGTCGATTGCAGCTTCACGAGCCCTTTCGATTCGGCCTCGACGGCGCGAGCGTACTCGGCCTTCAGCTTCTCGAATCCGTCGCGGGTTTCGTCCGCGGCGGTCTTCAACTCGGTGTACTTGGCCTGAATCGCGGGCGTGCCCGCCTCCGCGCTCTCGGCCGGGAGTTCGTCCAGCAGCTTGGCCAGCTTGTGAACCGACTTCCACAGGTCGCGTGGCTTCGGGGTGAACTTCTCCTCCCCTTCGAAGACCGCCCAGCGACCGAGGTGCGGCAGGTCCGCGAGGGTTTCATCGCGGAGGGCGAGGGCCACGCGGAGTTCCTCGGCGCGGCGGATGGCGCGGAGGTATTGCTTCTCCGCGGCCTCGAGATCGGCGAACGCCGGCTTGCGATCCTTGTCCAGCGTGAAGAGCAGATCCTCGGCGCGGCGCCGCGACGCGTCCCCGCTTTCGACCACCGTTCGCACCACGCGCCACACGGCCTCGCTGTAGGGATGCGAGTCGCTCACGGGGCCAAGCGCGGCCTCTTCCGCGAGCCGGCGCACGTGGATCGCCCGCTGCCACAGCGTCTTCCCGTTCACGTCCGTCTCGCTCGGCCAGGTTTCGTTCTCGTGAAGCCGCGAGAACTGATCGAGCATGAGGAACAGTTGCACGTCCGGCGGGCGAACGGCCTGCACTTCCCACATGGTTCGCACCAGCCGGGCGCGGCGGGCGAGGGCCGGCTGCGAGACCGTGGGTTCGCCCGCGGCCGTTTTCAGGAGCAGACGCAGGATGTCGTTCGAGTACGCGACACGGTGATCGCTCAGCTTGGCGAACTCGGCCGCGAAGGTGCGGAGGGCCTCGTCCGTTCCGGTGTTCAGGAACGCGGAGCCGAGTTGCCTCAATTCGGAATCGTAGGTGGGGCCGATGGCCGGCGCCTGACCCGCGGCCTGCCACATGGGAACGGACGCGGTTCGCGAGTCGGCGATGAACGTGGCCGCCTGCGCGGCGCGGATCGCCCGCTCCTCCTTGTTCAGCTCCTCGTTCAGAGCCTCCATGGATTTCTCTTCGCCGGCGCGGGCCGTGTGCTCGTAGCGGAGGAGAAGCTCGCGGTAACGGCGCCAGCGCCGCGGGCTGTACACCTCGGGGCCGGGGGATTGCGACGCCAGCGCGCCGACCACGGTCCATCGCTTGATCAGGCTCGGCGTCGGATCCGCGGGCTTGGCCGGGTCGTCCGTCGTGGCGTGGTGCAGCATCAGGGTCGTTTCGAAGGCGCGGCGTTCGCCCTCGCTCCCCTCCGGGAGCAGCACCGGGGTCTGGGTCGTGGGCCGGTTCTGCCGGGACCAGTTGCTCGTGCTCTCCTTCACCGACTTGAACAGGTCCAGAGCCGTGACATAGCGATCGCGGCCGGGTTGGGCCTTGCCGCCGAGCCCCTCCACGATCGCGTGAGCGAAGGCGGTCCGCTTCAGTTCCTCGGACTCCCAGCCGCGCTCGCCCGAATCGCACCCGAGGATCACGGTGAGATTCGCGAGCCCGGCGAGGAGGTCGCTCATCTCTTTGGCCTTCATCGCGTCGACGAATCCGTCGTGAAGCTGACCGCGAACGGGATCGGGAATCTGGCGGGCGGGGTCGAACATCACGAGGACGCGAGTGTCGCCGAGCTTCGCGGAGAGGGCCGCGAGCAGCTTCTCGACGTGGAAGCGACGGCCTTTGTTGACGTGGAGGTACGGGCCCTCGGCGTCCGCGCCGGTGTGCAGGCCGAAGTAGAGGATCGCGGTCTCGCTCGCCTTCGAGAGCGAACCCGAGTGCCGGGCTTCGCGGAGGGCCCAGTCCGCGAGATCCGCTTCGGACTTGATCGTGTCGTTGTTCTTGAATTGGCCGCTGCCGTTGACCGCGCGCGGGGCGTGCTTCTTCTCCGCGTCGTCGGCGATGGCGTCGTACCGGTTGCTCCACTTCTCGAGTTCCTGGCCGCTCATCCAGCCGTACGGATCGATCGGGGCCTGAAGGTCCGCGGCGTCCGCGGCCGGGTCGGTGGTGATGACGAGGAGAACCGGCGGGTTCGGCGGCTGAAGGCGATAGTAGAGGTAGACGCCGCCGCCGACGATCGCGAGGAAGAGGAGCAGCAGCGCGGCGATTTTGAACTGCCGGGCGCGGCTCTTGGGCTTCTGGGCCGTGGGAATCCAATCGGCCTTCGGCCCGCGCCGCACCGGCCCGCCGCCGCCGCTCGGCCGCCACCCGCCCCCTTCGCCCTTGGCCATGGCACTCTCCCCGTTCGTTGAAGGGAGTCTAACCGCCGTGCGATTGAACCGCCAGTGGTGGCCGCGTCAGCCGAGGTAGCCGCGGCGATAAAGGCTGGAGAAGTCCATGCTGAAGGCGACGAAGATGTGCAGGGCCGCGCCGGGCCACACCGATCGCGTCACGAGACTGACGACGCCCAGCCCCACCCCGGCGAGGATCGAGCCGCACGCCTCCGGCCATGGCTTGTGGTAGTGGATCATGCAGTACGGGATCACCATCACGAACACCGCGTACGCGCCGAAGCGATGCTTCAACCCGTGCACCATGAACCCACGGAAGAAGAACTCCAGCGCCATGAACTGCACCGCGTAGATCGCCTCCCACCGGGCGAACACGCCGTCCACCTGCTCCGGACTCGTGACGCGGTAGAACGGATAGATGTCCTGGAAGCGACGCTCGGCGGAGAAGATCCAGACGAGCGGCGCCATGACGAGCGCGAAGACGAGGTACACCGGCCAATCCTTCACCACGCCGCGGATGCCGGTTCCGTAGTCCAGGAGCCGCTCGCGGAACACGAGCTTGATCGCGAGGATGGGCAGGACCGTGTACGTGAGGATCATGCAACTTCCGGCCCACGTGAGCCGGGCGCCCTGATCGTGGGACCAGTCCTGCAGGCGATCCAACATGCGTTCGCGGCCGTCGGCCCCGCCCAGCAGTTCGGCGAAGAATCCGAAGAAGGCGGTGCAGCGTTCCGGGGCCATCGCGAAGTTCTGAATCGTGAGGCAGGCCGCGGCTACCAGCACCACGACGATCGTCTTCACGTCCAGCCGCTGTCCCGCTTCGGATGCGCGGTACGCCAGCGACTCCGCTTCGACTTGCCGCAGCGGCTCGCCGAACCACCGATTCCAAACCGCAAGCAGGACGCGTGTCATCCGGGAAGAATACGGATCGAACGCCACCCCGGATTGACCCGATTTTCGCGATGTGGGATAACGCGAGCCCGATTTCGGAGACGGGTTCGATGACCGAGCAACCGCGCGGCGCTCTCGGCTGGCTGCCGTACTTCTTCATGCGTGTTCTGTTTCCCGGAACGCCGGACGGCGCCACCCGAGTCCGCACGCTCTCGCTGCTGCTCGTGTTGCTCCTGCCCGCGGCCCTGCTCTATCCCGAACGCGGCTTCCACCTCCTCGAACCGGACGAAGGCCGCTACGCCCAGATCCCCCGCGAGATGATCGAGACCGGCGAGTGGGTCGTGCCCACACTCCAGGGCGAAGCTTACCTCGACAAGCCGCCGCTGATGTACTGGCTCACGGCGCTCAGCTACCGCGCCTTCGGCCCAAGCCCCGAGGCGGCCCGGCTCGTGCCCGCCGTCTGCGTTCACCTCACGATCCTGCTCGTTTATCTGCTTGGCCGGCGAAGCTTGGGCGAACGTGCGGCCCTCTGGGCGGCCCTACTGCTGACTCTCGCTCCGGGGTACACCAGCGTCGCACGGCTGCTTCTGCTCGATGGGCTCCTCGTGCTCTGCATCGCGACCTCCGTTCTGTGCGGGTTCGAAGCCGTGCGAACAGGCCGGTTGAAACTCGGATGGTGGCTCGCCTCCGCGGTCGCCTCCGGTTTCGGGTTCCTCACGAAGGGGCCCATCTCGGAGGTGCTGCTGTTCGTGCCGCTCTTCGCGTTCGGCTGGCTGACACGAAGTTCGCCCGCGCGTCCGAAGCACTACCTGCTCTTCTTCGCCATCGTGTTCCTGGTGAACCTGCCGTGGTACGTCGCGATTTACCTCCGCGAGCCGGCCTTCCTGCGGCACTTCTTCTGGGAACACAACGTGATGCGGTTCCTGCAGCCGTTCGATCACCTGCAGCCGGTGTGGTACTACGCTCCGCTGCTGATCGCGGGGTTGCTGCCGGGCACGCTGCTGCTCGTGCCGTACTTTCGAAACCTGCTCGGTGCGAATCGAAAAGCCACGCCGAGCCTCGCGGGCGGATTCTGGTTCCTCGCGGGCGGCTGGTGCGTGCTCTTCTTCTCGGTGAGCGGGAGCAAGCTGCCGACGTACATCCTGCCGGCGTACCCGTTCCTGTGCCTGGCTCTCGGCGAGTTCGTGGCTCGAAGCCGATGGCACGCGTCGCCGAGCCTCCGCGTCGGCCTCGGCGGGATGGCGGCGCTTCTGTTCGCCGTGCATCAGTTCGGCTTGCCGTGGTACGCGCGGGAACGCTCGCCGTTCGGCCGCCCGGACCTCGTCGCCCGATTCGTCACCGATCGCGACACGACAGTCGTGTGCTACCCGCGGCACTGCGATTCGCTGGCGTTCTACACCGGCCGCAGCGACTTCGACCAGGTGCGCACCAAGGACGTGAATCAACTCATGGTCGATTGTCATCATCGGCCGCGAACGGTGATCCTGTTCACGCACTCGGATTCGCTCGCGGGTTTCCGCAACGCCCTGCCGCCGAGTCTGGAGATCGTGGAGGAAACCACGTTGAAGCGGAAATACGGGGACCGCATGATGCAGAAACTGCTCGGCTCCTCGCCCTGGGGCCTGTGTGACGTGGCGATCGTGACCCCGAAGGGCGCCGCCCCCGCGGGCCACGCCGCCAACCGGTGACACTCGTCGGGCCGTTCCCCCCGCACGGGCCAATAAAATGCCACGGCTCGCCGCGGAAAGGAAGTTCCGATGCCCCCCGACCCGATGCTCGATCGCCTGCCGCCGCACAATCGGGACGCCGAACGCGGCGTCATCGGCGGCATCCTCCGCGACCCGGACACCCTCTCCACCGTTCAACAAATCATCCGCGCGGACAACTTCTACTTCGACCACCATCAGAAGATCTTCCAGGCGCTCTCGGACCTCGAGAACGAGCACCAGCCGCTGGACCTCGTGATCCTCCACGAGCGGCTTCGCAAGAACAAGCAACTCGAAGACATCGGCGGCGTCGAGTACCTCACGGACCTCTGGGAGTCCGTGCCCACGGGGGCGAACGCCGAGTACCACGCGAAGATCGTGCGCGACGCGGCGATGATCCGCAACCTCATCCACTCGGGGAACGAGATCCTCCGCGACGCCTACGACCGCTCGCAATCGGCGGACGAACTCGTCGCCCAGGCCGAACGCATGATCATGGACATCGCCCGCGCCGGCATGGTGGGCGAAACCAAGATGCTCAAGGACGCCGTGCAGGAGGCGTGGGAGCGGCTCGATTCCCGCATCGGCAAGGACAACCTCTCCATCAGCGGGATGCCCACGCACTACGCCGAACTCGACAACATGACCGCGGGCCTGCAGAAGAGCGAACTCGTGATCATCGCGGCCCGGCCCAGCGTCGGCAAAACCGCCTTCGCGTTGAACCTGATCCGCAACATCGTGATGGACTTCGACCCGACCGACCCGAGCCCGCCCACGCCGGCCGTGCTCTTCGTCTCGCTCGAAATGTCCCGCATCGAACTCGCAGAGCGTCTGCTCTGCTGCCAGTCGCGAGTCGATTCGCACCGCGTGAGAACCGGGAAGGTGAACTCGGACGACGTTCAGAAGCTGATGGAAGCGGGGGACATGCTCCGCCGCACGCGGCTGTACATCGACGACACGCCGAGCCGCAGCATGATTCAGATCGGGGCCACCGCCCGCCGCCTCATGCGCAAAGAGGAAAAGAACGGTGGACTAAGGCTCGTGGTGATCGACTACCTGCAGCTGATCGAACCGGAGAATCGCCGCGATCCGCGTCAGGAGCAGGTGGCCCAGATCAGCCGGCGGCTCAAGTTCCTCGCCCGCGAGTTGAACATTCCCGTGATCGCGCTCGCCCAGGTGAACCGCGCCAGCGAAGACCGCCAGGACCACAAGCCCCGCCTCGCGGACCTCCGCGAGTCCGGCTCCATCGAGCAGGATGCGGACGTCTGCATGATGCTCCACCGCCCGGGGCTCTTCGACAAATCGGACGAAGCGAAGGACCGCATTCTGGAAGTGATCATCGCGAAGCAGCGCAACGGCCCCACCGGCGAAATCAACCTCACGTACCTCAAAGAGTACATGCGGTACGAAAACTACCTGCCGGACGACGAACCACGCCGCTACGGCCCGTGACGACCGCAATCGACGATGGCATCACGTCCCCGGCGGATCCGCCACTGGTGGTCGCTGGGTTGACAGAGCCTCGAAGCACGTGGAAAATCACGGCATGAGTACAGTGGTGGAACTGCCACCTGCACCCGAATCGCGGCTGGAATTGGAACAGGCCTACGAAGAAACCACCGGCGACAGCGGGTTGCGACAAGTGGCCGAAGCGCCGGTTGGCGAACGGGAGGTGGTGCAGTGATGTCCGCAGTGCCCAAAAAGAAACTGACAGAAGCCGAGTATCTTGCCATCGAACGTGCGGCGGAGTTCAAGAGCGAGTTCTTCGACGGCGTGATGTACCCGCTGCAGGGGCCGGGCGGACCGCTCGGCATGGCCGGAGCGAAGTTCGATCACAATCTGATCAAGGAGAACCTGTCGGCGGAACTCGCCACCCGGCTCCGGGGCGGGCCGTGCCGCTCGCTTTCCAGCGACATGCGCGTGCGGGTCTCGGCAACCGGCCTCCACACGTACCCCGATCTCCTCGTCTTCTGTGGCGAGCCGGAGTTCGCGGACGACAAACGTGACACGCTCTTGAACCCGATCATCATCATCGAAGTGCTCTCTGCTTCGACCGAGAAGTACGACCGCGGGGCCAAGTTCCGAAAGTACCAGAAGATCCCCTCGCTCAAGGAGATCGTGCTGGTGGCTCAGGACGAACCGCTGGCCGAGCGGTTCGTCCGCCAAGCGGATGAATCATGGGCCTTGGTCGCGACGACGGGCTTGGATGGTACCTTCGCGTTCCATTCGATCCCGGTGGCCCTGCCGATGGCCGCGATCTACGACGGCGTGACGTTCCCAGGCAGAGCCAATGGCTGACCGAGGTCGGCTATCCTCGGGATCGCGCCGAATCAATCCGCCTCCAGTATGATCAGTATGGAAGATTGACAGTGCATGAGGGCGGCAGTGAACTACTGATTGACCCATGGAGATGACTCATGTCGAACAAGATCGCTAGTGGCGTAACCAAGTTGGTGGCAGCCTTGGAGGCGCTGGATGGTCCGGAGGAGCGTCGCAGGGCGATTCTCGCGGCCTTGGCAGTATTCGGGGAGTCCGCCCCAAGCCTTCCGAACGCCAGCAACGAGCTCTTGGGGGCTGGCAAGCGCGAAGTTCCTGTGGCTGAAGTTGCGGCCGACATTCACGCCGCAGGCGTCGCGTGGATGAAGCGAAACGGTGTTCCACAGGAAAACATCGACCAAGTCTTTCACCTCGACGGTGATGGTGTTAGCGTTCTCGCTGCCATCGGCAGAGGGAAGAGCAGCCAGACGATAAACACCTACCTCCTTACCGGCGTGGCGTCGCTGCTTGCCAATGGCAAGGCGGAGTTCACCGATGAGCTTGCGAGAAAGAACTGCGAGCAGCTCGGCTGCTACGACGTGAATAATCATGGGAAGACACTGAAGAGCTTCGACAACAAATTCACCGGATCGAAGAATTTGGGTTGGAAACTCACCGTGCCTGGCCTTGCGGCCGCTGCCACACTGCTGAAATCCGTCACAAGCCAAGAGGGTTAATAGCAATGATTGCGCCTGCAGTGGCACTCTCAGCGCTCCCTTCGGGACTGCGCGATCCGTTGATTGACTGTTTTGGCGAGATCGCGAGAAACTTCGCTGAGCGACGATGGGAACCTGCTGAACTCAACGGTGGCAAGTTCTGCGAGATCGTTTAAACAGTTCTTGACGGCGCGCTCAGTGGGACGTTCGCCAGACTGCCAGCTAAGCCGCAAAAAATGGTAGAGGCATGCCGCCAACTTGAGCAACGCCCGGCGGATTCGACACGGGTTGGTGATCGCAGTCTTCGGATCATGATTCCTCGTCTTCTACCAGTCCTTTACGAGGTTCGGAGCAATCGCGGAGTTGGGCATATCGGGGGCGATGTCGATCCGAGTTTTCAGGATGCGGCAGCTGTCTATCAGATGGCCTCATGGGTCATGGCGGAACTCGTACGAATCTTCCACCAAGTCTCAATCGGAGAAGCACAAGAGACAGTCGACACGCTCGTCGAACGCAAGCATCCGATCATTTGGGAAGCGGATGGTATTCGACGAGTTCTGGACCCATCGTTGTCGAAGGCCGATCAGTCGCTTCTTCTGCTCTATTCAGTCAATGGCTGGGTAGAAGAAAGCGAATTGACGAAGTGGGTCGAATATAGAAATCCCACTCAGTACCGCGATCGAATCCTCGTTCCACAGCATGATTCGCGGATCTTGGAGTACGATAGTAAGGCTCGTCGAGTTCGTCTGACTCCGCGCGGAGTGGCGGACGTTGAGCTGCGACTCCTGCCAAACTACAGGCCTTAGAATTGCAGTGTTTCTGTCGCTGCGGGAGTGGCCCCTTCAAGGCCAAGAAGAACACTCTCACGCCAAAATCGCATCGATCGGGCCGGATTTGCTCAGCACCAAGGGCCTGCCGCCTTGGTCGGTCACTTCGGTGTGGTGGTCCGGGCCGAGGCAGTGGTAGACGGTGGCAACGAACTCGGCCGGGGTGGTCGGGTTGGTGGCGGGGCGGCCGTCCTCTGCTACAATTCACTCCCGGTAATCAGAGTACCCGCAATGACTACACCGACACTTGAAGACCTCGCCAAGCGACTGGCGGCAGTCGAATCCGAACTCGCTGGCCTGAAAAAACCGAACAACGACTGGCAGCGGACGGCCGGTATGTTCGACGGTTCCGAGTTCATGCGAGATGTGGATGCGGAGATCGAAGCCATGCGCGAGGCCGAACGAAAGGCGGCGCGCGAGGGGCAACCCGAATGATCCTTCTCGACAGCGATCACCTCACCGCGCTCAAGTACACAACCGGCGAACGATCCGTGCGGCTCCGGTCCCTGCTCGCCGCAGCCACAGGAGAATTGATCGGCACGACGGTGGTGAATGTCGAAGAGCAGATGAAAGGCTGGATCGCTTCAGTCGCGAAAGAACGGCAAGTGCGGCGTCAGATGTCGGCTTATCGGGAACTGGCCCGCCTGCTCACGTTCCTTCAACCCTACTACGTCGCACTTCTGACCGACTTGGCCGTGGATCTCTTCGAACAGTACGGAGGGATCCGAATCGGGGCCTCGGATCGAAAGATCGGGGCAATCACGATCGCGAACAACGCGATTCTGCTCACCGCGAATCGTCGCGACTTCGAAAAGATTCCCGGCCTGCAATTCGAAAACTGGATGGATTGAACTCACCCCAAGATCGCATCGATCGGGCCGGACTTGCTCAGCACGAGCGGGCGGCCGCCTTGGTCGGTCACTTCGGTGTGGTGATCCAATCCCAAACAGTGATAGATGGTGGCGACGAACTCGGCCGGGGTGGTCGGGTTGGTGGCGGGGCGGCCGGCGATTTTGTCGGAGGCGCCGTAGACCTGGCCGCCCTTGATGCCGCCGCCGGCGAAGAGGACGGAGAAGCAATCCGGCCAGTGCTCGCGGCCGGCGTTCGACCGCGTGATCTTCGGCGAACGGCCGAACTCCGCCGCAACGACCACGAGCGTCTCATCGAGTTTGCCGCTGCGGTCGAGGTCGGTCATCAGGGCGTGGAAGGCGCGGTCGTAGGGCGGCACGAGGTCGTCCTTGTGTGCCGTGAAGTTGTTCCAGTGCGTGTCCCACGCGAAGCCGTTGATGCCCTGCACGCGTTGCCAGTTGCATTGCACCAGCCGCACGCCGGCGTCCAGGAGGCGACCGCCGAGCATCACCGATTGGCCGAACAGATTGCGGCCGTACCGCTCGCGGTCCTTCGCATCTACCGCGGAAAGGTCCACGGCCTTGCGAACGGCATCGGATGAAATCACTTCCACGGCCTTCGCCTGGCCGTCTTTGATGGTGCCGCTGAGGGCGAGGTCGTTGAGCGGCTTCGTCTCGGCGTTCAACTGATCGACGAGCCCGAGGCGGCGCTTCACCACGTCCGGGTTCTCGTTGGCGACGAGCGGCAGGTGGTCGAGTTTGTAGTGGTCGTCGTTGGGGTTGCCGCCGGTGAGGAGCGGGTCGTGTTTGGGCCCGAGCGAGCCGGCGAACTGGCCGGCGCGGCGGCCGCCGGCCACGTCCATGCGGTGCGGCACGATGGCCCACGCGGGCAGCGGGCTCTTCCCGGGGGCGAGCTTCGACACGACCGCGCCCATGTGCGGCAGGTCCTGACGGTTCATGTTGTTCACATCGGGCACGGAGCCGAGGTACTGCTGCCCGGTGAACATCCAGTACGAGCCGCGGCCGTGGTCGTTGTGGTCGTGGTACATCGTGCGAACGAGTGCGGCCTTGTGCATCCACGAGGCGGTGTGCGGCACGAGTTCGGAGAAGCGGACGCCGGGGAGCTTCGTTTGGATCGTGGAGAACGGGCCGCGGATGTCGTCCGGTGCGTCGGGCTTCGGGTCGAAGGTGTCGAGTTGGGCAGGGCCGCCGGAGAGGTAGAGAATGATGCAGCGCTTCGCCTGGCCGAACGATTTCTTCTTGCCGGCCGGCGCGGCCGCGGCGCGGTTGTTCAACAGATGCGGCAACGCGAGCCCGCCGATGCCCAGCCCGCCGACGCGGAGCAACTCGCGGCGGTCGATCGGCGACGATCCCCAAAGATTGAGCATGAGTCGGTTCCTGGCGAACCGGGCGCGTGAGCCCCCGGAGTCCGGCGGTTCATGGAATCTACCACAGCCGGCGGGTGGAACGCCAGCAAATCCCGCCTCGCGAACGCGAGTTCGGACCGGCTCCCAGGAAAGTCGGTTGCACTTCGCCGGGGTGGGGTTCGAAGCGAGTCGTTCGGGATTTTCGGAATTGATCTGGACACCGCCCGCTTGATTTCATAAATGCGAGCGCCAGAATAAAGTACGCCCATCCCCGGAGGAAAGCGAGGGTCCGATCATGTGGGAACCACCCGCGGAGCACCCGCTGCGGCGGATGTTCACCGGGCTGGCCGAGCACGCCTTTCTCTCCCGTCTCGGCGTCGCCGACCCGCCCCTCATCGACTATCTGTCGTCGCTCCTCTCCCGTTTCGTTCACTTGGACGCGGTTCACCGCCTGCGTTCGTCCGATGGCCGCCCGCTGGTCGAGGTCGTCGAGATGATGATGGAAGCGGAACAGCTGCCGCCCGGCGGCCGCACGCGCCGCGAATATTACCGCCACATCGGGGACTTCGCCTTATTCTGGACCGGCGTCTTCCCCGAAGCCATCGACCGCAATCGCCGCCGCGGCAAGGACGCGTTCGTCGATTACACCATCCAGGGCAAGCGGGGATACCTCCTGACCAGCCGCCTGGACGAGGACGATCATCGCGACGAGGCCGGGCTCTTCCGCCGCCTCAGCGATCAGTTCGAAGTGTGCGCCATCGGCCTGCGGGAGGTCCGCCGCGAGTGGGAAGAACTCGGCGCCATGCCGCCGGGTTCGAAGCTGATCCAGTGACGTGGCGGGGCGACACGAATGCGAGTCGATCCCGTGACGTCAGTCACGGGAGTTTGACGCGATGGAACTCCGTTGGCTCGCGTCGACGGCTCGGCGCGGGCTCATTGAACTTCGCGCGGCTTTCCCGTGAAATGTCCGGATGACATCCACGGACGTTCGGGCGGCGGTCGGCGAGTTGGCCCGCGATTTGGCGTGGCTCGAGGATCATTGCCGGCAACAGCCCGCACTCGCGGCCCATGCCGGGAGTTTGCGGCTCGCGTCCGCTCTCGCCCGTAACGTCATTGGCCCTGCGCTCGATGGTCAGCCCGCGGTCCCGCTGCATGTCGCCGTGGTCGGCGGGGCGGGCGCGGGAAAGAGCACGGTCGTGAACTTTCTCGCCGGCGCCGTCGTCGCCGAATCCAACCCGCAGGCCGGCTACACGCGGCATCCCACCGCCTACCTTCCCGCCGGCTCCGCGTTCAATTGGCCGAACTCGCTCGGGTTCCTCGGGCCGATGCTCCGCACGGGCGAAGAGAAACCCGCGAACCTCGATGAAGACGTCTATCAGGTGCGGCGGCTGCCGCGGGTTGGCGACGCCGAGCATCCCCTCGCCGAGTTCGCCATCTGGGATTGCCCGGACATGACGACGTGGGCCTCGGCCGGGTACGCCATGCGGCTGCTCGAGGTCGCGGCTCTCGCCGACGTCGTCGTTTATGTCGCGTCGGACGAACGGTACAACGACGCGGTGCCCACCGAGTTCCTGCATCTGCTCGTGCGGGCCGGGAAGGCCGTGGTCGTCGTTCTCACGAAGGTCCGCGAGGCGGACGCGGCGGCGATGCTTGCCCACTTCAAGCAGCAAATCCTCGACGGACTGCCGAAGCTTCCGGACGGTTCGACCCCCGCGGTGCCCGTGATCGCGTTCCCGCAGATGGCGGCGGACGTGCGTGCGGATCCGGCCGGCCTCGGCGCCAAGTATCGCGTCGCGCTCTTGAACCAGGCGCTCGTGCAGGTCGAATCGGCGGACGCGGCTCGGAAGCGAACCGTGAGCAATGCCGCGAAGTACCTCACGACCGCGGCGGACGGCCTGCTCGACGTCGCGCGCCGCGACCTCGCCGAGTTCGACGCCTGGCGTGCGGCCGTGCATTCCGGCAAACTCGCGTTCGAGGAACGCTACCGCCGCGAGTACCTCGCCGCCGAGCCGTTCCGCCGCTTCGACCGCTACCGCGAACGGCTCGTGGAACTGCTCGAACTTCCCGGCGCGGGCCGCCTCTACGGCAACATCATGTGGGCTCTGCGGCTGCCGTATCGCTTCCTCCGCGGCTACGCGCTCGGGGCGCTCGTGCGCCCCGAGACGCTCAACCTCGCGGAACAAACCGTGCTCTCGGCCGCACTCGTCGGCTGGCTCGACGGACTGCAGGCCGAAGCTCTTCGCAAGTCGGCCACGCATCCCGTCTGGAAGAGCATCGCCCGCGGGTTCGAGTCCGGCCTCGCGCTGCAGATTCGCGAACGATTCCAACAGGAGTTCCGCGCCTTCGAGTTGAAGGAGACGGACGACCTCGAGAAGGCCGGGCAGCGAATGGTGGACGCGGTGGAGAAGAATCCCGCGATCCTCTCCGGCCTCCGCATCGCGAAGCTCGCCGCGGACGTCGCCATCGTGATCGCCGTGATCTGGTGGACATGGTTCCCGAGTTGGTACCACCTGCTGCTGATCCCGCTCGGTGTCTCGCTCACGCATCAGGTGGCCGAGTGGATGGTGCGGGCGGCGGCGGAAGCGACGCGGGCCCAGGTGCGGAGACAACGCGAGAACCTCGTCGCCGCCACGATCACGGACCCGATCGAGAAGGCTCTCGCCGAGTGGCCCGCGACCGGCGGCAGTTCCTTCGAACGCCTTCAACAGGTTCTCGGCAACGTGCCGCGCCTCATTCGCATGCTCTGCGACGAAGCCGAAAAGAAGTGAGCGCCTCCGATGAAAGCCTTCGCGATCCGCAGCGGGTTCGGCTTCGAAAACCTCGGCCTCGTCGAGCGGCCGGATCCGGTCCCGGGGCCGGGGCAAGTCGTGCTGCGTGTCCGCGCGGCGAGCCTGAACTACCGCGATCTGCTGGTCGCGAAGGGGCTTTACAACCCGAAGCTCGCCATGCCTCGGGCGCTTGGATCGGATGCGGCGGGTGAAGTGGAGGCGGTCGGCCCCGGCGTCACGAAGTGGAAGCCCGGCGACCGTGCGATCGGTTGCTTCTTCCAGAACTGGTCCGAAGGCCCGATCACGGACGCGGCCGCGAGGAGCGCCCTCGGCGGCGAGCGGGACGGCGTCTTCGCCGAGCGCGTGCTGCTGGAAGAAAGCGGCCTCGTGCCGATGCCCGCGAGCCTCACCTTCGAACAAGCCGCGACGCTGCCGTGTGCCGCGGTCACGGCTTGGCACGCGCTCGAACGCGCCAAATGCGGGCCCGGCCACACCGTGCTCGTGCAAGGAACCGGCGGCGTCTCGCTGTTCGCTTTGCAGATCGCCCGCAGCCTCGGCGCGACCGTGCTCGCGACCTCGGGACACGACGACAAACTGGCCCGCGCTCGCGATCTCGGCGCCGCGGACGGCACGAACTACCGCACGAATCCGGACTGGGACAAATGGGCCCGCGAACGCGCCGGCGGTCGCGGCGTGGACATCGTGATCGAGGTCGGCGGCGCGGGCACGCTCGAACGCACGGCCAAAGCGATCCGAACCGGCGGCTTCGTGGCCCTGATCGGCGTTCTCGCCGGCGGCGCCACGTTCAACCCGATCCAACTGATGATGAAGTCCGCGACGCTTCAGGGAATCTTCGTCGGCTCCGCGGCGCACTTCGAAGCGATGAACGCTCACATCGTGAAACACCGCATCGAGCCGGTCGTCGATCGCGTCTTCCCGTTCGTCGACTCGCTCGAAGCGATGAAGCATCTCGAGAGCGGCACGCACTTCGGCAAGGTCGTCATTTCGATGGCGTGATCCCGAAGCGCTCGAGGGCCGCGTCCGGGTAGCGGAAAGTGAGTTCTTCGCCCGCGCGGAGCGGTCTCGTGACGCGGAAGAAGAGCCGTTCGTTCGCGAAGACTTTCTCCAGGTTCGGGTCGTCCGCGTGGTTCACCATGCCGCCGAAGCCGAGCGGGATCAGCAGGAACGGGCCGATCCGGAACTTGTGATGGTCGGCGAAATGCGAGCAGCGATCGGAGTCGCCTTCGCGGCGGATGAGGGCGCCGATCACTTCGAACATCGTGCCGAGGGGCAGGTCCGTACGGGCGAAGAGACCGAGCCCGGCGCCCGGAATCGTCGAGGGCCGCAACTCGAAGCGCTCGTCGGACTCGTCGAACAATCTGGGCATCGCGAGACTCGTGGCCGAAGTTTCGAAATGCAACGTGTCACTTCTTCTTCGCTTTGGCCAGAACGTCCGCGAGTTTCACGACTGCGCCGTTCTGGCGCTTGCTCTCCTCGGCCGCTTCGAGGAACGCGAACAGTTCCGTCGTCTCGTCCGCGGCCACGGGCGGGGTCTTCGACTTGAAGAACTTCGCGATCTCGATCGCGGTCGCTTCGTAGGCCATGTACTTGTCGTTGGTCGGGGGCACACCCTTCACCGGCACGCCGTGGCCGTAGATTCCGGCGGTGGACACGCCCTTCGACCCGAACACGGTGGCGCTGTACTTGAGCGCCCCCTTGCGGATGCCGCGGTACGTGCCGACGCGTCCGTCGGCCCATGTTCCGGTCACCACGTCCGCATGGTCCGTGGCCGCCCGCGTGACCGACACGCACCCCGGCCCCATGATCGAGTACAGCGTCTCGACTCCGTGGATGGCGTGCCAGTAGAGATCGGGGTGGTGCGGCTCGCGGGGGCAGCCGCCGTACACGTCGGCGCCGAGCACGTCGCCCACGTCCTCGTGCTTCTTCATGCCGATGAAGCCGGGGCTGAAGCGGTGCTGCGAGCAGGTGAAGATCGGCGTCTTGTGTTCCTTCGCGAGGCGGAAGATCTCGACGGTGTCCGCGAGGGAGGCGGCCAGCGGTCGGCCGATGTACACCGGTTTGCCCGCCTTCAACACCGGCTTCAACTGCTCGAGGTGGGCCCGGCCGTCCACGCTCATCACGAGCACGGCGTCCACCTGCTTCAAAACGTCGTCCGGCGTCGCGGCGATCTTCACGCCGAACTCCTGGATGCCCTTCGTCCATTTGGGCAACTCGCGGACGCTCTCCTCGATGTCCGGGCTGCCCGCGGGGAAGGCGAGCGTCACCTTCAAACCCTGAAGCTCGGCCGCGGCCTTCGGGTCGTGCCAGAGTTGGGTGAACGCGACCGCCTGATAGTTGTCCAGGCCGATGACGCCGACCTTGATCGGCTCGGCGGCGCGGGCGGTTCCCCAAGTGGCGAGCAGAGCGAACGCGAGGGCGGCGAAGCGGGGCATGAATCATCCGGGGTTGGGGAGCGGGTTGCGGGCGAAGATCCACTCTTCGATCGGGCGGCCATCCACGAGGTGTTCCTGAACGAACCGCGGAACGCGGTCCGCGGTGAGGCCGGAGTACCACGTGCCTTCGGGGTACACCACGGCGATCGGCCCGCCGGCGCATACGCGGAGGCACTGCACCTTCGAGCGGTAGCAGGCGAGCGGCCCCTCGGCGAGCGAGAGGTTGCGATCCTTCAGTTCCTTCTTCAACGCCTCCCATGCGGCCGCGCCCGCCTCGCACGTGCAGCAGGCGTCCCCGATGCAGAGGAACACGTGGCGGTGGAAGGCGCCGATCTTCAGCTTCGCGGCGAGGTCCGGGAGCGAGGGGTCCATCACTTCTTCTCTTTGGCGAGCCGGGCTTCGTATTCCTTGATCCACTTCTCGGGGTTGTCCTTGAACGCGTCGCGGCAGCCGGTGCAGCACACGTAGTAGTCCTTCCCCTTGTACGAGACCTTGCTTGTGCCGACGCCGCCGCTCACGACGCACTCGGGCCCCTTCGCCACGTCCGCGAACGGCACCCCTTCCTTGGTCGCTCCCACCTGCCACATTTTGGTGAAGCCGAGGGCGGACCCCGCGGTGCGGGTCTCGAGGCGATACAGGTGCCGGTTGTGGTGCAGGAGGCCGAACACGAGCCGCTGATCCTCGCCGGCCGGCGCGTCGACGCGGTCGAGCGTCAGGACCTTCTCCTTGAGCGTGCCGACGAACGTCTGCTTCTTCTTGTCCGTTCCCGTGAGCACGAAGCGGTACTCGCCCTTCTTCGGGTCGTACCGCAGTTCGCCGTCCGTGAAGTGTTTGCTCTTGTTGAACGAGATCGTGATCCAGGCGTCGTCGTCGAGGAAGCCCCAGCCCCATGTCGCGGTCTCGGTCCAGAGCCCGGCGGCTTTCTCTTCCTTGGTGCCTTCGGGGGCGCCCGTGCCCTTCCATGACCCGACGAGCAGATTGAACGGCTTGAGGGCGTCGCGGGCGGAGGCGGGCTTCGCGTCCGCCGGTTTCGGTTCGTCCAGCGGCAGGGCGAGAAGCAGCGCGAGAACGGCGAGCATGGATGGGCCTCGGGCGGAGTGCGGCGGGAAAGCGCAGCTTACAGCACGGAGCGAAGCTTGGAAAGAAGACAATTCGCTCGACGCGGCCGATCGCGAATAGAGTAGCGGCAGGAGGCACAAGATGGCGCCGAGGGTCGCGTTCAAGGAGTGGGCCGTGATCTGTGCCGCGCTCGCGGCGGGGCGGCAATCGCTGATCCTCCGCAAGGGCGGCATCGCGGAACACGGCGGCGAGTTCCGCCCCGAGCACGAACGCTTCCTCCTCCTCCCCACGTACTTTCACGAACACCGCTTCGGAATCAAATCGGATCTGCTGCCGCTCCTCGAACGATGCGAAGCGGAGAAGCACGAACCCGGCACGCTCCGATTCACGCACGAGGCCACGGTTCAATCCGTGGATCACCTCGTGGATCTGGATCGCGTGTTGGCCCTCGACGCGGAACATGGCTGGACCGCGGAGGAAGTCACGAAGCGCTTTCACTATCGGAAGCCGGGCGTGTTCGCGATTCGGGTCGCGGTCGTGGCGCTGCCCGAGCCGCTGATCGTTCCCGAACGCCCCGAGTACGCCGGCTGCCGAACGTGGGTCGAACTCGGCTGACGTTCATTTCTTTTTCAACAGCGCGAGCTTCGCCTCGCGTTGAATGTCCGGGTCAGGATCGGTCGTGGCCCTCTCGATGAGCGGGCGGGCGGAGGGAAGTTTCGTCGCCGCGGCGGACCGAATCGCCTGAATGCGCGAGGCCACGGATCCAGTCCCGATTTCGGTTTCGAGCGTCTTCGCGGCCGCGGCGGCGTTTCCGCCGATCAGCACGATCGCCTCGGCGGCGGCGATCCGCGTCGCGGGCACGGGGTCCTTCAGGGCCTTGGACAGTTCCGGGAGCGCGGCCTTCGCGGCGGCTCCGCTTCGACCCAGCGCACGGGCCGCCGCCGTCCGTGTTCCTTCGCTGTCCACGCGTTGATCCCGCAGCATCCTGTCGCCAAGGAAGAACTGCACGGCCCGATCCGCGTCCTTCGTTCCCGGCGTCAGCTTGAGCACGGCCTCGGCCGCCTCGGCGGCGCGGTGCGGGCGGAAGTCGTGGTTGTAGTCGCGATCCGCGAACGCCTTCAGCAGGTCGGGCACGGCCTCGCGGGCGTTCATCCGCGCCAGGGCCCACGCCGCCATGCCGCACACGAAGCGGTCTTCGTCGGTCAACTTCGCGATCACGGCCGGCGTCGAATCCTTCTCCCAAGTGGCACGTTGGCCCATGGCCACGACGGCGGCGAGCCGCACCTCGGGATGTGGGTCCCGGAGCCCGGCACGGAGGGCGGCTTCATTCTTCTCCACGATCATGGCGCGTTGACGTTCCGCGACCGAACCTTTCGGAGCGGGGGGGGAACCGGCCGGCGGCAGCGACGGCCAGCGGCGATGCGGGACGCTCGCCTCGTAGCGAACGAACAGACGCTCCTCCTTCTTCAGGCCGCCGGGTTGAACTGGAACCGTGGCCATGCCGCCACGCACGAGAGTTCGCACCTCGCGGGCCAGATCGTCCGGCTGGCCGGCGAACAGGGCCTGGAAATCGTCCCGGAATTGCGTGAAGCGTTCCCAGCCCTGGTCGGGTTTGGTGATGAACCAGCCTCCGGGCGCGAGCAGCAGCGAGCGGTTGTCCACGGAACCGAGAAAGGCGACGACCTTCGTGCCCGGCCGCATGCCCCGCAGCCGTCCGGCGACTTTGTTTCCGTCCAATAGAGCGAGCTTCACCGAATCCGGCTTCTCTCCCTGGAGGGCGTCCTTCACGGTGAATCGTGCCGCGCCGGTGTCGTCGTCCACCTTCTCCAATTCGAGGAGAAGCACGGCCGGGAACTCGAGCATGACCTCGGGAAGCGTGAGCCGATTGGCCGGCACCGCGATGTAGGACGGGGCCGCCGGTGCGGAAAGCCCCACGAGCAGGATGGCGAGAATGTTGCGTGACATGAAGGCGATTGTAGCCGCCTGCGACCCGAAGCGTTGCCCCGCGTTCCCGGCTTCCTATAATCTTCAGTCTCATGCGGTTCCATCTGATCGACCGGATCACGGGTTGGGAGGCGGGGAAGTCCCTGCGGGCCGAGAAGTACCTTGCGCTCGGGGAAGAGTACCTCGCGGACCACTTTCCGAAATTCCCGATCATGCCCGGCGTTCTGATGCTTCAGGCCACGGTGGAGGCCGCATCGTGGCTCTGGCGGGTCAGTACGAACTTCACCCATCCGGTGATCGTGCTGCGGGACGTGAAGAGCGTGAAATACGGGACGTTCATGCAGCCGGGCCGCCGGATGGACGTGAACGTCGAGATGGTGAAGCACGACGCGGGCACGGCGACCTTCAAGGCGAGAGGGGCCAACGACGCGGGCGAATCGACGGTGAACGCCCACTTCGTGCTTCACGGCTACGGATTGACCCGACGCGGGGCCGCCGGCGCCGCCGCGGACGCGAAATTGCTCGAGCACTGGAAGGCCCGCTGGGCCCTGCTCACCGGCGAACTCAAGGGTTGACGCGCGAGGCACCATGCTTCTGAAAGATCAAGTCGCGTTGGTGACCGGTGGCAGCCGCGGGATCGGCAAGGCCATCGTGCAGGCGTTGGCCCGCGAAGGGGCGAAGGTCGCCTTCGTGTACAAGGGGAGCAAAGAGGCCGCGGAATCGCTCGAAGCGGAACTCGTGGCCGCTGGCGGAACCGTTAAAGCCCTTCAGGGCGACGTCTCCGATCCCCAAACCGCCCAAACTCTCGTGAGTCGTGTGCTGGCGGACTGGGGCCGCGTCGATATTCTTGTCAACAACGCCGGGGTGATCCGGGACGGTCTTTTCGTTCGCATGGATGCCGCGAACTGGAAGGCCGTGCTGGACACGAACTTGGACGGCACGTTCTACTTCTGTCGGGCCGCGGCGGAGCAGATGGCTCTAAAGCAACGGTCCGGGCGGATCATCAACGTGTCCAGCGTGGCGGCGGACCACGTGAACGCGGGACAGGCGAACTACGCGGCCAGCAAGGGCGCCGTGAACGCCTTCACCCGGGCCCTGGCGGTGGAACTCGGAAGCCGCAACGTGACGGTGAACGCCGTCGCCCCCGGGTTCATCGAGACGGACATGAGCGAGGCCGTCCGCAACAAGGCGGGCGACTTCATCGCGAAAAAGCTGGTGCCGCTCCGGCGGCTCGGCAAACCCGAGGACATCGCCGGCGTGGTGGTGTTCCTCGCCGGCCCCGCCGGAGCGTACATGACCGGTCAGGTTCTGACCGTGGACGGCGGCCTCAGCCTCGGCGCCGTGACGGCCTAGTCCGGGAGAGACGAACATGCCATCGGAACAAGAGATCTTCGAGAAGGTCCGCACCACGCTGGTGGACGCGCTGAACGTGGACGAGGACGAGGTCACGCTCGCCTCGCGACTCCGCGGCGACCTGAACGCCGAGTCCATCGACTTTCTGGACATCGTCTTCCGCCTCGAGAAGCAGTTCGGGGTGAAAATTCCCCGGGAAGAGCTCTTCCCGGAAGCCATCTTCTCCGGCGATCCCAGCTTCGTGACGGACGGCAAGGTGAACGCCGCCGGCCTGAAGGAACTTCAGGAGAAACTCCCCTTCGCGAACCTCGCCGAGTTCGCCAAGGACCCGCGGATCGAGAAGGTCGAAGACCTTTTCACCGTCGAGTTCATCGTGAGCTACCTGAAGCGCAAGACCGGGGGCTGATCGATGCGGTGGACGTGGATCGACCGGTTCACGGCGTTCGAATCGCGGAAGTCCGCGACCGCCGTGAAGAATCTGAGCCTGGCCGAAGACCACTTCGCGGACCACTTTCCCGGCTTTCCGGTGATGCCGGCCCCGCTTATCCTCGAGGGCTTGGCCCAGACCGGCGGCATCCTCGTCGGCGAGGCCAACAAGTTCGAGAAGAACGTCGTTCTCGCCAAGATGTCCGCCAAGTTTCACCGCGACGCGATGGCCGGCGAACAACTCACGTACACCACCACGATGGTGGACCTGAACGACACCGGGGCTCGCATCTCGGGGCAGGTCCATTCCAACGCGGAACTCATGGCCGAGGCGGACATCATGTTCGCCCACGTGACGGCCGAGCAGCTTCCTCCTGGCGTCCCGGATCCGAAATTCGTCTTCTCCGGCGAGTTGTCCCAAATCCTGAAGATGGCGGAAGCCGTCGCCAAATCGTAAAATATCGGCATGTCAGGCATTCTCCGCAGGACCGTTCGTTCGGCGTGGGGACTTCGCGCCGAGTGGAGAAAATGGGCGCACGCCGCCGCCCGAAATGCCTTAACAAGATGGTGACGATTCGCCGAACCGTGCGTTGAGATGTCGCGATGCGTTCTCGGGCGGTGATTGCCGGGTATGGGTTCCTGACGCCGATCGGCTCGACCCCCGAAGCCGTGTGGGAGTCGCTCCGTACCGGCGCCACGGGCATTCGCAGGATTCAGGCGTTCGACGCCTCGCCCCTTCCGTGCCACATCGGCGGCGAGATCCCCGACTTCGTCGCCAAGAATCTCATCGAGAAGAGCTACCGGAAGTCGTTGAACGCGATGGCGCGGCCGGTGCAGATCGGCGTGGTCGCTTCGCAGTTCGCGATGCAGAACATGGGCCTCGCGAAGGGGGCCATTCCGCCGGAACGATTCGGGATCGAGTTCGCCTCCGTGATGGGCGCCACGGAACTGAATGACCTCGCCCGCATGAGCAAGGTCTGCACGACGGGCGCCGAGCACCCGGTGGACATGGAGAAGTACGGCCGCGACGCCGTGCCCGAAATGCCCCCGATGTGGATGCTCAAGTACCTGCCGAATATGCCGGCGTGCCACGTCACGATCCTGTACGACATCCAGGGCCCGAGCAACACGCTGATCCCGAACGACGCCGCGGGCGTGGAAGCGATCGGCGAGGCGCTACGCATCCTCCGCCGCGGCGCCGCGGACTTCATGCTCGTGGGCGGCAGCGAAGCGAAGATCAATCCGCTCAGCCTTTCCCGGTTCAACTCGTTCTTTCCGCTCACGCACAAGAACGACGCTCCGGCCACGGCGGTTCGCCCGTTCGATCGCGACGCCTCAGGAACGTGCCTGGGCGAAGGTGCTGCCGCGTTCGGGCTGGAAACGCTGGACCACGCCAGGAAACGAGGAGCGAAACTGGTCGGTGAAGTGGTCGGATACGCGTCCGGCATGGACCGCGGCCACACCGGCGCCGGGCTGGCCCGCATCATCCGCAACGCTCTGGCGGACGCCGGGATCACCCCCGCGGACGTGGACCACGTGAACGCCCACGGCATGGGCGTGCCTCGCTTCGACGCCTTCGAGGCGAAGGGGATCGCCGAGGTGTTCGGGACGTCGGCGCCGGTGTTCGCGCCGCTCTCCCGCTTCGGCAACATGGGCGGGGCCTCGGGCATCGTCGAATTGTTGTGCAGCGTCTTGGCGCTTCAGCATGGCGAACTGCCCGGCACCCTGAACCACGACCACGCGTACGCCGGCTGCCCGATCGCCGTCCACACCGGGGCGCCGCGACCGATCACGAAGCCCTACGCCGTGAAGACCTCGTACACCGATTTGGGCCAATGCGCCGTGGCCGTGATCAAGAAGTGGGACGAGTGAAGTGACCAGCCCGACGCGTGAGCGAGGGCATTGATTCGCCCTCGCTCACGCGTCGGGCTGGTCACGACAACTGATCGTCAATCCGTAAAGGCCATCATGCGTCGTCGAGTCGTCATCACCGGGATGGGCGTGATCACGCCGCTGGGGCACACCCCGGCGGATCTGTACGCGTCCCAGATCGAAGGTCGCACCGCGGTCGGGCCGTTCACGCGGTTCGACGCGCGGACGATGCCCACCACCTTCGCCTCCGAAGTTCGCGACTTCGAACTCGGGACTTATCTCAAGCACGACCTCGAACGCTACTCCCACTGCGGGGTGAACACGCAGTTCGCCATCGGGGCCACGAAGGAAGCCCTCGCGGACGCCGGGTTGCTCGACGAACGGATCGGCGATCGCACCCGCATGGGCGTTTATCTCGGCTCCGGCGAAGGCGCCGAAGACTTCCCCGCCCTGATGAACTCCGTCGGAGTCGCCACCGATCCCGCGACCATGACCGCGGACCCGAAGAAGTTCTGCGCCGCGATCATCGACGTTCTCGACCGCCTTCGCGAGCCGGAAGTCGAGATGCACACCACGATCGGGCACCTCGGCACGCTCTTCAACCTGGACGGCCCGAACATTGCCTGCCAGACGGCGTGCGCCGCCAGTTCCCAGGCGATCGGCGAAGCGATGGAACTGATTCGGGACGGCGACGCGGACGTGATGGCCGCCGGCGGAGCCCACAGCATGCTCCACCCGCTCGGCATCGCAGGGTTCAACCGCCTCACCGCGCTCTCGCAACGAAACGACAGCCCGCGCACCGCCAGCCGTCCGTTCGACCTCACCCGCGACGGATTCGTGATCGGCGAGGGCGCCGGCATCGTCATCATCGAAGAGCTGGAGCACGCGAAGAAGCGCGGAGCTCACATCTACGGCGAACTTACCGGCTACGGCTCCACCGCGGACGCCTACCGCATGACCGATCCGCATCCCCAAGGCAAGGGAGCGATTCGGGCGATGGCGGACGCTCTGAAGGACGCCCGATTGCGGACCGAAGACATCGGCTACATCAACGCCCACGGCACCAGCACCCACGCGAACGATTCCGCGGAAACCGCCGCGATCAAGGCCGTTTTCGGCGCACAGGCCTATAACATTCCCGTGTCCAGCAGCAAAAGCATGTTGGGCCATCTGATCGCGGCGGCCGGCGTGGCCGAACTCGTGATCTGCGTTCTGGCGATGCGAAAGGGCGTCCTGCCCCCCACCATCAACTACCAGACGCCGGACCCCGAGTGCGATCTCGATTACATTCCCAACGTGGCCCGCGAAAAACGCGTCGACCACGTCCTCAGTAACAGCTTCGGCTTCGGCGGGCAGAACATCTCGCTGATCCTGAGCCGTTACCGCGACTGAATCGGTCGCGAGTCCCCGGCGCTTCACGGAGCGAAGCCGCATCCATCACCCGTGGAGGGCGAGCGGTGGTCTTTTGGCTCTGGGTCGGTCTCGGCGTGCTGCTTCTCCCCCCGGTGGCGATCGGTCTCTTCCTCGCTGCGCTGTACCTCCTGCTCCGCTGGCGCTACCTCGAGTTCGTCACTCGCATCTTCCAGGAGAAGCCGCTCTTCATCGTGCCCCGCGGCGCCCCGACCGACGACGCCGAACCGGTCACCATCACCGCCGCGGACGGGCTCGCCCTGCGCGGCAGCTACTACAAAACGAACGCCCCCGCCCGCAAGGGCGTCATCCTCTTCGGCCTCGAATACGGCTCCGATCGCTGGGCCGCCCGCCAGTACACCGAGAAACTCGTCGCCGCCGGATTCGACATCTTCGCCTTCGAACCCCGCAACATGGGCGAAAGCGACAAGGACCCCGCCTACGAACCGCTTCAATGGGTGACCGACAAGGACGTCTCGGACATGAAGTCCGCGCTGCAATACTTGAAGAATCGGCCCGATGCCGATGAACGGGGCGTGGGGCTCTTCGGAATCAGCAAGGGGGGCAGCGCCGGTTACGTCGTCGCCTCCACCGACCCGACCGTCCGCTGCGTCGCGACCGACGGCGCTTACGCCACCTACACCACCGTCGTGCCGTACATGCAGCGATGGGTGAAGATCTACTCGGATCGCAAACTGCTCCAGCGGATCGTGCCCACGTGGTTCTACGGGCTCGTCGGCATCACGGGGCTCAACCGCGTCGCCCGCGAGCGCGGCGTGAACTACCCGAGCGTCGAGAAGGCGATCGCCCGCCTGAAGCGCCCGCTGCTCATGATCCACGGCGAAGGCGACGTGTACATCAAGCCCGAAATGGCGAAGGCGCTCTTCGACCGCGCCGCCGAGCCGAAGGAATTCTGGCTCGTGCCCAAGGCCAAGCACAATCAGGCGATCGCCGTCGCGGAGGCCGAGTACCACGCCCGCGTCGTCGCGTTCTTCGAGAAGCACCTGACCGTACCCGCGAACCCGCAAACGGCCTCGACATGACCACCGCCTTGCCCGTCGTTCCCAATCTCGATTACGAACTCGTTCTCGATTGCGTGCATTGCGGGCTCTGCACCGCGAGTTGCCCCACATACGTGGAAACGGGGAACGAATCGGATTCGCCCCGCGGCCGCATCTACCTCATGCGGCAAGTCATCGACGGCGTCCTGCCGCTCGGCGACGACGTGAAGGGCCACCTCGATCTCTGCCTGAATTGCCGCGCGTGCGAAACCGCGTGCCCCTCCGGCGTTCAGTACGGCCGCATCATCGAGCCGTTCCGCGAGCACATGGCCCACCTCGAACCGGGCCGCCCGGTTCGGTCGCTCAACGCGCTCCAACGCTTCCTGCTGTTCAACGTCTTCCCGTACCGCTGGGCGAACCGCCTGAGCCTCGCCCCGGCCCGCCTCATGCAATGGACCGGGCTCGACTGGCTGCTTCGGAAGTCTGGCCTCGAGAAACTCATCCCGCCGTCGTTCCGCGCGATGAAGGAGATGCTCCCGGATCTGAAGCCGCACTACGGCCACCTGCCGGAGGTGCTCGAAGCGGAAGGGCCGAAGCGGGCGCGGGTCGCGCTCTTCCTCGGTTGCGTGGCCGACTCGCTGTACCCGGAAACGAATCTGAACACGGCCCGCGTGCTGCAGAAGAACGGCTGCGAAGTGTGGATCCCGCCTTCTCAAGGCTGCTGCGGAGCCCTGCACTATCATGCGGCCGAGGAAGCGCCCGCCCGCGAGTTCGTGAAGCAAAACTGCTCCGCGTTCGGCGCCTTCGACCCCGCCGCGTTCGACAACGTGGACGCGATCATCACCAACGCCGCAGGCTGCGGGGCCCAACTGAAAGACTACGCTCACATGATGGCGAACACGCCGCAGGCCGAGGCCGCGGCGCGGTTCCAAAGCAAGGTGAAGGACATCAGCGAGTTCCTGTACGAACTCGGACCGGTGAAGCCGACGCACCCGCTGCCGATCAAGGCCACGTACCACGACGCGTGCCACCTCCGCCACGCGCAGCAGATCTTCAAGCAGCCGCGATCGCTGCTCGAAATGATCCCCGGTCTGCAACTGATCCCGCTGCCCGAGAGCGAACTCTGCTGCGGCGCCGCCGGCAGCTACAACCTCACCCAGCCGGAGATGGCCACCCAACTCGGGGACCGCAAGGCCGCGAACATCTCCTCCACCGGCGCCAAGGCCGTCTTCATCGGCAACGTCGGTTGCCTCATGCAGATCACCCGCCACATCAAGAAGTCCGACCCGGACGTGTGGTGCGCCCACCCCATCGACGCCCTCTGGGCCAGCTACTCCGGCGAAATGCCAAGCGAGTTGAAACTGGGTCAGTAAACGATGACTTTGGGGATGACGGTTGCATTCAACTACCGCCACGCTTAGGAACTGCGCCAAATTAATATGCCGAAATCTCACACCGTCATTCGCGGGTGAATCTCATAGTTCCACTCGCCATGATACGCGTGCGGCTTGATGGCGCACTCGGCGAGTTCTTCATCCGTCA